>Ga0209237_1001290_pt1 | contig 14835 bp, 11 predicted proteins | sample GraSoi013_1_40cm_2_FD_185820 | JGI IMG/M metagenome (GOLD analysis project Ga0209237, IMG submission 185820) | Grasslands soil microbial communities from the Angelo Coastal Reserve, California, USA - Sample 10_02_2013_1_40cm (SPAdes) (version 2) | ecosystem: Environmental > Terrestrial > Soil >... | reverse complement strand
TGAGATTGCGCAGCGCAAGCTCGATGAAGGTCGCGGGCCGAAAGATCTGGGCGTCGATCTCGACCCCGGAAAGACCGGGCCGCAGCGCCGCGAGCGCTTCGTCCACCCCTCGCGTCACATCGAGGGTGTTGGCCCAGGGCAGCTTCTCGACGATCATCATGAGGCCCGGACCGCCGTTGATGACGGCGTCCCCGATCATCGGCCAGGTGTCCCACGTCACCTCGGCCACCTGACCCAGGAGCACGCTCTTGCCGTCGTGACCCTCGAGGGGTATCTTGGCCAAGTCTTGCGCCTCGATGACGGGCAGGACGTAGCGGAGAGCGAGCCGTTGATTCGGGGTATCGATGAACCCCTCGGTCTGCAGCTTGGCGTGTTTGGAATAGGGCAGGGCCGAAAACTCCAGCGCTTCGGCGACCGCCTTCTCGACGTCATTCAGAGTCAGGTCGTACACACGCAGCCGATCCGGATCGACCAGCACCGCCAGCAGCTTGATCCGCTCGCCCCAGATCGGCACGTTCGCCACGCCCGGCACCTGCATCAGGCGGAACTTGATCGTCCAGTAGGCCATCATCGAAAGATCTACGAGGTTGTGCTCTTTCGAGGTAATGCCGATCTTCATGGCCCGGCTGGTCGCCGACAGGGGTTGGAGCATGATCGGCGCGCCGGCCGAGAGCGGCAAGGTATGGGTCGCCAGCTCGAGACGCTCTTGCACCAGCTGACGGGCATGCAAGATGTCGGTTCCCAGCTTGAAGATGAGACGGATCGCCGACAGGCCGGTCACCGACTTGGAGCGCAGGATGTCGAGCTCCGGCGTGCCCCTGAGCTGCTCCTCCATCGGCAGGGTGATCAGCTCTTCCACTTCGCTAGCGGTCATGCCGATGCCTTCGGTCTGGATCTCCACCATGGGCGGCGCGAACTCGGGAAAGACGTCTACCGGCATCGAGCGAAGGCGCTCGATGCCGAAGTACATCATCCCCGCAGCGATGGCGATCACGAGGAAACGGAACTTGAGGCTGGATCCGACGATCCAACGCATCATCGCGGTGAACCTCTCGGGGCCGTCATTTTCTTCCGTATTCGGTACCGAGCAGCTCCGCCCCGCCAACCGTCACCACCATCGTGCCAGGCGCAGGACCGTCCGACAGAACGACCCGGTCCCCGTCGACGTAGTCGACACTGACGGCGTGTCGCACGAACACCAGGGGCTCTGGGTTGATGTAGACCCAGGTCTGCCCCTTCGGGTCATAGATCACCGCGGAGTTGGGGACGACCCTCCGCGTCCCGGCACCGGACAGAGCCAGCTCGACCCTGACACGCTGCCCCGGCGCCAAGCCGTCAGCCTTTTCGACCGCGTAGTGCAGCGCCGCCGGCTCTTTGGTGTTGTCATGACTCCCGACCGCTCGGGCCGCCGTGCCGGCCGCGTCGCCGGCCAGCGGCACGACAAGGGCTGGCTGGCCCGAGGCTACGGTGCGCAGGTCCAACGAGGACAGGGGCACTCGGACCCAGACTTTGCTCCCGTCGTTGGCGGCCGCGGTAGGCTTGGCCATGACCTCGCCTGCGACGAGCCGCTTCCTCGATCCGATCTGCTCGTCACGCACTGAGGCGGTCTTGATGTCGAGCCGTTGGGCGGCCTTCGGGGACAGCGTCACGCGACTGAGGTCCGTCCCCTGGACACGCTCGACCTTCGCGGGTTTGCTTTCGATTGGCATGTCCGCCTTCTGCGTGCATGCCGCCGCCTGCAGACTTGCAAGGATCAGGACCACGGTCCACCGCTGATAACTGCGCTGCATGATTTCCTCCTTCTTGTTTTCAGGCTTGTTGGCCATCACTCACGCCCGCAGCGCCGACGCTGCACCAGGGGTGTTATCGGCAACGCCGACGACTTGATGGCCACCCGCCCCCAACCTCAAGTAGAGGGCAGGGAGCACGACCAGGGAGAGCCACGTCGACGTGACGAGACCTCCCAGGATCACGAGGGCCATCGGGCGCACGATTTCGAGACCGGCGATGTCGCCGAGCAGCACCAGGGGTACCAGAGCCAGGGCGGTCGTGACCGCGGTCATGAGAATCGGCGCTACCCGTTCACGGGTCCCGCGCTGGACCAGCCCGGGGCCGAAGGGCTCACCTTCGTGCTGCTGGAGATGCTGGTAGCGGCTGATCAACAGGATGCCGTTGCGCGCGGCGATTCCGAGCAGTGCCAGGAAACCCACGAGCGACCCGAGCGAGATGCCACCCCCGGCGAACGCCGCCAGCACGCCGCCCACCAGCGCGACGGGCAGAGTCAAGAAGACGAGCGCGGCCAGTCGCCAGCTCGCGAAGCAGGCCTGCAGGAGGAGGAAGATTCCGATCGCCGCGGCAATGGCGAAGCTGAGCATGCGCTTCTGGGCTGCCTGCCGCTCCGAGTACTCCCCGAGCAGCTCGGCGCGGTACTCGAGCGGGAACTTGACGCCCTTGAGGCGCCGGGCGACGTCGCCGGCAACGGACCCCAAATCACGTCCCCGCACGTTGGCGACGACGTCGATACGCGGCGAGAGGGCTTCATGGTGGATGACGGTAGGGGTGGGTGCGATGCGCAATTCGGCCACCTCCCCCAGGCGCACGCGAGTGTCCTTGGGCGTCTCGAGCAGGAGATCACGAAGATTGGTCAGATTGCGGCGGGCTTCCGGCACGCCCCACACCACCACCTCGAACACCTTCTGTTGCTCGAACAGGGTCCCGACTTGAAGGCCGGCAAAGACGGTGGCCACCTGCCGGCGAATATCGCCGGGCTTGAGACCATGGCGTTCGGCCGAGACCAGGTCGACCTTGATTTCCACCTGCGCTTCCTCGGCCTGGCCCTCGATCTGCAGATCCGTGATGCCCTTGATCGTCGCCAGGGCCTGCCGCACGTCCTGCGCCGTGCGTTGGAGCGTAGACCGCTCCGGTCCGTAGAGGCGCACGACGATGGCGTCGTCTGTGCCCGTCAGCACCTCTCGCACTTTCTCGCGCAGATACGTTTGCACGTTGCGGGAGAGGCCTGGATAGCCGTCGACCACCCCCTGGACGGCGGCCACCGTCGCCTTGTAATTGGCCTTGGGATCAATGGCCAGCCATAGCTGGCTGGCGTTCATCCCGACGACCTGATCGCCCGTCACCGCGCGGCCCAGATGGGCGCTGACGTTGCTGACGCCAGGCAGGGCCTTGAGCTCCCGCGCCGCATGATTCATGACGCGCGACATCGCCGGATGGGAGGTGCCGGGCGCGCCCACCCAGTCGATCATCAGGTGCCGCTCCTTGAACGCCGGCAGGAAGGACTGCTCGAGCAGTGGCCACACGGCGAAGCCAACCACCACCAAGGCCGCGGCCACGACAAGCACGGCCCGCGGGGCGTGGATGCTCCGCGACAGCAGCCTGTCGTAGCCACGCTGCACCCCCCGGACGAGCGGGGCCTCACGGTCCCTCACGGGCGCGTTTGCCAGGAGAATCAGTCCCAACGCCGGGGTGACGGTCAGGGCCACCACCAGGGAGGCAAGCACCGCGAGCAGATAGGAGACGGCCAGGGGTGTGAAGAATGCGCCGGACACGCCCTGCATGAAGAAGACGGGCGCCACCGCGAGCATCACGATCAGGGTGGCGTAGAGGCCCGGGCGGCTCACTTCGAGCGAGGCCTCCCGAATGATGGCCGTCGTCGACTGGTCGCTGCCCCGCAGGCGGCGCTCGCGCAGTCGCCACACGATGTGCTCGATGGCGATGATGGCGTCGTCAACGATGACCCCGACGGCGATCACGAACCCCGCCAGCACCATCGTATTGAGAGTGGCGCCCCGCAGGGATAGCACGAGGGCAGCGGCCAGCAGCGACAGCGGGATCGCCACCAGGCTGATCAGCGCGGTTCGCCACGAAGCCAGGAAGGCGCCGAGCGCCAGCACGACGAGCACCCCGCCGAGGAGCAGGGCGACGCCGATATTCTCGAACGCCATCTCGATGAAGGTCGCCGCGCGGAAGATCCGGGGGTCGACCTCTACCCCGGGCAGCCCGAGCCGCAACGCCTCCAGCGCCGCCTCCACGCCCCGCGTGACTTCCAGGGTGTTGGTGCCGGGGAATTTTTCGACGAGCATCAAGAGGCCGGTGCTGCCGTTGTGGAACGCGTCCCCGATGAGCAGCGGATGGCCTTCCACCACTGTGGCCACGTCACCCAGGCGAACTGACGCGCCGTCGACGGGGACTTTGGCCAGGTCCTCCGGCCCGGAGATGGGAAGGATGTGCTGGACCCCGAGCCGTTGATTGGGGGTATCGATCCAGCCGCCGGTCCCAGGGAAGGAGGCGTTCAAGAAGGTCAGGGGCGACACCCATAGGGCGTCCCCGGCGGTCTTGATGATCTGCTCCTGCGTGACCCCGTGCTTGCGCAACCGCTCCGGATCGAACTGCACCTGCAGCTGCCGCTCCCGTTGGCCCCAGATGGAGACGTTGGCCACACCGGGGACACCCATCAGGCGCGGCTTGATCGTCCAGCGGGCGAGAACCGACAGCTCGATCAGGGACAGCTTCTTCGAGGACACCCCTATCATCATGGTCCGGCTCGTCGCCGACACCGGGTTCAGCATCACCGGACGTTGCGACACGTTCGGCAACATGTACGACAGGATCAGGCGCTCCTGGACCATCTGCCGTGCCCGCAGCAGGTTGGTTCCAGGCTCGAACACGAGCTGGACGGAGGACATTCCGGGCACCGACTGGGAGCGCATGGTCTTGAGCCACGGCACCCCAGCAAGCAACTCCTCCGTGTTCAAGGTGACCAGGCTTTCCACCTCGGCGGCGGAAAGCCCGAGGGCTTCGGTCTGGATTTCTGCCGTCGGCGGCGAGAACTCGGGAAAGACGTCCACTGGCATGTCGCGAAGTCGAATGATGCCGAAGACCATCAGCGCCGCGGCGACGCCGACCACCAGATATCGAAACTGTAGGCTCGCCCCGACTATCCAACGCATCATGTCCTGGAGCCCCCCTTGGGCTATTCTTTGCGGTACGGTTTCCGGGGACAATCGGCAATAGACCCAATTTCGGAGTAAGACCTTTAGGGGGCCGATTTTAGGATTTCGTCCTACAGAGGGCTACGCCCGTGCGCGACGTTCGTCGGGACGGCTACGCCGGTTCGGTCAGACGCCGCTGCAGCGCGTAGTGCACGAGCTGGGCGGTGCTGCGCATCTCCATCTTCGTGAGGATCCGCGCCCGGTACGTGCTGATCGTCTTGACGCTCCGCTCCAGTTCCTCGGCGATCCGGCCGACGCTCTTGCCGCTCCCGAGAAGACACAGAACCTGGAACTCACGGTTGGAGAGACGTTCGTGCGGCGCCTGGTCCGACGGGTAGCCGCTGCCCAGCGCTGTGATCAGCTCCTCGGCAGCGGCGGGGCTCATGTACCTTTGTCCCTGCGCTAGCCGCAGGACGGCGTTGACCAGTTCCGCGGGGGTGGCTTTCTTGCTGATGTATCCGGCGGCCCCGGCACGCAGCGCGCGCACGGCCAGCTCGTTTTCTGGGTGATCGCTGATGACGAGGATGGGAAGCTTTGGACGTGTACGCTTGATCTCCTTCACGATCTCCAGACCATTGCGGTCAGGCAGGCTCGCATCGAGAACGATCACGTCCCAGGGCTGCTTGGCGATGAGGTGGAGGACCTCTGGACCGGTTTCCGCCTCGCCCAGCGTGGCGATGTGACAGCGTCGAACCAGGATCGCTCTGAGACCGGTTCGGACGACGGGGTGGCGGTCGGCGACAAGAACGCGGATCATCGGGCCGTCGCCGGTTGCCAGGCTATCGGCGCCGTGCTGGTTCGCTTCGACCCCTTGTCGATTCCTGAACAAGCGTTCAGGGGCGCTCACCCCCTCCCCGCCCCCGCGTCACCTTGGTGCCGCAGCTTCGGCGCAGGGGGCTCTTGGCCTCACCGTGCTGGAGCATTTCTTATGCCGTGTTGGTCCACGGTCAGGGTGCCTCGTCGCAAGACTGTGAGACCACGATGGAAATGGCGGTGCGGTGCGGCCCCTGTCGGTCAACAACCTATAACGCGCCGTTACCAGTTCCCGACGGGACCCTTGCCATTCGTTGCAAATATGTGACCAGGGGAGCCACGCCTCGAAGTGGCTACGGGTGACAACATAGGCTAGGCTCCCGCCATGCGGGCGGTCGGCGGGTTCCTCCGTGCGCAGATCGCCGAGATCGAGCGCGACGACGCCCTCCGCTGGTACGGCGCGGCGATGGCCTTCCTGCACGTCGTCACCTATCTCTACTGGGTGGACCAGCGGATCGCGGCCTTCATCCACGCGCAGGCCGAGCCGATCTGCTGGCCGCTCGTACCCCGGTGCGAGGGACTTCGCGTGCTGTCCGCGGCCGGCGTGACCCTGCTGCTCCGCGCCTACTTCGCCGCGGCGGTCGGTGCCGGGCTCCTGTTCGCGTTCCGGCGGCTCGTGCCGTGGGCCTACGTGAGCCTCGTGCTGGTGAACGCCCTCAAGCTCGCGATCATGCTGCTCGACTATCGCCTGCGCATGAACCAGCACTACATGGGATTCTTCGCGACCTTCGCGTACCTCTTCGTGCCGGACAAGCGGAACGCGCTTCGTGTCCTGGTCACGCTCTTTTACTTCTGGGCGGGCACGCTCAAGCTCAACTGGGAGTGGGTCTCGGGCGCGGGTCTCTATCGCCCGATGTGGCCGTTCGCCGGCGGGGGCGTCATGGTCGCGTGCGTCTACGTGATCGTCCTCGAGCTCGTCGTGACCTGGGGGCTCCTGACGACGCGGGCCTGGATCTTCTGGGCGGCGTTCGCCCAGTTCCTGGTCTTTCACGCGCTGTCCTGGCAGGTCGTCGGCTTCTTCTATCCGCTGCTCATGTTCGCGATCCTGGCGATCTTCCCCCTGAGCCGGCTCGTGGAGCCGCAGGATCCGCCCGACGGCCTGCTGCTCTCGCTCTGGAGACGCCGGGCGGCGCGGCCCGTGTACGCGCTCGCGGCCGTGTTCTCGGCGCTCCAGCTGACACCCTACGCCTTTCCCGGCGACCGCACGCTGACCGGGGAAGGTCGCCTCTACGCCCTCCACATGTTCGACGCGCGGCCGACGTGCTCCGGGTGGGCCGAGCTGCGCCGGGCCGACGGCGCCACGACCCGTCGAGATCTGAAGCTGCCCCTGGACACCCGAATCGCGTGCGATCCGATCGTGTACTTCAACCGCGCCCGCAATCTCTGCCGCCGGCGGGACGCCGGGCTCGCCGAGTTCCAGGACCTCGACCTGTTCCTTTCGGCGCGGCGGACGAGCGACAGGGAGATGAAGCGCGTGATCGCCACGACGAACTTCTGCGCGCGAGGGGACCGCTACGACCCCTTTCGCCACAACGGCTGGATCCTCACGGAGTGACGCTCAGGCGGGCGAGCCCAGGAGCAGCCGCCGGTGGAGCGCGCTGAGGATCTCATCGGCGCCGGCGCGCGCCCAGACCCGGAAAAACGGCGACTGCTGGAGCTCCAGGAACTCGCGGTCGCCCCGCTTCTGGGCGTCTTCATTGCTCTCGCCCGGCCGCGCTCCACGGATCTGCGCGACCACCCGGTCCTTGTGGTAGATCGCGGGGTACTCGGTGTAGTGGTAGAGGTACTCGAGTTCCTTCGTGTAGAAGACGGCGACCGGGATCGACTGCCAGGTCTGGCCGTTCTTCGTGTTGAGGAACTCGGCCATAATGTCGGCGTTGCTGTCCGGCTCCTCGGCGAGGCTCGGGCGCTGACTCCGGCTGAACCGCTGGCCGTCGCGCCGGAAGAACCTCAGCTCCATCCCGCCCGCCTCGGCGAGGCGCGCCAGCATCGGCACGTCTCGGCGGCAGTCCGACGACCACTCCTCCGCGATGACGAGCACCTTCGCCGGACCGTTCGGCCGGACCGCCAACCACTTGACCGCCGCGACCTGCGCCTCGTCCAGCCGGGTCGCCTCGTAGCTCGCGCGCAGGTGCGCGCTCATATCGCTGCGCGGCCTCCCGGAGCCCTCACGCTTGAGGTTCTCGGGCGTGCCGACGTACGCGACGTATTGATCGAACGTCATGCCGGCGGCGAACCGCTCGGGCGTGACCACGCTGTTCTTGCGCTCCATGACGCCCTCCTTTATGGTCTCGACTCCGGTCCCGCCGGCCGGATGTGCGCGGCACTCTAGCACAGGAGGCAGCTCATGAACGCGCTCTCGCTCCTCGTCATCACGAGTCGCTAGAGTGCGTTCCGGCTAGCGGGCAACGTCGAGGGCGAGGCCGGGGACGATCGTCGCGTTCGGAAGCCGCCGGAAGACCTCCGGCGCGATCTTGATCTTCGACGACCGGCTGCCGCTGCCCAGGATCACCCAATCGAGCTGCATCAGCTTGTCGTCGACGTAGATCGGCAGGTCGGACGGCAGCGCGAACACGGTGACCCCGCCGAGCATCATGCCGGTGAGCGCCTGCGTCTCCTCCGCCGAGGCGAACGAGACCTTGGAGGCCCCGAGCAGCGCGCGCACGGCGTGGTTCACGTCGAGGCGCGTGGTGGCCTTGACGACGCACGCGCCGAACTGTTTCGGCTCCTTCTTCGAGGCGACGACGATCGTATTGCCCGCGCTCGCCAGCGGCAGCCCGTATTTCTCGCAGCAGGCGGCGGTGTCGGCGAACGCCGGATCGATCTCCATCAGCTCGTACGGCACGCCGAGCGCGTCGAGGGCCTGGACGACGCGTGCTTCGATCATGGCCGGATCAGCGTGATGCCTCGGCTCGCCAGGGTCAAGGCGACCGCGGCGCCCGGCGACAGCGGCGCGTCCACGGCGGGGCTCGTGACGAACAGCTCGCCGATCTCCGACGCGATCGAGTACTCCATGCGTGAGCCCAGATACGCGGCCTGACTCACAGTGCCGCGCAGCGCCCCGTCCGTGGAGAGACCCGGGCCGATCAGAATCGCCTCAGGCCGGATGGCGATGTCGACCACGCCCTCGGCCAGACCGCGGTGCGGGAGCACACGCGTGAGCCCGCCGATGGTCACGCGGCCCGTCCGCTCGTCCACGCGCCGGAGCACGCCCTTGACGCGATTGGCTTCGCCCATGAAGCCCGCCACGAAGACGTCGTCGGGCGACTCGTAGAGCTCGCGCGGCGCTCCTTCCTGCGCGACGACCGCGTGGTTCATCACGATGATCCGATCGGACACCCCCAGCGCCTCCTCTTGGTCGTGCGTCACGTAGACGACCGTGATCCCGAGTCGCCGCTGCAGCTCCCGGATCTCCTCGCGCATCCGACGCCTGAGACGCGCGTCCAGATTCGACAACGGCTCGTCGAAGAGCAGCACGCGCGGCTCCAGGACGAGCGCCCGCGCGATCGCCACGCGCTGCTGCTGGCCGCCCGAGAGCTCGCTCGGCAGCCGGTCCCCGAGCTCGGCGAGCCCCACGGTGGCCAGCGTCTCGCGCGCGGCCGCGGCCGCCTCGCGCCGAGACCGTCCGGCGACGCGCGGGCCGTAGGCGACGTTCTCGAGCACCGACATGTGGGGGAAGAGCGCATAGCTCTGAAACACCATGCTCACGTTCCGGTCGGCCGCGCCGAGCCCGGTCACGTCGTCGCCGCCGATCAGGATCCGCCCCGCCGTCGCGATCTCGAGTCCCGCGATCAGCCGGAGCGTCGTCGTCTTGCCGCAGCCCGACGGTCCCAGCAGCGTGACGAGGCTGCCCGCGGCCACCGTGAAGCTGACGTCGCGCACCGCGGCCACCTCCCCGTAGCGCTTGGTCACGTGCGCGAGCTCGAGGCGCGCCGCGCGTCGGTCGGTCATGCCGTGCCTCCCGTGGGCAGCGGGATCGGCGCCGATCCCGCGCGCCGCCGGAGTCTCCGCTCGCCCACGAGCAGCCGGATGAGCCCGATCGCCGCGAGCATCAGCACGATGAGGACCGAACTATAGGCGATCGCGACCCCGTAGTCGCCGTTGAGCACCCGGTGGATGATGAAGGTCGTCGCCATGTCGTAGTCGGCCGAGACCAGGAATATCACGGCGCTGACCGTCGTCATCGCGCGGACGAAGCTGTAGATCAGGGCGGCCACGACGGCCGGCCGCAGCAGCGGGAGGATCACCCGGCGCAGCGTGACGAAGCTACGGCCGCCGAGCGTGCGCGAGGCCTCGTCGAGGCTCCCGTCGATCTGGCTCATCGCGGCCACGCCCGCCCGGACCCCCACGGGCATGTTCCTGAAGACGAAGCAGACGATCAGGATGAAGCCCGTGCCGGTCAGCTCGATGGGCGGCACGTTGAAGGCAAGGATGTAGCTGACGCCGATCACCGTTCCCGGAATCGCGAAGCTCAGCATGGTCGCGAACTCGAACGCGGCCTGGCCCACGAACCGCTGCCGCACGAGCAGGTACGCCGTCAGGAGCCCGAGCGCCGCCGTGAGCGGCGCGGCGATCGAGGCGAGCTCGAGCGTCGTCCAGAACGATCTCCAGGCGGCGCCGGTCCAGATGATGTCTCCGCCGCCCCACTCGACCGCGAACGCTTTGGCGTAATGACGCAGGGTGGGCGTGTAGTCGCGCCCCCAGGTCTCGACGAACCCCCCGGCCAGCGCCATCGCGTAGATCAGGAGCGTGAGCATCGCCCACGGCAGCGCCACGCCGAACGCGAGGCGCTGAACCGGCGGCGGCAGCGGCGCCGAGCGCCCGGCGTCCCCCTTGCCCGAGATCGACGTGTAGACCCCGCGGCCGACGACCCGACGCTGACCGAAGAACGCGCCGAGCGCCAACGCGAGCAGGAGCACGCCCAGCGCTGCCGCCCGTCCCTGATCGAGCTGAGCGCCGACGATCGAGAAGAACACCTCGGTCGAGAGGACGCCGAAGTTGCCCCCGAGGACGATCGGGTTGCCGAAGTCGGCGATGCTCTCGATGAACCCCACCAGGAACGCGTTGGCGAGCCCCGGGCGCATCAGCGGCAGGGAGACCCGACGGAACGTCTGCCAGCGGTCCGCGCGCAAGGTCTGCGATGCTTCCTCCAGCGTCGGGCTCACGCCCTCCACGACGCCGATGAGCACGAGGAACGCGATCGGCGTGAAGGCGAGCGTCTGCGCGAGCCACACGCCTTGCAGGCCGTAGATCCAGCGTGACGGCGGCACGGCGAGCGCCGATTCCAACCATTGGTTGATCAGACCGGACCGGCCGAAGATCAGGATGAGCCCCAGACCGATCACGAAGGGCGGCGTGATGATGGGCAGGACCGTGAGCACTCGCAGAAGACGCTTCGCGCGGAAACCGGTTCGCGTCACCACCAGGGCGAATGCGAGGCCGAGCCCCGTCGTCGTCGTGGCGGTCAGGAGCGCCAGGAGCAACGTGTTCCAGGCCACGCCGCAGCTCCGGCCGCCCGTCACGCAGTCGAGCCGCCAGATCTTCGCGGTGTACAGCCGCTCGGCGAAGGCTCGCCCGGACGGGACGCCGTCGGCTCCCAGGATCGCGCTGAGCAAGATTCGCGCGAGGGGGAAGAACGTGAAGAGCCCCACGAGCACCGTGACGAGAACGACGGCGCCCGCGACGAAGGCGTCACCCCTGAAAAAGCCGCGCGCGGCGAGCCCGAGCGCGAAGAGGATCAGAAAGCTCGCGGCGACGAGCGCGGCGCCCGTGCCCATCCCGGGCTGGCCCCCGATCGCGAAGCCGTGGACGCCGACATACAGGACGCCCGCGCCGCCGAGCAGCATCAGGCGACGGCCGAAGGCCGCCCGCTCGCCGCCGCGGAGCGCGCTGACCAGTGACGCGAGGAGCACCAGGCCGGGTCCGACGCGCCAGAAGCCCCGGCGCACGACCTCGACGGGGGCCATGTGCCACGGCAGGAGCACCAGACCGGCGCAGCCGAGCAGGCTCCAGACGAGCGCCCAGCGGCGAAGACCGTTCTCCATAACGCCCGCGCCTACCGCGGCTGGCTGTTGACCTCTTTCTCCCACCGCTCGAGCAGGCGCTTGCGCTCGGCGCTCGCGCCGTACTTCGCGAAGTCGTAGTTGATCAGCTTGATGTCGGCGAACCGCGGCGCCTGCGGCGGCAGCTGCGCCTCCCGGTTCGAGGGAACCTGGAACTGCGTGGCGTCCGCGCCCAGTTTCTGCGCCTGCGGCGTCAGCGCCCAGTCCACGAACTTCCGGGCGCCTTCGAGGTTGCGCGCGCCCCTGATGATGCTGAGGGAGCCGACCTCGTAGCCGGTGCCTTCGCACGGCGCCTGGATCTTGACCGGGAAGCCCGCGATCGCCTCGGTCACACCGTCGTGCATGAAGCTGATGCTGACGGAGGTCTCGCCGCGCGCGACCGCCTTGATCGGGCCGACGCCCGAGCGCGTGTACTGGTTGACGTTACGGTGGAGCTGGCGCAGATAGCGGAACGCCTCTTCCTCGCCGAAAATCTGCACGATCGTCGCGACCGCCGTGTAGGCGGTCCCGGACGAGTTCGGGTTCGCCACCTGGATTTCATCCTTGTAGTCGGGCTTCACCAGATCCTTCCAGCAGGCGGGCGCCGCGAGCTTCTTCTTCTGGAGGAGCTCGGGGTTGTAGCCGAAACCCAGGGCGCCCGCGTAGATGCCGACGGTCTTGAACCCCGACTGCTCGGCCTGTTTCCGGGCCCAGTCGTGCAGCTTGTCGAGGTTCGGCGACCTGTAAGCCAGCGTGAGATTTTGCTCGGCCGCCGCCAGATGCGGATCGCCCGTGCCGCCGAACCACACGTCGCCCCTGGGGTTGGCCGCTTCCGCGCTGACCTGCGCGAGGGTCTCGCCGGACCCCTTCAGGGTGAGCGCGACCCGGACGCCCGTCTGGCGCTGGAACTCGTTGGCGATCCCCTGGCACCATTCGGCCTGGACGCTGCAGTAGACGTTGAGGGTTCCCTGTGCGAGCGTCGCGGCAGGCGTGGCCAGACACATCGCCGCGAGGAGCACGACCGAGCTCAGGAAGGGGCGCGCGCGCGTCATCAATCCGCCTCCCGTTGGGATCGAGGTCGCGGTATTCTCCCACACGGGAGGGCCGCCATGACCCTGGAAGAGCTACGCGACCGCATGAAAGCAGCCCGCGTCGAGATCGCCGAGAACCGGCTCGAGCTCGTGCGCCGGCTGTTGACCGACGCGCTCCGGCCGATCCACGCGATGGACTCGCGGAAGCACAGGACGCTCGAGCCAGCCGTCACCTTCGACGCCGGACGGCCGAGAGGCGATCATGGCCAGTGACGAGCTCTCCTACGCGACGATCCGCGACATCGGAGCCCGACTCCGGCGCCGCGCCCTCTCGCCGGTCGAGCTGACTCGGGCGCTTCTCGAGCGCATCGAGCGCCTCGATCCGCGGCTGCACGCGTTCGTGACCGTGACCGCCGACCGGGCGCTGGCCGACGCCAAGGCCGCCGAAGCCGCGCTCGGGCGCGGCGACATCTCGAGCCCGCTCCTCGGCATTCCCGTCGGCTACAAGGACATCTACGCAACCCGCGGCATCCTCACCACCGGTGGCTCGGCGCTGCTGGCCGACTGGATCCCGACCGAGGACGCCACGTGCGTGACGCGGCTGCAGCGGGCGGGCGCGGTGATGCTCGGCAAGCTGATCACCCACGAGTTCGCCTTCGGCATCCAGTTCCCGGGCCATCGCTTCGCCGCGGCCAAGAATCCGTGGGACCTCGAGCGGATGCCGGGCGGGTCGTCGAGCGGCTCGGGCGCGGCCCTCGCGGCCGGTCTCGCGTTCGGCGCGCTCGGCTCGGACACGGGCGGCTCGATCCGCGGGCCCGCCTCGTTCTGCGGCATCACGGGCCTCAAGCCGACCTACGGCCGCTGCAGCCGCGCCGGCGTCCTGACCCTCTCGTGGACGCTCGATCACACCGGTCCGATGGCGCGCACCGTCGAGGACTGCGCGTATCTGCTCCAGGCGCTCGCCGGCCACGACGCGGCCGACCCGGCGTCGAGTCGCGAGCCCGTCCCCGACTACGTGGCGCCGCTCAGCCGGGGCGTCCGCGGGCTCCGCGTCGGCGTGCCGCGCGAGTATTTCTTCGAAGGCATCGATCCCGAGGTCGAGAAAGGATTCGAGCAGGCGCTCGCGACCTTGCGCCAGCTCGGCGCCGCTCTCGAGGACGTCCAGATCCCCAGCATTCAGGCGGCCGGCGCCTACACGGCGATCCTCCTGGCCGAGGCGTTCGCGTATCACGAGCACGACCTGCGCGAGCATCCCGAGCGTTTCGGCGAGATCCTGCGCGAGCGGATGCTGGCGGGCGCGCTCATCACCGCTTCCGAGTACGTGCAGGCCCAGCGTCTTCGCACGCAGCTCAGGGCCGACATGAACGCCGTGCTCCGCCGCGTGGACGTGCTCGCGACGCCGACCAGCCCCAAGACAGCGCCCACGTTCACCACGGTCTACGATCCCGAGTACGGATTCCCCCGGGGCAACACGGGACCGTTCAACATGACGGGCCTCCCTGCGCTGGCCCTGCCGTGCGGGTTCACCGCGGCGGGGCTGCCGCTGTCGATCCAGATCACGGGGCGCCCGTTCGACGAAGCGACGATCCTGAGAGTGGGCCACACCTACGAGCAGGCCACCAGCTGGCGCACACGGCATCCGAACCTCTGAGCGAGGACACCCCATGTCACCATCGAACCTCGAGGAGAAGTTCCAGACGCTTCACGAGATCGTGCGGGCGGCCCGCCTGAACCTGGCGCCGGGCCCCTGGGACTATCTCGCGGGCGGCACCGAGACCGAGACCACGCTCCGGCGCAACCGACTGGCCCTCGACTCGCTCGCGTTCCGGCCGCGGGTCCTGCGAAACGTGTCGAAGATCGACACCACGTCGAGCCTCTTCGGGCGGCCGGTGCGGATTCCGGTCATGATCGCGCCCGTCGGCTCCGTGGAGAGCTTCGAGCCGG
>Ga0209237_1001289_pt1 | contig 14837 bp, 13 predicted proteins | sample GraSoi013_1_40cm_2_FD_185820 | JGI IMG/M metagenome (GOLD analysis project Ga0209237, IMG submission 185820) | Grasslands soil microbial communities from the Angelo Coastal Reserve, California, USA - Sample 10_02_2013_1_40cm (SPAdes) (version 2) | ecosystem: Environmental > Terrestrial > Soil >... | reverse complement strand
CTTCATGGAATATCGCGACCTCGGCATCGAGAAGGCGACCCACGGCCAATTCCGCGCGCACGTGATCCGGATCAAGAAGGAGTCGGCCGGCCACCACGACCTGCACACCACGAGCCTGCACCAGCACAAGTGCGACTTCCAGATGTTCTACGTGCTCAACGGGTGGATCAAATTCGTCTACGAGGGCCACGGCGAGCACACGTTCGGCAAGGGCGACTGTATCCTGCAGCCGCCGGGGATCGTGCACAACGAGCTCGACTGCTCCGACGACCTCGAGGTCCTGGAAATCTACTCGCCGGCCGTGCACGAGACCGTGGTGGTCGGCCGCATGCCGGAGGCCTCCGCGGTGGCGCGCTGACATGCCGAGGATCTGGCGCGTGTACAGCGGCGCGGACGGCAAGTCGCACATCGCCGAGCAGCCGATGGCGATGAAGCCCTTCACGGACCTCGAAGGCGCCCATGGCGAGGGGACGCCGATGCAGTCGGCCACCGGCATCGCCTTTGGCGTGGCGCCGCCTGGCTACGTGCTCAGCTGGCACTGCGCGCCGCGGCGGCAGTACTCGATCACGCTGTCGGGCATGGCCGAGATCGAGGTCGGCGACGGCACAACGGCGCGGGTCGGGCCCGGTGATATGGTGCTGGCCGAGGACCTGACGGGCCAGGGCCACATCCTGCGCGTCGTCGGCGATCAACCGCGGATCTACGCGCTGGTGCCCCTGGCCGAGCACTAGGCTCCGAGAGGCGCGCGGAGGAGCCACATGGCGGCTCGCTCGCGTAGCGAGGCGCCCGGGTCAGTTGCCGCCGGCGATCTTCGCGGCCTCGCCCGTGAGCTTCACGATGTGCAGTCCCGTGTTGGCGCGGTCGGCGAGGTAGACGAACCCGCGCTCGTCGGCCTCGACGTTGTTGGTCTGGATCGCCACCTTGCAGGTCCGCGTCCCGTTCGTCACGCAGCGCTCGGCCGTCCGCTCGGTCGTCGCCGGGATGTAGAATGCCGCATCCCGCGGCGCGTAGGGATTGCGGATGTCCATGGCCCGCACGCCGCCGTTGAAGTAGGCGATGAACACGAGCTTCTTGTAGAAGATCGGCACGAACGACTCGCTGCTCGAGTGGGGACCGAAGCGGCCGCCCCGGTGGCAGAAGTTGGCCGAGGACTCGGGCACCTGGAAAGTGGCCACCGAGAACGGCCGGGTCTCGGTCGTGATGTCGACCATGAACGTGGCGTGCCGGAACTCGCGACACTCGTTCGCGATCGCCTCCGAGACGAGAACGACAAAGTCGCGCACGTTGCCCTTGGTGTTGGGCGCCCAGTCGCCGATCGTCATGCCCAAGACCGGGAACGCGGTGTGACCGCCCCAGTTGGGCGCCATGTAGAGCCGGCTGATCTCGGGCGCATTGAGGTTCGCCGCGGTCGGCTCCTTCGGCCCGTCGAGCAGCTTCTGCCGGTCGACGATCTGCAGGGCCCCGTCGGCGCTGGTCCCGTACGCGAAATACACGCGGTTGCCGACCACGGTGGGCCCGTGGACGCCTTGGGCGATGGTGACCGGCCCGGTGGAGCCGGGCTCCTGGCCGGCCAGCCCGAAGTCACGGACGAACACGGGCTTCGCGGGGTCGCTGAGGTCGTAGATCTTCGTCATGCGGCCGGTGCGCCAGCCCGACGGGCCGACCTGCAGCGGATCGGCCTTGGCGAGGTCGCCCGAGATCAGGTACGCGATGCCGGTGTCACATTCCCACCAGTTCTTGTGCGTCGAGGTGAGCCCGGAGACCACCGTGCTCGCCTTGCGCGGCTTCGTCGGATCGGTCACCTCCCAGACCTCGTGTCCCGAGTTGGGGACCGCGTTGCCGAGCGTCCGCAGTAGATACGTTTTGCCTTGCCGGTCGCAGACGCGCGCCATCTGCGCCCCGCCCTGCTCGGAGCCGCCGGGCGCCCCGGGGATGTGAACCAGATAGCGCGGCCGCGCCGGGTCGGTGACGTCGACGACCGACGTGCCGTTGTCCTCATCGGTCCCGGTGAGCGGGTTGCGCGCCTGCCCGCCGTGATGGCCGACGTACGCGATGAAGCGCCCGCCTTGCTTGTGGATCGTCGGCTGGTAGGCGGAGCGGCCCTGCAGATCGTCGTGGCCGATCAGCTGCATGTCGCGGGCTTCGGCGCCGTGACCACGCGTCGGCGTTTGCGAGGACGCGCGCCCGGCCGCCAGCGACATGAGGACGAGCCCGAGAAGGATCAGCGAGCGGCGTCGCAGCAGGGAAGCCATGGGGGTCTCCTTTCGGCGTTTGCGGACATCGCGGACCCTCGCTCGGGCGGCCGCGCCCCAGGGATGATACTGCGCAAGGCCGAGGTGCTGACGCCCTTCGAGACCTGGCCGCTCGCGTCTCCGCGGCGCGACATTGAAGGCGAGCCCCTCGAGCTTCTCGGCGGCCAGCTCGTCGTCGCCGAGCCCAAGGGGGCCTATCACGGCTCGGCGGTCAGCTCTGCCGAATATGCGATGCGGGCAGCGCTTCCCAAGGGATGGATCGTGCCTTAGCGGCGGCGCCATCACCCCCGCGGCTCAAATCACGCCCTCTTCGCGCAGCGTCGCGATCTCCGTCTGCGAGTAGCCCAGGCTCGCGAGCACCGCGTCCGTGTGCTGACCCAGGCGCGGCGGCGGAGTCTCGATGCTCGGGCCGCCGTCGGCGAACTTGAATGCGGCCATCGGCACGGTGACCGGGCCCTCGATCCCGTCGATCTGCTGATGCTGGTGGAGCACGCCGCGCGTCGAGAGCTGGGGATCGGTCAGCGACTCGGAAAGCCGTCGCACGCGGCCGGCGGGAACGTGGCGCGCCTGGAGGTACTGCTCCCACTCGTCGGCCCGGCGTTGCTCGATGACCTTCTGGAGCTCTTCGGTCTGCTTGTCGTACAGCTGCTCGCGCTCGTCGTGGCTCGACTGCGCGGCGATGTCCGGCCGGCCGACGGCGTGGAAGAGCCGCTCGTGCTGGCCGCGGTTGCCGGCGGCGATCATCAAGGGCGCGTCCTTGGCCTGGTAGAGCTGGCTGCTGGCGCGATCCATCCGGTTGCCCTTGGGCTTGGGCTCGGTGCCGGTGCGCAGGTACGACGTGATGTGCGAGCCCATCAGCATGAGCGATACGTCGAGCATGGAGCTGTCGATGTACTGGCCGCGCCCCGTGCGCTCACGCTGGAAGAGCGCCGCCGAGATCGCGAACGCGCACATGGTGCCCGTGGCGTAGTCGATCACCGGCGCGCCGGTCTTGATCGGGTTCACCTCGGGCGTGCCGGTCATGGCCATCATGCCGGACGTGGCCTGGATGAGCTGGTCATACGCGGTCTGCGGCCCGCGCGGGCCTTCTTGCCCGAACGCCGTCATCGAGCAGTAGATCAGGCGCGGGTTGAGCGGGCGCAGATCGTTCCAGCCCAGGCCCAGGGCGGGGAAGGCGCCGGAGCGCCAATTCTCGACCAGGACGTCGGCGTCCGTCACGAGCCTTTTCAGGATGTCGCGCCCCTTCTCGTGCTTGAGGTTCAGCGTGATCGCGCGCTTGTTCGAGGCCTGGGTGAGGTAGCCGGTGCCCATCTGCTGATGGTTCAGGGCTCGGTCACCGCCCGAATCCCGGCTCTGGTCATAGTCCTTCGGGTGCTCGACCTTGATGACATCGGCACCCAGCAGCCCGAGCTGGTACGCGGCGAACGGCCCGGCCAGCACGTGCGTGATGTCGATGATCTTGATCCCCTCGTATGGCCTCATGGGTCCTCCAAGCCGGTCGCGGTTCGCCGGCACGCCGCGCTATTCTACAGCCCGGGAGGGTCCATATGATCGGCACCTCGAAATCGGTGACGCGCGCGATCGAGACCCGAGGGCGCTGAGATCGGGCTCTTCCTCGCGAGAAACCCGTACGTGGTGCTGGGCGCGTCGCTGCTGTTGACGCTCGTCGCGGCGTCGTACGTCGCCGGGTGGCTCCGACTGGGAGGGGAATCCGGCGTCCCGGCGTTCGTCGTCGTTTTCCTCGTCGGGCTGGCCATCAGCGGTGCGCTCTTCGGCGTGACGCGGGCCGAGCTGCGCGCACGCGCGAGGGCCGAGCGCGTCGCCGCCCACCTTCGGGAGTCCGAGATGGCGCTGCGGGAACGCGAGGCTACCTTCCGGCTTCTGTTCGCCGACAATCCGCTCCCCATGTGGGTGTACGACGTGGAGACGCTCGCCTTCCTCGAAGTCAACGCCGCCGCCGTCGCGAAGTACGGTTACTCGCGGGAGGAGTTCCTCCGGATGCGGATCAGCGACATCCGGCCCCCGGAGGACCTGGACCGACTTCGAGCCAGCGTCGCGACGATGGCGGCGGTGACCGCTCAGGTGCGACGCGCCCCCGGTCTCTGGCGCCATCTCTTGAAGGACGGTCGGTTGATCGACGTCAACATCGTCTCGCACGCGATGACCTTCGCCGGCCGACCGGCGGCGCTGGTCGTCGCGATCGACACCACCGAGCTCGTGCGGAGCGAGGCGGCGCTCGCGACGTACGCCGAACGGCTCGACATCCTGCACGAGATCGATCGCCTGATCATCGCCGGCGAAGCGCCCGTGGTCATCGCGGAAACGGTGCTGCGTCGGCTGCGGGAGCTGCTGGGCGTCCCGCGCGCCATCGTGAACCTGTTCGATCTGGAAGCCGGTCAGGTCGAATGGCTCGCGGCCGTCGGACGGCGCCGCTTCTACCGGGGTGCCCCGGTCCGGTATTCGCTCGCGCTGGCCGGAGACATCGAGGCCCTGCGGCGCGGCGAGCCGCAGGTGATGGATACGAGCGCGCTGCCACCCGGCCCGGAGGCTGCGGGCCTGCTCGCCTCGGGCGTCCAGAAGTACATGGTGGTGCCCATGATCGCCGACGGTGAGCTCATCGGCTCGGTCAGCTTCGGTGGCCCCACGGGCCAGTTTCCCCCGGAGCAGGTCAGCATCGCGCAAGAGGCGGCGACGCAGCTCGCGATCGCGATCGTGCAGACGCGCCTGCGCGAGCGCGTGCAGCGCCACGCCGACGAGCTGGAGCAGCGCGTGCACGAGCGCACGCTGGCGCTGCGCGACGCCAACCAGCAGCTCCAGCACGAGAACGCTGAGCGGCGCCACGCGGAGGCCGAAGCGGAGCGCGCCAACCAGGCCAAGAGCGATTTCCTGTCGCGGATGAGTCACGAGCTCCGCACTCCGCTGAACGGGATCCTGGGCTTCGCGCAGCTCCTGGAGCTGGAAGAGCTCGGGCCGGAGCAGTCCGAGAGCGTCGAGCACATTCTCAAGGCCGGCCGGCACCTCCTCAGCTTGATCAACGAGGTGCTCGACATCAGCCGGATCGAAGCCGGGCGGCTGCAGCTCTCGCTCGAGCCGGTCCAGGTGGGCGAGACCGTGCGCGCGGCCCTCGACCTCGTGCGTCCGCTGGCGGCCCAGTACCACATCGAGCTGCGGGCGAATGGCGCCGATGTCTCCCAGCACATCCTGGCCGACCGACAGCGGCTGCAGCAGGTCCTCCTGAACCTCCTCTCGAACGCGGTGAAGTACAACCACGCGGGCGGCACCGTGACGGTGTCGTGCGAGGATGGCGCCGGCGAGCGGCTACGAATCGTCGTGACCGACACCGGCCGCGGGATCTCGCCGGAGATGTTCCGCCGGCTCTTCACCCCGTTCGACCGGCTCGGCGCCGAAGCGACCGGCGTCGAGGGCACCGGTCTCGGACTGGCGCTGTCCAAGCACCTGGTCGAGGCGATGGGCGGCACGCTGGCGGTGGTGAGCGAGCTCGGAGCCAGCTCGGCGTTCACGGTCGAATTTCCGCTGGCGGGGCCCCCCGCCGACCGGCCGAGACGAGCCGACGGCCGCGCCGAGGCTCGTGCTCTATATCGAAGACAATCTCTCCAATCTCCGTCTCATCGAGCAGGTGCTGAGCCGCCGACCCCACACCACGCTCCTGTCGGCGATGCAGGGGCAGGTCGGGTTGGACCTGGCGCGTGAGCATCGCCCCGACCTGATCCTGCTCGATCTCCACCTTCCGGATCTGCCGGGCGACGAAGTGCTTCGCCGCCTCCTCGACGAGCCGCGCACGCGTCAGATCCCCGTCGTGATCCTCAGCGCCGACGCGACGCCAGGACAGTCCGAACGGCTGCTGGCGGCCGGGGCTCAGGCGTATCTGACGAAGCCACTCGACGTGCGCCAGTTCCTCGCGCTCGTCGACGAGCATATGTCAAAGGCGCAGGACGACTAGACCTTCAGCACCTCGGCGCCCGGCGCCGCCTCCAGCTCACAGGCGTTGACCGTCATCGACAGCATGCCGTAGTAGCCGATCGCGCCCGTGAGCTGGATGAGCCCGTCGTTGCCGAACCGCCCGATGAGCGCCTTCACGGTCGCGTCGTCGACCCGATGCTTACGAAGAAGCTGTCGCGTGAAGTCCACGATCTGAGCGTCTTCGGCCGGCAGCCCGCGGCTCGTGTTCTCGCGGATGGCCGTGATGGTCGACTCCGGCACGCCGAGCTTTCTGGCCCCGCCGGTCTGCGCGCCCCAGACGTAGATCGCCTCGAACTCTCGCGCGACCGTCATGGCGGCGAGCACCCGCACCCGCATATCGAGCGAGCCCTCGAACCGGACGAAGGCGCCGAGATGCGCGAGGCGGCCGGCCAGCTCCGGGCAGTGCAGGAACATCGTGAACGGCCCCTGGAGGGCGCCCCGGCTCGCGACGATCGAGTCGACGATCGCCTGGTCCTTGGGAGCGACCTGGTCCTTGCCGGTGATCGGTGTCAGCCTTGCCATGGGTTCCCCCTTCGTCTGGTTTGCCCGCACACATACCGCCGGAGCCTTCGCCTGTCAACGACCGACGTTGCTCGGCGAATCGGAGCCGGAGTACATTCACGGATCACCGGGGGCCGGGCGTTCCGCAAGGTGACGTGGGGCAAGGCGCTGGAGACCGGCGATCTCCGAATCGTCTTGCAAGCCAGCCCAAAGGCGCATGCGGATCTTCCGAGTATTCCAGTCGCGATCACGCTCGCCAGGACCGACGAGGCGCGCCAGCTGATCGAGGCGGGAATTCACGATCCGAGCGCGATCACCCGGCTCTACGCCGCGCCGCCCGGCACTCCCAAAGCGCGCGTCCAGCTCCTGCGCCGAGCCTTCGCGGCGACCATGCAGGACGCGGAGTTTCGGGCGGAGGCCGAGAGGGTCAAGCTGGACGTCGATCCGATCCCGGGCGAGGAGGTCGAACGGATCGTGGCCAGGACGTTCGCGCGGGAGCCCGCGCTGGTCGCTAAGCTGAAGGAGGCGCTGGCGGCAAAGTAGCGGCGCTCGCCGTGCTCCCGCCGCCCGGCGCGAATCCGGCGTTGCGGAGCAGCGTGTAGACGCGCTCCGGCGTGAGGACCGGACTCGGAATGTCGAGCCGCCCCTCGAAGGCGTCGGCCACCGCATTGGCGATCGCCGCCGTCGGCGGCCCGGTGGCGCCCTCGCCGACGCCGCGGACGCCGAGCGGGTTGTGGTCGGTCGCGAAGTGGAGATGCTCCATCGCGAGCGGCGGCATGTCGTTCGCGCGCGGTATGGGATAGTCCATGAGCGTGCTCGTCAAGAGCTGACCGTCGTCGCCGTACACGACGTGCTCGCCGAGGACGACCCCCAGGCCCTGGGCGAAGCCGCCGATCATCTGCCCGTCGACGATCACCGGATGGAGCTGTCGGCCGCAGTCGTGGACGATGACGTAACGGACGATGGTGAGGCGGCCCGTCTCCGCGTCGACCTCCACCACCGCCGCGTGGACGCCGCTCGACCACGTCACCGTCGGTGGCGCGTAGAACTTCGTGGCCCAGAGTCCCGGACCTCCGAGCTCGACGAGGCTCCTGTCGCGCAGCGCTACCCGCGCGACCTGGCTCAGGGGAATCGTGTGTGAGGGCGCGCCGACCACGAACGCGCGGCCCTCCTCGATCCGCACGTCGGCCGTGGCGCACTCGAGCAGACCGGCGGCGACTCGACACGCCTGGACCTTCACGGCGGCCGCGGCCTCGGCGACCGCGTTCCCGGTGTTGACGGCGACGCGGCTGGCGCCGGTCCCGTACCCGTACGGCACCAGCGAGGTGTCGCCGCCGCGCACGCGGATGTCGTCGAAGGCCGCGCCGAGGTACTCGGCACACACCTGGGCGAACACGGTCTCGTGTCCCTGGCCCGAGCCCGAGACGCCGATGAGGACCTCGACGTGCCCGCGCTCGTCGACCTTCACGGTGGCCCATTCGCCGGGACGAACGCTGCCGCCCGCCTCGAGGTAGCCTGCGATGCCGAGCCCGACGCGTCGGCCCGCCGCGCGCAGCTCGGTCTGGCGCTTTCGCCAGCCGGCGTAGTCGAGCAGGTCGAGCGCGCGCCTGAGCTCGAGGGGATAGTCGCCGCCGTCGTAGCTCACCGGCACGCCGTCGCGGTACACGAGGCCCGGGCGATAGGGCATCTCTTTCGGCGCGATGAGATTCTTCGCCCGAACCTCCGCCGGATCGAGGCCGAGCCCGACCGCGAGACGGTCGAGCAGCCGCTCGATCACGAGGATCGCCTCGGGGCGTCCCGCACCGCGATACGGCGCGCTCGGCGCCTTGTTGGTCACCACCGAGAAGCCCTCCGCGCGGAACGTGGGGACCTTGTACTGGGAGGGCAGGTGATTGATCGTGTTCGTCGGCTCGTGCACGGAGAAGGCGTGATAGGCGCCGACGTCCTTCACGAGGCGTACGTCGAGGCCGAGGATGCGCCCGTCGCGCGTCGCCGCGAGCCGGGCGTGGTGCGACTGCTGGCGCGCCTGGTGGGTGCTCGACATGAACTCCGTGCGCGTCTGGATCCACTTCACGGGCCGGCCGAGACGGTAGGCGAGCAGAGGGACGAGAATGTCCTCCGGGTAGATGCCTTCCTTCGGCCCGAACCCGCCACCGGTGTCGGGCGCGATGACGCGCACGCTCTCGGCGGGCAGCCCGAGCCGCGCGGCGATCGCGGCGCGCAGGTTGTACGGCCCCTGATGAGGCGCCCAGACGGTCAAGTTCCGCGTGGCGGGATCGAACTGAGCGCAGAGACCGCGCGTCTCGATCGCCATCGACGACACGCGGCCGTGCGCGGGATGATCCTCGACGACCACGTCGGCCTCGGCGAACGCCCGGTCGACGTCGCCGATGACCTTGCTGACCTGGCCGACGACGTTGCTCGCGCCCTCGTGAACAGCCGGCGACGCCCCGGTCATCGCGACTTCGGCGTCGACCACGGCGGGCCGCGCCTCGTACTCGATCCGAACCGTCTCGGCGGCGTCGGCCGCCTGGTAGGGATCGCGGCCGACGACGGCGGCGATCGGCTCGCCGACGTAGCGGACTTCACCACGGGCGAGCGGCCACTGCGGGCGGGGCGTGTCCAGGCGGACGTAGGGGTTCGTCCGATCCGCGCGCGCCGCCGGCAGCGGCTCGGCCAGCTCGGGGAGGTCGTCGGCGAGAAAGACCGCGACACCAGGAAGCTCCCGCGCCGCCCTCGCATCGACGGCGATGATCTGCGCCCGCGCGTGCGTCGAGCGGACGACGGCGAGGTGAACGAGGCCGGGCGGCGCGATGTCGTCGATGAAGCGTCCGCGACCTGTGAGGAGCCGCTCGTCTTCCTTGCGTCGGGGCGACTGGCCGATCACGGGGCGACGCCCTCGAACCTCTCAGGGCGCGCGGCCGGCGCCGGTTCGCTTGCGGTACGCCGCGATCTGTCGTTCCAGATCACCGAGCTCCTCGCACGGGAGCAGGCAGATTCGACGCAGCGCGGCGAGATGCTCCTCCGCGCGCGCGAGATCGCCGACCATCAGGTACGCCTCACCGGCGTACTCGTGAGCCCCACGATGGCGGGGATTGAGCTCGAGCGCGCGCTTGTAGTGCTCGAACGCGGCATCGAGCTGCCCGAGATTCCGGTAGGAAAACCCGAGGTAGTTCTGGAGGTCGGCGTTGTCGGGGTCGCGCAGCGCCGCCTGGTTGAAGCGTCGAGCGGCTTCGCGCCAGTCCTTGCCATCGAGCGCCTGCTTGCCGGCCGCATAGTCCGGGTCGCTCGCGACCGCGCCCGGTTGGGTCTCCGACGGCTCGGAGAACGACGGCAGCGGCACGCCGACGGCGGCCGCCACTGCCAACCCAGCGGCCCACCGGCACCAGCGTCGTCGGGCTCGCGTGCCTGCGAATGCGAGTCGAGAGGCGCCACTCATACCGCCTCCGGTCGTCGAGACTTCGACACCGGATCTTACACCGTGTCGGCGCAGCCGGTGGCGCCGTCTCACCGGCGCCACAAGGCGCCCCAGGTCATGTTCGGGAACCTCCTGGCCAGACCGCCCGTTTATTGGCCGGCCTCGGCGTGGGGAAGGTGAACTGGGACGCAGGAAGCTTCCATCAACCCGTAAGGGAGGACGCTATGCGCTTGGACAAGCTTATCGAGGCCGTGCTGGTCGCCGCTCTTGTCGTTTTCTCGGCTAGCTACGCCCAGGCAGAGGAATTCTTTGCACGCTTGAACGGCTTCCAGGAGCTCGGAGGGCTGAACGCTGAAACCGGGGCGATCCGGTCTGAGGGCAGTGGCACGCTACATCTCAGCCTCGATAAGAACGCTGGCTCGGCGACCTTCACCCTGACCTTTTCAGACGTGGGCACCACGCCACCGAAGACCGGCACAGTGACGCAGGCGCATATCCATTTCGGTAAGGTGCATTCGGCCGGCGGCGTCATGGTGTTCTTTTGCACGAACGTGAGTAACGGCCCTGCGGGAACGCAGACGCAGGCATGCCCGTTGAATGGCGGGACCGTGACGGGCTTCTTCACGAGCGCGAGTGTCGTAGCCATTCCAGGGCAAAACGTCAACGCCGGCGACTTCGACGCGCTCGTCGACGCACTAAACTCGAATACCGCCTATGCCAATATCCACACGACAGCACTCCCGGCGGGTGAGATCCGCGGACAGGTCCGCAGGGTTCACCGGCACGATCAAGACGACAAGCATAACGACAAGTAATTCGACGATTGGGAACGCGGCGCCGGCCGGGTCTCGCGAGAGGCCCGGTCGGCTCGTCCGTCACACCGGCCCGTTCGGGGCCACCAGGATCTTTCCGCTGCGCTCGGCGCGCTGCGCGTGCGCCACGGCCTCCTTGATCTCCTCGATGGGATAGACCGTCTCGACGGGCGCCGAGAGGATGCCCTTCGCGATCTGCTGGCCGAGGTCGGCGTAGATCGCTCGGATCTGCTCGAGCGATCGTGTGCCCAGGGCTCGGCCGAGGATGAAGCCGACGAGCGTCTGGCCGCCGGAGATCAACGCGTTACGGGACATCACCGGATCCTCGCCCGTCATCGAGCCGTAGTTACAGACGACACCGCCCTCGGCGACACACGCCGAGAGCCGTGCGGTCGCCCGTCCCGACACGGCGTCGAGACCCAGGCGGATCGGCGCGCCGCGCGTGTGCGTCTTGACGGCTTCGGCGAGATCGGGGCCGTCGACCACGCAGGCGTCGGCGCCGAGCGCCTTCAGCTCGCCGAACAGCGAGTCGCGTCTGACCACGTTCACCGTCTTCGCGCCGCGCGGTCGGGCCAGGCGGATGACGAGGCGGCCGACCGCCGAGTTGGCGACGTTCTGGATCACCCAGTCGCCCGACTTCAAGGGGACGACGTCGCTGAGAAGCAGGAGCGCCGTCGCGGGATTGATGCGCAGCATCGCGGCCTGTTGAATGTCGATGCCGGCCGACACCGCGACGACGTCGTCACCTTTGACGCGCCGTTGCTGGGCCCAGTTTTCGCGCTGCAGGTTGATCACCAGATCGCCCGGCTTCACGTGCGTCACGCCGGCGCCGACCGCCGTGACGCGGCCGACGCACTCAGCCCCCGGCGTCGCCGGCAGCGGCGGCTTCAGGCGATAGCTGCCCCGGCAGAACGAGACATCGGCGGGATTGATCGGGAACGCGAGGACGTCGAACACGACCTCGCCCGCGTCCGGCGTGCCAACGTCCGGCACGTCGGCGCAGCGCAGGCCCTCTTCCGGCGGGCCATACCGTTCGAGCAGTACCTGTTTCATTGGATCTTCTCCTTCAGCCGCGTGTCAGCGGACCCGCGCGCTCACGTCTTCTCGAAGTCGATCCGCTCGTACACGGGCAGTCCCTGGAGATGACGTCGCAGGCAGTCGAGCCCCATCTCGACGGCGCCCAGCCGCACCCACTCGCGCCCGCCGAGGATGCGGCTGCGCCGCGAGTCGGTGGCCTCCGCGGTCGCGATCGCCAGGCAAATGGTACCCCCGAAGTCGATCCGGTCGGGGCCGTCGTCGAGCTCGATCAGCACCGCCAGGGCGTGCGTGGCGCCGGTTCGGCGGCGCGCGGCGTTCGCCACCGCCTCCGCCGTCTCGCGAGTCAACTCGCCCGCCGGCGGGGCGCCGTCGAGGCCGACACCCGCGAAGATCTCGGCGAGGTCGCGGGCCACGACGCCCCGGCGGAAGACCTTTTCCGCACCCGGCAGATGGGCGAAGCGCGCGGCGATCTGTCCGCTCGTGAACGTCTCGACGATCGCCAGCGACGCCTGACGGGCCGTGAGCTCCGTCAGGATGACCCCTTCCAGCGTCTGTTCGTCCTCGCCCAGGATGAAGTTGCCGAGCCGCTTGCGCACTTCGCGCTCGACCGGCGCCAGCTTCGCCCGGATATCGTCCATGTCGGTGCCGCGCACGGTCAGCTTGGTCTCGAGCTGCGGATAGTGAGCGCGGAAGCCGAGCTTCACGGTGCCGTCGGGCGCGAGCTCTTCGACGCCCGTGAGCAGCGAATCGACGTGCGATTCGCCGAGCCCGTAGGAATGGAAGCGCTTGAGAAGGATGGCCGTCTGCATGCCGCTCTTCGCGAGGAGCCGCGGAACGATCTGCTCCTCGAGCATACGGCGCAGCTCGCGCGGTACCCCCGGGGTGAAGAAAAAGCGCGCCCGGCCGATGTCGAGCGCGAAGCCACAGGCGGTGCCGATCGGATTGTCGATCACCTCGGCGGTCGTGGGCAGCATCGCCTGCTTCTTGTTGTTCGGAGGCATGACGCGGCTGCGGCGGCGGAAGAACTCTTCCATCCGGGTGAGCCATTCCTCGTTGAGCGCGAGCTCGACCCCCGCGGCCCGGGCCGCGATCTCCTGGGACAGGTCGTCGATCGTGGGACCGAGACCACCGTTGACGATGACCGCGTCGGCGCGCTGCCCGGCCAGCTTGAACGCGAGCAACAGATTCTCGCGGTCGTCGCCGACCGTCGTCTCCCACTGGACCGAGAGACCGGCGTCCTCCAGCTTCTGCGAGATGTAGCTGAAGTTGGTGTTGACGATCTTTCCGGTGAGGACCTCGTCGCCCGTGCAGATCACTTCGATGCGCATGTGGAATGTCGTCCTAGTGGAGAACCTTCAGCAGTGCGTCGATCACCGCCTTGGGCTCCTCGCGCGGCATGAAATGACCGACGCCAGGTACGAGGCGCCGTTCGGTTCCTGCCGGAAATCGTGAGAGCTCGCCCTCGGAGCGGCCGGGGGGTCCCACCGTGTCCTCCGCCCCGTGAAGGACTACGGTGGGAACGGTGATCGGCGGCCGCGGGGCGAGGCGCCGCTCGATCGCGTCCAGGCGCCCATCGCCCGGAGCGTTGCCGTGACGGTGGCGATAGGAGTGGATCACCACCGCCACGAAGTCGGGGTTGTCGAAGGAAGCGGCCGTGCGGTCGAACGTCGCCTGATCGAATCGCCAGCTCGGCGACCATTCCTCCCACAGGAGCCGGCAGATCTCGCGGCGGTTCTTCTCGAGCCCCAGCCGCCCACGCTCGGTGTTGAAGTACCACTGATACCAGTACGACCGCTCGGCCACGGCCGAGGCCGGCGGCGGCGGCGTGACCGTGTTCTGGACGTTGTAGCCGCCGATGGTGACGAGGGCACGGACCCGCTCGGGCGCGAGGATCGCGGCGATGCACGCGGCCCGGCCTCCCCAGTCGTACCCGGCCAGGCCGGCCGAGCGCAGGCCGAGTGCCTGCATGAACTCGAGCAGGTCCTGGCCGATGGCGGCCTGCTGCGCCATCCGCGGCTCCTCCGGATTCAGGAAGCGCGTCGGGCCGTAGCCGCGCAGATAGGGGACCAGCACCCGATAGCCAGCCGCGGCGAGCGCAGGTGCCACGTCGTCCCATGCGCGCGCGTCGTCCGGGAACCCGTGGAGGAGAACGATGGGGACGCCGCCGGCGTCGCCGTGAGCCTCGTAGCCGATCTCTAGCGTCGGGGTCCGCACCCTGACGATTTCGCGCATCGCCAGCTCCTAGCCCATCAGCAGGGCGCCCGGGATCTGGCACCCCATCGTCTGGATCTGCTCGCGACTGACGCCCTCGGCCGCAAGGCCCGTCACGAACATCTGCTAGCCACGGACGCCCGGGGCGGCGGTTGCCGCCTCGCGTGGGACGCCGGTGCCCACGTGCCGGCCGTGAGCGGACGGCGGCGTCCGATCTCGGCCGCGACGGGCGGCCAGCGCGACCTCCCGATCGGCGAGCGTCGAGCGCGGCGGGGAGAACCATCCGGCTGCGTGGCAACAGCCGCACACGAGAGGGCGCGGCGCGGCTTGCGCGTTCGGACCGGGGTCGATCAGTCATCGGGGCACGATCATACGTCAACGGCGTCACCACATCACGATGCCGCTGTCGATGTTGATCGACTGGCCCGTCCTTTCAGCCGGCCTGCTTTTCGTCCTCGGGAAGGACGCGGGGTTCCGGCGCCCGTCGCAATCGCGACTTTTCCGTCCAGAATGCCCAGGCTCTTCCTTTCCTCGCATCGATTCCGGCGCGGCTACGTTACTGGGTTCGCGGACGTCGGGCAACCGTCCTTGGTGTCCTGGTCCGGCGGCGCCCACCCGGCGGGG
>Ga0209237_1001288_pt1 | contig 14842 bp, 15 predicted proteins | sample GraSoi013_1_40cm_2_FD_185820 | JGI IMG/M metagenome (GOLD analysis project Ga0209237, IMG submission 185820) | Grasslands soil microbial communities from the Angelo Coastal Reserve, California, USA - Sample 10_02_2013_1_40cm (SPAdes) (version 2) | ecosystem: Environmental > Terrestrial > Soil >... | reverse complement strand
CGCGTGCGCTAGTCAGATCTCGAAGATCGTCGTGCCGCCCCAGACGGACGGCCCCTTCGGCTGGAACGCCTCGGCCTTCTCGTCGTATGCCTTGAAGGCGGGGTCGTTGTCGTGCTCGTCGTGGGCGTCCGGATCGACGAGCTTCGCGACGACGATGTAATTGACGTAGCGGCCCTTCTTGGCCTCGTCCTCACATCGCCCGTCCTTCAGAGCGGCGGCGAGCCGATCGAGGGAACGCGCGCCTCCGCCCAGGCCGCGGCCGCGAGCAGGCGTCGATCGTCGCCGGGAGCCGCGACCAGCTGCAGCCCGAGCGGGAGACGATGCGGGCCGAGCCCGGTCGGGATGGTGATCGCCGGCGCCCCCGTGAGCGACCAGCGCGAGCAAAAGCGTGGATCACCGGTCGTCTCTGGCCCGGGTGCCTCGCCGATGGCGGGGAGGGTGAGCACCGCGTCGTAACGCGCCGCCCACGACGAGAACGCCGCGATCAGCCGCTCGCGCTCGCGCAGCGCCGCGGCGTACGCCTCGTCCGCGATCGCGGCACCCTCGGCGAGCGCGCGGCGCGCGGTGTCGCTCACGAGCTTTTCGCGTCCGGCGATCCGCGGGCCGAGGCCTCGCGCCGCCTCGAACAGCATGATCGTGCGCACGAGGGCCGGCGCGTCGTCGAGCCCGTCGGGTGGATTCGGCCAGTCGATCGGGCCGCCCGCCGCGGCGAGCCGATCGACGTCCGACTGGAAGCGATGGCGCGCGGGCTCTTCGGCGTGCGTCCATTCGCTCGTGCGCAGCGCCGCGTAGCGCGGCGTGCCCGTGTCATCGGCCCACCACCGCGACGCGTCCTCCCCGGCCATGGCCGCGACGAGGCGCGAGACCTCCTCGACGGATCGGGCGAAGCCCCCCACGTGATCGAGCGTGCGGGAGAACCGGAGCATGCCGTCGCGGGACAGCCGGCCGAACGTCGGTTTGAAGCCGACGACCCCGCAGAACGCGGCGGGCCGGATGACCGAGCCGTTCGTCTGGCTGCCGACGGCGAGCGGTACGACGCCGGCCGCGACCGCGGCCGCGGAGCCCATGGACGAGCCGCCCGGCGTGCGCGTGGTGTCCCAGGGATTCCGCGTGGGGCCCGGATGGAGGAACGCGAGCTCCGCAGTGATGGTCTTTCCCACGATCACCGCGCCCGCGGCGCGCAGGTTGCGCACGACGGTCGCGTCGTGGTCGGGGATCCGGTCGCGGAAGAGTGCGCTGCCGCACTCGGTCGGCACCCCCGCGGTGTCGAAGATGTCCTTGACGCCGACCGGCACGCCGGAGAGCGCGCCGAGGTCGCCGGCCGCGCGAAGCCCGGTCTCCATGAGGAGCGCCGCCTCGGCCTCGAACCGAGCGAACGCGTGGATGCGTGGCTCGGTCTCGCCGTACCGGGAGATGCAGTCCGCGACGGACGGCAAGACGCGTTGCTCGCTCACCCGGGTGGCTCGCAGGCAGTTGACTTGTACATGACCCCTCTCGCCGGTGCTATACCACGTCGCCGCAGAAACGCCGCGCAAGGGGAGGAGCCCAGATGAAGAAATGCCTCGTGCTCGCCATCTTGTTCGCACTCGCGTTCATGGCGCTCGCGCCGGCCAGCGTCGCGGTCGCCGACAGCGAGTCGCACAGCTACCAGCTCCACATGGAGCATCCGAACGTCTCTGAAGCGTCGAACGGCGACCGCGTCGCGGTGACCGGGGGTGGGACGTTCAGCACGCACCCGGACTCGGTCACGGCTTCCGGCACCTTCACGCACACGAACGCCTCGGGCGTGCTGGTCGCGTCCGGGACCTGGACCGCGACGGACCTCATCGAGTTCCAGTCCTATGGCTGCGGCGTGGTACTCGGGAACCCGATCTCGCCGAACGCTTGCGGCGGCGCCCTGAAGCTGCGTGTCCATCTGACCGCGACCGCTCCCGCGTCGATCGCCGGGCTCCAGGCCGACGGGATCCTCACGATCTTCTGCATCATCGGGCCTAACCCACCCAACAATCACGACGATCCGACGGGAGAGGGGATCACCCTCGTCGTTCAGGGGTTCATCAACTTCAACAAGATCGTGTCGGGGATGAACGTCTACATCAAGACGAGCTGATCGGTCCGGCCGCGCGTCGCGGCGCTAACGGCGGCGCGACGCGCGGCCTCGCGTGCTCGACCGGCGCAGCACCAGCAGCTCACGGAGCTCGTCGAGGCGGTCGCGCAGCCAGCGTCGATCGCGGTCGGCCAGATGGACCATGCCGACGGCCATCGCGACGAGCTCGTCCGTCTCGACCTCGGCGAGCATTCCCACCTCCGCACCGGCCAGGCCCGTGCTCGCGAGGAGCACGGCCGCCGGGATCCCCAGCGCCGCCGACAGACGGGCGAACACGGCCGCGCGCGGCTGGCGGATGCGGCCGGCTTCGATCTCCGCGATCGCCGCGCGGGAGACCCCGACGCGCTCGGCGAGCTCCGCCTGGGTCAGGTCGAGCTGTTCCCGCGCGGTACGCACGGTGCGCCCGAGGGGCGCTCGTTCTCCCGCGGCGGCCATGTCAGGAAAATATCACCAGGTAAGCGACGGACAGTTACCTGGCCTTATGTCAGTATACTGACATGATGCTGCCGGCTCCGCACCTGTTCGCGGCCGCCGCCGATCACCTCAGCGTGGCCGGCACGGACGTAGCCGCGTACGCCGCGGCGCCCGTCCTCTGGCTGGTCGGTGTGGCGCTCTTCATCTGGCACAAGCTGCGGCGCGGCTAGACGATGCTCGAAGCGGTCCAGGCGATCGCCGCGATCGTCCTCATCGACCTCGCCCTCTCGGGCGACAACGCGCTCGTCATCGGAGTGGTCGCGCGGGGCCTCCCTCGCTCGAAGCGGCGCCAGGCGATCGTCTTCGGCGCGGGCGCGGCGGTCGTCCTGCGGATCGCGGCCGCCGCCGCGGCGACGGTGCTCCTCAGGATCCCCTGGCTGCAGCTCGTGGGCGGGATCGCGCTCGTCGTCATCGCGTATCGCCTGGTCCGGCCGGAAGCCGCGTCGGGACGGTCGCCACGGGAGATGACGACGCTCCGTGCGGCGGTGGCGACGATCGTCATGGCGGATTTCGCGATGAGCCTCGAGAACATCCTCGGCGTCGCGGCGGCCGCACATGGCGACCTCGCGCTGCTTCTTTTCGGCCTTGCGCTCTCGATCCCGATCGTGCTCTTTGGGAGCGGTCTGGTGATCCGGATCCTCGACCGGTTCCCGCGCACGATCTGGCTCGCCGCAGTGGCGCTCGTCCTCACCGCCGCCGATCTCATCCTGGGCGACCCGTCGGTGTCACCTCTCACCGAGCGGCTTCCCTTTGCCAGGGAGCTGCTCGGGGTCACCTTCCTGGCCGTGCTCGTCGCGATGCGCGGGGGCGCGATCGTGCTCCCCGCGCTCGCGACGGCACGCTCGCGCGGGGAGGTCGCCGGGGAGGCGCGGTCAAGGCGCGCATCGTGACGCGCGGGGTCCAGTTCTTCGGCAGGCCGGCGAGGGGTCCGCGGACCTCGCGGAAGCCGGCCTTCCGGAACATCGCCGCGGTGCCGTAGAAAGCGAAGTCGTCGTGCAGCCGGGCGGAGTCCGCACGCGGATAGGCCTCCACCGCGGGCGCGCCGTGCTTCGCGGCGTACTGCGCGGCCGCCCGGATCATCGCGATCGCGACCCCCTGGCCGCGACGGCCCCGCCTCACGGTGAGGCACGGGATGACCCAGACCGCGACGTCGTCGACGCGCGGCGTGGCGCGCGAGACGTCGACCCGCGCAAAGTCCACGCGCGGCCCGAGCGCGATCCAGCCGATGGGCTCGCCGTCGCGGTACGCGACGAGCCCGGGCGTCTGCCGCCGCCGCGCGAGGCGCGCGAGGGCGGCGCGCCGCGGCGCGTCCCCCTTGCCGGTGAGCCCGCGCTCGTGCTCCTGCTTCGCGGTGAAGCGCGGGAAGAGGTCCCAGCAGGTCGCGCCCCAGGTCCCGGCGGTCACGGTCTTCACGTCGTCGACGCGCGCGGCCGTGAGCGGCCGGATCGCTAGCTCGCCCGGTCGAGGGTCCGCCATCGCTTCCGGGTGAGTCTGCGCACGCGCGCCTCGGCCTGCTCGCGCCACCGCGGCGAGCCGAGGCCGAGACCAAGGAGGGTCTCGAGCATCTGCAGCCCACGAGCGAGGTCGCCGCGTCGCTCGAGCGCGCGCGCGAAGGCGAGCGCGAGCTTCAGGCGCAGCGGGTTGTCGCCGTCGCAGTAGGCGCTTTCGTAGCACGCGAAGGCCGCGTCAGTCTCTCCGGTCCGCTCGAAGCCGCGCGCGAGCGCGAACGCCGCCGGCGCGTGGTCGGGCGCTCGCCCCGCGCGCGCGAGGAGGACGGCCCTCGCGACGCGATCGGCGATACGGACGAGCGAGATGACATCGCGCGCGTTGTGCTCGAGGACCGGGGCGATGATCGCCGGGTCACGGTTACGGAGGTAATAGAAGTACGCATCCGGAATGAGCGCGCCGGGGATATCGGCGGTCCGCGCGTCGTCGAGGACGCTGTCTTCGAGCTGTTTCAGCGACGTCGAGCCGAACCGGTCGCGCCAGAGACGCCTCGCGGGGTGGAGCAGGTCGAGGTGCGATTCGTCGACGGTGAGCTCGCTGCGGAGCGTCATGACGAAGCGCGTTCGCAGGAGCGGAAGGTCGAAGGTCTTGCCGTTGTATGACGCGCACGCGCGATACGGCTCGAGCTCCGTCCCGAGCACCGCGACGAACGCGCGCTCCGCGCCGATGTCGCTCAGCAGGTGTTGCCGCAGCACGAGCTCGCCGTCTTCGAAGTGGGCAAGCCCGATCAGGAACACGTACGTTCCGGTGCCGCCCGAGAGCCCGGTCGTCTCCGTATCCAAGAAAAGGATGTCCTGCCATCGGGCCGGCGGTTCGCCACGAAGCCCGAGGTGCGCGACGAGCAGCGGATCGGCGGCTCCCCTTCCGACGACCTCGAGCCCGAGATCGCCGACGTCGATCCGCCGCTCGCGCACCTCGAAGGGCAGTGACGTGGCGGCGGCACCGACCGAGGCCTCGCCCATGCCGGGTGCGCCCGGCCTGGGCGAGCCCTCCCGCGCGGCGGAGGGGTCCCCGGCCGCCGAGGACGGGGAAACCGCCGCGTAGAGAGGGTTTCGCTCGGTGCAGCCGCTCTCCTCGGCTTGGCGAGTGCGCGCGCGATCGCGTTCGACGATCGCGGCGATCTGCGCGCGGAGGTCAGTCATTTGGAGGAGAGCAGGTCGGCGACGGCGTCGCGCACGTCGGGGCCGAGGGCGTGCGCCGGACCGACGCAGGACGGGCAGCCCGTGCCGCAGCCGCAGGACGCGAGGTGCTCGCGGGCGCGTTCGAGGAGCGCGTCGGTCGAGCGAAAGAGCCGCTCCGAGAAGCCGACGCCACCGGGCGTCATGTCGAAAAGAAAGATCGTCGGCCGCTCGGTGTGTGGTGAGCGCACCTCGACCGCGAGGCCGAGGTCGTGCGGAGCGCACATGAGCAGGAGCGGCGCAAGCCCGTGCAGGAGGTTGCCGAGGCCGGCGAGCGCGATCTCGACCCGCTCCTTCGGCCACCCGGCGACCGCGGGCTCGGCCAGCGAGAGCCAGAACGAGGTCGTCTGGAGCTCCTGCTCGGGGATGTGGATCTTCCCCCAGCCGATGTTCTCGTGCGTGAACATCGTCAGCTTTTTGTAGATCGTGGCGATCGCCGAGACGAGGACCTCGCCGTGGCCTCGGGCGAAGTCGGGGGCGCCCTGTTCTGCGAACTCGTCGAGCACGCGGATGCGCACCGACTCCCCGGCCTGCGTGTAGTACTCGACCTTGACCTCGCGGACGTAGGCCTTCGCGTTCTCCCAGTCCAGCCGCTCGACCTGGAACTGCTTGGATTCGTGGAGGTAGATCGCTTGCTCGTGGAGGATGAGCGGGGCGCCGAACCGATCGACTTCGCCGATGACGTGGTGCCTGCCATCGGTCTGATCGACGATGACGACGTTGTCGGTGGTCGCGGTGCGAAGCGACATCCCCTCGGCCGGGAACGTCTGCGCCGACCAGTGGTAGCGGCCGTCGGCCTCGTGAAGGATCCCCTGCTCGTCGAGGTACGACAGCACGCCCGGCGTGTCCTCGGTCCCGAAACGCTCCCTCCGCTCGAAGGGGATCTCGAACGCCCCGCACTTCAGGTGATTCACGAGGACGTGCAGGTTGTCGGGGTTCACGAGGCCTGCCTCGGGCGAGCGCTGGAGAACGTAGTCGGGGTGCTGGACGACGTACTGGTCGACCGGTGACGAAGTCGCGACGAGGAACGCCGCCGAGAGCTCCTCACGGCGACCGGCGCGGCCCATCTGCTGCCAGGTGGAGGCGACCGTCCCGGGGTACCCGATGAGCACCGCGGCCTGCAGGGCGCCGATGTCGATGCCGAGCTCGAGCGCGTTCGTGGACACGACACCGCGGACGGATCCGTCGCGAAGCCCGCGCTCGATCGCCCGCCGCTCGGACGGCAGGTATCCGCTGCGGTACCCACGCACGAGGTCGGGCGGCCACTGCGGGGCGGGGAACCGTGCGCGCAGATACGTGAGCAGCAGCTCGGTCGAGACCCGTGACCTCGTGAACGCGATCGTCTGGACACCCGACGCGAGGAGCGTCGCGGCGATGTCGCGCCCGGTGAAGAGCGCGCTCTTCCGTACGCCGAGCGAGGGGTTGACGACCGGCGGATTGACGAAGACGAGGACCTTCTCCCCGCGCGGCGCGCCGCTTTCATCGATGAGGTGGACGTCGTCCTCGACGTGGCGTCGTGCGAGCTCCTCGGGGTTCGCGATCGTCGCGGAGGTGCAAATGAAGATCGGGTGCGCCCCGTAGAACGCGCAGACCCGCCGCAGGCGACGGAGCACGTTCGCCACGTTCGAGCCGAACACGCCACGGTACGTGTGGAGCTCGTCGAGGACGACGTAGCGGAGGTTCTCGAACAGCTTCACCCACTTCGTGTGGTGGGGAAGGATCCCGGTGTGGAGCATGTCGGGGTTCGTGATGACGACATGGCCCGCGCTGCGGATCGCGGCGCGGACCGCGGGCGGCGTATCGCCGTCGTACGTGTAGGTCTTGAGCTCGATGTCGACGTCCATAGCGAGCCGTTCGAGCTCGGCGAGCTGGTCTTGGGCGAGCGCCTTCGTAGGGAAGAGGTAGAGCGCGCGCACCGACGGGTCTTTTGCGATCGCGTCGATGACGGGGAGGTCGTAGCAGAGCGTCTTGCCGCTCGCGGTCGGCGTGACGACGACCGTGTGCTTTCCGGCGTGCGCGGTCTCGAGGGCCTCGGCCTGGTGCGAGTAGAGCGCTTCGATCCCGCGCCGGCGGAGCGTCGCGACGATGCGCCCGTCGAGCCAGCTCGGGAATTCGGCGTATGACGCCGGCTTTGCGGGAAGCCGCTCCCAGCGCGTGACGGTCCGCTGGAATTCGTCATTGCGGGCGAGGCGCTCGAGGATCTGCTCGAGGCTGACCCGCGCCGGGAATCGAACGGCTGTTCGCACGGCGTGAGCACGATATGGAACGCCTGTTCTGACGTCAAGATGACGCCCCGCGGCGGGCTGCGCCTGCGTTCATTGGGAGGATGAGACGGGCATCGGCGCTCCTCGTGGCGGTGTCGCTCCTCGTGACGCAGGGAAGCCTCGCCGCCGCCTCGGCGATGCCCGAGGCGCCGGCCTGCCCGATCCTGCCGAATGACGACGTCTGGCACTCGAACATCCAGCAGATGCCTGTGCACCCGCTGAGCGACATCTGGCTCGCGAACATGGGCGGCCCGACCCGCCTGCTGCACCCGGATTTCGGCGCGTACCCCTACGGCTACCAGCTGCAGGTCGTCGACGCCACGACCCCGACGACGCGCATCACGTTCACCTACGCCGACGAGAGCGACGACGTCCCGTACCCGCTCACCGCGAGCACCCCCATCGAGCCCGCGAGCGACGCGCACGCGTTCATGCTCAACAAGGACACCTGTGTCCTGTACGAGCTCTTCGCCGCGTCGTGGAACGGCGGCCGGCCGACCGCGGGCTCCGGCGCCGTGTTCGATCTGCGCTCGCACGCGCTGCGGCCGGCGGGGTGGACGAGCGCGGACGCGGCGGGCCTACCCATCTGGCCCGGCGTCCTCCGCTACGACGAGGTCGCGCGCGGCCTCGTCGACCACGCGATCCGCTTCACCGCGCAGCGGACCGACCGCACCTACGTCTGGCCCGCGCGGCACCAGGCCGGCGCGGCGCGCGATCCGTCGCTTCCGCCGATGGGCGCGCGCTTCCGCCTCAAGGCGGACTTCCCGTTCGCGGGCTTCAGCCCGCAGACGCAGGTCGTGCTCATGGCGATGCAGCGCTACGGCCTGATCCTCGCGGACAACGGCTCGAACTGGTTCTTTCAAGGGAGCACGGACTCGCGCTGGAGCGACCAGCTCATCAGCGAGCTCAAGCGCATCCCGGCGGGGGCGTTCGAGGCGGTCGACGCGTCGAGCCTCATGCTCGACCCGAACTCGGGGCGCGTGCCCGCGGCCTCGCTGAATCAGGGACTGCTCGCCGGCTGGCACTCGACGTGGCAAGGCCAGTCGCCGTACCTCGCGATGAAGCCCGGCCAGGTCGCCGACTTCTGGATCCGCTTCTCGAACTCGGGCACCGAGACCTGGCAGCGCGGCGTGTGGGGTCGGCAGGCGAACCTCGGCTTCAACGGCGACAACAAGCTGCCGTATCGCCTTGGCATGGCGGTGAACTGGCTCTGGGACGACCGGATCGCGACGACGACCGCCGAGACCGTCGCGCCTGGCGAGATCGCGGAGTTCCGCTTCAGCTTGCGCGCGCCGATCTATCCGGGGACGTACCGCTTCGACCTCCGGCCGGTGATCGACGGCACGACGTGGCTGGAGGACCAGGGCGTCTTCTGGCTCATCGCCGTCAACTAGCGGGCCTCCGCGAGATTTGCGAGCATCGCCCGGGAGGCCGTGATGGACAAGAAGACTCCGCGGAACGAGAAGGGCCAGGCGCCGACTCGAACGCGCGATGAGACCGTGAAGCGCCTCGAGCAGAAAGCTCGCGAGCAGCGTGGCGGCGAGAACAAGCGCAAGACGGAGCTTCGCGCGAAGACGGCTCGCCCGAGATAACGCCGATGGCCGAGCGGAAGACGCGGCGCTGGGTCAAGACGGTCACGACGGACTCGACGCATCCCCCGGCGGGCCTCTTCACCAAGGACGCCGCGACGATCGCGAGGACGCTCGCGTCAAAGAGAGTCTCGCCCAAGGGTCCCGGCTCGGGGATGCGGATGCTCACGTACTTCATCAACCGCGGCGGTCGCGGCCTTTCGAAGACGCGGCGCGCAGAGCTCGAGCGCGCGAAGAAGCTGCTGTCGGAGCGCGTGAAGCGGGCGCGGGAGCGGAGCTAACCGCCGCCGATCGGCGTGTCGCGCCGTCGACACGCGTGCCCGAGCTAGCCTCGTGCCCATGAGCGAAGCGCTCCAGGACCGCTACTACGCGGACGGCATCTGCTTCGGCTGCGGCCCGCGCAACGAGAAGGGACTCCGGATCAAGAGCGTCGTGCGGGGCGACGAGGTCGTCGCGACCTGGCGCGCGGAGAAGCACCACGAGGCGTTCGAAGGCGTGCTCTCGGGCGGGATCGCCGGGACGCTGCTCGACTGCCACGCGAACTGGACCGCCGCCTACGGCCTGATGCGCCACGCGGGCGCGGACCGGCCGCCGGCGACCGTGACCGCCGAGTTCGCGGTGAAGCTGCTCCGCCCGACGCCGACCGACGGACCGATCGAGCTCGTCGCCCGAGCGGCCGAGGTCGGCGACGATCGTGCGGTCGTCGACGCCGAGCTTCGTGCGGGTGGCAAGGTGTGCGCGACGTTTCGCGGGACCTTCGTCGCGGTGAAGCCGGGTCATCCCGCGTATCACCGCTGGTGAGGACGGCGTTCACCAGGCCACGAGCTTCCACACCTCCGGCTCCCGTTCGCCGGGTGTCTCGATCTCTGAGAAGAGGGCGACCGCGCGCTTGAGCTGACGCATCGCTTCCGCTCGACGTCCGGTCGCGTTCATTAGGTCGGCGAGGTTGTTCAGCAGCGCGGCCTCGCGATGACGATCGCCGAGCTCGTGGCAGATCCCGAGCGCCTCCTCGGTGAGCGCGATCGCCCGGTCGTGCTCGCCCGAGCGTCGGAGCGCGAGCGCGAGGTTGTTGAGCGCGGCGGCGTGGGTCGCGCGGTCCCCGATACGCTCGGAGATCGCGACTGCGCGCTCGAGGTGGGAGCGCTCGCCGCTGAGGATCCCGAGGATGTTGTGGGCCTGCGCGAGGGCGCGGTCGTCGCGGGCGCGCGTCGCGAGGCCGAGCGCCTCCTCCGCGAGGAGCGCCGCACGTGCCGGCGCGCCGCGGCGATGGGCGGCGAGGCTCCAGTCGGCCGTAACGCGTGCGCGGCGTGCGGCGTCCTCCTCGCCGGCGAGCGCCGCGCGGTAATGCGTCTCGGCCTCGTCCCACTCGCCCCGCCGGTGGTGCACGTCCGCGATCCGGTGCTCGATAACCGGGCGCACCGCCGGCGGCGCGTCCGCGAGCGCCGCGGCGTAGCTTGCGATCGCCTTGGCGTAGTCGCCGTGGAGCGTGTACAGGTCGCCGACGCGCTCGTCTACGCCGGCGGCCGCAGGGCCGGGTGCAGGCTCGGGATCGCCGCGCTCGATCGCATCGCGCAGCGCCGTCGTGTCGCGGTGCGGCGCGACGCCGAGATCGCGGTCGAGCGCGCGCGCACACTCGCGGTACTGACGCAGCGCGGCGGCCCGCTCGCCGGCTCGCGCGTGCAGTCGCATGAGCGCGCGATGCGCCGCTTCGTTGAGCAGGTCGAGCGAGAGCCACCGGCGGGCATACGCGATTGCGCGCACCGTGTCGCGCTCCTGATGGGCGAGCCGCTCGAGCGCGCCCCCGAGCTCCTGCCGGAGCGTCTCGGCCTCGGCCGCCTGCCATTCGTCGAACTCGACACTGTCGCGTAGCGCGAAGCCCGAGAGAAAGTCGCCGGTGTACGCGTCGGCCGCCTCGGCGAGACGGCCCGCGGAGAGAAGCGCGCGAAAGTGCTGCACGTCGCAGTCGACCCGGTCGCGATCGAGCGCCACGCGCAGCCCATCGGTCGAGACGTGCTCGCCGCCGAGCGCGGTCCGTAGCGCGGACAGCGTCCGCCGCAGCGCGCCGCGCGCCCGCTCGTCATCCGCGTCCGGCCAGAGCAGCGTCGCTAGGCGGTCGCGACCCTCCGCGTGCCCGGTCATAGCGAGGTACGCAAGGAGGGCGATCGCCTTGCGCGTGTCGGGCTCGACCGGCTTTCCGTCGCGCTCGATACGCGGCGGGCCGAAGAGGAACACGCTCAGGCGCGGCTCGGCAGGCATGCCCGCAGGCTGGCGGCTGGTGCTTTCCGGCGCAAGCGGCCGGCCGTAACGATTTTCGGACGGAGGGCCGAGACCATCCGGTCGAGGAGGGTCCGCAGCGAAGCAATGATCCCAGCGTCGTCGTTTTCCCGAACCGAGCCTCTTGGAGGTATGGCGTACAACGCGTTCGTGCTGACCTCGCGGGCAGCGCGATGAAGCCGACCACAGCGCTCGCGTGGGGGCTCGCCGCCACGTCCATGGCGCTGACGATCGCCCACCGCGCGCTCCTGACTGTGGAGCCCCAAGCTATCGACCCACTCAGCGTGGGTGGCCGCCTCGGTGTGAACCCGTGGTTCACGATCGTGCTGACACTGTTCTTCGGCCTCTGGCCGTTCGCCGTCGTCGGCGCGCTTGTGGCAGCGCGCCAGCCTCGGAACCCGATCGGCTGGCTCTTCTGCGCGATCGCCCTCAGCGAACAGACGAGGGGTCTCGCAAGCACGTACGCGCGCGGGGCGCTCGTGGCGAACCCAGGCGAGTGGCCGGGCGGAGTGGAAGCGATCGCGTTGGCGCGACTCGCCGCCTATCTTCCGTTCACGCTGGCGCTCTTCGCCTTGCTGCTCTTTCCGACCGGCCGCGTGCCATCGGCTCGCTGGAAACCGCTCCTCTTTCTCTTCGGGGCGTACACCGCGACCATTCTCGCGCTCCGCGCGTTCGGAACATGGCCGGAGCTCTACGGAGTCACCAATCCTGTCGGCGTCGGAGGAGTGCTGGGGACCGGCCTCGATGCGCTGTTCGGGATCCTCTTCCCAGGTGTTTGGTCTGCGCTCGCGCTGGCGGTGGCGTTTTCGCTCTTCTTTCGCTGGCGAGCTGCCAACGGTATCGAGCGACAGCAGCTCAAGTGGTTCGCGTACGCGATCGGCATCGCGCTCGCGGGCGTCTCCGCCTTTTGGCTACCCGGCGGATGGGATTGGTTCGCAAGTCAGCCGGCGTGGCTCTACGTCGCCGCCGTTGTTGGGTACTCGGGCAGCGTCGCGGCCATCCCGATTGGTGCGGGCATCGCCATCTTCCGCTACCGCTTGTACGACATCGACGTCCTCATCAACCGCACGCTCGTGTACGGCGCGACGGTCGTGACCCTTGGCGCGCTCTACATCGCCGCGATCGTCGGCTTGCAGGGGGTGCTGCGCCCGTTCACCCAGGGGAACGAGCTCGCGGTCGCGCTGTCGACGCTGACGGCGGTCGCCCTGTTCGATCCCGTACGAAGCCGCGTGCAGCGTGGCGTCGACCGGCGCTTCTACCGCTCCCGCTACGACGCCACGCGCGCGCTCGACTCGCTCGCGCTCCGCCTGCGCGACCAAGTCGACCTCGACGCCCTCGGCAGCGAGCTGCTGACCGCCGTCCGCGAGGCGATGCAGCCTGCGCACGCGAGCCTCTGGCTGCGGAACCGAACGCGATGACGCCGGCGACGGCACGCTGGGCCGCTTGGCTGCTCTGGCTGCTCGCCTCGGCTGTCATCTTGGTTGGGGGCGCGATCAACGTCATCGACCCCGGCACGATCGACCCGAACCTCCCGTCCGGGAGGGCCCGCCTCATCGCCGCGCCGATCTTGGTGCTTCTCTGGTTCGCTTTCCCCACGCTCGGTGCGCTCATCATCGCGCGCCATCCGCAGAACGCGGTCGGTTGGCTCGTCTTTGCGGGCGGTCTCTCAGAGGACATTCGCGGCAGCACTGAGACGATCGCGCTGCTGCTGAATATGCGCGGCGACGTACTTCCGCTCGGCGGCGCGGTGGCGCTCCTTCATCAGGAGGCGCGACTGACGCTTCCGCTCCTCAGCCTCGCGCTGCTCTTCTTCCCGGACGGCCACTTGCCGTCGCCGCGGTGGCGCCTGCTCGCTCTGCTGATAGGGTGCGTCGCCGTGCTTGACGTCGTCTTGTCGCCCGTCGGTTCATGGATGAGGTCCTCGGCGGCAGAGCTCGACGCTATGTACACCCCCGGCGGTGTCCTACTTGTCCTCACGAGCTCGCTACGGCAGCTCGAGCTCCTCGCCCTCATCGGCGTCGCGGCGTCCTTGGTAGTTCGCTTCCGAGCGGCCGGGCTCCGGACGCGTCAGCAGATCAAGTGGATCGCGGCCGCCTCGATCGTCGCTGCAATCACTGCTGTCGCTTTCTGGCTGCCCGGTGGATGGGCCTGGTCTGGGACGCTCGGGCCCCTGGAGCTACCGGTCGAGTTCGCCTACCTCTCCGCCGTCCTCTCCGTGCCGACGAGCATCGGCATCGCGATGCTGCGTCATCGCCTTCTCGACATCGACATTCTGATCAATCGGACCCTGGTGTACGGCGCGACGGTGGCAACGCTCGGCGTGCTCTACGTATCGGCGATCGTCGCGCTGCAGACGGTCCTGCGTCCCTTCACGCAGGGGGACGAGCTCGCCGTGGCGCTCTCGACGCTCGCGGCGATCGCGCTCTTCAATCCGCTGCGCACTCGCGTCCAGCGCTCCGTCGACCGCCGCTTCTACCGCAGCCGCTACGACGCGACGCGGACGCTCGACTTGCTCGCTGTCCGGCTACGCGACCAGGTCGACCTCGACGCCCTCCGGGCCGAGCTGCTCACCGCCGTCCGCGACACGATGCAGCCAGCGCACGCCAGCCTGTGGCTGCGCGAGCGCGCACGGTGATGGCGGTCGCCGCACGCCCGCGGATTCTTCTCCGCGCGGCCGACGGCGCTGACCTCGCCTCTGCCCTCGGCGCGCTCGGCGATGTGACGACCGACGTCGCTCCGATCGCGGACCTTGTCGTGTTCGACGCGACGGCTGATCGCTCGTTCGCTGAGCTGCGGCGGATCGTCGCCCGGGACGACGATGGCGCGTGGCGGCCGGTGCTCGTCGTCGCGGCCGACGACGACCTCCGCATCGCGGCGCTGGACGCCGGCGCGGACGCGGTCGTCGGGCCACGCGTCCCGCAGGCGGAGCTGGTCGCGCGAGCGCGTGCGCTCCTGCGCATCAAGGCGCGACACGATGCGGTCGAGCGGCAGGCCGCGCAGTTCACCGACTGGACCCAGTCGCTCGTCTCCCGTGTGTCGGAGCAGGTCGAGGAGCTCCAGCGGGTCGAGCGCTTGCGCCGCTTCCTCGCGCCCCAGGTCGCGCAGGTCGTCGCGCACGACGAGAAGCTCCTCGAGAGCCATCGGCGCGAGATCGCCGCCGTGTTCTGCGATCTCCGCGGCTTCACCGCGTTCTCGGAGGTCGCCGAGCCCGAGGAGGTCATGGGCGTGCTGCGCGAGTACCACGGCGCCCTTGGTGCGCTCGTGTTCGAGTTCGAGGCGACGCTCGAGCGTTTCGCCGGGGACGCGATCCTCGCGTTCTTCAACGACCCGGTGCCCTGCCCGGACCCCGCCGCGCGCGCGGTGCGCATGGCGGTGGCCATGCGCGAGCGCGTTAGTGAGCTCGTGGCCGGCTGGCGAAAGCGCGGGTACGACCTCGACTTCGGCGTCGGG
>Ga0209237_1001287_pt1 | contig 14851 bp, 18 predicted proteins | sample GraSoi013_1_40cm_2_FD_185820 | JGI IMG/M metagenome (GOLD analysis project Ga0209237, IMG submission 185820) | Grasslands soil microbial communities from the Angelo Coastal Reserve, California, USA - Sample 10_02_2013_1_40cm (SPAdes) (version 2) | ecosystem: Environmental > Terrestrial > Soil >... | reverse complement strand
CGTTTGTGGCGATTCCAGCAAACGGATCTACTTGTTGCTCAGGAATTTGTTTTGGCTCGGGTTGTACTTCTTTTTGTACCACTTTATCTTCAGCTACAATCGAAGGTTTTACTTGTTTTGTTTCAGATATCTTTTCCGCAGATTTGTCTGCAACAACTTTCTCTTCTCTTGTTTCCTTTTGTTCTATTTTCTCCTGAGGTTTTTCTTTGTGGTAGGCTATCATATCAGGAGTAATTTCCTGAGATCCAAAGAGCATTTCAAGGAACAAGTCTTTATCAAAAGGTTTCAGGTCTTTGTATTCTTGTCCAACACCAAGATATAGAATGGGGCTTGATGTTACTTTGACAATCGAGATTGCAGCACCACCACGTGCGTCTGCGTCGCTTTTTGTGAGAATTGCTCCATCAAACTTTGTGTAGTTGTAAAATTCTCGCGCTTGACTTACGGTATCATTTCCCGCAAGTGCATCACCAACAAATAACTTCAGGTCAGGATTTACTACTTTGTTAATTTTAGATATCTGATCCATGAGATTCTTACTAGTCTGCATTCTTCCTGCAGTATCAATTAATACGCAGTCTAGTTTGTGAGATTTGGCATATAGTACTGCATCACGCGCAACCGCTGCAGGGTCAGAACCGTAATTTTGAGCAATTATCTTGATGTTTAATCTCTTTGCGTGTTCGCTTATCTGTTCTATTGCTCCTGCCCTGTATGTATCGGCTGCGGCAATGACAGCTGAAAATTTGTTTTCACGTAGTAAGTTAGCAAATTTCGCTATAGTTGTAGTCTTTCCAGTACCGTTTATTCCCATAAATGATATGATATAAGGTTCACCTGTTTTCTTCTTCTTTTGTATATTGAACAAGACGTCAATTTTTCCTGCTGAATCAAACATACTGGAGATACTTTGCCGTAGGTTTTGCTTTACAATATCAGCTATCTTATCTTTTTCAACTGTCACACCAACAAGTTGCTTTTTCAAGTCTCCCTTTAACATGTCAATTACTTCTATTGCAACATCTGACTCTAACAGGGCTACTTCGAGTTCAAACAAAACCTCATCAATGTCTTTTTCCTTTAGCTCTTTTTCGCCAAAGCTTTTAACCGCCGAAGAAAAGGCGTTCCTTAGTTTATCAAACATGATGTATGGCCTTACTTTGTTGAACCGTGACTTGATTGTATAAGTTTGTTCATTTCTTGCTGGTCTTGTTCAAGTCTTAAACCAACTTCCTGTCTTTGCGCTGCTAGTTGTTGAAGCGCAACTTCTAATTCTTTGATCCTAGCTTCCATGTAATTGATTGCTGAATCTTTGTCTTGTTCCACTGCAGCACCTGCACCAATATTGACAATCATTTTTTGGTTTGGTTGTACTTTTGCTTTGATGTAAGCTCCTAAACCTAGGGGTACAAGCGTTTCATATTCAGTATTATCACCCAATGCTTTCATAGATTCTGCTGCATTTGTTGCTTCTTGCAGAATTCTCACTACCGCTTCTTCTCTTTGCATCAAATCTGCCATGTATGCCTCAAGTGTCTGCAGCTGTTGTAATAGAGCTTGGGCCTGTTCTTCACTCATTTGCAAAAAATTCTCTTATCCGCCTATAAATGCATTCTGAAAGGCACTTCTGGTAAGGAGCTAAAAGGCAGTATAATTTATCCTCGAAAACAACTTGAAAATCATAACAAAAAGAAAAAAGGGTTATGCTATTGTTTTAGAAAGTCTCGTGTTTACTTCATCCCAGTTTACTACATTCCACCAAGCGTTGACATAATCGGCTCGTTTGTTTTGGTACTTGAGATAATACGCATGTTCCCAAACGTCCAAGCCTAACAATGGAATCAGGCCTTTAGTTCTAGGACTTGTCTGATTCGGCATTGTGGTATATTCAACTTTCTTACTTTGTGGGTTGTATGTTAACCAGCCCCATCCACTTCCCTGTATAGCTATGGTGTCCTTTGTGAATTTCTCCTTGAAGCTGTCGAAGTTGCCAAATACTGAATTAATAGCATCTGCAATGCTTCCTCCCGGTTTTCCACCACCATTTGGTTTCATGTTGTTCCAGAAGAGTGCGTGGTTGTCATAACCTCCACCATGAAAATTCACTGCTCCTCTGACATTTTCTGGAACTTTATCCAAGCTTGTAAGTAACTTGGTTAGTTCCATGTTTTGTATTTCAGAGCTCAGAGTTGCCAATGCATTATTCAAGCCGTCAGTATATGCTTGATGATGCTTGGTATGATGAATTTCCATTGTTTTGGCGTCGATATGTGGTTCCAACGCATCATATGCGTACGGCACCTTTGGAAGTTCATATTTTCCCATGGATTTCCACCTAATTCTTGCCATTTATGGTTTTGGTTGCAAATGCATTTTATCTAGCGAAATTGGAGATACGTTGTGGTCAAACGAGCGCTCATTTTTTCTCTACTGTTAATTTTCAGCATCTTGTTCCTTGCTTCAGAATCTACAGAACAAAAAACCATCTCTCACCTTCCAAAAAGCATTGAGCTCATTGGTGTCAACACTCCAAGAGAACATGGACTTGATGGTCAGGGAATCAAAATTGGCATTATAGACACAGGTATAGATTATGACCATCCCGATCTGTCCGGCTTTGGTTCTTCTGGGAAAGTCGTGGGAGGATATGACTATGTTAATACCAATGAAAAACCAAAAGACACTAACGGTCATGGAACTGAGGTTGCTGGAATTGTAGCAGCTGATGGAAACTTTAGTGGAGTGGCACCAAAATCTAAACTATTTTCATACAAAGTCTCCTCTACTGGAGAATCTGTATCGTCTGACTATATCATAAAGGCAATACAACGTGCGATAGCCGACAAGGTAAATGTCATAAACATCAGTCTGGGTGTGAACAGGACCAATGATGAGTTAGATGATGCAGTAGATGAGGCAGTCAAAAACGGAATTGTGGTCGTCGTAGCTGCTGGTAACAATGGACCTGATGAACGTACGATTGGCAGCCCAGGAAAAGACATTAACGCAATTACGGTAGGTGCCTCGTATAACAACATTACATCAAGTGTTGTAGCAACTTTCAAAGTAGGCAAACAGCAATTCGAGGTTCTTCCAATGTTTGGAACAAAACCAATATCAAAACCGATTGAAAGCAAAATAGTTTACGGAGCGTATGGAAGAGCTAAAGATTTAGAAAACTTGGATGTCAAAGACGCCATACTGCTTGAACAAAGAGGCAGCGACATCAAGGGTGAAAAGGTCTATTTCGCTCAAAAGGAAAAAAATGCAGCAGACAGGGGTGCCAAGGGCCTAATAATATTCAATAATCAAAGTGGAATATTTTTTGGTGAACTTCGTGTACCAAATTCCACATCAAGCTACACTCCAAGAATCCCAGTCATATCAATGTCAAAAGACGATGGTCTTAAGCTAAAAGCAGCATTGGAAAACAATACTGTTGGTAGTCTTGACATATTTTACCATCCGGATTTTGTTGCTCCTTTTAGCTCACGTGGACCGGTCTCTCCTTTTTACATTAAACCAGATCTAGTGGCTCCAGGGATCTTTGTAAATTCTACAGCATTAGGTGGAGGATATAATTTAACAAGTGGAACAAGTATGGCAGCACCCCATGTTACAGGCGCTGCAGCATTACTTTTACAAAAGTATCCAAATCTTGATTCTGTATCTATTGCGTCACTGCTAGCTACGACCACAGATCCTGTCACTGACGCATATGGTAGTATTCTTCCAATCAATGCAGTAGGAAGTGGCAGGTTAAACGTGACAAGGGCATATGACGCCAATCTGATCATATTACCACATAGTTTGGTCTATAATCTCTCTTTTGAGAACCTCAGTGAAACCAAATCACTTTATTTACGTGCTATTGACGGAACTATTCCGGAATTAAAAGTAAGTTTCATATCAAATGAAACAACTTTGAACTTTAATTATTCGGTTTCAAATGATACAATAGACGCAAGAATTTCTGATAACGTAAAAAAGCCAGGCACATATGACGGGTTTATTATCATAGATGATTCAAAGACAGTCTACCATATTCCTGTTGTCGTACATTTGACAAAAGGAAATCTTGGAACAACTCAGAAAGACGGTATTATTTCATTTTCTATTGATTATCCAGAAAAGTGGGTATATGCAAAAATTACTTTGACAAAGGCTGGAACACATGATATTAGGATTACTTCTATCACACCAGAGAAGACAAGTTCTCTTCCAGTGTACGAAAAGGGTGAATATTGGATTTTATCTCAGGTAAGCACAGGAAACGTAACTGATAATGTCTATCAAACTATGATAGTAAATGAAATTGCGCAAAAAACCATTGACTTTGATTCATTTGGTCTTCCATCAAAACAAATTACAATTATTGGTGTGATTTTAGCTTTGGTAGTTATAACGGGGTTTGTCTACAGCCGCAGATGATATTTTAGATCTGGGGCCCGGCATCTCTAATTTCCTTTGAAACATTACCAAATTTCTTAAAGTTCTCAACAAACATCTGGGCAAGCTTTCTTGCAGAGTGATCATAGGCATCCTTTTCAGACCAAGTATTGCGTGGATCTAGTACTTCAGATGGCACATCGGGGCATGATGTTGGCACATCCAAGTTGAAAACCCCATCGTGTCTATACTTTACAATGTCTAGCTCACCTGTTAGAGCTGCAGTAACCATTCTTCTTGTGTGGTGAATATTCATTCTCTTTCCAATTCCATATGGTCCACCTGACCAACCTGTATTGATGAGATAGACAACAGTCTTGTGTTTTGTTATCTTTTCTCCAAGCAATTTAGCGTATACGGATGCGTGTCTTGACATGAATGGGGCACCAAAACATTCTGAAAAAGTAGCTCTTGGCTCTGTTATTCCTCGTTCGGTTCCCGCAAGCTTGCTTGTATATCCTGACATAAAGTGATACATCGCACCTTCTTTTGTTAGTTTAGCGATAGGTGACATTACTCCAAATGCATCTGCGGTAAGAAAAATTATGACTTTTGGATTTCCACCCAAGCTTGGAATTACTGAGCCTGGAATGTAGTCAAGTGGGTATGCAGCTCTTGTGTTTTCAGTGATACTACCATCATCAAAATCTGGCATCATGGTTTTTTTGTCAAGTACCACATTTTCTAGCACGGATCCTGATCTTATTGCATCCCAGATTTGTGGCTCTGCTTCTTTTTTTAGGCTGATGCATTTTGCATAACATCCTCCCTCGAAATTAAAAATTCCTTTATCAGACCAACCGTGCTCATCATCTCCTATTAGCATCCTGTTTGAGTCTGCAGATAGAGTAGTCTTTCCTGTTCCAGAAAGTCCAAAGAATAGAGCCGTATCACCATCCTTTCCTATGTTAGCAGAACAGTGCATTGGAAAGATATTCTTTGGAGGTAAAATGTAATTCATTACAGAAAACATTGATTTCTTTATTTCTCCAGCGTATGGTGTTGCGCCAATTAAGACAATTTTCTTTTGGTAATTAAGAAGAATAAATGCCTCTGTTCGCGTTCCATCTACTTCAGGAATTGCCTTGAACTCATTTAACGCCACAAGTGTATACTCTGGCTTGTGTGATTGAAGCTCAGTTGCGGAAGGCCTGATGAAAAGCTGTCTTACAAACAGGCTTTGCCATGCATGGTCAGTTATGATTCTAATCGATAGTCTGTGGTCAAGGTCTGCCCCAACAAAACCATCAAAAATGAAAATTTCCTTGTCTTTAACATGTCTTTTCATTTTCTCAAAAATTTTATCGAATTTGTCCTCTTGGAATGGATGATTTATCTTTCCCCAGTCAACAGAATCATGAGTTTGCTTGTCATCTACGATGAATCGGTCATCTGGGGATCTGCCCGTATATTTCCCTGTCTTGATTGAAATGGCTCCATTTTCAGCTAATGTTCCTTCATTCTTTTCTATTATAATATCGATTAATTTTTTAACTTGTAAGTTTCTGTATATTTTTTCAGGTTTAAGACCCATTTGTTCCAGCTGAGACACCACTTGACCGGTGTTTTCAGCCTCCAAATCTTCTATCATCAGGTAAATCGATTCGCCGTCAATTTCCTTATTATCTCTTCGGATCATTCATACGTTCTTCAAGAAACGTATTTATTGTAAAATTCAGGAAGAGCCTTTTACATGCAGATCAATAAAGAATCTCTAGAGCTTAGAAAAAAGCTTGCCAAGCACAGGCCAGATTTTATCAGACAGGAGAGTTGGAGGTATGTCAGGCTCGCAGAGAACTGGAGAAAACCCAAGGGAATTGACAACCATCAACGAAAACAAAAAAAGGGGTGGCCAGCGTTGGTGCGAATAGGTTATGGCGGACCAAAAGCTTCAAGAGGATTACATCCTTCAGGATATACTGATAATTTAGTTTATAATGTTAAAGACTTGGAAAAACTCAATCCAAAAACTGATGGAATACGATTTGGTCATAGCGTGGGAAAAAGGAAGAGGCTTGAGGTCATATCAAAGGCAAAAGAGATGAACTTTAAGATTTTCAATGCAAGGGTGTCGCTAAGTGGTAGTAAATCTTAGAACAAAAAGACAACTAGTCTCAAGAATTCTTGGGATCGGTGTAGATAGAGTAAAGTTTGATCCTGAGTATCTTGACGATGTTGCAGACGCAATTACGCGAGATAACATCCGAAGTTTAATTACTGCAAAGATAATTCAGATAAGACCAATCAAGGGAACCTCAAAGGGCAGGGCCTATTTCAAAAAGCTGCAGCGAGGTAAACGAGGTACCAAACAAGGTTCAAAGAAAGGCGCGAAGGGAGCCAGAATTGGTAAAAAAGAGGTATATGTCAATAAGATAAGAGCAATGCGGCACCAGCTCAAGGTTTCAAAGTCAAGAAAAGAGGTAACAAATAACAATTACTGGAAGCTTTACAAACAAGTTAGAGGAAACCAAGTAAGAAATCTTGCTCACCTACGAACTTTGATAGAAGAAGTACGTTCAAAGAAGTAACTAAAATCTGTAAATTATATCCGGATCAAGAATTTTTCCTTTCTTGATTTGTATTCCCTCTTTTGCAAGCATTTTGCTTTTAACTTTCTCACCCCAAGCATATCCTCCCACTTTTTTGTTCGACAAGATCACTCGATGGCAAGGTATGACAACAGGATATGGGTTCTTGTTCATTATTCTACCAATTACTCTCTGACCGTTTTTGAGTCCTACTGCTTTTGCAAGTTCAGAATAAGTTGTTACCTTACCTCTTGGTACTTCCAAAAGTTTCCGGTAGACTTTTTGTTCCAGATTCAAACTTTTATCAACTCCAAGTCTGTTGCCTTTGTCAAATCCATTATTTTTTGTTTATTTTTCCCAAGTCCACTCCAATCAACTAGCGCAAATTTGGCTTCTTTATTTCGCTTTACAATATGTGAAAAGAGGTCTTTGTCCAAATTGTCTAGAGCGTGTTTTGGCATAACAGTTCCCAAAGCAAGATCTCCTTCGATAAGCTCCTTATTGAATTTTTTTGGATAGTGTGTACCACCAAAACATATTGCCACATCATGTTTTTTCGGTCTCTTTGACATTTCATCTACCACTATTCTGGCCACATTTTCACATAATTTCTTGTCATTCCATTCCTTCTGTGTAGTGCCTATTTCGATAAATAATGTTGGTTTACTTAGAGCAGTAGGACCATGATGAGTCGCTTCAATTGTTATCTCAAATTTTGAAAAACTATCTAGTTTTTTTGATAGGTGTTGCATGTATGATTTTTGCAGATGTGGGTGAGGTATTGCCACTTGCCTAGGATTTCCACCAAAGTGAGCGTCTGCAAAGTTTCCAGTATTGTGGCAGGTAAGGGCCAGCGTACCACTCTCAGAAGCATGTTTGGATAAAAAGACAAAACCGTCATAGTGATATTTTTCCTCAAGCCAATCTGCAGAAATAACAGGAGTTTCAATTATAACAAGATCAAAGTTTTTTCCATGATAGACATCACTTTCTTTTGTCATGTCTTTTGAGATAAAAGATGCCATGTTAGAGCCGGCCGGATCAGATTGATAGGCCACAAGCAATTGCATAAAATAAGAATTATAAGTACACTTTATTAACGTCCTCCAATGGCAAATCCAAGACAGCTGTTAAAAGACATGGCCAACACAATCAAGCTTGCTAAAAAGTCCGACAAGGATGACTATATGCAACATCTAAGGCTAGTTCTTCTTGGCATGGCAACTGTTGGCGGTATTGGATTTATCATTCAATTTACGTTTGCTGTAATCAATTTAGGGCATGGGTAGGATTGACACAAGAAATAAAATCGCATTTCTTTGCGGTTAGAACAACTGGAGGCCAAGAAAAAGTAGTCATGGGTCTTCTTGAGAACAGAATAAAGCTAAAGAAATTAAACATACAATCAGTTTTGCTCTTAGAAAATCTCAAAGGATATGTCGTAGTTGAAGCAATAGACGCAAATGCCGCCTTTGATGCCTTGCAGGGAATAAGGCACATTCGTGGCCAGCTTAGAGGAGAGCTGCAATTCAAGGATATTGAGGGGTATTTGGTTAAAAAATCTACAGTGTCAGAGCTTGTAGTAGACCAAGTTGTCGAAATTATCGGCGGTCCATTCAAAGGTATGAAAGCTACTGTAACAAGAATAGATCATGATAAGGAAGAAGCAACTGTAATCTTACTTGATGCTCCCTACCAATTACCGGTAACTGTTGATGCCAACTATCTAAAACCATCGACTCAGTAGCAAAGGATTAAATTTACAGTAAAGAGCGAAGGAAAATTATGGCAGACCTTCAAACCGTCTCTGCGCTTGTGACAGGCGGTCAAGCTAACGCAGGTCCTCCTTTGGGTCCAACGTTAGGTCCTCTCGGCGTAAATATTTTGCAAATTGTAAATACAATAAATGAAAAAACCAAAGACTTTGAGGGAATGAAGGTTCCTGTAATAGTCAGTGTCGACAAAAAAACCAAGCAATGGACAGTTGAGGTAGGAATACCGTCAGCAGCTGCATTGATTCTCAAGGAAGCTGGGCTTCAGAAGGGTTCTGGAACTTCGGGTGCAACATGGGTTGGTGACATACCGCTTGATTCTGTGGTAAAGGTCGCAAAGTTGAAAATAGACTCGTCCTATGCGCAAGATATCAAATCAGCCGCAAAAGAGGTTGTAGGAACTTGCCTTTCACTTGGAATAAAGGTAAATGGCAAGAATCCAAAAGAAATAACTCCTGAAATAGATGCAGGTAAATTCGACGATAAATTCAAGTAAATTATTCGTTTAAAGTGTATATACAGCATCCTTATCTGTTCTTTGTAGTTCTACAAAGGTTTCCGTATTCTGTATCCCCTCTATCTTACCTATCTTCTCAATAGCTACAGTGTGTAGTTCTTCGAGATTTTTTGCTCTTAGAGTTATTAAAATATCAAATCTACCAGTAACTTCTGATATCTTAACTACTTCGGGTGTTTTCATGAGAGCTTTATGAATTGAATCCTTAAGCTTGGGATCTCTGTTTATTCCCATTGTTGCCCTCACACCAATACCAATAAGGGATTCATCAACGACTATAGTGAATTTGTTAATTAGTTTTTTCTTTATGAGCCTTTTTATTCTACTGTATAGAACCGACGTATTTATTCCCAGCTTCTTTGAGAGATTTGGAACTGAAACATTACCGTCTCTTGTGAGCTCAGTTATTATTTTCATATCTAATTCATCAAATTTGTGCAACTTTGCGACTACTTTTTGTTACTATTTAATAAATGTAAGTTCGTTCTCATATTCTCCTAAACAAATAAAGAAAATCAAATCCTTGGCAGAATGTACTTAATCTCGCATTTATGTCACTAAACGATTTTAAATAGGCTTTCAGAAAGCCTCTCGTAATGATTACCGAGTCCCAGATAGCTCAGATGATAACAGGAGCAAAGAAGGAGACAAAAGAACGAAAGTTCAAACAAGCGGTAGAGCTAATCATGGTTTTCAAGGATATCGACGTAAAGAAAGGATTCGCAATAAATGAGACCGTTCAACTTCCAAGAAAAATGAATCAACCAGCTTCCATATGTGTTATAGCGTCAGGAGATCTCGGTCTGAAAGCAAAGAGTGCAAATGCCGATAAGGTTGTAGATGGAACACAACTTGCTCAAGTTGGTACAAACAAACGTGAATCACGTAAACTCATTAACGGTTATGATTTTTTCCTTGCAGATACACAACTTATGGCTAACGTAGGTAAAACGTTGGGCCAATTCATGGGCCCAAGGGGTAAGATGCCAATGCCAGTCCCATTTAATGCTCCAATTGATTCTATTTTAGAGAAATTTAGATCCTCAATTAGAGTAAGACTAAGAAATTCTCTTTCCGTTTCATGTAAGATAGGCGACCAGACAATGTCAGACGAGGATCTGTTAGCAAACGCGAATGCTGTAATTAGTACAGTTGAGAAAAAGCTGCCAAGTGGTGACAAAAACATTAAAAAAATCATGATAAAGACCACTATGGGAAAGATAGTCAAACCAACTCCAGTAGGAACGAAATAAGATGCACCAAAACAGAACAAAGTACCCTCAAAAGAAAGTTCAGATGTACCAGCAGCTTCAAGAGCTTCCCAAGAAATACAAAGTAATTGCTCTAGTGAGAATGGAAAAGGTTAGATCTTCACAATTGTTGCCATTAAGAAAAAAGTTCAAGGGAGAAGTTGAAATTATCAGTATAAAGGATAAAGTTGCACAAAAGGCACTTGCCTCTTTGAAGATTCCTCCAGTTGAAAAGTTGGCTGACAAATTAGTAGGTCAATGTATTTTATTGTTTACAAACATGAGTCCCTTCAAGCTAAACATTCTGTTGAGCAAAAATAAAATAATGTTACCAGCACGTGGTGGAGACAAAGCAAGCATTGAGGTAGTAATCAAGGCTGGTAATACAGGAATCACTCCTGGCCCTATCCTTACAGATTTCAAGGAAGCAGGAGTTGCAACTAAGATTGACCAAGGCACCATTTGGATAACAAAGGATTCCACGGCTGCAAAAAAAGGGGATGTAATTTCAGTAAAACTTGCTACTCTTTTGAGCAAACTTGATGTCAAGCCAGTAGAGGCTGGAATTGTACTCAATTCAGCACTAGAAGAGAACATTGTATACAATCAGGAAGAAATAGTAATTGATGTTGAGAAGTACAGGGATGCCTTTGCTCGAGCACACCAAGAAGCTCTGGCCTTATCTATAGAAATAGGATATGTAAATAAAGAAAATGCCAACATAATCCTTGCAAAGGCAGCACAGCATGCAAGATCACTTGCTACAGAGTCTGGTTTCCTAACAGATGAAACAAAGAAAGTGACAATTCAAAAGGCTAATGCACGAGCGCGGGCTCTTGCAGGAAAGCTAAAGAATTACACTCCTCAATGAGGAGAGTCTATTTCCCACGCGCTTTAGGCAAATTCCAATTGTATTTCATTGCAACTAATCTTAGAATGGTTGTAACAATTATAGAAATTATGGCTACCGTTTCTAGTTTAAAACCAGTACTTAAGAGTAGGTAGAATATCACTACGCCCAAGAAACTTGCTGAGGCATACAGTTCTTTTACAAAGACCATAGGTATCTCATTTACAAACATGTCACGCAAAATCCCACCTCCTACAGCTGTTACCATCCCTGCCAAGGCCATGGCAAGAAAGTTCATGCCAAATTCTTGATATGCAAACGTGGCACCAATTGCGGTAAAGACACCTAATCCCAAAGCATCAAATTTTAGGAACAAGTTCCAGTGTTTCTGCATCTTTGGATACAGGAAGAATATTGCAATTCCAATTACAACAGTAATTATGACATAGCCAGGATCAGATATAGAATGCGGAGGAAAATGACCTATCACTATGTCTCGTATGGTTCCACCAGCAACGCCGGTAATTGTTGCTAAGATGATTATTCCTACAATGTCTGCCTTGTGTTCAATTGCTTTGAAAGCACCGGTAACAGCAAAAGCCATTGTTCCAAAAAGATCCAATACAAGGATTACAGTTTGGATAGATAACGAAAATTCAGTCAAATAGCAAAGTATTGAATACCATAGTAAATAACGTTTAGAGAATTACAAAAAATGAACAGAAAAACAGGTTTATCCGAATAATGCAGAAAGACCTTGCATTGCCTCTTCTTCGCTCTTGCCCGATGGAGTCTCGACTTCTTTCTTCTCTTCTTTTGCGCCGCCCCCTGCTGCTGGTGCTGCGGCCGGTGCTGCTACCGCTACTGGCGCAGCTTTGATTGCTTCATCAATATTTACATCTGCAAGTGCAGCTACTAGTGCTTTGACCTGTGCTTCGTTTACCTCTGCTCCTGAAGCCTTGATAATATTAGATATGTTAGCTTCGTTGATTTCCTTCTTTTGTTTGTGCAAAAGCAAAGCAGCATATACGTATTCCATTGTAAACGAGTTTTGAAAGAGCCATAATATAAAACTATGGAGAATTTTGTGTACCAAAAAATATTATAATCAACGTTATTTCAGTTTAGGATTTTAAGACCGCGGCAGATCGAGTACATGTATTTTTTAAGGTCTTTATCATAGAGTGTGTCCATTCTTTGCTTTAGTATTCTCTTTGCTTGATCTTTTTCGGGGCCATCAGGCAAAGACAATACGTTATTTATCAATTCGGGTATAGATTCTCTAATCCAACCTGTAATGATATTGTGTATATTTTTGTGAATTTTCACAACTGGATCGATATTTACATCAAAGACTCCCGTAAAATTATCATACTCTACTCTGTAGATTAAAGCTAAGATGCATTCTTTTGGAGTCGGATTCTTTAAGATTTCAATGGATTGAGGACCTGCTTTACCTTGAGATATTTTATTTTTTAGTCCTGCTGGATTTATGGTCATTCCATTTACTCCTATCTTAGTGTCCTCAACTCCAGTCACAATACCGACAACGATGTCTCTATATTCACCATTTGGCTTTGAGGTGAAGACATACTCGCCCTCTTTCCAGCCCTTACTTCCGAACATACGAATTTCTCAAAAAAGATCATATTTAATGTGTTGTTTCAAAATGCTTAATATCGGTTAGAACAAAAATTTGTGAAATGGACAAGAATCAAATCCTTTCCAAGTTCTCAGCTGACCCTGACAGATACTACAGGGTTGAACTATTCGAAAAGGAAGGATTTAGAAGAAAATCTTGTTCAAAGTGTAAGCGATTTTACTGGACCCTTGAAAGCGCAAGTTCTTGTCCTGATCATTCTGAAAATAGTTATTCATTCATTGGAGACCCACCCACTAGCAAACGTTTTGATTATACTCAATCCTGGAAAGAAGTGGAATCATTTTTTGTTCAAAATGGTCACAAGTCAGTAAGTAGATATCCTGTAGTTTGTAGATGGCGTGATGATCTTTACTTTACAATTGCTTCGATAGTAGATTTTCAAAGAGTGATGGGTTCAAAAGTTGTCTTTGAATTTCCGGCAAATCCGCTAGTAGTACCACAGACTTGTCTTAGGTTCAAAGATATAGAAAACGTAGGAGTAACTGGTAGACATTTTTCAAGCTTTTGTATGATTGGCCAACACAGCATACCAAATTCTCAAGGATATTGGAAAGACAAGTGTGTTGACCTTGATTTTAGACTATTGACTGAGAAATTCGGAATCAACAAAAAAGATATAGTGTTCGTTGAAGATGTTTGGGCTGGTGGAGGTTCGTTTGGTTCTTCATTAGAGTATTTTGTAAGAGGTTTGGAACTTGGTAATGCAGTGTTTACTGAATTTCAGGGAGAACTTGATAACTACTCTATCCTTGGACAAAAGATAATCGACATGGGTGCCGGTCTTGAAAGATTTGCCTGGATTACAATGGGCACGCCTACTGCGTATGATTGCTGTTTTGGCCCAATAACAAAGCACATGATACAAAAGATTGGTATCGATGTAGATTCACAGATCATATCAAAATACTTTAGAGCCATCGCAAGGGCGCTTTCGGAATCGACAGATATTTCATTGGCAAGGAAGACTGCTGCTAAGCTTGCTGGTATAGACCCAGATAAACTGGACAAAATGATATCACCGCTAGAGGGTGCATATCTTATAGCTGATCATCTGAGGACATTGATCTTTGCAATTTCTGATGGGGCTTTACCAAGTAATGTTGGAGGTGGCTACAACCTACGGATGTTACTCAGAAGAACGCTTGCAACAATTGATAGATTTGGCTGGAATTTTGATCTTAGTTGACTTGCATGTTGATTATTTGAAATCAACTTATCCGGAACTTGAAGAAACCCGAAGAGACGTCAAAACCATACTTGGGGTTGAAAAAAACCGTTACAGTGAGTCTAGGATTAGAATGAAAATCATTGCAAGTACTCTAAAGTCTCAAAACAAGAAATTGACTGTTGACGACCTTATTAGATTATACGAATCAGATGGCATAACCCCTGACTTTCTAAAGGAAACGCAGATAGTCTCTGAGATCCCTCAAACATTCTACGAAAGATTATCTGATCTTCACCAATCAGAAAAGGCCGAAAAAGGCGAAATCGTGAATCTTGAAGGAGTTTCAGATACCGATTTGCTATATTACAAAGATGATCCTCATCAGTTTGATGCCAAAATTCTCAAAATAATAAACAACAAGTTAGTGGTGCTTGACAAGACATCTTTCTATCCAAGAGGAGGCGGTCAAGAACCAGACCATGGAAAGATTGGAAATTTTGATGTCGTTGATGTAAACAAACACGGTAATGTAGTTGTTCATGAGCTGAAAGGAGGTGCACCAAAAGAGGGAGAAACCGTAAAGTGCAGGATAGATTCTTTGCGAAGATACGGCATAACAAGACATCATACTAGCACCCACGTTCTAAACGCATC
>Ga0209237_1001285_pt1 | contig 14865 bp, 19 predicted proteins | sample GraSoi013_1_40cm_2_FD_185820 | JGI IMG/M metagenome (GOLD analysis project Ga0209237, IMG submission 185820) | Grasslands soil microbial communities from the Angelo Coastal Reserve, California, USA - Sample 10_02_2013_1_40cm (SPAdes) (version 2) | ecosystem: Environmental > Terrestrial > Soil >... | reverse complement strand
CCGCCTCTAGATTGTCGGCCGTGTAGAGCGGCGCGTCGGCGACGCGATAATTCACGGCCAGAATGCGGATGCCCGCCGCCCTGAGCCGGTCAGCGACGATGCTGTTGGCGGCCGCATCGGCGTGATACTGGATATAGAGGTCGACGCGGCGCGCGACCGCCGCCTCCGCGTTCGCCACGGCCCGGCGGTTGTTCCGCTCGTTGTCGTAGAAGACCATCTCGACCGGCAGCCGTCGCGCTGCGAGGGCGAAGCTTTCCCTCAGTTCGCGACCGGTGAAGCCGGTGCCCTCGAGGGTCACGGTCGGCTCCTCCGTGAGATTCGCGAAGGCCACCGTGTACCGCCGCTCCTGCGCGCCGGCCCCGGCGGCGGCGAGGAGCACCACCGCCGCCGCGCCGGCCACAAACCGCCTGCGCTCGAACGGCGGCGCCGGCGTGAGCGCATCCGCCGGCGGCGCCGCGAGCCCGCGGGGCCTAGCGAATGCCGTCGATACCCACAAAGTTGCCGGTGAGGCCGACCGCGCGCGGGACCGTCATGTTGAAGAAGAACGTCGCGCGGTTGGTGCGGGCCGCCTCGTCCGCCATCAGGTCGGTGCGGACGTTCTCGATGATGTGAATGCCGTGGTCGGTAATGAGGATGTTGTGGACGATGAACGCTTCCTTGGGATCCTCGCCGGGGATGACCTCCACGGCCCACGTGTCCGCGCCCACCGCGACGATCTTCTGGGACGCGAGCCAGTTCGCCACATCCTTGCCGATGCCGGGTTCGCCCGAATTGAAGAGCGCGTTCTGCTTCGGGTACTGCTCGAAGAGGTTGCCCCAGCCGGTGTGGATGATCACGATGTCGCCTTCACGGAGCGTGACGTTGTACAGCTTGAGCCCGGCCTCGAGGTCGGCCCGGGTGATCACCGTGCCCTTGTCCAGGCAGGGTTTCGTGCACCCCGGGTTGCTCTTGAGTTTTCCCGCCGCCTGGAACACCTTGACCGCGTCGATCAGGACGCCGCGGGTGGCGAACGACTTCAAGTGCTCCAGCCCGAGCTTCGTGATCGAGTTCTGGTTGATGTACTTGCCCATCGGGGTCTGGTTGAAGTAGCAATCCTTGCGCCCGATGTGGCCCATCCCGTCGAGGTGCGTCCCGACGTGGCTCTGGCTGAGCCAGGTGTCCTCCATGTAGGTCAGCTGGTTCTCGCCGAACGACGCTCCCGGTGCGAGCGACGTGGCCGTGAGGATGGTCTTGGTGAACCGGGTGCCGAAGAGTGGCACGCCGTCCGCGAGGGGGTAGGACATCGGAACGACCTTGCCCTCCTGGATCTCGGCGGCCGCGGCCTTCGTCACCCCGGCGGTCACCCGGTTGGTCGCGCCTGTCTGATCGTTCGGTCCCCACGGCGAGGGCGGGACGAGCTTGGTACAGTCGCTCTGGGCCAGCGCGGCGGACGACGACGCCACGACGATCAGGGCGGCAGCGAGCAGGGACTTGAGCCTCATGCCACGTGCTCCTTTCAGCCGTGAGAGGTATCGCACACCGAGAACGAGACGCCGCGAGATAGTAGTACCGATCCCGCGCCGATTCAAGGCGTCCCGCGTAGGGGCGCCGGACGGTCGGGGAGGTGCTAAGATCGCCCTCGAGATGGCCGACGAGTTCACACCGGAGGAACGCGCCGCCCTCGCCCCCTACTTCACCAATCTCGACGGCCCGGTCTTCGCGCTCGTCAACCTGCCCGAGGTCGTGAAGGGCGCGCTCTTCGCGCGGTACTCGCGCTCGCCGAAGTCGCTGCGCCGCCTCTTCCTCGACGAGTTCCGCACCGCCGGCGGCTCCGCGGCGGACGCGGCGCGGGGCGTGGCCTGGCCGGTCGGCGACGCCGGGACGAAGCGCGCGGAGCAGCTCTACGAGCGCGTCTTCTTCGAGTACGGCGACGACTCGGTCGCTCAGCTCGGCGGCGTCCACCTGGCGTGCGAGGGGGCCTCCAATATCCTGACCAAGGTGCTCGAGTGGGGGCGCCTCATGGCCTACCTCGAGCAGTCGACGCGTTACATCCCGTACGACGACCGTCCCGGCGGCCGCTACCGCTATCACGTCCCCGCCGAGCTCGACGACGCGCTCCGCCAGCGGTACGTGGCGGCGCTCGACGGCGCCTTCGATAGCTACCGGGAGTGGCTGCCGCGGATGCGCGCCTTCTACGAGACGAAATACCCGCGCGATCCCGCGGAGTCCGACACCGTCTACCGGATGACCATCCGCGCGAAGGCGCTCGACACGCTGCGCGGGATGCTGCCCGCGGCGACGATCTCCCACGTCGGCATCTACGGGACGGGCCAGGCGTACGAGCAGCTCCTGCTGCGGATGCGCGCCCACCCGCTCGCCGAGGTGCGCGCATACGCCGAGCTGATGCTGGCCGAGCTGCGCCGCGTGATTCCAGCGTTCCTCAAGCGCGTGGACCTGCCCGAGCGGGGCGGTGCCTCGTCGCGCTATCTCGCCGCGACGCGCGCGGCGACGCAGGAGGTCGCCGCTCGCCTGCTGGACCCCGCCGCGCCGGAGCCGCGCGAGGAGGTCACCCTGACGGACTTCGATCCCGACGGGGAGGTGAAGGTCGTCGCGGCGGCCCTCTACGCCGTCTCGGCGCTGCCGGACGACGAGCTCCTCGAGCGCGCGCGGAAGATGTCGCTCGAGGAGCGGCGGGCGGTGCTCGACGCCTACGTGGGCGAGCGCCTCAACCGGCGCCACCGGCCCGGGCGCGCCTTCGAGCGGACCTCGTACCGCTTCGACATTCTGGGCGACTACGGGGCGTTCCGCGACCTGCAGCGCCACCGCCTGCTCACGCTCGAGTGGCAGCGGCTCACGCCGCACCACGGCTCGGTCATGCCCGAGGCGGTCGCGGAGGCCGGCGCCGAGGCCGACTGGACGCGCGTCCTCGGGGAGTCGGCCGAGCTCCACGACGCGATCGTGGTCGCCGGGCTTCCCGAGGTCGCCTCGTACCCGGTCGCGATGGCGTACCGGGTCCGGTTCTACATGGAGATGAACGCGCGCGAGGCGATGCACGTGATCGAGCTGCGCACGACGCCCCAGGGCCACCCCGCGTACCGGAGGATTTGCCAGGCGATGCACCGGCTCATCGCCGAGCGGGCCGGCCATCGCGCGATCGCGGCCGCGATGACCTTCGCCGACCACTCGGCCGTCGAGCTCGAGCGGCTCGAAGCCGAGCGCGCCGCGGCGCGGCGCCGCGCCGGCGCCTGAGCGCCTCCTCCCCCCGATCCCCGTCCGTCGCCGGCGCCCGCTTGACGGTGGGGGGCGTCTCGATGATAATTGGTCGCCCAATCAAGAAAAGAGCATGAGCCCCAAGGTCGGCGTCGCCCCGCTCCGGCGGGAGCAGATCGTGCGCGCCACGATCCGCTGTCTGGCCCGCGACGGCTACGCGGGCCTGACGATGAAGAAGGTGGCCCGCACGGCGGGCGTGAGCCAGGGGATCCTCCACTACTACTTCGCCGACAAGCGAGCGATCCTGGTGGCCGCGCTCGAGATGGTGATGGCGGACCTCGACCGCCGGGTCGCCGCCGCGCAGGCCCGGGGTCCCCGCGATCCCCGCGCGCGCCTGCGCGCGCTCATCACCGCCTGTCTCCGGCTGGCGACGGAGGCGCGGGAGTTCTGGGTCGTGTTCGTAGAGTTCTGGGGCGAGATGATGCACGACCGGCGGCTGCGCGAGATCAACGCCGCGCTCTACAGGCGGGTGCGCCGACAGATCGGCGCGCTCGTCGCCCAGGGGATCGAGGTTGGGACGTTCCGCCGGGTCGACGTCGTGCAGGCGGCCGCCGTCGTCCTCGCCCTCGTGGACGGCGTCTCGCTCCAGCTCACGTTCGACCCGAGGGCATTCGGCGCCGCGGCGGCGGTCCGGCTCTGCGAAGACGTGTTGACACGCTACCTCGAAAAGGAGGCGCCATGAGGTCCGAGGCGGAAACGCAGGCGATGGAGAAGGCGCGGGAGTACTTCAGGACGAAGAGCGCGCAGGCGCCGGTGGCCGTCCTCCGCGAGCGGATCGCGGAGCCGTGCCGCGCGGTCGAGGCGCTCCTGGCGCCGCTCTCGGCGGCGCAGGCGGCGCGCGCGACGCTCCCGGGGGAGTGGACGATCCAGGAGATCGTGGATCACCTCGTCGAGACCTACCGCCCGGGGCTCGACGAGCTTTGGTGTCTCCTCGCGGGCCGGCGGCCGCCGGGCGAGCCGATCCCCGCCAGCCTCCAGTCGAAGGCGCCGCTCCTGCGGCCGTGGCCGTGGCTCCTCGACGAGCTCGCGCGCATGCACGCCGAGGTCCAGAGGACCCTCGCCGCCGTGCCGCCCGATTTCCGCACCGCCGCGACGGCGCCGCTCGTCATGGTCGTCAACGTGAAGGACACTCAGGGCACGACGACGCCGCTCGCGTGGGTCGAGGACCTCGACTGGAAGTCGTACGCGATCGTCAGCTGGCGCCTGCACGCCATCGACCACCTGAACCAGGCTCGGAAGGTCCTGGCGGCGATGGGGGCGTGACGGTAGACTGCGGGCGGGCATGAGCGTCAGGACCGAAGCGATCCGCGCCCCTGTGGCGGCGGTAACCGCCGACGCGTCGCTCGCGTGGCGCCGCGCGGCGCTGTGGGGGCTTCTGGGCGCGAAGGTGGTCTCGAGCTGGGGCGTCCAGTGGGACATCCAGTGGCACACGCTGATCGGACGCGACTCCTTCTGGATCGCGCCCCACCTCATGACCTACGCCGGCGTCGTGGTGATGGTGGGGCTGAGCTTCGGCGTCCTCGCCGCGACGACGCTCTCCCCGTCCTGGCGCGGCGGCGACGTCGTGCGTGTGCTTGGCCTCACGGGGACGCGCGGCTTCCACCTGGCGGCGTGGGGGATCGCGCTGACCGTCCTCGCAGCGCCGATCGACGACCTCTGGCACCGCCTCTTCGGCCTCGACGTGACGCTCTGGAGCCCGCCGCACCTCCTGGGTCTGCTGGGCGCCGCGATCAACACGCTCGGCTGCTTCCGCATCGCCCGCGAGGTCTATCCCGCGACGAGCCGCGCCGCCTTCGCCGCGGTCGTCGTCACAGGCGCGCTCCTCTACATCGGGCTGCACTTCGCCTTGCAGCCGAGCTTCCGGATCGCGTACCTCAACGGGGGCGTCTTCTTCCACTTCTACGCGATGCTCGCCTCGCTCATGCTCCCGGTCGCGCTCGTCGCGACCGCGCACCTGTCGGGCGTCCGCTGGACGCCCGCGCTCGTGCTGGTCGGCGCGGTCGCGCTCGGGCTCGTCGGCATGCAGATCGCGCGCGTCGGGTTCGACCTCCTCCAGCCCGTGTCGGTCATCGAGCCCGAGATCGCCAAGGACCCGACGTCGCCGATCGCCGTCGCGTACCTCGTGGCACGGAAGAACGGCACGCCGCCGGGCGCGACGGCGAGCCTCACGCAGCTCCTCGGCCTCCTCCCCATCGCCGCCATGATCGTGGTGGATCCGCGTCGCCGGCCGGTCGCGGCGACCGTCGCGTACGCGCTCGTGCTCTTCGCGCTCATGGCGGTGAGGCTCGCCTTCCTGCCCGCGTTCCGCCCGCTCGTGCCGGGCACGGGCGCGACGCTCGTCGCGCTCGGGTTGACGCTGGTCGCGGGGGTCGCGGGAGGCTGGGTGGCGGGCCGGATCGCGGCGGCGCTCGGACCGGCGCCGCGCTCCGCTACTTCGTAATCACCCCGCAGGCGACGCGCGCTCCGGAGTTGCCGGCGGGGTCCGTCATCTCGTCGTCCGGGTCGGCGTGGATGACGAGCGCCAGCCCGGTGACGTCGTTGAGCGTCGTGCCCACGGCCACGGCGTCGAGCGAGCCCGCCCCGTTCGACCCCACCACGAGGTTCGGGAGGTCCCCCGCATGGGCACCCTCGGGGTTCTTGTGACCGTGCTTCTTGTTCTGGGGGTTGAAGTGGCCGCCCGCCGAGGTGAACGCCGGCGGCTCGCACTTGCCGACCGCGTGGATATGGAACCCGTGGGCGCCGGGTTTGAGGCCGGTCGCCTTCAGCGCGACCTTGACGCCGCCGGAGGCGTCGCTGAGCGTCGCCCTCCCGACGACCTTGCCCTGCGCGTCCTTGAGCTCGGCCCTGGCCGTCGCGGCCCAGGCGGAGGCCGGCGCGCCGGCGAGCAGTAGTCCCAGCATCAACGCGAGCAATCGCCTCATCGGTGGTGTCCTCCTGCAAACTCGTCCTGGGCTTCTTTGAGCTTCTCCGGTGCCGCGAGCAGGTCGAGCGCGGTCAGCGCGAGCGCCTTGGCGCCGGCGACGAGGCCCGCGCGCGCCATCGGCGAGCGCGCCCACTCCGCGAACTCGCGCGAGTGGCCGGGCACGCCGTCGGGGGCGATGCGGATGTAGGGGTGGATCGTCGGCAGCGCCTGGCTCACGTTGCCGCAGTCGGTCGAGCCGTAGCCCGCCTCCCCGTCGTCCGGGTCCACCGAGAAGCCGATGAGCCCGAGGTTCCGCTCGAAGAGCGCGGCCATCGCCCCGTTCGGCTTCATCGGCTCGTGGATCGTGGGATCGGGCGTCACCTCGACCCGGCAGCCCGTGGCCACCGCCGCGCCGTCGGCGCAGGCGGTGAACCGTCGGGCGAGCTCGTCGACGTCGTCCCGCGTGAGCGCGCGCAGGTAGAAATCGGCGCGCGTGTACTCGGGGATGATGTTCGGCTGCTCGCCGCCTTTGACGATGATCCCGTGGACACGCGCGTCGGGGCGGAGCTGCTGGCGCATCTGGTCGAGGGCGACGAAGAGCTGGATGACGGCGTTGAGCGCGTTGACCCCGCGCCAAGGCCACGACGCCGCGTGCGTCGCCTTGCCATAGAACTCCGCCTTCACCTTGATGATGCCGAGCGTGGGCCGCCAGACCTGGGTCCCGCAGCGCCCGTGGATCATCATCGCCGCGTCCACGTCCTTGAAGACCCCCGCCTCCATCAGCTTGACCTTGCCCGCGCCGCCCTCCTCCGCGGGCGTCCCGATCACCTGGACGCGGCCCGGGAACGGGAGCGTGCCGAGCGCCACGGCCAGGGCCACCCCCGCGCCTGTGCCCGCGGTCGCGATGACGTTGTGGCCGCAGGCGTGGCCGATGCCGGGCAGCGCGTCGTACTCGGCCATGATCGCGATCGTCGGTCCGGGCCCAGCGCCGTCGATCGTCGCGCGGAACGCCGTGGAGAGCCCGCCCACGGCGCGCTCGACCCGGGCGCCGTGCTTGGCGAGGAACTCGGTGAGCCACGCGTGCGCCTGCTCTTCCTTGAACGCGAGCTCCGGATGGTCGTGGATTCGGTGGGAGAGGGCCTCGAGCTCGTCCGCGAGGCGGTCGACGGCCGCGGCGATCCTGGGCTTGAGCGCGTCGACCGGGCCGCTCACCATAACGGGTGCCGCGAGGCTGGGACACGCCGTGGGTGGCGTGCCGTGGGCACGGCGTGGCTCCGTCCAGCCAATACCCTGAGCGTCGCCACGCCGGGCGTCACGTTGACGCCTTGAACTCGGCCTGCGCCTTCCGGACGAGCGCGGTATCGGCGAGCAGGTCGAGCGTGGTCATCGCCATCGCCTTCGACGCGGTGAGCGTGCCCTCGCGCGCGAGCGGGCTCCGCGCGGCCGCGGCGAAGGCGCGCGAGTGGATCGGCGTGCCGTCGGGCGCGATCTTCATGAGCGGCTGAATCGCCGGGATCACGTGGCTCACGTTGCCGACGTCGGAGGAGCCGAGGCGGTCCTTGATCTCGGGCGCCTCGACGACGCCGCACGCCCGGAGGTTGGCGCGGAAGGCCTCGAGCAGCGTCGCATTGCGCTTCATCGGCTCGTAGACGTTGTCCGGGCTCTCGACGATCCGGAGCGTAGCGCCCGTGGCCTTCGCCGCCGCCTCCGCGCACGCGATGACGCGCTTCTGGAGCGCCCACATGTCGTCGAGATCGATCGAGCGTACGTAGAAGACGGCGGCGGCGAACTCGGGGATGATGTTGGGCGCCGCGCCGCCGTGGGTGATGATGCCATGGATGCGCGCGTCGGGGCGTACCTGCTGGCGCAGCATCGCCACGTTGGTGTAGGTCTGGACGGCGGCGTCGAGCGCGTTCACGCCCTCCCACGGGTCCGCGGAGGCGTGCGCCGCCTTGCCCGTGAACTCCAGGCCGACGCGCACGATCCCGAGCAAGTCCATGTGCGGGACCCAGCGGTCCCAGCCGTGAACCATCATCGCGGCGTCTACTCTCGTGAAGACGCCGCCCTTGATGAGCCGCACCTTGCCGCCGCCGCCCTCCTCCGCAGGGGTGCCGATGACCAGGACGCGCCCGGCCGGCAGGCGATCGCGCACGGCCGCGAGCCCGGCACCGGCGCCGACGCCGGCGGTCGCGATGGCGTTGTGGCCGCAGGCGTGCCCGATGCCCGGCAGCGCGTCGTACTCGCAGAGGATCGCGATGGTCGGCCCTTCGCCGGTCTCGAGCGTCGCGCGGAACGCGGTCTCGACGCCGGCGACGCCGCGCTCCACCTTGAAGCCCTGCGCGTCGAGGAACTCGGTGAGCCACGCGGCGGCCTTGACTTCCGCGTAGCCGAGCTCGGGGTTGTCGTGGATCCGGTGCGAGAGCCGCTCGAGATCGTCACCGAGGCGGTCCACCGCCTTGGCGATCAGCTCCTTGAGTGGGTTCATGGCGGTCTCCTGGTCGTGACGGTTCGGGTCTGCGGTGCCGACGGCGCCCCACACTATACCACCGCGCCCGGTGTGATAGGATTCGCGGCGTGAAGCGTCGGGTCGAGCTCGGCGTCGCGATCCCCCAGACGAGCGTGCAGGGCGCGTTCGACGCGCGCCGCATCCGCGAGTTCCTGGCGCGCGCCGAGGCGCTCGGCTTCCAGAGCGTCTGGGTCGTCGAGCACATCCTGGGCGGGATCCGGAGCCTCGAGCCGGTCGCGCTCCTGACGTACGCGGCGGCGTGCACCGAGCGGATGCGGCTCGGCTCCGCCGTCTTGCTCACCGCGCTGCGCAGCCCGGTCCACCTCGCCAAGAGCCTCGCCACGCTCGACCACCTGAGCGGCGGGCGGCTCACGGTCGGGGTCGGGCTCGGCGGCAACCCGCGCGTCTACCCCGCGTTCGGTCTCTCCGCGGCGCGCCGGGCGGCGCGCTTCGCCGAGGGGCTCGCGCTCATGAAGCGCCTGTGGACCGAGGCGCGCGTCACTTTCGAGGGCGAGTTCTTCAACCTCCAGAACGCGTCGATGGAGCCGAAGCCCCTGCAGAAGCCGCACCCGCCGCTCTGGTTCGGCGGCCACCACCCGAACGCGCTGCGGCGCGCCGTGAAGCTCGGCGACGGCTTCATCGGCGCGGGCTCCGTCTCGACGGCGACGTTCCTCGACGAGGCCAAGCTCCTGCGCGGCCTCCTCGAGGAGGCCGGGCGCGATCCCGCGACGTTCCCGCTCGGCAAGCGCGTCTACATCGCGGTCGATCGCGACCGCGCGCGGGCGGGGCGGCGGCTCGCCGAGTGGTTCGGCGCCTTCTACGGCAAGCCCGAGCTCGCCGCCGAGGTCTCCGTGTGGGGCGACCCCGGGGAGTGTGTCGACCGGCTCTCCGAGATCACCGCGGCGGGCGTCGGCTTCCTCATGCTCAACCCCGTCTTCGACGAGTTGGAGCACCTCGACCAGTTCGCGTCCGAGATCGCCCCGAAGCTCTAGCGTGCGCCCGTGGAGGGTTCCACGATGGACGAGAAGCGGCTGCAGACCCTGCTCTGGATCGGCTCGGCGATTCTCATCACCATGCTCATCGGATCCTTCACCGTCGTGATCCGCGCGGCCCTCAACGCCGCCTCCGGAGCCTGATCGGCGACGGCCTCCTCGGGTCGGCTCCTGGACGCTTGGCGGTCGACTCCCGGACGCTGGGGGCAGTCGACGCTTGAATGGAGACGCTCATGCCCGTCGTCAACCCGATCCCGAAAGAGAAGGCCGCGGACGCCGCGAAGCCGATCTATGACGACCTGACGAAGCGTTTCGGGCGCGTGCCGAACATCTTCGCCGTGATGGCCCATCGCCCGGCGGCGCTCAAGAACTTCCTGGCGTTTTACGCGTCGGTCATGAGCGAGGGAACGGTCGAGCCGAGGTACAAAGAGCTGGCGTACCTGAAGACCTCGATCCTGAACGGGTGCGAGTACTGAACCCGCGCCCACACCGCTTCGGCGAAGCGGATCGGCATCACCGACGAGCAGATCAGGGCGCTGACGTTCTACGAGACGAGCCCGCTCTTCGACGCGAAGGAGAAGGCGGTGCTCCTCTACGCCGAGCGGCTGACGCGGGCCGCGGGTGCCGGGCTCCGCGACGGGGCGCTCGACGAGTTCAAGCGACACTTCGGCGAAGACCAGGTGGTCGAGCTCGCTCTGGTCGTGAGCATGGCGAACTTCACGAACCGATTCAACAACGGCCTCCGGATCGAGCCGGATTTGGGATGACCGGCTGGCGCGGGCGCCTAGGGCCTGAGCATCTTCCTCACGCCCTCGCCGATGAGGACGTTGATGACCGGCTTCGCCAGCTCCCATACTCTTGGCGCCACCGCTCGGAGCCTGTCCCATCCCGCGGCCGTCTTCGTGTCGTCAGGCGCCAGCTCAGCGATCCGATCGAGCGCCTCCTGAAGTTCGCGTCGCTTCGCGGGCTCGAGGTCGGTCGCCTGAACGCAGGCCTTGAGCCATTGGATCAGCTCCGTCCGCGAGAGCCACGGGGCGGGATTGCCACACTGAGCACAGAAATCGGTCCCCTTCTCTCCTCGTGGCTCCCAGGTGCGAGACCACTCACTTCCGCAGGCCGGGCAGTCGGAGAACATCCTCGCCCCGTGGTCGCCACAGAAGGGTCCGACTGGATCGTTGACAGCGTGGCCGGTCGCGGGACAGATGAGCAGCCTACGTCCTTCTTTGTGGCTCATCAGGTGAACCAGCCTGCTCGCTCGATCTCCTCCCCGAACACTACTCAGGAGGGGCGCTCGAGCTTTCAGCGGAGGAGACCAGCCCCACGGGCTGAAAACTGCCGCACCGCAGCATCGCGCTTCTTGCGTGCGGACCATTAACGGCCTACGGTTCTGAGCTTACACCCCCCGACGCCCTCCAGCCTCGGGTGGCCCTGATTGATGTACGCTAAGTGCGCGTCGCGCCCGTAGCTCAGTCGGACAGAGCGTCGGACTTCGAATCCGAAGGTCGCAGGTTCGATCCCTGCCGGGCGCACCATATTTTTTCAAGCACTTGAACGCGCATGCCTCGCACGCTATGCCTTAGCGGTGCCGGTTGCGGCGCTCGATGTGCCTTGTGCGAGTTTCTCGACCGCGGCGCGAATATGGTCGGGACTCAGGTGGGCGTATCGCTGCACCATGATCGGTGTCTTCCAGCCGCCGGCCCGCTGGACCGTGTAGAGGTCGACCCCGGGGGTCATCGCCAAACGGCTGGCGAATGTGTGCCGGAGGTCGTGGAAGCGGAAGTTGGGGATCCTCGCGGCCGTGACGGCCGGCCGCCAGTGCCGCTCGAAGTTGTGCAGGTACTTCCCCTCGGGCGAGCAGAACACGAACGGAGCCAGGACCTTGCGCTCGCGCGTGATCGTATGGAGCGCCTCTCGAACGACGCTGTTCATCGCCACCCATCGGCCGTCGCCAGCCTTGTCGCGGCGAATCCGGATGCTGCCCGTCTTCTCGTCCACGTCTTCCCGCTGGAGCGCGCGCAGCTCGCCCAACCGCATTCCGGTGTGGAGGGCGACGGTGATGAGCGGGCGCATCCACGCGGGTACAGCGTCGAGAAGGCGTGCCTCCTCCTCGGGGCTCAGGCAACGATTGCGGGCGTTGTGCTCTCGTGCGAGCTTGATCAAGAGCATCCCTGGGCCGTATCGGTTCTTCTTCACGAGCTTCGACTGCAATGAACCGACGCACGTACACGTGGAGCGAGAGAGCAGTGCCTGCAAGTTCTGGCTCGAATCGGTCGAGCTGGCCCGAAGTCACGGCTTCAGCGCCCACGAATTGAACGCGATTCGCCGAATCATCAGAGCGCAGCGCGGCAAGATTCTGGAGGCATGGCATGAACACTGCGGCTAGCAGCGATCCGCGCATCCAGGATGTCCGGCTCACCGAGGACGAGATAATTGCGCATCTCGTCGACGGCCGGGTCATCAGCGTCCCTCTTGCTTGGTCCTGGCGACTATCGGAGGCCACGCCAAAGCAGCGCGCGAATTTTCGTCTTATTGGGTCCGGTCAAGGCGTGCACTGGCCTGACGTCGACGAGGACATCAGCGTTGAAGGGATGCTTCATGGTATCCCCGCGCATCGCCCGCGATCGAGACCAGCCGGCACTAGGGCGCCGCTCGCGATCACAAACCGCCGAACAAGCGTATCCAGCCGACGCGCGGGAAGCGTCGTGCCCAAGCCGGAGGCCGTGGCGCGCGCGGCTGATACGCAACGTTAGGAGACTCCGGCACGCCGGCGAGAGGGTTGAAGAACGATCTTGGCGCGGATGCCGAGTTTGGCGAGCATGTCGATCAAGGTGTCGATGCTGAAGAGGTCGATTCGACCGCGCATGAGGTCGCTGACGCGCGGCTGGGTGACGCCCAGAAGCTCGGCAGCGTCGCCCTGCTTCAGGCGGCGCGCCGCAATCGCCTTCTGGAGGCTCAGCATCAGCTCGGAGCGGACCTTGAGGTGCAGAGCCTCATCAGGCGGGAAACCAAGGTCGCGGAACACGTTCCCAGTCGACCGGGTCAGCTTCACTTTCCTCACGGATCACCTATCCCTTTCGCCGCGCTCGCCGCTGGAGCAGCAGGCCCAAGCGATGCCGGGCGAGATCGAGGTCATTCTGCGGTGTCCGTCGCGTCCGCTTCTGGAACGCGTGAAGAACGTAGACCGCCTCGGCGAACTTGGCGATGTAGAAGACGCGGTGCTCTGCACCCGTGTGGATGCGGATCTCCTGGACGCCCGGCCCGACGCTCGGCATCGGTTTCCAATCGTTCGGCTCCAGGCCGCACTGCACTCGCCAGGAGCTGGAATCCGGCGATCTGCCTGGCGGCGTCTGGAAAGTGGCCCACTATACAAGAACTTGGATGTTGCGTCGACGCCCGGCGGCCGCCTCACTTCGGTATGGCAGACATCCCAAAGCGAGCGAAATGCCTCCTCCGTGAGTGCGCGGCGACGCGGCCGTCCCGGCCAAAGGAGATCTCGATGGCGAACAGATATCAGGACATCGGCGTCGCGCGGCAAATTGGATCGTACAGCGATGCCGTCGAGGTGCCACCGAATGCCCGCTGGCTCGTCACCGCCGGAACGCCCGGTCTCGCGTTGGACGGAAGCCTGCCCAAAGACATCACTGGGCAGGCCGAGCTGGCATGGACCCACATCGTGACCATGCTCGCGCGCGCGGAGATGACGGTCAGGGACCTTGTCAAGGTCACGCACTACTTGCTCCGCGCATCCGACATCCCCGCGTACGTCAAGGTCCGCGCTCGCTTCTTAGGCGACGCGCGTCCCGCGTCCATGCTGCTGGTGGTTCCCCAGCTGGTACGGCCTGAATTCCTGCTGGAGGTCGAGGCGTACGCGGCCAGGTCTTGAGCGCGCCAACGCTTCGTTAAGGATGGGTGCTGAGGTATGACACCTGACACCCGCCTGGAGGAGCTCGAGGGCTCGTGATGAACATGAAGGTGTTAATCGGCTTCCTCAGCGTCTTTCTTCTCGGCCTCGTGAGTGGAGTTTCGCTCTCGCATCTCCTTCAACGTGGCCCCAAGGCGACCCTTCCTGGAGCGCAATTCTTGGTCATCCAGCAGGTTCTCTTACGCAACTACGGGCCTTCGCTTGGCGGGCTGGAGGTCGCCGCGCTCCTTTCCACGCTTTCACTGGCGATCGTCGCATGGGGGGAGCCCGTGGCCCCCCTCCTTGCTACCCTTACGTCGGGCTGCATCGTGCTCATGGTGGTTATCTGGGCCGCTTGGATTCGCCCCATCAACAAGACTGTCAATTCGTGGACGCCGGAGTCGCTTCTATCAAACTGGGCAAATTTCCGTGACCGGTGGCACTTTCTTCACACGATCCGGCTTGTGCTGTCGGCTGTCGCTTTCGGCGCGGCCATCAGTGGACTCTTTGCGTGAGCGCCTGAACGACCGTGGTCCACATGCCTAGCCGGATCCACATCTTCGGCGCCTCGGGCACCGGCACGACGTCGCTCGCCTCAGCGCTGGCCGCGCGGCACGGTCACCGCCACGTGGACACCGCTGACTTCTACTGGCTGCGGACCGATCCACCGTATCGGCACCCGCGCCCGCGCGCAGAGCGCCTGGCGATGCTCCGGATCGCACTCGCCGAATCGGCGTCCTGGGTGCTTTCGGGATCGCTCTGCGGGTGGGGAGACCCGCTCGTCCCCGAGTTCGAGCTGGTCGTCTTCCTTGTCGTCTCGACAGACGTTCGCTTGGCTCGCCTCCGGGCGCGAGAGCTCCAGCGTTACGGAGAGGAAGCGATCGTGGCTGGCGGGAAGCTCCACCAAGCGCACGCCGAGTTCCTGGACTGGGCCGGACGCTACGACACCGGCGGCTTGGAGATGCGGAGTCGAGCTCTCCACGAAGCGTGGCTCGCCACGCTCCCCGGCGCAGTTCAACGGCTGGAGGGCGATCGGTCGGTCGCCGCGCAACTGGCGCAGATCGAGGGTGCGATGGATAGCGGCTCCCATCGTAAGGAGGTGATATCGACGGGGCGTGATCACTCTTCGCGACGCAGTGAGGCCAGCGCTTTTGGGGAGACGCGAGAATGAACGGTCATGGGGGGTTTTCACGCCGACGTGTTCTGGGTATGGCGCTTGCCGCCGGCGGCTTTGCGATGTCGGGAGTCAGTGCAGTGTTCGCCGAGACGCTCCAACGGACTCCAGGGGAAATCCTCGGACCGTTTTATCCCGTCA
>Ga0209237_1001284_pt1 | contig 14865 bp, 15 predicted proteins | sample GraSoi013_1_40cm_2_FD_185820 | JGI IMG/M metagenome (GOLD analysis project Ga0209237, IMG submission 185820) | Grasslands soil microbial communities from the Angelo Coastal Reserve, California, USA - Sample 10_02_2013_1_40cm (SPAdes) (version 2) | ecosystem: Environmental > Terrestrial > Soil >... | reverse complement strand
TACGCCAGACTGGAAGCTGAGTTCGTCGGCCAGAACAAGATCGAGGTCCGCACGCACCACATCCGGCGTTATACGCTCTATCTCAACGACACGCTGGTGGACCTCTCGCGCCCGGTCACGATCGTGACCAACGGAAGCGTGACCTACGAAGGAACGGTGGCGCCCAGCACGAAGACCCTTCTGCGCGAGGCGCGGGCTCGGCAGGACCCTGGCGCCTTTTTTTCCGCCTCCGTATCGGTGGCGGTCCCCAGTTCGAAATGAGCGACCACGGCCGACACCTTTGCCAAGCATTTCCAGCTCGCGAAGGTTCCTGCGGAGGCTGGGAACCTGCTGGCTAATCCGTGCAGTCGAATTGGACTGCGCCGACCCCACCGGGGATGCAACCATGCTGCAGGGTATTCGCCATATTCATATCGACCGTGAGAACCCAAACATCCAGGTCTGGGTCATCATCCAGGTTGGCTATGGCCGTGGCCTGGTAGAGAAATGGAGGGGGACCGGCTCCGTTCAGTTGAATCGTGATCGTATAGTACTTGAGTCTAGAAGGATCATAGCCGATGGTCGGAAGACTGCCCGAAAATGTGAGGTTCTCAGCCTGGTAGTGTTCTTCAAGCCGTTTGATTTCGGATAAAGCCGTCTCGCCCTCAACCATTTTGGCCTTTTTTATAAAATTCTGAAACATGGGAATGGCGAGCGCGGCAATGATGCCAATAATACCAATCACAATCAGCAGTTCGACTAGAGTAAATCCCTTCGAATAGCTGGTCCTCAGCTTCGGTCTCATGCCTTGTCTGACTTGGAGCCGTTAAGTTGGCTTGGAGAGCTGAAACCTCTTGAGGATCTCATCGATCCGTTCCCCACCTTTCAGGGCTATCTCCAAACGGTTCAACACCTCGCGATTAACCGATGGCTGCTTCTTCATCTCATCCATAATCCAGGATAAGACCTCGTGCACGTGGGTCTCGCTTTCCCGGATCCCCTGGAATGACTGTTCGAGCGTATCGAGAACCTCGTTCAGGAGTCCGGCAAGTTCATGCAGCTCATCCCCTTTTCTGAGCCGGATACGAAGAGCAAGGTTCCCACGAATCAGCTCTCTGGCTGTCTGCTCAATGCGAAACAGCGGTCCCGCCAGACGATGGGTCAGGTAAATGCTGAAAACGGCTGCAGTCGGAATCAAAACGGCAAGGGCCAGCCAGATGGTCTGGGCGAGGACCAGAAGTTGATTAGCGGCTCTTGCCCGCTCCTCGAGAGGGATTTGTGAGACGAGTTTAAGGGCCGGAAGGATGAAAGGAACGAGAAATGCTAAGCCGAAAACCAGGAGTGAGGAGAAGAACATGAACAAACCGAACCTGATTGCATACGTCCTCTGGATCTTGTGGACGTAAAATCGCCTTTTCCATAGAGGCGGCTTCTTCCTTGGCGAAGATGCTTCCATTAAGTGAATACTAGCACATCCATTCTTCGCAACGAAGGATCATCAGGGAGCGGAAGGAACGATGTTGTCGGCCTGCTCGACTTGAGCGCCATTCTGGACCGCGATCGTCCCTCCGTTCTTGACGAGCCGGTTCCTGAGGACGGTGCCTTTGGCTCCGGCCTGGACCACCACGGCGTCGTAGAGATTGTTGGCGATCACGTTGCCTTCCACCCGCACGTCGGACTTGCCCGCGATGGTGACGCCGTAGTCGTTGTCGCGCACTTCACTGCCGATCAACTCGCCCTGGGCATCCACGAACGACACGCCGGTGGTCTCGCTGCCGCCGAGCAGGCTCTTTTCGATGCGGACCGCCTTCGCCTGCTGGACGTAGAGGAGGCCACGGGTACGGATGTTCGAGAGGAGGATGTGCGTGCCGTTGAAGATGCCGACGGCCAGGCCGCCGTTCTCGGATACGGTCAAATCGCGGACTTCGATCTCGTTGGCGCCGTACGGCCACTTGCCGATCCGGAACGCGCCCACCCGCTTCAAGCCGGAGATCGTCACCCGGTCGCGGGACTCGCCGATCAGCCGCAGCCGGTCCTTGCTATGGACGACCACGTCCTCCCGATAGTGCCCGGCCTTGATGAAGATCGTATCCCCCGGCTTCGCATCGTCAATGGCCGCCTGGATTTCTCTATAGGCGCCCGAGCCGTCCAGCGCCACGATGATGGTCCGGCCGGCAGGAGCACTGTCGGCCATGGCCGTTCCGCCTGAGAGCAGCGCTGCAAAAAGGGGACAGGCTACTTTTTTTAAAAAGCCCTGTCCCTTTTTCAGGATCATCGGAACGCCGCTGTGCCCATCTGTCGGGTCAACTCGAGCATCGCCTTGAACCCTTTGCGGCAGGCCAGCGAGTGCAGATCGCTCCAGAGAAAACCGCCTTCCGGTGGCGCGCCCGCCGCTTTCTTAAACTCATAGATCACCCGATCAGCCCTGTTGCTGTCGCCATGAGCCTGCATCCATCCGGTCAGCAGATAGGCCACAGCATCTCCGAACACCGCCGCCTGGCTCTCATTCAACCCCAACCGTTTCCCAGCATGATACGCGAGGGCCGCGTACACTTCGCTGTGATCCACGTCCTGGATCCGAATCTCGTGGGCCTGGGCCTTCGCAGCCAACCGCATAGTGGGGTCTTTGGTCTCTTCCCCGCTACGGAACGCCTGCACGCGAAGGCTGGATTTCTCCAGCTTCAGGGCTCCTTGCACGGCCGCCACCGACACAGCCGGAGGAAGCCCTCTGCGATCCCGGTCCGCCACGACCCGCAATTCTTCCAGATTCAAGTCACCGATGTCCCCGGCTTGGGACAGAGCCTTCCGTAGCCGATCCCATTCCAGGGCCAACTGGGCCTTCATGGCTTCGTCGAGCAGTTCAACGCTCATGGCGGGCGGATTGTACCGGGCTTTGTCGCGGCGATGCAATGTGTTAGAGTCTGGCCATGCTGCAGGTAGGACTAACGGGCGGGATCGCCACCGGCAAAAGCACGGTCTCGCGCCTCTTCGTGGAGTGCGGCGCGCATCTCATCGACGCCGATGTGCTGGCCCGCGAAGTCGTGACGCCCAGACAGCCGGCCTTGCGAAAGATCGCTGAGACCTTCGGGCGTGAGATGCTCCGCCCCGATGGTGCCTTGGATCGAGATCGCCTCGGCAAGGTGGTCTTCGGAGATCCCAAGCAACTCGAAAAACTCAACGCCATCGTCCATCCCTACGTGGCGGTCGCGCAGGAGCAGCGGAGCCGTGAGATCGCGGGGAAAGACCCGCATGCCGTCGTCGTCTATGACGCCGCCTTGCTGATCGAGGCAGGCGCTCACAAGCGCATGGACCAAATTATCGTCGTGACCGCCGATGAGCAGACCCAGCTCGCGCGCCTCAAGGCCCGGGACCGCCTCTCGACGGAAGAAGCCAAGAGGCGCATCGCCGCCCAAATGCCGCTGGCCGAGAAGGTCAAGGCGGCGGACTACGTCATCGACGGGACGCTCCCGCTGGAGCAGCTCCGGAAGGAAGTCCGGCGCATCCACAACGAGCTCAAGCGCCAGGCCTGAGCTGCCCGCCTCTTCCTCTCCCTCTCGCCCTGTGTTAAAGTTCTCCTATGACAGTACGTAATGTCGTCATCATCGGGTCCGGGCCGGCGGGGCTGACCGCCGCCATCTACACGGCACGGGCGAACCTGTCGCCCCTGCTGATCGAGGGCGTGCATGCCGGCGGGCAACTGGCCCTGACCACCGAGGTAGAAAACTATCCGGGCTTCCACCACGCCATCATGGGACCCGAGCTGATCAAGGAGATGCGGGCCCAGGCAGGGCGGTTCGGCACGGAATACCTGCAAGGCGATGTCTCTGCGGTGGATCTCAAGCGCACGCCGTTCATCCTGACCATCGGAGGCGAGCGAACCATCGAGACCCGCACGCTCATCATCGCCTCCGGCGCCTCCGCCAACATGCTGGGCCTCAAGTCCGAACGGCGCCTGCTGGGCCACGGCGTCTCAACCTGCGCCACCTGCGACGGGTTCTTCTTTCGCGGCAAGGAGCTGGTCGTGGTCGGCGGCGGGGACGCCGCCATGGAGGAGGCGACCTTCCTGACGAAATTCGCCACGCGCGTCACGGTGGTGCACCGGCGCGACACGCTCCGGGCGTCCAAGATCATGCAGGACCGGGCCCGGAAGAATCCGAAGATCGAGTTCATCTGGAACACGGTGGTCGAGGACATCCTGGGCGACCCGGTGGTCACCGGCGTGCGGCTGCGGGACCTCAAGACCGGCACGGTCACCGAGAAACGCTGCGACGGCGTCTTCGTCGCGATCGGCCACTCACCCAACACGAAGCTGTTCAGGGATCAGCTGAAGCTGGACGAAAGGGGATACATCCTGACGCACGACGGCACGAAGACCAGCATCACCGGCGTGTTCGCCGCCGGCGACGTGCAGGACCACGTCTATCGCCAGGCAATCACCGCCGCCGGCTCCGGCTGCATGGCGGCCATGGACTGCGAGCGGTATCTGGAGTCGGCGGGGCACTGAGCCCCCATGCATTACGTCATCGCGCACTACCATGAGCTCGCCCTGAAGGGGCGCAACCGTCCCTTCCTTGTGGACCGGCTCGTGCGGAATCTCCGCGAAGCCCTCCGCGGCGTCACCCACTGCCATGTCGAGAGCCTGGCCGGTCGCATCCGGATCTCGTTGGACGATCCGACCCAGTGGTCCACGATCAAGACCCGGCTGGACGCCGTTTTCGGTCTCGCCAACTTCGCCCCGGCGGTCCATGTCTCCAGTCACCTTGAGACCATGACCAAGGCAATCTGCGAATCCGTCCAGAGCCTCCCGCTCCACACGTTCCGCGTCACCACCAAGCGGGCCGACAAGTCCTACCCGCTGACCTCCATCGAGGTGAACCGGCACGTCGGCGCCGCAGTCGTGGAGCGCACTGGCGCGCACGTGAGTCTGGACAACCCGGAAATGACCATCTACATCGAAATCATGGGCGTCGGTGCCTACTACTACCACGAGCGGTTCCCTGGCGCCGGCGGGTTGCCGGTCGGCATGTCCGGCAAAGTCGCCTGCCTGTTGTCTGGCGGGATTGATTCCCCGGTAGCGGCGTACCGGATGATGAAGCGGGGCTGTCGGGCCGTCTTCGTCCATTTTCACGGCCACCCCTATGTGACCCGCGCCTCGGCCGACAAAGCCGAAGTGCTGGCCCACCACCTCACGCGTCACCAGTACTATTCGCGCCTGTGCCTGGTCCCTTTCGGCGACATCCAGCGACAGATCGTCCTTACCGCACCGGCCCCGCTCCGGGTCGTCCTCTACCGCAGGTTGATGGTCAGGATCGCGGAAGAGCTCGGCCGCGCCAACAAGTGCTGGGCGCTGGTGTCCGGAGACAGCTTGGGCCAGGTTGCGTCGCAAACCGCCGGCAATCTCACCGTGGTGGACGAGGCGGCGACGCTGCCCTTCCTACGCCCGCTGATCGGCATGGACAAGGTGGAGATCACCGATCAGGCGCAGAAGATCGGCACCTACGAGACCTCGATCGAGCCGGACCAGGATTGCTGCCGGCTTTTCACGCCTCCGAACCCGACGACCCAGGCGAACCTGGAAGATGTCCGTCGGGCAGAGTCCCTGCTGGACGTGCACGGGCTGGTCAAGCAGGCCCTGGAGAAAGTCGAACTGCGCGAGTTCAAGTTCCCGGAGTAGTACCACGGATACTAATCGGGTGGCGCCGCATGGGACCCGGGCGGAGCGGAGCTGTCGTTGCGAGGAGTCCGCGACGCGGCAACCTCGGCCTAGATTGCTTCGGCTGCGCCTCGCAATGACAATCAGGGCTGCTCGGCGACAGGACCCACGCTAGGGCCGCATGGCCTGTAGTTTGGCGGCCATGGCTTCGACTGGCAGCGTGTTCACCACATCCTGGGCCGTGACGCAGCCTTTGCGGGCCACATTCACGCCGAAGGTCACATCCGCCAGCCCCTCCGTACTGTGGGCGTCGGGGTTGATGCTGAACTTCACACCCTTCTCCTTGGCATAGCCGCACAGCCGCCAGTCCAGGTCGAGCCGATGAGGATTCGCGTTGATCTCCACAATCTTCCCGTGCGAGGCCGCCGCGTCCAGCACCTGCCGCATGTCCACCCGGTAAGCGTCCCGCGAAAGCAAGAGACGCCCGGTTGCGTGGCCCAGCATCGTGACGTAGGGATTGGCCAGCGCCCGGCAAATGCGGCGGGTCTGCTCCTCTTCAGACAGATTGAACCGGCTGTGCACGGAGGCGATCACGAAGTCGAAGGTGGCCAACACCTCATCGGAATAGTCCATCGCGCCGTCCACCAGGATGTCCGCCTCGATGCCTTTGAAGATCCGGACGTCCGGAAACTTCTTCTGTACCGCAGCGATTTCGGCGTGCTGCGCCCGGATGCGGTCTTCTTTCAAGCCGTTCGCGTAGAAGGCCGACTGGCTGTGGTCGGAGATGCCGATGTAGCGATACCCGAGCGAGCGCGTCGCCTCCACCATCTGCTCCAGCGTTGCTGAGCCGTCACTGTAGATGGTGTGCGTGTGAAACACCCCCTGGATCTGTCCCGGCTCGAGCAGTACCGGCAGGCGCCCGCTCTCAGCCAATTCGATCTCACCATGGCCCTCGCGCAGCTCTGGCGGGATATATGGGAGGCCTGCGGCGGCATAGATGGCTTCTTCTGTTTCCCCTCCGACCGGAGCGCCGCGCGCCTGCAACCGCTGCGTAAGCGCCTCCACATGCTCAGTGTTGCCGGTGGCCTTAAGCAGTTCCCACCCGTAGTTGGCTCTGTCAATTAGCATGACAACCACCGACAGGCCTTGGGGGGAGCGCGCGGTGATGCGGTTCATCTCCGACTCGATGTTGACCTGTGTGACGTCCGGCACGCCGGCCAGGGCCTCCACTAGATCCCACGGCTCGCCTCCGGCAACGACCACCGCGATGCTCTGCACCACTTCGCATCGCCGGCGAATCTCGCCAACATGGTCGGCGCGCACGACGCCGGGCGTTCCAAGGACGGCCGCGAGGATGCTCTCCGCCTCCTCGATGACGTTTGCATAGAGATGGAACCCCTGCCGCCGCTTGTACTGCCGGATCCCGGCCAGGATCTTCTCCTGGGTCTTCTGGCCGAACCCCTGGAGCCCCACCAGGCGATTCTCGATGCAGGCATACTCCAGCTCGCCGATCGTGCTGATGCCCAAGTGGTCGTAGATCGCCTTAAGCTTCTTCGGCCCAAGTCCGGGAATCGCCGCCATTTCCAGCAAGCTGGCCGGGAAGGCGGCTTGCAACTCCTGATGCAAGGTCGAGCGCCCCGTCGTGACAAGCTCCGTGACCGTGCCCTCCAAGGTCTGGCCGATCCCCTTGACGTTGCGCAGGAGCCCCTTCTGCACCAGCACCGCCGGCTCTTCCGGGAGGCTCTCGATCACTCGCGCTCCCGTTGCATACGCCTTGACCTTGAAAGGATTCTCGCCTTTCAGCTCCAGGAGAAAGGCGATCTCCTCAAGGACGGCTGCTATGTCACGCTTGGTCATGGGTGGGAGTTTAACACATTGCCGAAACGACGTTGACCCACCATCACCGACCTTGCTAGTGTACTGCCTGTAGAGATCACGTCATTGCGAGGAGCGAAGCGACGAAGCAATCTCGTATTGACAGGGTCTTGAGATTGCTTCGCTACGCTCGCAATGACAGATTGCTGTCAAGTCAGTTGTGGGCACTAGACACGTATGAACGCCATGCAACATATCCGCCTCTTGGTATACGGCTTGGTCCCGCTCGCCATCGGCATGGCCGTGTCCGCAGACGCCCAGCCGCTGGGCCGCGACACCCAGACGTCCAGCTCGTGCCAGATCGGGAACATCAAGAAGGGGGCCAGCGGTAAGCAGTGCGACGTCCCCATCCCGCAAAGCTGCAAGGTCGCGATCAACTCAACCACCAAGACCCACTGGGCGGATATCGAAAAATCCGGCGGCATCTCATGCCGCTTCGACAACAAACTGACCGACTGGAAGACCCGCATCACTGGCACCTGCGGGACCTGCCAGGCCCGCCAGTGCAGCGCCAAGTTCACCGTTTACTTCGACTGTTCGCAGCCAGATAGCAAGCCCAAGTTCCCATGACGCTGACAGAGCGAGTGAAGCGGAAGGCCCTCGATCTGGGTTTCCAGGCCGTGGGGGTCAGCCGCGTCACGTCCGACCGCCCGGAAGCAGCCCGCCTCACTGAATGGCTGGCACGGGAATACCACGGCGAGATGGATTGGATGGCGCGGACCGCCAAGAAACGGCAGAACCCCGCCCTGCTCCTTCCCGGCATCCGGGCCATCGTCTCGGTCGGGATGAACTACGATACCGAGGATCAGCCGGACGACCGCCCGGGACACGGGCGCATCGCCCGCTACGCCAGGGGCGAGGATTACCATCATGTCCTCGGCGAGCGGCTGAAGGCGCTCGCCGCATTCCTGCAGACGGAAGCGCCGGACTCGCGCAACCGCGCCTATGTGGACACAGGCGCCGTGATGGAGAAGGCCTGGGCCCAGCGGGCCGGGCTTGGCTGGATCGGCAAGCACTCGAACCTGGTTTCCGCTCGGCATGGCTCCTGGTTGTTGCTGGGGGAGGTGCTGACGACAGCCGACCTTGACCCCGACGAGCCCGGCGCCGACCTCTGCGGGACCTGCACGCTGTGTATCCGCGCCTGCCCAACCGGCGCCATCACCGAACCCTATGTGGTGGACGCACGCCGCTGCCTGTCCTACCTGACGATCGAGCAGAAGGGGAAAATTCCGAAAGAATTCCAGCGCGCGCTGGGGAACCGCATCTTCGGCTGCGACGATTGCATAGACGTCTGCCCCTACAACCACCAGGCGACCCCGACGGCCGAGCCTGCATTCCGCGCCACCCCTCTCACCTTGAATCCCGATCTGGACGCCTTGGCGCGGCAATCCGCCGCGGAGTTCCAGTCTGCGTTTCGCCACAGCGCCGTCCGCCGCACCACCCACGAGGGCCTCCAGCGCAGCATCGCCATCGCCAGCAAGAACGCCTCATGAACCCCTCGTTCTCCACCTATCTCGTCAATCCGCCGTTCGGCGATCCTGGCCTGTACGTCGAGATCCGCTGGGCCCGGCGCGCGCTCCTGTTCGATCTGGGCGACAACTCGGCATTGAGCCCGACGCGGCTGCTGCGCGCCATGGACGCGTTCGTCTCCCACACGCACATGGACCACTTCATCGGGTTCGACCGGCTGCTGCGGATCGCGCTGGGGCGGGGCAAGACCCTCCGCCTCTACGGCCCACCGGGGTTGATCGCCAACATCGAGGGGAAATTGCGCGGCTACACCTGGAACTTGGTAGACGGCTACCCGCTGACGATCGAGGCGCGCGAATTCCACCCCCGGCAGATCCGCACCGCCATCTACCGCGCCACCGAGGCCTTCCAGCCAGCCGAGGGCCCGTTCGAAGTCAGGCCCGAGGGCGAGCCGTTTCCGGTCCTGGTGGATCCCATGTTCACGGTCTACGCGACCTCCCTGAACCACCGCATCCCGTCCTTCGCCTACGTCCTGCAGGAGAAGTTCCATGTGAACATCAACAAGGAACGGCTGCACGCCGCGGGACTGCCCGTCGGGTCGTGGCTGAAGGACGTCAAGCAGCATCTCTGGGACGGCAAGCCCGACGACTTCCGGTTCACCGCGACGCTGTACTTCGAGCACCGCAAGGAAGAGCGGGAATTCGTGTTGGGTGAATTAAAAGAAAGCTTCGTGACGATCTCCCGCGGGCAGAAGGTCGCGTACGTGGTGGACGCCCGCTACGACGAGGCGAATGAAGCCAAGATCGTCGCGCTGGCCCAGGGTGCCGACGTGTTCTACTGCGAATCCCCTTATCTGGATCAGGACGCCGACAAGGCGCAGGAGCGCTACCACCTGACGGCGCGGCAGGCCGGCCTGCTGGCCCGGAAAGCCGGCGTCCGTGAGCTGGTCGTGTTCCACTTTTCCCCGCGCTACACGGGGCAAGGCGATCTGCTGTACAAGGAAGCGCAGGAAGTGTTCGCCTGCATTGGAGAACGGGGATGAAGGCCCTCGTCCTCGGCGCGGCAGGATTCCTCGGATCCAACCTCGTACGGGCGCTCCTGGCCCACGGGCAGCAGGTCCGCGCGCTGGTGCGCCCAACGAGCAACACCCGGGTGCTCAATGGCCTGGACACGGAGCGCGTGCTCGGGGACCTGCGCGATCCCGATTCGCTGGCCCGTGCGTGCGCGGGCGTCCAGGTCATCTATCAGGCCGCCAGCTACTACCCGACGCAGACGATCCCGGCCAACGTCGCCACGGCCCAAGCCTTGATGGAGACACAAAATCTCTTGACTGCCGCGCGGCGCGCTGCTGTGGACCGGCTTGTTTTCACCAGCACATTGACTACCATCGGATTTCCGGCCAACGGTGGGCTGGCTACCGAAGCATGCCTGTTCAAGTCGCTGTTCCCGAACAATCCCTACCTGATGGCCAAAGCGGCCATGGAGGACCTGGTTCTGGACGCGGCGCGAATCGGGTTCCCCGTGGTGGTCGTCAATCCAACCGCTTTTTTCGGTCCCTATGACAGCAAGCCCACGAGCGGGACCCAGATCCTGATGATCGCGAGGCGATTGATGCCCCTCTATATCGCAGGCAAGGCCAATGCCATCGACGTCCGTGACGTAGCCGAGGGGATGGTGCGGGCGGCCGAGCGTGGTCGGCCTGGCGAGCGCTACATCCTGGGCAATTGGAACACCACCCAAAAGGAGCTCAACACCCTCATGGCTCGGGTGGCCGGGGTAATGGCCCCGCTGGCGCCGGCCCCCTTTCCGCTGGCGCGATACGGGACCAAGGTGATGGAATGGGCCTTCCAGACGGTCCTGAGGAGACCGTCCCCCGTTCCCAGTTTCTTCGTGGAGATGCTCCCGCACATGCAGCACTACGATTGCTCCAAGGCGATCCGCGAGCTGGACTACCCCCGCAGCCCGGTCGAGACCGCCATTCGCGACGAGATCCAGTGGTTCCGGGGCAACGGCTACCTGCCAAGCACGGGACGGTCCTATCCGTCCGGATAGGACTTGACGTATAGTTGTTCGACTCACAAAAATCTGGTTAAATGACGGCTCGAAAAGATCACTGGTAGTGTTCAATATCGGGAAGGAGGAGCCCATGGCAGATTACGTTCGTATTGCTTCATATTTCAAAATGGCGGCTCCGGACAAGGCAGGAGAAGGCGCCAGCGCCCTCAGTTTGCTTCGCGATGCCGGCGTGAATTTGCTGGCCTTCTCCGGGTTCCCCCGGAACCGTCGCGCGCAACTCGATTTTGTGCCGGCCGACCCGATGGCCTTCAAGGCCGCGGCCAAACAGGCCAAGCTCAAGGTGCTGGGCCCCAAGCCCTGCTTCCTGGCTGAAGGGGACGACCGCCCGGGGGCCGGTGCCGAACTCATGACCAAGCTGGCCGAGGCGAAGATCAACGTGACCGCCATGCAGGCCATCTCGGCCGGTGTCGGTCGCTACGGCGCGATCCTTTGGGTCAAGCCCCGCGACGTCAAGAAAGTGGCGAAACTCTTCGGCATCGGGTGAAGGTCATTTCAGACTGACCACCGTAGAGATTCGAGAGGTCCTTGCGGAGATCGCTCCGCCGCTCGTCGGCGGGCGGGTGCAGCGGGTCTACCAGCCTCACCCCGAGGCAGTCACCCTTGAGATCCGGGCCAAGGGCAAGACCCTCACGCTCTATTTCTCGGCCGATCCGGAGACCGCGCGCCTGCACCTCCGGTCAAAGAAACCTCTTAACCCACCGACCCCGCCGCCGTTCTGCCAGCTGCTGCGCGCCCACCTCGAAGGCGCCCGCCTTGAACGCATCGAACAGGTCGGCGACGATCGCATCGTTCGACTTGATATGCAGCGCGATGGAAAACCCGTAACCCTGATGGCGGAGCTGACCGGACGGACGGCCAACTTGTTCCTGCTCGACGAAGCCGGAATTGTGAGAGGGCAGTTACGAAAGGGACGATTGAAACATGGCGAGACATATGTTGCACCGGTGGCAAAGTCTCAGGCGCCAGGAAAGGCGGGAGAGATTCGAACTGACACGCAAGCAACCGAAGAATTTTCCATCAGCGCCGAGCTGGAGCGGCGCTATCAGGAGCGCGACGAGGCGCGGGCCAGGGCTCGCCAACTCGACGCCATCAAGGGGGGTCTTCGGAAAACGCTCAAACGGACGCTCAAGCGCATCGAAGCCCTGGAAGCGGACCTGGCCAAGGCGGAGCGCTACCGCGAGTACAATCGCTACGGGGAGCTGCTCAAATCACACCTCGGGGATATCGGCAAAGGCGCCGTATCCGTCACAGTCCCCGACTACTTTGACCCGGCGCTGCCTGAGATCGTCCTGCCGCTGGACCCGGCGAAGAGCCCCCACGGCAATCTGGACGACTACTTCCGGAAGTATAAAAAGTACCAGAACGCCCAGAAGGCAATCCGCCCGCGCCTCGTGGCCGCTCAGGCCGAAGCGGCGGCCCTGCGCGAGCGTCTGGCCACGCTCGATCGCGGAGAAGAAGTCTTGGCCCCCTCACCCTCATCCTCCCCCTCAGCGGGGGGAGGGATAGGACATAGGCGGCGGCCACTTAAAATTCCCTCGAAACCGTTCCTTCGGTTCACTTCGGAAGCAGGCGACGCCATCCTGGTCGGGCGCAACAGCCGCGAGAACGAGGAGCTGACGTTCGGCCTGGCCCGCAGCCACGACCTCTGGTTGCACGCCAGCGGCGCCCCAGGGTCCCATGTGGTCCTCCGGCTGGAGAAGGGCGCCGAGCTCCGGAAGGAATCCTTACTGGATGCGGCGACCCTGGCGCTGCACTACAGCGACCTGCGCAAGAGCGGCCAGGGGGAAGTCCTTTACGCCTACCGCAAGCACGTCCGCAAGCCGCGCGGAGCCAAGCCAGGCCTCGTCACCGTCACCCAGGACAAACGCCTCTTCCTCAAGCTGGACGTAAAGAGACTGCAGCGCCTCAAGGAGACACTACGTTAAGCCGTTCCAATGATCCTCTCAAGGCTAACTTCTGGGCGACGTCAGCGTCTGGGATCTCGGAAAAGCGAAACAAGCGCTTTACATTGTCGAGGCGCTTTCCCGCCACCTCAACGTGAGGGTAGATGAAGTAGTTCAGCGGACCGGTGGTGTGGCCGTCTCCCAGTTCCAGATCCCGTCCGATGGTGAACTGGATGCGATCCGCAGGCTGCGTGCCGAAATAGAGATCGCGGCGCTCCTTGTGCTTCCATGCTTCGGACGCATCGATGGGGAACCACCCCACGTCGGGCAGGTGGAACTCTGTCCAGCAGTGATAGCCATCGATCACACCCGAGGTCCGGTCTTCGGGGATCGGGAAGCCGATCTCGAACTGGGCTGGAATACCCTCCGCCCTGGCCAATGAGATGAAGAGGGCGTGAAAGTCGGTGCAGTTGCCATAGCGCTTAGTGCACGCCCAGAAGGTGTCGCCGTTCCCCCAGCCCGTGCCCACCTTCTTGTACTCCATGTTATCGATCACATAGTCGTAGATGGCTCGCGCACGGGCGAGGGGAGATGGATCGGTTTGAGGCAGTTCGGCTCGCACCCTATCGATGAGCGGGCCGTCGATCGGGACCAATCGGTCTGGGCCCAAGGAAAGCGCCAACTCCTTCCGCTCACTTGGGCTGTACGCTCTGATGCCGGATGATGCCAGTCGCTGTTGCTGAAATACCCGGCGCTGAGCAATGTAGTCCACCACAACAGTGATGGGCTTGCCATCCGAACGATCCACGTGCCCATGCCAGAACTTGTTGCCATACCGGCTCTCGATCGTCTCCCGACCAGGGATACCCGCCTTGACATCGTAGCGGAGGATCGCCTGGTGGGCATCGGATACGGCGAGTGGAATGAAGACATCGACAGGACCGGTGCCGGCCGGCTGTGCCGGGACCTCCACCTCATACGTGAAGGAGAAGATGCGAGCGCTGTCTTGATCCGCGGCGCCAGCGCTGCAAGCGACGGCCATTGACATTCCTAGCACACCGGTGAGTATCGCTCGCAGACTTCTTCGTGCAGATGACATGGTGTCCCCCTTTCGGCTAATCCAGCCGGTAATCCACGGTAATGCGCGCCGCGCCAGCCTGCATCTGTCCGATCACCGCGGCGCTGGCAAATCCCTCGTCGCGAAACAATGCCAGCACCGCGGCGACCGCCTGCGGCGCACAGGTGACCAGCAATCCGCCGCTCGTCTGCGGATCGCACAGGAGCGCCTGCTGCCAGGGCGCGAGATCGTCCGGCAGACGTACGTCATGGCCGTAACTTGCCCAGTTGCGCGCGGCGGCGCCGGTGTTGTAACCCTGCTGCGCGAGCGACAGCGCCGCCGGGAGGACCGGCAGCGACTCGAACGCGACGCGCGCGCCGAGTCGTGAGCCGCGGCAGATCTCGGCGAGATGGCCGAGCAGGCCGAAGCCGGTGACATCGGTCATCGCGTGAATCCCCGCCATCTCCGGCAGCCGATGGCCGACGGTGTTGAGCTGCGTGGTGCAGGCCAGCATCTGCCGGTATCCCTCCACCGGCAGCGCGCCTTTCTTGAGCGCGGCGCTAAGAATCCCGACGCCCAGCGCCTTGCCGAGCACGATGGCGTCACCGGCGCGTGCGGTACTGTTGCGTTTGACGCGCTGCGGGTGAACCACGCCGAGCGCCACCAGGCCGTAGATCGGCTCGACCGAATCGATCGAGTGGCCGCCGGCGATGGGAATGCCCGCGGCCTCGCACACCGAGACCCCGCCCGCGAGAATGTCCTGAATCACGTTCACCGGCAGCTTGTCGAGCGGCATGCCGACGATGGCGAGCGCGAAGATCGGACGCGCGCCCATGGCGTATATGTCGGACAGCGCGTTGGCCGCGGCGATG
>Ga0209237_1001282_pt1 | contig 14868 bp, 19 predicted proteins | sample GraSoi013_1_40cm_2_FD_185820 | JGI IMG/M metagenome (GOLD analysis project Ga0209237, IMG submission 185820) | Grasslands soil microbial communities from the Angelo Coastal Reserve, California, USA - Sample 10_02_2013_1_40cm (SPAdes) (version 2) | ecosystem: Environmental > Terrestrial > Soil >... | reverse complement strand
GAAACTGCCACGGCGTCGCCGCGCTCGTATACGTGACCGTTGAGCCCGCGACGTACAGGGCGAGGGCCAGAGCCGTGGCCAGCCTGGATGTCTTCGTGGTCATTCCCCTACCTACGCGAGGTCCCCCTGTCAGGCGGGTGGAGTATGTGAGCGACGTGATTTACCCGCAAATTGGGGGATATGGCCGCTTGACGCGGATTTCGGCTTGGGTCTAGGCTGCATCCGCAGTCTGGTCTGACCACCTGACCAGAGCGCAAGGGAGGTCGGCGGGTGACCGTCATCGAGCCCATCAGGCGGAGTCGGCTCTATCAAGGGATCGTCGAGCAGATTGAGGGCCTCCTCGAGAAGGGCGACCTCCGCCCCGGCGATCAGCTTCCGCCCGAGCGTCAGCTCGCCGAGCAGTTTCAGGTCTCGCGCGCGTCGGTTCGCGAAGCGCTGCGAACGCTCGAGCTCCTCGGCATCGTCGAAACGCGTGCCGGCGGCGGCACCTTTGTGCGTCAGACCTCGCCGCTCGACCTTGCCCGTCCGCTGACCGGCTTGATGTCGCGCGGGCACTCGCTCGCCGACGTCATCGAGTTCCGCGGGCTCATCGAGCCCGCGATCGCGGCCCTCGCCGCGGAGCGGATCACCCAGGCCCAGCTCGCCGAGCTCGGCGAGATCTTCGTGGCACAGGAACGAAAGGTCGCGGGCGCCGAGCCGTACGCCGACGAGGACACACGCTTCCACGAGCTCATCGGCGAAGCCTCGCGGAACGAGCTGCTCACCACCATGCTCGGCGTCGTCTGGGACGTCATGCGCGAATCGCGCGAGCAGTGGCTCCAGACCAACCAACGAGCGCACTCGTCGCTCGACGCGCATCGTCGCATCCTCGCCGCGCTCGCCGCCCACGATGGCGATGCCGCGCGGCGCGCCGCGGCGGAGCACATCAGGTCGGTCGGCGAAGGCATCCTTCGCCTGATCGGAGGGAGCAAGGCATGAGCGATCCGACAGAGACCTCGATCACCGTCGAAGTCGTCTATCGCGGCATCTTCCAGAAGACGCTCGCGCAGCGGATCTGCCGATCGATCGTCCTCGCGGCGCGGAAACGCGGGCACACCGGAACCGCGTTCGCGAGGTACGGCGACTCGCCCGAGCGCAACGGCGTGCCGGCGAAGCAGTTCGCCGTAGTGGCGGTCAACGATCTCGAGCTCGAGGCCTCGATGGCGAAGTACGAGCCAGCCGTCGTCGACGTCTCGATCGCGGTGGACGACACGCTCGTCAAGGGCGTCGAGTCGTGGGCCTGGTACGGCCGACAGCCGATCTGGAAACCCGTAAAGAAAGATGGCTTCGTGCTTGTCACGAGCGAGAGCACGCCGGATCGAGTCCTGGGGCAGACCGATACGGCCGAGCGCCCGTACACGCTCGTCGTCGTTCCCGGCGGAGCTTCGTTCGCCGGCCTCTGGGTCTTCAAGGACGATCACACCGATTACCGCGTCCTGGGAGCGCTCGCGAAGGTCGTGCCCGACTGGGTTCGCCTCGAGGACGTGAAGGCTCTCATCAGAGAACAGACCAAAGACGAAGGTGCGGTTCAGTCCGCTCAATACGGCTTCGACGGCGCCAAGCTGCGCGCGGTCAAACCCGGCGAGGGCACGAGCGGCCACGAGGTCCTCCAGTTCGAGAAGCCCGGCTGGACCACGATGCGACCCGGGATCGTCGTCGACGCGCGGAAGCCGGGCGAGCGCAATCCGCAATACAAGAAGTACACCGCGCGGACGCTCCGCCCGGTCGTGAACTTCGACACATGCATCAAGTGCACGATGTGCTGGCTCGACTGCCCCGACGAGTGCTTCGAGGTCACGCCGGAGGGTCACTACGAGGTCGTGTATGAGGCCTGCATCGGGTGCGGGATCTGTGCGCAGGTCTGCCCGGTGAAGGACTGCATCGTGATGGTCGACGAGCTCCGATTCGAGGACAACGACGACAAGTGGCAGTTCTGGAAGAAAGATCACGACGGCTACAACAAATGGTTCGAGGCGAAGAGCGGCGTTTCCGCCGACCCGGCAAAGGTCGCCCGAGCGTCGACCGCCGCCGAAAACGCGAACCCGGCCGCCAATCCCACCACGTCCGCAGGGGGTGACGACTAGATGGCCGTCGAAGTCAAGCCGCGCGAATCAAGTGATGTCGAGACCGAGCAGCTTGCCACCGGGTGCGAGGCCATCGCCGAGGCCATCCGACTTGCCGACGTGGACGTCATGGCCGCGTACCCGATCCGGCCGTACGACGGGGTGATGCAGGCCGCGGCAAAGCTCATCGCCAACGGGAAGATGGACGTCGAGTACATCGTCGCCGACGGCGAGCACAGCCAGTTCGAGATCGTGAAGCATGCATGCGCGGTCGGATCGCGGGTCTTCGTCGGAAGCTCGGGCGTCGGCTGGTTCTATGCGTTCGAGGCCATCGCGGTGACCGCGGGCTTGCGCCTGCCGGTCGTCGCGATCTGCGGTAACCGCGCGCTCGACGACCCGGGCGCGTTCGGTACGGAGCACAACGACTCGCTCGCCGTCCGCGATCTCGGCTGGCTCCTCCCGTGGGCGGAGACGGCACAGGAGGCGATGGACCTCGCGCTCATGGCCTGGCGGGTTGGCGAGGACAAGCGCGTGTCGCTCCCGGTCGCGATCGGGCTCGACGGCGCGTTCCTTACCCACTCCCAGCAGATCGTGAAGATCCCGACGCAGGCCGCCGTCGACAGGTTCCTCCCGAAGTTCGACCTCGGTGACCGGCTCTTGCACCCGGATAACCCGATCACGATCGCGCCGCAGGTCGACCAGGACTGGCTCATGGAGATCCGCATGCAGAACGACCAGGCGATGCGGAAGGCGCACGACGTGATCGCCGAGGCCCACGCCGACTTCAAGAAGCTCTTCGGACGCGGCGGCGACAGCCCATTCCTGGACGAATACATGACCGACGACGCCGAGTACGTCGTCTTCGGTCAGGGCACGCTCGCCCTGCCGATGAAGGTGGCGATCCGGCGCTTGCGCAAGGAGGGGCACAAAGTCGGCCTCGTGCGTCTCAAGTGGTTCCGGCCCTTCCCCACCCAGGAGATCGTGAGGAGCCTGTCGCGGTTCAAGGCCGTCGGAATCATCGACCGCGACTACAGCTTCGGGTCGCCGTACTACGGAGGCGTGCTCTACCACGAGGTGCGCTCGGCGCTCTACTCGCTCGAGAAGCGTCCGACGATCGTCGGGTTCATCGCGGGACTCGGCGGTCGCGAGATCGAACAGCCCATGGCTACGGAGATCTTTGAGAAGACGAAGGCCGCCGCGGGCGACATCAAGTCCGGTGACATCTGTCACTGGATCGGCGTGCGGGCATAGGAGGCAAGAAATGGCAGTGGAAACGAAAACGCTCCCTCAGATCAAGGGTGTCAAGGACGTTCCGTACGACGAGCTCTTCGTCTCCGGCCACCGCACCTGCCAGGGCTGTGAGTCCGCGCTCGTGATGCGACACATGGTCAAGGCGTCGGGCCCGCGCACGATCGTCCTTGGATCGACCGGCTGCATGTACGTCGCGAACACGACCTACTACACGACGCCCTGGGTCGTGCCGTGGATGCATACGCAGCTCGGAGCGTCGGGGTCGGCCGCGCTGGGCACGGCCGCCGGACTCAAGGTCCTGATGCGCAAGGGCAAGCTCAAGAACGAGAAGATCAACGTCATCGCGTTCTGCGGTGACGGCGGCGGAGCGGATATGGGGCTGGGCGCGATCTCGGCGACGCTCACGCACAAGGAATACAACTGCCTCGTCCTCCTGTACGACAACGAGAGCTACGCGAACACGGATATCCAGCTCTCGAGCCAGACGCCGTACGGGGCAGTGACGACCTTCTCGCCGAGCGGCAGCAAAAAGCGCCTCATGCACACCCGGTGGAAGAAGAACGTGCCAGGCATGCTCGCCGCCGGCCACCCCGAGTCGCGGTACATCGCAGCCGGATGCGCGGCGTATGCCGTGGACCTCATGAACAAGATCCGCAAGGCGCTGGAGCTCGGCGGACCCACGTTCGTCCACACGCTCGACCCGTGCCCGAAAGGCTGGGACTACCACCCGCAGTACTCGCAGGAGCTCGGTCATCTCGCGGTCGAGTGCGGGATCTGGCCGCTCTACGAGGTCATCGACGGCGTATGCAACCTCACCGGGCCAACGCGCCAGATCGCCGAGGGCCGCAAGAAGCGCAAGCCGGTCTACGAGTATCTGAAGCGACAGGGCCGGTTCGCGCACTTCGTCGAAGAGGATGTCGAGCACTTCCAGCAGGAGGTCGACAAGATGTGGACCGACTGGCTCGTCCCGGGCGTGATCCCGTTCACGGTCGCGGCGAAGGACCAGACCATCCTCAAGATCGACAAGAAAGCGCTGCACGAGCAGAAGACCGCGTAGCCGCGCGACGCTGGCGGCTCCTGCCGTGACAGCGGACACGATCGCGTAGCGCGCGATACATCGGAACCGAACAGAAGAGGACGACCGGCCTGTAAAACGGGCGGTCGTCGCGGCCCTCCCGCGCCCATAGCTTGGCGTCACCACTAAGGAGGGTTAAGGACATGAAGAAGCTCGTTCTCTCGATCGGTCTCGGTTCGTATCTTGTGTTCGGCGCCGCGGGCGCTCTCGCCGCCAGTCGTGCGGACGAGACGGCCGGGGCCGTCGCGATCCGCGAAGGCGACAACGCCTCGGCGGCAAGCCGATGGTTCGTAGACGAGCCGTTGTCCCCGGAGACATCCATCGACCAAAGCGCGGTCACCAGCGCCTTGGCGGCAATCCGACGGCTTCGGTTCATCGACGCCTCGCTGTACTCGGAGACGCCCGCTGTGGAAAGCGCGGTCGTCGCGTCGCCGGGAGCGCACGGCGAGCAGGAGCGTGCCGACATGGCGCAGCCGTACACCGCTAGCGCGGATACGGAGCGGCTGTTCTGCGACGGCGACATCTGCCTCCTGCCCTAGCCGACGAGCCGTCACCCAACTCAACCGAAGGCCGGCGGCCCGTCGGACCACCGGCCTTCCGAGTTTCCGTAGGATTCCGCCAATGGGATTTATCACCGGACTCATCTGGGGGGTCCTCATCGCCGCGGGCACCGTCGCCCTCGAGCACTACGGACCATCCATCGACGCGCTGCGCATCAGTCTGAGCGGGAACGGCGCGATCGCGGTCCCCGCCATATTCGTGCCGCTCGCGATCTTCTGGGGCTGGTCGGGGATCGCGAACGCGTACGCCGGCCGAAGTGTCGTACCGATGGCCGCGTACACGCTGGCGCTTCTGCTCGGCGTCAGCCTCATCGGACCCGCGGATGCGTTCTTCTTCCCGCAGAGTGGCAGCGCGAAGCTCGGCGTGAATGAGCTCCTCGCCGGGCTCTTCCAGGGGATTCTGTTCGTCGGGTTCGTGGCGATCGTCGCCGCGCCGATCTACTGGGTCCTCAGATCGCGGGTGGGCACCAGCCGGATCTTCATCTGGGCGCTGTACCTCGTCAGCCTGGCGATCGCCGCTTTCGTCCCGGGCTTCGGGACGATCGTGGCCGGAGGCCTCGTCGCGGGGGTGGCGTCAGCACACGCATGGCAACGTCAGGGCGGCCGCATCTTCGTCGCGATCATCGTGATCGTGATCATGGTCCTGGCGGTGTTCGGTATCCCGTATGTGCTAGCGAACGGCCTCGCGGCCCCGCGCTAGCCGCTGGCGGGCTCGCTCGGGGCCGGCGTTGGCGCCGGTGCCGGCGCCGCAGGGGGAGCATCACGCCGCGGGAAGGGCGCACCGGCCGGACGGAACTCACCGGCTGGACGGAACGGAGGACGCTCGGGCTTGGGCGGTGGCGGTCCTCCTGCCATGGCGCGGGCTTGCGGCGACATCAGCCCCCGCACGTGGTCCGCGGTATACGGCAGCATCGCCATCAGCCGGGCCCTTTTCAGCGCGGTGGTCAGCATGCGCTGATGCTTCGCGCACGTGCCGCTTTTGCGGCGAGGATCGATCTTGCCGCGGTCGCTGATGTACCGACGGATCCGGCCGACGTCCTTGTAATCGATCTTCTGGACCTTGTCGACGCAGAACGTGCAGACCTTGCGCCGGGGTCGACGGAGACCCGGGGGTCCGCCGTATCGACCGCCGCCTGATCCGCCCGCGCCCGGCGGTCCCTCGCGCCGCGGGCCCCGTGAGGGGCCTGAGCGCGAACCGCCCTCGGAGGAAATCTCCTGAGTCATCGCTGGCTCCTAGAAGGGAATCTCGTCGGGATCGAAGCTCTTCTCGCCCTCAGGTCCGCGCGAAGCGGCCGGCGCGTTGTCGACGCCAACGGCACCTTCGCGGTCACGCCTGGGGTCGAGCATCTGGAAGTCGTTGGCGCTGATGTCGAGGCTGAGACGCTCCTTGCCTTCGCGGTCGGTGTACGTACGCGGCGTGAAGCGTCCCTCGACGTACACGAGGCGTCCCTTTTGGACGATCTGCTGAGCCCGCTCGGCGAGGGTCGACCAGCAGCTCACGCGGTACCAGTCGGTCTGTTCCTGCCGGTCTTCAGCTTTCCCGGTGACGCGGTTGACCGCGACACTGAACTCGCACACCGGACGCCCGTTCGGAGTCATTCGGAGCTCCGGGTCGCGTCCGACGTTGCCGATGATGACGATCTTGCTTACTGAAGCCACGATGTCACTCGTCCCTTCTCACTACGAGGTGGCGCAGGATGTCTTCCGTGAGCCGTATGGTGCGCTCGAGCTCGCGCGCCTGGGTCGGCGGCAGCGAAAATTCGACGACGCCGTACTGGCCGTCGCGGTGGTGGGCGACCTCGTAGGCGAGCCGGCGTTTCGCGATGGGAACGACCTTCTCCACCTTGCCGCCGAGGTTGGCGATGGTCTGTTGGATACGCTCGCTCACCGCGCCGATGGTTGGTGGGCAGAGGTACATGAGCTCGTATGGTCGCATTCGGTGACGGTTGTTCCTTTCCATGGGCTTGCCGCGAGCCTTTGGCTCGGGGCGAAAAGGCGCCGCGCCCGAGAGGCGCGGCGATCACGATCAGTGTATGGGACGGGGCAGCAGAATGCATCGGTCTCAAGGAGATCGACCTGGACTTGAGCGACCTACTGCCCGACGGCACCCGCGAATGCGAGCGCTGCGGCCTGCCGATGATGCCCGTGGCCGAAAGCCACGGTTTGGTCACCCTCGAATGTGCCAACCGACATCGTCACAGCGTCCCGTTACCCTCTGATCCCACGGCGCGCGAGCGGGTGCGCAGCTGGATCATGCGGCGCGGGGCGCAACTGCATGTCCAGCACGAGCGCTGGGAAGCTGAGGAGGAGTACCGGACAGCGATGGAGAAGAAGCAGCCGAGGCTGATCCAGGCCTCCGACCGCCATGGGGAGACAAGACAGACCGCGGGGATGATCCGCGAGGAGGCCGTCCACACTGAGGGTCTATGGGTCGGCGTCGTGCGGACCGAAGCCGGCCGCTCTTCCAGCTGGCACCACCACGGCACGTACGAGTCGGTGATCTACGTCGTCAGTGGTCACGTGCACCTCGAATGCGGCCCCGGCGGCAAGACGAGCTTCCACGCGCGCGAGGGGGATTGCCTCTATCTGCCGCCCGGCGAGATCCACCGCGAAGGGAACGACGGACTCGAGGAATCGGAGATCGTCGTCTTCCGGTCAGGCAGCGGCGACCTCGTTGTAAACGTAACGGGACCCGCGGCCTAACGGGGAGTCGGGTGCCGCCGCCACTCCGTGAGCTCGCAGCGTTCGCCGGACGGAGCGATGAGACGCTCTCGGAGAAGGTCGGGGCGGCCGGCAACCGGATCTCGCGCCGCGATGCCCTCTACGGTCTGCTCCGTCGCGAGCAAGCGATCGTCGCATCCGGGGAGTCTTCGTCTCGTTCAGAGGTCTCGCGGATTCTCGACTTCGCGCAGGCCGCCTACGGTGATCTCGTGGGCATCTTGGTTGGAAGAGACGACCGCCTCCTCGACTCCGCCCGGGATGGCGACTGGAGCCTTCGTGACGTAATGCGACACGCGATGGCGGTCGAGCTCCGTTACGCGGCGCAAGTCGAATACTCGGCAGCGCGCGCGGAGAGCGATCCTGTCGCGATCCCGCCCGGCCTTCTTCCGTGCGACCGCCTCTCGCCACCCGAGCCCGAGTTTGCTCATTCGCGTGACGGTCTACTCCTCGATCTCCTCGAGCTTCTCGGTAAGGCACGCGCCGGCAGCGACGTGCGTCTTGCCAAGGTGCCCGACTCGGCTCTCGCGCGGCCCTCGCTTTGGGGCACGATGAATCTGGACGTTCGGATGCGCCTTCACCAGATCGCGGCGCATCTCACCGAGACCACGATCCAGGTCGAGAAGATCGTTGGCGGTGTTGGTGAGCTTCGGGCGACCCTTCGGCGCTGTTGCCTCACGCGAGGAATGCACGAGCGGTGGAGTCCCGAAAAGGAGCGAGACGTTCTGGACGAGTCGTATCGGAGGTTGACCGCCTAATCGGTCGAGTGCCGGAGGAGGGACTCGAACCCTCATAGGGCTTGCGCCCAGGCTGATCTTAAGTCAGCTGCGTAAACCGATTTCGCCACTCCGGCGTGCGCTAAGAATACGAAACGGTCAACGATTCAGGAAGGCCGCGACCACCCTCTTCGGCGCCACCGCTAGATACGCGTCGCGAATGACCCGCTCGACTGCGTCCCAATCCGGCCCGCGATCAAGACGGACGCCGATCCACCCGCGAACCCCGACGTACGGCGGCACGAAATACTGGTCGGGCTGCGCCCTCAGGAGACCCTCGCGCATTCCCGCCGGGCAGGCGCACCAAAGCGCGAGGCGGCCGTCGTCGTGGTGATTGTCCATGTAGTTGACGAAGCCGACCTTGTCGCGGATGAAGAAGCTCGGCGCGCCATGGCTCAGGCGCTCCGTCGTTTCGGGAAGCGATAGGCAGATCTTCCGAATGCGAGCTAGCGGCGACGGCGCGGCGCGCGTCATTGGGCGAGACTAACTTGACCAACCAACGAGGAGACGGAACTGAGCACTCATCCCACCCGCTTCGTCATCATCGGCAACGGCGCGGCCGGGACCTACGCGGCCGAACAGCTGCGCAAGCTCGACGCGGCACCCGAGATCGTGATGATCGACGACGAGCCGTACACCCTCTACAACCGCGTCTCGCTTCCACGGTACCTGCGCGGCGTGCTGCTCGAGCAACGCGTCTACGTCCGGGACATGGAGTGGCACACCAAGAATCGGATCGATCTGCGTCTCGAGACGAAGGTCGATCAAGTGAGCTTTGACGAAAAGACCGTCCACACCGAACCCGGCGGAGAGATACCGTACGACCGCCTCCTCATCGCGACCGGCGGCCGTCCGAATCCTCTTCGCGCGCCGGGAGCGGAGGGGGCGCCGTACGTCTTCAATTTCCAGTACTTCGACGACGCAAAGGGCATGGTCGCCCGGATCCCCGAATCGAAGATCGCGGTGGTGCTGGGTGGGTCATTTATCGGGTACGAGCTGACCGAGGCGTTCGCTCACCGCGGGCTCGAGACGCATTGGCTCATGCGTGGCCCGTGGTTTCTTCGGCGTGCGCTCGACGAGGAGGGCGGCAAAGTCATCACGCTCCTGGCGCAGGATGCCGGCGTGCAGCTCCATTACGACGAAGCGATCGACAGACTCGAGCGATCGAACGGCCAGCTCAAGGTAACCGGCACCAAGGGCTTCGGCGCGACCGCGGACTTGGTGGGCGTGGGCCTCGGCCTCACCATGAACACCGACATCTTCGAGGGCACCGGTCTCGAGACGAACGTGGGAGTGAAGACGAATGAATTCCTCGAGACGAACATGCCCGACGTCTGGGCGGCGGGAGACGTCGCGGAGTTCTACGACGTGGTGTCCCAGCGCCACCACCGCATGGGCACCTGGGACAACTCGCTGAACCACGGGCGCCACGTCGCGAAGAACATGCTCGGGGCGAAGGAGCCCTATGTCGAAGTGCCGACGTACGCCTCAGGGATGTTCAACTCGAACATCTCGGTCATGGGCGTTACGACCGAGGAGGAGCCCGACGCCGAGGCCGTCGTCGAAGTCGAGTACGAGGGCCGCAACTACAAGCGTCTCTTCTTCCTCGGAGACAAGCTCGTGGGCGCGATCCTCGTCGGGAAGATGAAGGGCCGCAAGAAGGTGCTCGAGCTCATCAGCTCGCGGACGCCGATCCAGGATCGGCGGAAGGTCTTCGAGCTCCTCGCGGTGCCCGAGGTTCCGACCAAGGCGGCCGCGAGTACCCAGGAGTGAGCCTCGAGATTCGCGAGCTCGCGCCCGACCTGATCGACGACTACCTGGCCTTCTTCGACAACGACGCCTTCGCCGATTTCCCCTGGTGGTCGGCGTGCTACTGCCGGTTCTGGGACGACCCCTCCGACCCCGAAGGCGACTCCAGCCCGCAGTACCGCGACCGCTACCGAGTCCTCGTCGCGGACCTCATCCGGAAGGGCTCGCAGCAGGGGCTCCTCGCGTACCACGACGGCACGGTCGTCGGCTGGTGCAACGCGAAGGCACGACTCGGATACACCATGCCGCGTCGCATCGACAAAGCGCCTGCCGAGGACGCGGCGCGGGTCGGATCGATCGTCTGCTTCATCGTCGCCAAGGACTTCCGCGGCAAGGGCATCGCCGGCGCGATGCTCGAGGCGGCCTGCGCCAAGTTCCGCCGCGAAGGGCTCGCCATCGCGGAGGCCTACCCGACAACCGCGCCGCCCTCGGGGCCCTATGCCGACCAGATCCCATGGTCGGCTCACAACCACACCGGCCCGCTCGACATGTACCGGAAGGCCGGCTTCAGCCTGCATCGACAGCTCGAGCGGTTCGCGGTCGTGCGGAAGTGGCTCTGATGCCAAAGCAGCGCGTGGGAATCCGCGTTGAGGACACCGAGATCGACGGAGTCCTGCATCTCCCGGAGACGAGCGCGGTCGGCGGCGCCGCGGTGTTGCACGGTTTCGGCGGCCATCCCGATCAGCCGCACATCGTCGCCACCTGCGAAGCGCTCGCAAGCGCCGGCGTGGCCGCGCTCCGCTTCGCGTACCGGGATCATCAGCCACCGCGAATGACGCTGGGCTCGGGCCTCGCGGACGCGGCCGGCGCGATCCGCGTGCTCAAGGCGCATCCCGACATCCCCGAGCGCATGGGGGTCGTGGGCTTTTCCTTCGGTGGCACCGTCGCTGCCCTCGTCGCGGGGCGCGACTCGCGCATCCGCGCCGCCGTTCTGGCGGCCGCGCCCGCAGTCGCGGGACCCCGGTTTGCGGCGTGGTCGAACGACGGGAAATGGAAGCCCATCGCCGAACTCTCGCGTACGCGGGCGCGCGTGCTCCTCATCTGGGGCTCCCGAGACGGCGAGGTGCCGTTCGAAAATGCGGAGCGCTACGCTGCCGTGCTCTCCCAGGCACGCGTACCGAACAGGATTGTCACGATCGACGGCGCCGATCACGACTTCGCGCCCGCCGGCCCGCGCGCCAAGATGACCGAGACGGTCGCCAACTGGGTTCGCGAGGCCCTCGCCTGAGAGGGAACCAAGCGAGCGCGACTTCGCTGGCACGCTCCACGCAAGTGAGCGCACCATGGGTACGTCCTCGGACGCCGCGTCCTGGCTCGCGGTCGCGTGGAGCGCGATCATCGTGATGGCGATCGTTTCGACGGTTTGGCGTCCTCGTCACACGCATCCGACCCCCGCGCGGTGCGGGTGCGCGGACTGCGTTATGCGGCGCGTTCGCTAACCCGCTAAAGCCTCCTCGGTCTCGCGCAGGAGGTCGCGGACGATATCGCCCGCGGGTCTGATGTCGTTCACTTGGTCAACAGACACCCCGGCCCAGAGCGGCGCGTCCTCCGGATCGCCGTCGAACGTCGGCGTCGGCAGCCCGATCGCGTAGCGAAGCTGTCGAACTTCGGCCCAAGGCAATCGTTGCGTGCCGATCACCTCGCCCTCACCGGGGCGCTGACCTGGCGCCGGTCGCCCGGCGGCGTCCCACCGCGCGAACGTCCTGTTCTTGAGGGTCCGATGCGGCGCGTCCGGCCAGCCGACGTTATAGAGATCCGGTGAATAGAAGGTGTCGGCCGAGCTCGCCTCGACGACGCGACGCTTGTACTGCGAGTGGGCCCAGGCCTCCTCGCTCGCGACGAACCGCGTGCCGAGCGAGACGCCCTGCGCTCCCATGGTCAGCGCCCGAGCGATGCCGCCTCCGTCGCCGATCCCGCCTGACGCGATGACCGGCGTCGGGCGGACCGCAGCGACCGCCTGAGGCAGCGTCTCCCAGATCGATCGCCTCGCCTTCACGTGGCCGCCGGCTTCGCTGCCCTGCATGATGACAGCGTCGACCCCGGCCGTTGCGGCCGCGACCGCCTCGTCGACCGCTCCGACCTGGATCAGAAGCTTCGTGCCCGCGCGGCGGGCCGGCTCGACGAAGGGCGCTGGATCGCCCCAGAACAGGACGAGCACCGGCACACGCTGCGCCAGGACCTCGGCGATCTGCTGCCGCTTTTGCTCGCGAGCCTCATCGCTCATGTTTCGGTTCGCGAAGGCGGCGATGATCACGTTGCCCCCGAACGGACGCTGGGTCAGTGCGCGGGCGCGCGTCACGCGCCGGCGGATCTCATCGATCGGGACGCCCAGCCCGAGCACGCCGAGGCCCCCGGCGTTCGAGACGGCCGCCGCGAGCTCAGGCACCGCCGCGGCCGCGAAGCCCACGTTGAGGATCGGGTGCTCGATGCCCAGGAGCTCGCACAGCGGGGTCCGAAGAATCACGGTCGGAAGTGTGCCGCGAGCTACGGAATCCTGCGGGACGGCAGATCGTTGGACCATCGAGATGTTCGAGCGCCTCGCGGACCGGGACTTCGCATACCTGACCACGACCGGCCGGCGCACCGGCAAAGAGCACAGGATCGAGATTTGGTTCGCTGTGCGAGACGGCCGTGTCTACATGCTGTCGGGCGGAGGCGACCGCGCGGACTGGGTCCGAAACCTGAGAAAGACACCGCGCGTTCGGCTGCGCATCGGAACGCAAACGGCGAGCGCGAAGGCGCGCGTCCTTCGCGCCGGGACGAAAGAGGACGAGCTCGCCCGTCAGCTTCTCGACGGCAAGTACCAGGGTTGGCATCAAGGGAGGCGCCTTTCGGGCTGGGCGAGAAACGCGCTGCCGGTGGCGATCGAGCTCGGCTAGGTCAACGGATCGGCCAGTACACCTCGGTGCGCAGATGTTTTTCCGGCGTCTTCGTCTCGTCGTCGAGATAGGACTCCCACGGGCCTTCGCCGGGGCGATGCCCCTCTTCCGCCAGCCACTTCTCGATACGGCGGTACTCCTCGGTCAGGGTGTGGTACGGGCCGACATGCACGGTCTTCGCCGCACGACCCGCGGGCAGTTTCGAAACGCGGATCTCGTCGCCGGTGAGCATGAATGATCCGGTGAACGGGATCCCGGCCTCGGTGTCGAACGCCGCCGGGTCGCCGTTGTAGTACCGCGCGAAGCGCGGACCGGCCGGCGTCGCGCCCTGCGCGCGGATCGCACCTCGAAGCTTTGGAAAGATCTCCATGAAGAATGCGCCGAGATCCGTTTGCGGCACGGTCCGCCTGATGGTGACGGCGCGCTGCGGGGCAAGCTCCACGATCTCGATCGGCTGGCTGCTCATGGGACCGGAGGAAAGTCTCCGTGTTCGCGCAAGTACGCGACAACTCCGCCTGCCGCGAGGATCTCCTGCGCGAAGGGTGCGAGCGAGCGGAGTCGCGCCTCCCCGGCCGGAGCGCGCAAGACGCCTGCGGCGAGATCGAGCGTCACTTCGTCACCATCGTGCACTACAGCGAGAGCGTCTGCCGATTCCAGCACCGGGATCCCGAGGTTGATGCAATTGCGGAAGAAGATCCGCGCGAAGCTCTTCGCCACGATCCCGCCGACCCCATGCTTCGCGAGAGCCGCGACCGCGTACTCGCGAGAGCTGCCGCACCCGAAGTTCTCGCCGCCCACGAGCACGTCGCCGGGCCGCACTTCTTTCGCGAAGCCGGGCCGGGCATCGCAGAACGCGTAGGTGTGGAACTTGTCCTGGCCGACCATGAACGGCGCGTAGCGGCCAGGGACGATCTGGTCGGTGTCGAGGTCGTCGCCGAACACCCAGGCCCTCGCCACTAGTCGTCTCTCTCAATCTCGCGGCCAACGCCGCGAGACACGCTCAGGGCTGGTCGACTCACTCGTCGTCGGCAGGGGCGGGGGCCCAGGGGGTAGGGGCCCCCGGACGCGTAGCGGAGCGCGGAGCGCGCCGCTCCTCGCTCGTTCAATCGTCTATCTCCGCGGCCACACCGCGCCGCGCGACGGCGACCATGAGCTCACGCGCGCGATCGCCCGAGCGGACGGACGAGGCCCCGCGACCGGCGCGCTCCGAGCGTCGCTGCGCGACGAGGTTGTCGAACTCGTCGTCACTCGCTTCGAGGTACGGGCGCGGATCGTCGATCACCCCGGTGAGCGCCGCGACGGCGGCCACGTATGGAGATCCAATGAAGATCGACGCGTCCGGCGAGCCCATCCGCCCGCGATAGTTCCGATTCGCCGTCGACAGGCAGATCTCCTGCCCCGCGAGCACGCCACCGGTGCGACCGAGGCACGGCCCGCATCCCGAGCTGCCGATCACGGCGCCGGCAGCGGAGAGCGCGAGCAAAGTGCCGTCCGCCATCGCGTCCTCGAACTGCCGTCGCGAGGACGGCACCACCTCGAGACGCACCTCCGGCGAGATGCGGCGGCCGCGTAGCACCGCCGCCGCCTGGCGCATGTCCACGAGACGACCGTTCGTGCAGGACCCGAGGAAGACGACGTCGACCGGTTGGCCGACCGCCTCCGAGACATCGACGACCTGGTCGACGCGCGGTGGCACGG
>Ga0209237_1001279_pt1 | contig 14884 bp, 18 predicted proteins | sample GraSoi013_1_40cm_2_FD_185820 | JGI IMG/M metagenome (GOLD analysis project Ga0209237, IMG submission 185820) | Grasslands soil microbial communities from the Angelo Coastal Reserve, California, USA - Sample 10_02_2013_1_40cm (SPAdes) (version 2) | ecosystem: Environmental > Terrestrial > Soil >... | reverse complement strand
GGAACTGACGGCGTGAACCAAAAGCTTCTCTGCGAAAGACGGAGAATGTACAGACGAAGGATCTACGGACCGGACTGGAATAACCGGATGCCTGCAATTCCGGCCGCACCTGCATCAAGGACGTCTCTGGAGTTTTCCAAGGTGATACCGCCGATTGCGAGAACCGGAATCTTCAGTTGAGAAGTAACCCTGCGCAATGGTTCAAGCCCAACCGGAACCTTTCCAGGCGTATCGAAGACAGGTCCAAAGACAATGAAATCCACTCCGGCCCGCTCGGCATCGATGGCTTCGTCCAGCGTGTGAGTGGAAATACCAAGCAGCTTGACCAAAGGGCGCACTCTAGCGGCCGGCAGACCATTGCTCGGCAGGTGGACGCCGTCAATACCGGTCGCCAGCGCAATATCCAGGCGATCGTTTGCGAGAATCCGGGTTTTTGTTCCTGCTGCGATATCACGAATTCTCGAAACCAGTCCGAAGAGATCCCGGGCTGGAAGATCCTTTTCGCGGATCTGGATCATGTCAACGCCATTGCGTATCGCCCGCGAGGCGTGGTTGAGAACGTCACCTTGCCGCCGGTCCGTGACGTAGTAGCGAATCATTCCGTAGTTGTTGTCCGGGGACGATTGACAACTCTGTGAGATTTCCAAAAACGGCCGAGCTCGGAAAAGCCAAGCAGAACGTCGATGGCGCCGAGTCCGGAGATGGCTCCCCGGATAAAATTGTTCAGGAGCAATTCACGCAACGTGAAGGAATAAGCCAGCAAGACATTGTTCTCCCACAGAGCGGACCACGGCACAAACATGAGGAAGAGACCGATTTCAAAGCAAAAAAGAATAAAGGCAACTGCGAGAAGGCGGCTCATGCATAATGGGGCGCACACCTGAACTCGTCAATTTTTGGAATTGAGGAGTTCAGGTGTGCGCCCCCGCTCCCTATTGTGCGGCCTTGACTTCTTTGATGCGGGCGGCCTTGCCGCGCAGTGCACGCATGTAATATAGCTTCGCCCGACGGACACGCCCGGAACGGACGATCTCAATCTTGTCGATGACCTTCGAATGAAGCGGGAAGATGCGTTCCACGCCGTGTCCAAAGGACATCTTGCGGACCGTGAACGTTTCGCGAGCGCCACCATGTTTCTGCGCGATACAGATCCCTTCAAACACCTGGATGCGCTCCTTGTCGCCTTCCCGGATCTTCACGTGCACCTTTATGGTATCGCCGGGTCTGAATTTCGGGATATCCGTCCGCAGTTGTTGTTTTTCAACCATGTCTAATGCATTCATAATCTCTACTCCTAATTCCCCTGTAACAGATCCGGTCTGTTTTTCTCCGTCTTCTTCAGCGCGGCTTGAAGCCGCCATTCGCGAACAGCTTTATGATCCCCCGATATGAGAACTTCAGGCACCTGCCATCCGCGAAATTCCGCTGGCCGCGTGTAGTGCGGGTGTTCAACCAGCTGCGTTTCGGCTGCGGGATCGGAAAACGACTCTCGCAATATCGATTCCTCTTTTCCCACGACGCCGGGCACATACCGCGTGACAGCATCTACGACGACCACAGCCGCAATCTCACCGCCCGAAAGGATGAAATCGCCGACCGAAATTTCCGCCGTAGCGAGATGTTCGATAACGCGCTCGTCGATGCCTTCGTAGCGGCCGCAAATCACGACCACCTGGAAGGCCTTAGAGAGCCGCAATGCCTCGGCCTGGGTAAAGCGCTTTCCCGCAGCGCTGAGTACAACCACTTCGGCCTCTTCGGTTTGTCGAACTGCCTCGACCACTTTAAAGATCGGTTCGGGCTTGAAAACCATTCCTTCACCGCCGCCAAACGGACGGTCATCAACCGTGCGGTGGCGATCTGAGGTGAAGTCCCTCAAATCATGGACTCGAATTTCAACGAGTCCCTTCTCACGGCCTCTCCGGATGACACCAAAATTGAACGGACCATGGAAAAACTCCGGGAAGATCGTAATGACATCAAAAATCACTTATTCAAATCCCGGAGGTCTTCCGGCAAATCCACTTCAATTCGCCGCTGATCCAGATCGATGCGCCTCAAAAACGACTGCGCGAACGGGATCAGCGTTTCTTGGTTCTCGCGATCGACTTTCAAAATCCGGCTGCCGCCCCAATCGAGGACTGCGCTAAGGCTTCCGACATACTCTCCATTTCCCGTGAACACGTCGCAGCCTTTTAGCTGAAACGTGTAGTACCAGCCCTCACGCGGCGCCGGCAGCTCGCCGGCGGGAATTTTGATCTCAGCGCCGACGAATTTCTCGGCGTCCGCAATTGAATCGATCCCGCGAAACTTGGCGACACAGTGCCCGTGTTGCCTGCGAAAATAATCGATTTCCGCTCCACGTTCTGCGATCTTGGCGCCCGACAGCATGATGCGCCTTCCGGCACCGAAAATCGCGTCATCTTCGAGCAATTGCTCGATTCTGACCTCGCCTTTCAGACCCTGTGTTTTTGTGATCCGAGCGATGGATATGTAGGAGGCTTCCGATTGACTGATGAAGCGCTACTCCAAAATCTCGAGCGTAAACCGTTTTTTGAGCTTCATTCCCGCGGCACTCAAAATCGTCCGGATCGACCGTGCCGTTCTACCTTGTTTTCCGATAACTTTGCCGAGGTCGCTTTGAGCAACTCTCAATTCAAGAACTGTTGTTTGCTCGCCTTCGATCGGGCGGACGGAAACCTGGTCGGGATTATCCACAAGAGCTTTCGCTATTTGCTCGATGAGCTCCTTCATAGCCAACCTCCAAATACGAGCTACAAGTAGTATGAATCCGCTTCGAGGACGGCCGAAAGAGCTTTTACGTTTCCACTCCCGCACTGGATCGCGTCGACTCCACGGAACGGTTCCGTAGATTCGACATCATCCTTAGCGGGGGCTAATAATTTCTTTCTTGCGAAGGATGCTCAGCACCGTCTCGGACGGAGCCGCACCTTTGGCGAGCCAATACTGCGCGCGCTCGGCATTGATTTCGAGCTGCGCAGGATTCGCGATTGGGTTGTACCTTCCCAGGACTTCCAGAAAACGTCCGTTGCGCGCGCGGCGCTTGTCGATGACAACAATCCGGTAGTACGGACGTTTCGTCGACCCAATCCGGCTCAAACGCATTGTTACCAAACGATTTACCTCCTCACTAATATACGAAACCCCCAAAATTATAGCTTAAAACGGTATTTCGGGCAGCTTCATTCCTTTGAGCCGGCGGCCGAAGAAGGAATTTTTCATGCCCTTCATCATTTTGCGCGTTTGGGCATACTGCTTCAGGAGTTGATTGACCTGCTGCACACTCGTGCCGCTGCCCTTGGCGATCCGCTTCCGGCGGCTGCCATTGATGAGCTGATGGTTGCGGCGCTCTTTCGGAGTCATGGAATTAATGATGGCCTCCACACGCACCAATTCTTTCTCGTCGACCTTGACCTTCTGCATGTCTTTGAAAGGCCCGATGCTGGGCAACATGCCAAGAATTTGATCAAGCGTTCCCAGCTTCCGGATCTGCTTCAGTTGGTCCCGAAAATCTTCGAGAGTGAAGCTGTCGGAAAACATTTTTTCCTGCAGCTCGACTGCTTTCTTCTTATCGACAACTTCTTCCGCCTTCTCGATAAGCGACAGAATGTCGCCCATTCCCATAATCCGCGACACCAGGCGATCCGGATGAAACAGCTCCAGAGCGTCGTATTTCTCCCCGGTGCCGACAAATTTGACAGGCTGACCCGTGACTTGCTTGATCGATAGCGCAGCGCCGCCGCGAGCATCACCGTCCATCTTCGTCAAAATGAATCCACTGATGCCCAGTTGATCGTGGAACTGCTGCGCGCTTTTGACGGCATCTTGGCCGAGCATGGCATCCGCGACAAAAAGAATTTCGTTCGGGTGAACCGCTTCTTTGAGTTCGTGGAGTTCCTTCATCAGGGTTTCGTCGATATGGAGCCTTCCGGCAGTATCGACGATCACCACGTCATGTGCACTATTACGGGCCTCTCGAATGGCGTCCTGGCAGAGCTGAAGAGGCGTGTCGTCAGGCTTACCTTCCCACAGTTTCACGGCGATATCTCTCGCTATCACCTTCAACTGTTCGCGCGCTGCAGGCCTGTACACGTCAACGGAGACCAGAATTGGCCGATGGCCACCCCTTTCCAGCCACTTCGCGAGCTTTCCCGATGAGGTGGTTTTGCCGGATCCTTGCAGCCCGATGAGCATAATCACCGTGGGCGGTTGCGACGCAAAACTCAATCGAACATTCGTGCCGCCGAGAATCTCGATCAGCTCATCGCGAACGATCTTGACGACCTGCTGGCCCGGACTCAGACTCTGGAGGACTTCCTCGCCAATGGCTTTCGATTTCACAGCCTCCGTGAATTGCTTTACGACTTTGAAGTTGACATCGGCTTCGAGCAGCGCCATCCGGATCTCTTTCAGAGCTTCCTCGATGTGCTGCTCCGTCAGCCGGCCCTCACCCCGCAGATTCTTGAAAACGCGCTGTAGCTTTTCGGATAAGGTTTCGAACATATCTTTTCAGTATAACGTTAACGGCGGTGGACTCTCTCGATGTGCCGTGCTTTACCCGTTTGTGAGTCAATCTCGAGAAAGGCCCCGTTCAGTCGAGCATCCTGCGACGCGGATTCGAATTTAGACGGAATCGATGTGAGAAAGCGCCGAATGACGTCTTCTTTAACCACTCCGATCACAGAATGGAAGGGACCCGCCATACCCACATCGGTCAGGAATGCGGTGCCTTTCGGCAGAATCGTCTCGTCGGCTGTCGGTACGTGCGTGTGGGTTCCTATCACTGCCGAGACGCGGCCGTCGAGATACCAGCCCATCGCAACCTTTTCAGAAGTCGCCTCGCCATGCATATCGACGAATATGACCTTAATGTGTTTGGGTAGCTTCGCCAGTTCCTTATCGGCAACGCGAAACGGATCATCCGTCGGCGGCATAAAAACCCGGCCTTGCAAGTTGAGGACCGCCGCTTCTTCTCCGGATTTCGTCTTCAAGACAGCAACACCTGTGCCGGGATTATCCCCGGGATAGTTCGCGGGCCGCAGCAGCCTTGGGTTTTTGTCCAGATACGGCATGATCTCTTTCTTGTCCCATATGTGATTCCCTGAAGTGAGGACATCGATACCCCAATCGAAAAACTCGTCCGCAATTTTTGGTGTTATCCCAAACCCCGCAGCGGCGTTCTCACAATTCAGAATCGTGAGGTCGGCCTCGTACTCTTGCTGGAGGGACTCGAGGTACTGGCGAACAATAGCACGGCCGGCCTTTCCAACCGTGTCGCCGATAAAAAGTATTTTCATGAAAATCTTCGCGTCCCCATGGACGGTTTGGACGCTTCCCAAGGATGGGCCGCTGCGGTCCAGCGGGTTACCGCTGGGGCCCGCGCGAGGCGTGTGGCCTCACCTATTTGAACCTGTTTATACAGGTGGGCATCCTATCCACGCTTTAGGGGACCTAGGAACCCCGAAGGGTAAGGCCCACACACGGCGCAGTAAGTCGGACTCCCTATCAAATAAGCGTTGGTTCAAATTTAGCTGACACCATCACGCTCTCCGCAGGGTAGATCGATCATAGCACGAGTTCCTACTTCAAGACTGCATCTAGCGCTCGCGCGAATTCGCCGGTTTTTTCATCGCATCTCTGCCGAAGTTCCCTGAATTCCTGTGCCAGGTGCAGCGCGGTGAGAATGGCGACTTTCAGAGAATCGGGCGTCTTGGCTTGAGCTGCGATATCACGCATGCGCGAGTCGACTTCATCCGCCAGCTTGCGCACTTCCGTTTCCGGCAGCGGCGTTTTGAGAAGGATTGAGTATTTTTGATCGTAGATTTCGACTTCGATCGTTCGCGGTTTTGCCTTAGACAAGAGTTTCCTCGGTCAGCTCAGAGAGCATTTCCAATAACGACTCGACTTTATTCTTCACCACATCGCGTTCGCGCCTCAACTGTTCCAAGTCGCGTTCGAGAGCGGCGATTTGTTTGCGCGCGGTCACAAGTTCTTTCTCGGCCTGCGCCTTCTCCTGTCGTGTTGTTTTGACCAGTTCCACGGTACGCGCTATGCGGGCTTCCAGCTCATCAAACTTATCCGCCATACTTAGTTTTCTATTGTCTCAGTTCGGCGCCCAGGCGCTCGGTTAAAGACTCGAGAATGCGTCTATCGAAGACATCGACCTCGTCATCCGTGAGCGTGCGGTCTTCGGATTGATAGGTCAATGAAATCGCTAAAGCATACTTCGATTCGGGGAACGAACCGCTTTCCAGACGATCAAAGGGTTCAACTCCAGCTAGCTCCGGAATAGCCACAGACCGGACGGCTTGTTCGACCTCGGCATACTTGATCCCTTTGCTCAAAAGCAACGAAAGATCGCGCCGGATCGAAGGAAACCGCGGCACCGCTTCGATTGATCCTCGTATTCTCGATTCGAAGAGCAGTTGGATATCGAATTCGGCTATGTAGATTCGATGCCTCATCTTGTAATCCCGGGCATAATCGGGATGCAGCTCTCCGAATACCACTAGATCGCCCAGACGCACCGATCGTCCGGGATGATAATAAGCCGGTACTGAATTGACTGCAGACTGCATTGCTACGTTAAACGACCGAAGCAGATCTTCGACGTCCCCTTTGATGTCGTAAAAACCAAATTCGCGTTCCGCCTCGTGCACGCTTTTCGGTCTCAAAGAGCCGGTTGCCGCAATGATGAGCGAACGAGTTTCTCCGCCATCCCAATAAGCTTTCCCGAGTTCATACAACTGTAAGTCACGGATCCCATGGTATGTGTTCCATTGGATAGTACGCAGCATGCTTGGAATCAGGGATGTTCTCAGAACCGCTTCGTTCTCAGCCATGGGGTTGATCAATTTCACGGGTGCGATCTGGGGGCGAACCTTTCGCTCGGTGGATTCGTCGCTGAATGCCATTGGAATAGTCTCCGAATAGCCGGCTGCCGCCAGCCGGCTTCGCAGAAACCGCTCGTCGGATTCAAACGGCAGGTGGGATCCAAATCCCGACCACTTCGGCAATGTACTCGGGAATCTGTCGAAGCCGTGATGCCTCGCGATTTCGTCAAGCAAATCCTCTTCGCGAGAGATATCGACGCGATGGCTAGGAACTTCAACGGTCCAGCCGTCGTGGGAGTGCTTAGTTATGTTGAAACCGAGCCGCTGAAATATGCCTTCAACGATTGCGTCTTCCACAGGCACTCCGAGAAATCCTTGGATCTTCTGACGGCGAAGTGTCGCAGTGACCGGCGTTCGGCGACGCGGATACACGTCGATCACATCACGAAAGATCGTGCCGCCGGCCACTTCCTCAATCAACACAGCCGCGCGATCGCACGCAAAGCGCGCCATTTCGACATCGGCACCCCGTTCGAACCGGTAGGACGCCTCGGTAGTCAGACCCAGCGCGCGAGACGTCTTTCGTATGGAGAGCGGATCGAAATTTGCGCTTTCGAGAAGCACGTTCTTCGTCGCCGAAGAGATTTCTGTTTCCGCCCCGCCCATGACACCGGCAACCGCAACGGCGCGTTTAGCATCAGCGATTACAAGCATGGATGGATCCAGTTGACGTTCGACCTCATCCAGCGTCGTCATCTTTTCATCCAAATCTGCGCGCCGCACAATGATTTGCTGGCCCGCGAGTGTGTCCGCATCGAATGCATGCAGCGGCTGGCCAAGTCCGAGCATGACGTAGTTCGTCACGTCAGCGACATTATTTATCGGCCTGACCCCGAGCAACTCGAGACGCGCTTTCAGCCAATCCGGCGACGGGCCAATCTTCACCCCGGCTATATATCGTCCGCAATAGCGCGCGCAGAGATCGGGATCTGAAATGGAAATCGAGAAAACATCGGCCGCACGGTGTTCAGCTTCCCGCAACTGAAATTTTGGCGTACGCAGCTCTGAGCCATAGATTGCTGCGATCTCGCGAGCGACGCCCAAATGGCTCAGGCAATCCGGACGGTTGGTCGCCACCTCGAGTTCGAAAATAGCGTCGCTGCCTGCGATCTCCAGCGCGTCCACGGCCAGGCCGACGTTCGTGAATCGATCTGCGAGTTGCTGCGGCGTCTCCGGGATATCCACGAATTCCTGAAGCCACCGGTAGCCGACTTTCATGCGAACTGTCCAAGGAAGCGTATGTCGTTTTGAAAAAACAGTTGGAGATCGTTGATGTTGTACTTCAAAGCGGTGTAACGGTCGATACCGCCGCCAAAAGCGAAGCCGGTATATTTGTCGGCATCGTAGTTCACAAATTGATAGAGGTTTGGATGTACCATGCCGGCTCCCATCACTTCAATCCATCCGGTTCCTTTGCAAACACGGCAACCTGAGCCATCGCAGAAAACGCAGGAAACGTCGACCTCTGCTCCGGGCTCGACAAATGGAAAGAAACTCGGACGAAGCCGCGTTTTTGTCTTCTCGCCGAAGAATCGTTTATGGAATCGCTCCAAAGTCCCTTTCAGGTCCGCGAAGGTGATGCCTTCATCAACAACGAGACATTCGACTTGATGGAACATCGGCGAGTGTGTTGGATCGAATGCATCGCGTCGAAACACGCGCCCGGGGCAGATGATGCGCACGGGGGGTTGAATTTTTTCCATCGTCCGCACCTGTACGGGGGAAGTATGAGTTCTCAGGATCATGTGCTCGGACACGTAGAAGGTGTCGCGAGGATCTCGTGCCGGATGGCCGGCCGGAAAATTGAGCGCGTCGAAATTGTAGTAGGTGCTCTCGACTTCGGGCCCGTCTTCGACCGTGTAGCCCATGGAAACGAAGATATCTTCGATTTCGTTCCGAATGATCGTTAGCGGATGCCGATGGCCGACCCGTCGCCGGTTGCCCGGAAGTGTGACATCCAGGGCTTCGCGTCCGAGCGCGGTTTGTTTTTCGCGCTCGGCAATTGTTGCCTGTAGCGTGTCGAGGGACGCTTCGATCTTGAGCTTCACTTCATTTGCAACACGCCCGAAATCCGCGCGCTGATCTTTGGGAAGTTTGCCGAGATTTTGAAGCTCTAAGGTCAGGAGTCCGGCTTTGCGCGAGAGATAGCGGGTCCGGATATCTTCTAAAGACTTGAGATCGGCAACAGATATCCGGTCTCGATCGAACTGCCGCTCGATGGCTCGAAGCCTGCCGATCCCGTCACTAGAAGACACCCTGTAAACCCCATACAGTTACCGCGAGCGTCAGCTCGCGCTCTTCATTGCACTCTTGGCTGTCTCTGCCAGCCGCGTGAATGCTGCTGGATCCTGAATGGCCAGATCCGCCAGGATTTTTCGATCCATATCCACGCCGGCCTGTTTCAGACCGAAAATAAACTGATTGTAATTCATCCCGTTCTGGCGGGCAGCAGCACCAATACGGACGATCCACAATCGCCGGAAGTCGCGCTTGCGCGCTTTCCGGTCGCGATACGCGTAGGCGAGCGCCTTTTCGACCGATTCCTTGGCAAATTTGTAGAGCTTACTCTTACCGAGATAATAGCCCTTTGCGAGGCTGAGCAGCTTTTTCCTGCGGTTATGCCGCTTCGTTCCGCGTTTTACACGAGGCACCTTTGTTCTCCTTTACCGCCCTACAATTAAATCCCTCATCCGTATGGCAACATGCGGCGAATTTTCGGCGTATCCGCATCGGTGGCGATGACGGCCTTGCTCAATTTTCTTTTTCGTCCCGCAGCCTTTTTGGTCAGGATGTGACGGGCAAACGAATGCCGGCGCTTGACTTTTCCGCGCGCAGTAATTTTGAAGCGCTTGGCCGCGCCTCTATGTGTTTTTAGTTTCATGCACCTTATGTGTTTTCGTGCTCGTCGCGCCTGCCGGCCTCGGAGCAAAGATAGCGATTAAATTCGGTCCTTCCATTTTGGGCCGCGCTTCAACGGCCCCGATGTCGCCGAGTTCTTCGACCAGACGGTCTAGAATCGCGCGGCCGATGTTCTGGTGGACAATTTCACGGCCTCTAAAAAAAACGCTCGCCTTCACTTTGTCGCCCTGTTTGAGAAACCGGATGATGTGGTTCTTCTTGAACTCGTAGTCGTGTTCATCCGTGTTGGGCCGAAACTTCACTTCCTTGACGACAATGTTTTTTTGATGTTTCTTTGCTTCGTGAAGTTTTTTGTTCAATTGGTAGAGGTACTTTCCATAATCCATGATTCTGCAAACCGGGGGATTCGCAGTGGAAGCGACCTCTACCAGGTCCAGGCCGCGCTCTTCAGCGATCCGTAATGCTTGCTGCGGGGGCATAATTCCGAGTTGCTCATTCTGATCACCGATCACTCGAACCTCCCGAGATCGGATTCGCTGATTCACCCTTATGTTTTTATCGATGGCCTAGACCTCCTCAACTGACCCGCATGGCGCAAACGCTAAAAATAACAAAATAGCGCATTCTTTTCCATGGCAACGTCCAACCGAGACTGGGCCCGAACGTGCGCGGATCACAGTATCACGTGGTACGAGTGGGTGTCTCAATATCATTCAAATAGCAGATCTAGCTTTATTCTGTTTACGGAACCGATTGGCTTTATGGGAACCATGGCGGCCTTGGTCGGTATGGCGGTCCTACTTTCACCCTTCAATGACCAGCCGCGGTTCCGTTTTTTAACCTTTGTGAACACGGCCGTCCGTTTCAAGTTTTTTCCAACGTGCGAGGGGGGCTTCATGTTCACGGGGTTAGAGAAGCAAAAGACACGTAAAATACGTGTATGCCGAAGAATGAGAAGCTCGATACCAAACGCCACTCGCTCGCACATTTGATGGCAGCGAGCATCCTGGAAATATTTCCCGAGGCTAAATTCGGGGTCGGTCCCGTGGTGGAAGACGGTTTCTATTATGACGTCCACCTCAGCCGGCCGCTGACGCCGGAAGACTTACAGGGCATTGAGAAGAGAATGCGCGAGAAGGTGAAGCAAAACTTGCGATTCGAACGTTCGGAGATGCCCATCGATTCGGCCTCCGAAATGTTTCGAAAGATGTCGCAGGACTTCAAAGTCGAACTGCTCCACGATCTCAAAACCCGCGGCACGACCGCGGTGGCCGATCTCGATGATCCAAATCTCGTTGGAAGCAACGTCAGCGAGGTCAGCGTTTATAAGACCGGTCCGTTCATTGATCTCTGCCGGGGCCCTCATGTCGCGGCGACCAGCGAAATCGATCCCGAAAGTTTTCGGCTAACACGTATATCGGGCGCCTACTGGCGCGGCAATCAGGCGCGCGAGCAAATGCAGCGGGTTTATGGGGTCGCCTTCAATACGAAGCAGGAACTGGAAGACTATTTCGTGCGATTGGAAGAAGCCCGAAAGCGCGATCACCGCAAACTTGGCCGGGAACTCGGCCTGTTTACGTTTCATCAGTGGGCGCCGGGAGCGGCTTTCTGGCTGCCCAAAGGAACGACGTTGTATAACACGTTAGCCGATTACATGCGCGAGGTTCTCTTCCCGGCCGGTTATGTCGAGGTAAGGACCCCGCTCATCTACAACAAGGCGCTTTGGGAGAGGTCCGGGCATTGGAAGCACTATCGGAAAAACATGTTTCTCATCGAATCGGAGAACGAAACGATGAGTTTGAAGCCGATGAATTGTCCCGGGCACTTCCTGACTTATGCGTGCGAAGTCCACAGCTATCGGGACTTGCCGATCCGGTTCCATGAGCAAACACCTCTGCACCGCAACGAAGCTTCAGGTGTGCTTTCGGGGCTGACGAGAGTTCGGCAATTTTCTCAAGATGATGCGCATTGCTTTCTGACGCAAGACCAGATTGGCGAAGAAGTCGAACGTCTTATCCGGCTCGTTCAGCGTGTCTACGGCGATTTCGGTTTGCGATTTTCCGCGAAGTTGTCGACGCGGCCGGATGAGTTTCTCGGGCAAATAGCAACATGGGATCACGCCGAATCACAGCTCAAGGCCGCACTCGAGAGCGCCAGAATGGCATACAGCATAAACGAGAAGGACGGCGCTTTTTACGGGCCGAAGATTGACTTCGATGTGACCGACGCAATTGGACGGAACTGGCAGTGTGCAACGATCCAGCTCGATTACGCACAGCCGGAAAATTTCGACTTGAAATACATTGGCGCCGATAACTCCGAACATCGTCCGGTCGTGATCCACCGCGCAATTCTCGGCAGCTTTGAACGATTTATCGCGATCCTGATCGAACATTATGCGGGCGCATTTCCCGTGTGGCTGTCGCCGGTACAGGCCGTCATCATTCCGATCGCCGATCGCCACGCCGATTACTGCCGGAAAGTGCGGGACCGCTTGGCGGCTGCCGGTCTTCGCATCGAGATCGATTCAAGCGTCGAGCGAATGAATGCGAAGATCCGGAATGCGCAAATGCAGAAGATTCCCTACATGCTGGTGGTCGGCGACCGTGAACAGGAGCAGGGCGCTGTGGCAGTTCGATTACGATCCGGCGAGGATTTAAAGTCGAAACCAATCGACGAATTCCTCGCGATAGCTCGCGAGGCTATCACATCGAAAAGGACCGCCCCTACAGTAGATCACGCCGAACGGCCCCACCGCTGGCGCGTTGACGAGCTGAATTCCGCAACGCGCGCCGTTACGGTCTTTAAATTCTCGACTGCGCCCTGAAGGGGCCCTAGAACATTGCGCGTGACATCTACAACCTGTTCGGCCTGGCGGCTCAACTTCGAAGAGACTAAGTAGAAGGCCACCAAAATCCCGGTTTGGATCAGCACTGCCACAGCCGTCAGCGCGACGAAAATAGTCAGGAGGTTTTGGCCCGCCATGATGTTCTCCTAAGCGCTCCGCCCCATCTTCGATGGATTGATTGTACTTCCGCTTTGCGGCCTCGATCGATTCATTCACTCGCGCTCTGCCGATGTGGGCGACATTCCTGCTTCTCTCGACAACATCGCGCCAAGTCTGGCCGGCGGTTTCGCGGATACCGGATTGTTGCACCTTCTCCTGAACTTTGTTCGTCAGATCATCAATTTTGCTCTTCAACGTTAAAGTTTGCCCTTCGGGGAGCGCGTTCCGAACTCTTGACCTGCTCAGGCCGCGCTCCCCGTTTCTGACTTACGAAACTAACTACAAGAGATTCATAAAGCGCTTGACATTCTGATCGCGTCTCCGTCACTTTATACGAGATGAGACTGCCGCGAGCAATCGTTCCACTGTTAGGAATTGCCGTCTTGTTGTTGGCGACAGGTGATTGCGTCAATCTTCTTTTTGCCGACTCGCAGGCGATGGAATGCTGTCTGCGCGGAGAGTGCCCCCTCTCCCAACAGGACGCGGTGGATTCCTGTTGCAAGATTCCGAATTCTGGCTCTGGGAAATATATTCAGGATGCCGGAACGGTTTCTCTGTCTCAACCCGCGGTCGGAACAATGGATTGGCCTTCGACAGGCTCTTTTGAGAGCGGCGCCGGATGGCCGGATTTGCGCGCGGCAAACGTTGACTTTCATGCGCCGCCTGGACTTCGAGGCAACATCTCTCTACCTCTCTTGATCTGATTCCCGCTTCCCCCTGGTGTGCTTATAGCGCGCCTTTCCGTTTCCCCAGTTCTAAAAATTGCTTTGGAGGATTGCATGCCGTCGCGCTTTCGCATGGTGCTCATCTTTTTGCTCGTGCCGTTATTTGGAACAAACGTATCGGCTCAGGCATCTCAGCCGGGCCAAGGACAAGCCCCAGTAACGGAACTCCGAGAGTTACTGGGTCAATTGATAGCGAATAACCCGGATATTCTGGCGGCGAAGTTTCGATTTGAGGCCGCAACCAAACGGCCGTCTCAGGCCAGTACTTTGCCGGAACCAAAGCTTACGCTCGTCAACTTTGGAGTAGGGCAGCCGTTCTCGGGCTTTGTTAACGAGTTTGCTTACCGCGCAATCGGTGTGTCGCAAGAGATTCCATTTCCAGGTAAGCTCGGGCTGGCTGGCGAGGAAGCACAACGCGAGGCCGATAGCGAGCGGGAGAACTATAGGTCGATTGTCCTTGATAAGACCTCGCAGTTGAAGGCCGTCTATTACGACTGGTACTCCGTCACGAAGGCCATCGAGATCACGTCCAAGAATGGTGATTTGCTGGACAGATTCGAACAAATAGCACGAGCGCGCTATTCGGTAGGCAAGGGTATACAGCCAGACGTGCTGAAGGCGCAGGTTGAGGTTTCGGGACTGGCTCAGCAGTTGGAAATGCTCCAACAAAAAAAATCCGTCATCGAAGCGCGAATCCGCTCTTTGCTGAACTCAGAAGTCCCACTGGGCCGCCCCTCCGAGATCCAGCAATCGCCTATGCCGCTTCAGTTGGACTCTGTGCTTCAAATGGTCGAAAGCCGGTCGCCCCGGCTTCAAGCGAGCCGGGCAATGGTCCAAAGCCGCGCTGTGGGTATCGACCGCGCTCGCAGAGAGTATCGTCCCGACTTCAACTTCAGCTTCCAATTCCAGAAGACCGGGCCGGCATTTCACGATTACTACATGGCGATGGCGGAAATAAAGCTGCCCCTTCACTTCTCGCGGAAGCAGCGGCTCGGGGTCGAAGAGGCAGAAGCGCGGTTTCAGGAAGCGCGGCAAAACTATCAGGCAAACCGCCAGGATCTCGTCTTCGAAGCCAAAGACAAGTACTTCACCGCAATGACCAGCGAAAAGCTACTGGCCCTTTTTCAGTCCGGGATTATTCCGCAATCATCCGTGGCCCTGGAGTCGGCGCTCTCCGGTTACGAAGTAGGAAATGTGGACTTCCTCACGCTTCTAAGCAACGCAGTCACATTGCTGAACTACGAAACGCAGTATTTCCAGGAGCTGGTAAGACACGAGCAGGCGCTTGCCGAATTGGAACCGTTGGTCGGGATGGAGCTGACTCGCACTCAGCAGTGAAACGTTCGAAAGGATTTAGCCATGGCAGAAGAAATGAGTCAGAA
>Ga0209237_1001278_pt1 | contig 14894 bp, 13 predicted proteins | sample GraSoi013_1_40cm_2_FD_185820 | JGI IMG/M metagenome (GOLD analysis project Ga0209237, IMG submission 185820) | Grasslands soil microbial communities from the Angelo Coastal Reserve, California, USA - Sample 10_02_2013_1_40cm (SPAdes) (version 2) | ecosystem: Environmental > Terrestrial > Soil >... | reverse complement strand
CAAGCCACTGGGTCCTTCTACGTTAGGTGCCTGCTACTTATAACTATAGCCTAGAACCTAAGTGAATGCTATGGGTTCGCACTGGTTTCGATCTCCGAATGGACATGATCTTTTACTCCAGTCTAATGGAATCCGCACATACTTGCTATTTCAGAATCAGCTACTTCACGAGGAACAACTTGTAAGTTGGCTGCTCGTTTCGTCGACATACGACCATTCTGAAGTCTTCTCGTTTAGACCCAAGAAATTCTTATGCCAAGCACCAGAAGAAGAAATATTGTATATGGCTTGACCCGTTATGATATGCGTCGGCTTTGCTTGCGGAAGCTTTTTTGCCACGATGCTTATCGTGGCACCTACAATGTCAACATGTGATGTTCCTTATCTTTTTCCATAAGGCACGACCAAAACATTTCCATACTTGAACGTTACCTTGACTGCGACATCGGGTAGGCCGTACATTTGGAATGAGGGATTTGGAAAGAAGAAAATACGTTTGCAATTACACCGGGCCCTGCTGCACTTTCCGCGATGCAGCTGGTAATACTCTTGTAATATATGAAAACAAGCGGCCTTATGTTATGCGGGAGTTTATGGGGAAGATTGACCATAGCCTTTGAATGTTTCGAGGCTTTGGTTGGCTAGAGGCATCATCTATTCTAACGAACGAGTAATTTTCAAAGTCTCTCAATAATCAACGCTTATTTTTCATATGCGCCATTATCATTAACATTATTGTTTTTCATCCTTATCTTCTGGATGGTATGCCTTCCATTTCTTACAGTGGCTACACGAATTCGATTTGATATTACAACTGTTTTCATCATAGCAAATGCTGCTCCCTCAACAATTTTCTCTGGAAACATCGCCTCTGCAATAAAGATGATAGAGCTAATTCTTACAAAGAATGAAATGCTTATTCGTAAAAAGAGAAGTTTGTGGGTGCTTATGGCAAAGGTGACGATTTTCTTGTTCTTGATTCCCTTCAGTGATTCACGACGAAGACGATTACTTTTCCTCACTCCCTTTACAACTACAATTTGAGCATTCTCTACAATTGACATTAACTTTATCGCAATCATACCGAACACGAGACCCACTAATGCGACTAATGGAGCAAACCCCAAAACCTCATGCCTCCAAGCCCGGTTGATGCCAACATCATTTCAAAAGCTCAAGCCCAAGTTAAGATAAAAATCGCCAAGCCAAAAACTGTTGATTGCGAATTGCTCTAAGTTGAGCTCGCCTTTTTATTGTTTGAAAGCAGTAACAATCCTTGAGACATCAGGAGGTAATGAGCACACACCATCTTCTTTGTGAGACCGAGCAGGAATTCGGAACCACCAAGCAGCCAAGCAAGCTGACCAGGTACGCGAGGCAAGTAATTAGTTGTAATTGTGCAGATGATGTCGGTATTCACTTAGTGTACGTTTCTTTACATTTGAAAGGAGCGAATACCGATGCCGATAAGAATTAGTGGACCGGGACTAAGGTTATGTGACACTACATTTGTGTCTGATAACTGCCCTAAAACTTTGAATAGAGGGCGGTCTGTTGAATCGTTCTTATCAGCTCTGGGACCGAGAATGGCTTATTAAGATAACCTGCTGCTCCATTTTCGAAGCATCTTTTCATGGAACGATTGTAAGGAAATTCTGTAATCATGATGACACTTGCATTTCTGTCGATTTCTCTAATCTTTATGAGGGTGTTGTAACCATCCATGCCCCCGGCATGCCAAGATCAAGGGTAACGACATCGGGCTTTGTTGCATACTTTTGCAAGGCTTCTTCACCGCTCTCAGCCAGTTCAACCTTATGATTTCGAGAAGTAAGGATATCTTGCAATAGAGTTCTTATCTCATTTGAGTTGTCAACGATCAAGACTTTCAAATATCGCCTTATGCATTGCCGGCCTTTTCTTTTAATCCATCTGTTCAGATTGTTCCATCATGGTGTTACTCAGCACATTCCTTTATCGTTTCACTAATTTCTCAATTCTTGAAGCGGCCCAATTAGCCCGCCTGCATAGTGACAAAGTCTCGTGAACTTCATGCCTTTTTTCGTTGTCTTGTAAAGATTCTCCTCCTCAATTGGTTCGAGAAGGCCTTTTGCAATTAATATCGAAAGATACTCCTTTAGTTGAGCATATGAAACATACGCATCATACATGATTTTCGTCTTGCTCGATCCGCCTATTGCAGTATCGAGTATTGCGACAATAATGTCTGTGCGGCTTCTGTTTTTCATATGGTTCAGACAGAGAACTAACTACTATATAGGATGGCAGACTGCTTGTTCTAGAAGAAAGAAACAATAGGGTGTTATTTTTAGCGCGAAGTGAATGCCTTTAATTGATGTTTTCGTTAACATTTCACTGCAAATAACGCTGAGAATCCAGCCCGACCCGGTTTCTGTATGCCTCATGCACGCCAAGCGAGTAGAACTTTTTCAAAATAGCACGTGGATTGGCCTTTCATGTTGTAGTAGCGTTTGTCTTTTATATCGAGATTCCAGTCGATTCATGAATTGAAATATAGGACTAGAGCAGAGATTGTCTCACAGATGCTAGATGCTGCCAGGGAAGATGGGCAAGGTGTAACCAAGACCAAAATAATCTATAGCGGCGGTCTTTCTTACACTCAATCGAAAGAATACCTAAGGCTTATCCTGGACAGGGGGCTGCTTGAATATCATGGAACAAGGAATCGATATAGGCTAACACAGAAAGGCGTTGAATATCTTGAAATGTTTAAGCGTACAAGAGCATTAACTGAAATCTGATTCTTTTGTGCTACATTGCGTTACGACCTGGGCGCATCACAGTCGCTTCAAAAACATAATAATCTTCTTTAACCTCACGTCATGATCATGGGTATCCCAAAAAACATCGAGTAGTTTTTCAAATGAAATGTGGATCAAATTCTATTTGAGCAGCCTCCACATGACTTGTCGTTCCGGTGCATACCGCCTCATAGGATGGATTTTCCACTTCTCCTGAATAGCCGGTTAGAACAGATTTGACGCCCTTGAGTCTACTGAATATTGCCTCCGAACACCAGAAACATCCATGGGCAAGCATTGCGATTTCCCCCTTGTTATTCATGGGCGAATGTGGGAATAAAACGTATTGATAATGAGTTAACACATTCTCTAGTGTTCTTGACCGTCAAATGTTCTCCGATAAATTCATGTCCCGAATGGGCGCCGCATTTTGTACACTGCATTTCTGTTCTTCTTCCATCAGGATCTGGCACATGTTTTATTGTGTTTGGAAGACTATCATCAAAACTTGGTCATCCACATCCAGCATTGAATTTGTTTTTTGATGAAAAGAGAGGTTGATTACACCGTCGACAGATATAGGTTCCTTGTTCGTAAAAATTATCGTATTCTCCGGTGAAAGGAGGCTCTGTTCCTATGTACCGTGACTCTTTCTTCTTCAGGACTTAGTTTATTGTAACTCATGTTTTACCCTTTACTGTCAGCAACATGCAAGAATGGAAATGTGATTATGACAGAAGTTCCAGTCCTTTGCTGGTAAGCCGATTTTTCTTTGTAATATACCCGTTATTCACCAACGCGGCCGTTTCCTTTTCAACTTCAGATTTGTCCATGGAAAGTAGTTCGGCAACCTCCTTTGGTTTCTTTGAACCTCCGTAAAAAGAAGTAAGTATCTTGAACTGGGCTTTGTTAATGTCAGGAGGTAGTGGCTTGTCTGGAGACAGCGGCCCAGAACCAGGTGCAATTGAATCTAGCGTTGACTTCATTCTCTTCTCCAAATCATTGAAAGATGAACTTCCCATCATGCCCGCGCTAGCCATTCTCGACATCGAACCAACACCAAGAGAAGAGCCTAGGCCTCCCATTGCCTGTGAAACAATGAACCATATTCCAAGGGCACCCCCGCCTCCTGCGAGGAACGGGATGTACTGCGCGTAAGGCGAGAGAATAGCATTGCTACTGAGGATGCTCTGGAAAGGAATGAAGGAGAAGATTGAACCAAACGGAGATTGTGTAGGTGAAAGAAATCCTGACAAGGTAATTAATGGAACAATTCCGCCAAGGATGGTGGAAATTATTCTGACTGCAATCATCGATGCCCTTCCAGCCACCATTAATACTTCGAAAGCTTATAGAAGTCACTCCTATAAAACAATACCTGAGGATGTCAGGAACTGGTGAAGTTCCTTCCTAACTTTTAGTGATGATTGACACGAATAGCAACAGCTCACGCTCTGTCAAGGTCACTCGTACAATATCCAAGACATCTAGTTCATCATCCACTACCAAAATAACGCCATCTCGTCACTCACGGCCTACTATTACCTTGGGATAGAAAATAAATTAACATTTCCTAAGAACCCGCTACGATGGATATGTTTTACCACTTTCGCCGTAGTCATGCATACTCCATTGGTGCATTATACATGATATAGCTCAATGTTAGAATCTCACTGCCGACTGGTCCTACGATCGAACGTGCAGAGCATAGTTATCGTCGTTGGCGGTCAATTGATAAACTGAGTTACTCAAATCGGCTCTATAGTAATCGAGTCTATCCGGATCATATTTTTGGACGATCTCCAGACTTTCGCCTTTTTTGATTCTTTGAATCACTACCTCCCGATGAGCATAACCGGTCACAAATCTATAATTCTGCTTCATTGCTTGATTAAGAAATTGGATCCTTAGCAGGTGGCCTCCTGATTCCCCCCAAAAGCCTTGCTTTATGCTGATACCCTCTAGATAAGCTGTGTTATGTCTGCCAATATTAGGATCATAGGTGCCCCTTCTAAGCCTGTAATTCTCAACTGGTCCTCCCTTTGCATAACCGATAACATCTCCAACCTTGTCGTTAATCCTCAATGTGATCAAGATAGAATCTTCAGCAGAAAGTGATTTTCTAAAAATTTGTTCGTCAACAGGCACAAGAATAGGTTGTTCCCTAAACATGTTGAAGATGGATTCCTTGATATAAGGTTCGAGATTGGTCCCGCACTTTTCTACCACCGAAACCATCATCAACTGGCTCTTAACCAGATTCCTGAGTTCCTGCTCCATCATCCAAGATGCCCTGAAGGACCCCACATTATCAAAGAATACTCTCTTATAATCGTCAGGCAACCCTTGCATCACTTTATGAAACATTTCTTTTTCGCCTTGGAGGAGGTCAAAGTACTTTACCGATCGTTCGTTTATGACTGATGGATGCCATCCCAGAGCATGCGCATTGCGTCTTGCGAGGTCGATACTGTGCTCAAAGTTTGCCAACGCATAGCCTGCGATACGCTCTGCTACCGATAGAAACCAACCCAATTCCTCAAATCGTTTTCTAGTTACGGTATCAGCCTCAGGAATTCCTGCATCAGTAAATAATGTATGCATCCTAATTCTTGCGTGATCGGCAATTTCGTCTCTGAATGGATAAGCTGTGCGATGTATTATCGCAATCACGATTTCTACATTAAGGTCGGCTTCACGTATGAACTGTCTTATCTTGAGATCACTTCTTATGAATCGTTCAACGGAATCCTCGTGGGGTTTATCGAACTCCTTCAGCGGGTCATAGTCGTGGAAGAGAGCAGCTACAAAAAGGTAGAGTATTTCTTCCTGACTAAACTTGCCAGCTGAATTCTGATGTTTTGCTGCTAGCAAGGTAAAGTATGCGGCCTCGAGCTCATGGTCTATATTGTGGTAACCGTAATAGTCGGCGCCAAGACCTTTCTTTGAAAATTCAGAAACTGCGTGTCTAATGACCCCCTTAAGCCACCTATCTTCTAGCCCCATTGTGGTGCCGAGTTCAATTATCTTGTTTCTTAGAATTGCTTCATTGACAAAGCCGCGATGATAGCTTAGCCACCATGGAATTAACTTGATTCTATTGTATAACTGCCGATGCCATGGTATCGTCTCGGCAAGAGGATTCACCGGCACAGGGTTGGTGCCATGTTCATGATGATCTGACAACCCGCTAATCGCCTAATTAGAATGAATTCAATTTATATAAGATTTCTGTATGCGAGGTTTGTGATAAGAGATATCCATTGTCGGCAACACAATGTTCAATTTGTGGCGGTCAGTTGACATTGTGCGAATATCACGAGAAGGCTAGGAATCAATGATGAAGTGTGAAATTAGCTCAGCCAGTGTCAAAAAAAGTCTTGTTGATCATGTTTGAGCACGACATCGTAACTCTGTCACGACATTGGTTATTATGGTTCTAGTGCGTCGATCAGCGGAAAAGTAGGGCTTGTCCAGCTGCAGAGGGTAAAACCTACAATCGTATTAGATCTTCCACAGGTGTAACAACCACTACTGCGCCGCTTTGACCGCCCAGAGCTTTCTTCATTCTCCCTAAAACATCGTCCAGATCATCGGAATTCACAACTGTTGCCACAAGTTTCCTGGTAGTATAAGCAAGCTCCATTGTACCCATACCTCTGTTTGTAGTTACTCTCTCCTTATCTTTGCCCGCACCCCTCACGTCATAAATCGTCGCTTCAAGGCCTGAGCCCTTGAGCGACGCTATGATCTCGTCCACGTTCTCGGGCTTTAGGATTACTGCCAGCCTCTTCATGCTTCTTGATTTCTTGCTTGGCTTTTCAGAGTACGTCACTTCAAATGGCAACGTCATCTTGTCTCTAACCATCACTCTAGTCAATCGACGAGTGCTAGAAAAGGATTATGATCTCTATTCTTCTCCCATTTCGCCGCCGCAAAAGCTGCATTAGATCTTAGCTCCAAAACCATTCGGAACCTTTACGCTAGCGTCAAAGATCCCTTTCTGTGCCCGCAATTTTGGCAACCATATCCCGCTGATAAGTTATTATTCGGGTATGCGTACGACTGTACATGTCATATCCAAAATGTCCTGAATGTGGGTGGGCTATGACAGAAGATGTCGGTACCTCAGGTGCCGCACACACTGGCTCAGACAGGGACCAACTTTTCTGGAGATGTTCAAATCCCGATTGCAATCACGTTCAGAAGCAAAATGAACAAAGCATTCACTAACATAGGACTATAATCGTAGATTCTTAATCGATTTGTTTAGCTCGATCTACGTTTCCTTTGTAGCTCTGCCCATCCGGTTCCAAATGCACTACTTCTCCAACATCATGCTTAGGCATATATTGGTTGTTCGATGGGTGTATTTCGCTGCCTCTTCTTGTTCCGTATAATTTGCTTGACTTGCTCTATGAACTGTTCGAACTCCTGTTCATCCATGGCACCGCAAATGGAATCACAATCCTGTCCTGGCGCAAGCCCAAGTTGTCTCTGGACTTCGAGCTTGAACTCTTCCTTGTGTATTTCATCCCGGATGTTATCTAGCAAGCAAGCCCGTCCAAAGAGCTCGGTTGTAAGAGCAGTCTGACGTCGCGCAACACCTTCCGAGAGATGTATCTTATCAATGCCATAACCAGAATAAAAGGAATTTGCCTTGTCCAATATGGTGATAGAGCTGGCAAAGGCTCAAAAAAGAAGTATGTCGTAACTAGAATTCTACTTTCAGAATAGCGAGTGTTTGTAAAGACATGAAGAAAACTTCGCTTATTGGACACCACTAACGCCTGTAATTGGTATAAAGGCTTAATTCATGGGCCGACGACACTTACCTATGCTAATCTCCGGGTTACTACTTCAAGTCCCGTCAGCTGAAACTTTTGCAGGTGTGGCAGTAGCCATCATAATACTCATTATTCTCGCGTCATCAATAAAGGTGGTTAGAGAATACGAGCGGGTTGTTGTCTTTAGGCTCGGCAGATTGATAGGTGGGAAGGGTCCCGGGGTTGTAATCATACTCCCCGTGATTGATAGATTTCGAAAGATTGATCTGAGAGTGCTTACACTCGACATCCCAAAACAAAGAATCATAACGAAGGATAATGTCACGGTCGATGTTGATGCAGTCGTCTACTTTAGAGTAAACGATGCTAACCAGGCAGTGGTCAAGGTCCAGGATTATATTCTGGCTACCAGCCTTCTGTCACAAACAACATTGCGGGATGTTTTAGGCCAGGTTGAGTTCGATGAATTGTTAACCAAGAGGGAAGAATTGAACAAAAGGTTGCAGGCTATACTCGACGAAGTTACAGAGCCATGGGGAGTAAAGGTTTCTGCTGTGTCAATAAAGGATGTCGCTATAGCAGTTGAGATGCAGAGGGCGATAGCAAAACAGGCTGAAGCTGAAAGGGAGAAGAGGAGCAGGATAATAATGGCTGAGGGTGAATTGATAGCATCAGAAAAGATGTCTCAAGCCGCAGAATACTACACAAAAAACATGGCAGCGATGAGGCTGAGGGAATTACAAACATGGGCTGAAATTGCTCGAGAAAAAAATATGATCGTTGTAACCGGGGGAGATTCGGGAAACCTTGGTCCGTTGTTAGGAATCGTTAAAGAGAAGATACAGAGTTCTGAGAAGCAGGACACCGATAAAACTAGACTGCTAATAAGAGATGAAATTCGGGATTTATTCGAGGCGAAGAAGGAGAAAAAGGAGACCAAATGAGAATTGTCCTGCTTATTTTGTTCCTTTTAGCAATCTCATTTCCTTTAGTTTCATCGCAATCTGAAGCAGAAGATAGGAAAGTCCTATGGGTTGAATTAAACGAGCCTATCACAGCCGCATCTGCAGAAAATGTTGCAGCCGCGGTTCAGGAAGGATCAGCCGGGAAATATAATGCAATACTAATTTCCTTGGATACATTCGGTGGTTCTGCAGATTCTACATTCAAGATAATAGATAGTATACAATCATCTAGCGTGCCAGTGATAGGGTATGTTTATCCTGCGGGAAAGCATGCTCTGTCGGCCGGCACAATCATACTGATGGCATCAGACTACGCCGCAATGGCACCATATTCAACAATTGGTTCCTCACAACCCGTCATCGGAACAGAACCAACGAATGAAACAAAGTTCGTAAATGCCATAGTTGCAAAGCTTGTCACACTTGCAGAATTGCATGGAAGAAATTCTACACAAGTTGGCAGGTTTGTAACAGATAACGATAACTTGACACCAGAAATGGCGCTCAAAAACCATGTGATTGAAGCTGTTGCTGAGAGCCCAGAAGACCTCCTAACAAAGGCTCACGGAGTAAAGGTTAGAACGCTGGCGAGTGGTGAAGTTTCTCTTGATATTCTGAATGCTCAGCTCATCAAGTATGAGCCGAGCCTAAGGGTTAGTCTGTTAAGAATACTTTCAGATCCAATAGTTTCTACAATGTTCCTTTCAATTGGAGTATTGGCCCTAATCCTCGGACTAAGCTCTCCAGGATTTGGTGCGGAAATGCTTGGCGCTGTGCTGCTGATTCTGGGCATAATTGGACAAGGATTTGACGTAAACTGGGCCGCTTTGGCATTAATGGGGATAGGAGCTGGACTTCTGGTCTTCGAGTTGCATGTGCATGGTTTTGGCGTAATAGGTGTAGGCGGCGTACTAGTCTTGGCAGTTGGTATGGCGTTGCTTGTTGCACAACCTGTAAACCCTATGCTTGTTCCGACTAGCCATACAAATGAAATCATCGCAACGTTATCAATGCTGCTAATTCCACTTGTCGGATTATTTGGCTTTCTGATGTACAAAGCCTACAAGGCGACCAAGATCAAGAGAGTTATTACAAAATATCCTACTGGTAAGGGACGCGCTGTAGATGACATATCTCCTGACAAGGTTGGTTATGTTGTCATTGGAGGCGAGTACTGGAGGGCTAGAAGTTTGGTAAACATAAAGGCTGGCAGCACAGTAAAGGCAGTTGGTGATACTAGCGGAATTCTTTCAGTGGAACCAACCAATGAACAAACTGATCCGCCGAAATAATCAGCTCGTTTTCTGTCAAGCTATGAATGTCATTCAATATGTCCCTTGATTCGTCATAAATTGCGCGTTGCCTTTGGAATTTTCTATCCGAGGTCCTACCGTTGCCAGCAAGATAATGAATAGCAGAACTATGGCAACGGTCGCGATATTCCCTGTACAATTCCTCTCTTGATCTTCTTATGGTTGATGGTTTATCGCTCCTAAGAGGTGTGAATGACATGCACTTCCTCTGTTTTATAACATTCAGGTTACAGTCAAGTTAATGTCCTATGGCGGAAATGCGTTAGAATGGCAACAACGTGGGTTCCTCGAGGAGCATCCCGATTCCCTGTATCCGTAAGCTTGGCTGCCGGAATTTTACCTTCTGCCGTACGCCCTGCTTTATTGTTTGCATTTTCAAAATGCGTTGTGGCGAATTGGTTTAGCCTGGCTGACGAAAAGGAGATTGACGCCTTAGAGAACCGAAGTTCATTTAGGTCAAAAGTTCGTAGTGCTTTACAGCTCATGAAATCCAGGTCCAAAAAGCGGGTGTAACATCCAGAGTTGCGCCGGGATGTAGGGCTTGTTAATTACCTTTGAAGGGTTCGTCATACATCTCTTTAAGGTAGAGAATACCCTTTAGCAATTGGCGTGCTCCTTCTGTGTTTTGATTAGCTTCAATGAGCCAATTCTTGTCGACGCCCAATTCGACCAGCTTCGCAAGAATGCGATCTAGCTCTTCCAGCTTTATTGTCAATTCTGCCGTCCTCATTGTCGTCATATTATGTTTGTAGTTTGGAACCCTGGTTATTGAACTATGTAGTTTGTACCCTTTGTGACATACAACTCTTTAGAGCTGCGAGCACGGAAAAGAAAAAATGTTATACCACCTTCGGGTATAACCTCGGTTTTTGACGAAAAGAATGAAAAAAGAGGGGCCACATCGCTCAGCGTACCTCCACTACCGTTTCGCTGTTGCCATGTGTAGTCCATGAATGGAGTTGCAAAGACTAGGAAGAGAAAACATGAAATCTTGATCGCCACTTCTGTAAAGTTTCATAATCATAAAGGTGGTTGGATAAAAACCTCTGTCCAAGAAAATTTGACACTGCAAATTCAAATTACTACTTCCAGATAATGGGAGTAACGTCAGGATATAGGTAATTAATGCTTAAGAAAATGATCTGTGAGAGATGTTTCGAGAGATTTTCCTTATTGGAACGGGAGCTAAACAATAACTGCTTGTTCTGTGGATATCAAACCATAAGAGAATTAACCCCACAGCTTGAGATACAAAGAAAGCGATATTTGGAGTATAGAAAATAAAACGAGCCGCAGAGATACTCTTGTGGTGCCCCGTCCAGAAGCGCAAGAGGGAAGGTCGGACGGGGTGGGAATGATCTAGTCTTGTCGTTGAAGACCTTATTGTTTTCTTCACGCCTTGTCAATAAAAGCCTCATTGACCATTTGTCTACCATTCGTCTCTACTGTCAAATATTTTATACAGAATTACTATTAGAAACAGCTGCCCGTAATAGACATATGCTTCTTGCCGCAAAAGCAGTGATCTCCTCACCATCTAACATTAAAAGTTGAGTGGACTGGGTGGGATTTGAACCCACGACCCCGCACTTGCGAAGCGCGTATTCTACCGGACTAAACTACCAGCCCTCACGTTTCACGTGATGCGGTCCCAATATAAAATGTGACAGTAGTTCCGCCAAGCAAACCGCGTTGGTGGAACGGGCTTAAGTGACAAGTCGATACTTTGGTACAACGTTGGATATTTTCTTTATTATTCAAGTTTTTGAGAGTATTCTGATGTTCTCAGATGAACCTTCCTGAGGTCTTTATTCGAGAGTACAGGACGATGCCTGAAATTCCCAGGATGGCAGTCAGTATTGGCAGTGGAAACTCTGGAATTATTTGTAAGTTGAATGCTTCCTGGATATTCGGATGTACCTCCTAGTGAACTATTGTGCGAAAGTCATCAGGAGATGCTTTCTCGTCTATTGTCTCTTTTAGATGCTTGAGCCCAGCATCCAGAGGCGTGATGGCTTGGGTTGTGTTAGCATCAGCCATCGACTAGCTTCGTATCAAACGACTTCTGGGCTCTGCTGCTAAAGCTTGGGCACTTTCATAATCCATCAAGTTTACATCGTATCGTATGTTTCATTATTCATAGAACCTCCATAATCGCCTTATTATGTAAACATGGGTCCTTGCAAGCAGGGCTCTGTCTTGTTTTTATGTAACTTGAAGGAAATGGTTCTATTCCTCTCGATTCTGAAATCCGAGTGTTTTAGACAAGACAATAGATATTGCAATTCGAGCTACCTTCGATGTCAGAAAAGCTATCTTCAACACGGGCTAATCGATCTTTTATAGCTCTGTATTGTTTCTAGCGATATGTTAGCAAGAGGAGTAATACGGGTACCTCTAACGGTGAAACAGATTCTGCAGCTGGCGGAAATAGTAGATAATGAACGCAAGCGTATTACGAAAATGATAGCAGATAATCCTACAGAGGAAGATGATAATGAAAAAAGACGTGGCTACATTGCCCGTTTGAATAAGCTGACTAGTACATTAATGGCCAGCACCAGATGAGATTATCTAAACGAATATCGCATAATGCTATAATGCTTTCAATATTATTCAATTAATAGCACGCTATGACCAGTCGCAAGCAACTACTGACGATGTGGGTTGTCGGATAAGACACCGGTTTACATGGGTTCCTCGTTGCCTTTGCCATACCAGCCCATAGCATAAGAGATAAGAAACCCAGTCGAGAATTGAGAGCATATAAAGACGGAAATGATTATGACTTTTAATGATTCTTGAATTAGTGGTCCAAGCAATATGGGGCTGCCTGCCAGAACTTGCAAGTGGCTGCATAGACATGACGAACTCTTCAAGCACATACTTTAGCATAGCAATTGGAGCCGTCATAGGTAGCGTAATCAGCTGGTGGGTTTATAACAGGCAGAAAAAGACATCAAAAGTGCAAGACAGGACTTTACAGAAACTAGAGCTACTAGATGAGCGTCATGAAAAATTGCTCAACAGAATTCAGCAGATTGAACAGCATCACCAGAATACGCTAGATGCAATCCTGAAGCTTGAGAAAAAGCTTGCGGAGACGATCAAGAAGGATCGTGATTGATAATCAAACCATTATTATCAACGCATATTGATTTGCAACTTTACATAATCGCTTATTATGCCAAACATAAGCCCTACTTGCCGGCAATGAACTGATACGGTCCGGCTTTCGGGCTTGAAGTGAACAAGGTAGTCGAGCGCTTCTAAAGTATTTCAGACAGATGACGAGTTAAGCATGAGGGTGCAAACACAGACAAAAAGGTGAAGGAATTGCAGTTCTGGCGTTCTAACAGCTTTAGGACGGCGATTCGCTTTTCAAACACTCACAACAGATTAACGGATAACCACTCCTACTAATGACATCCAACTTCTTGCCGCATTCTGAGCAGCGGTTTAGATATAGTTGACGACTTGTCCTTGGAGCCATTCCAATGCATCCAGCTCGGTGTACAATCCTTCTATTGATTCACTATCACTCTTATGCTGACCCTGCAGCATTCTCTAGCTTCGTCAAGAACTTTCGCAATTCCTCGCTGTCCTTAAGATTATCGCTTTCATCCGTGGTGTCACTTTCTTCTGCCGCCCCGGTTTCTTCGACTTGGGGTGAGTTAGGGTTTATTTCGACTGCTTCCAAGACTGGAGATTGTTGGCTTGATTTGAAATGACTTTTGGCTTCAAGATACCAACCGAAATTCTTGTCAAATTTGCTGTCAGACATGACCACAAGATTTTTCCATAAGAAGACCAATAGCGTTACGGCTGCCCCAATAAAGACTCCCGCAACAATACTTCCTAGCAAGAGGCGATCAATGCTCATACCTATCGTTTGGTAGTAGGCCGTTAAGAGTAGCGCGAATAAGGATAATGCCAAAGCGACTCCCGCAGTAGATCCAGCACTGAATCGTGATGATCTGAGCTCAAAATATTTGGTGAGATCTTCGATAGAAGCCGACTTGTTGTTTTTCAAAAATCGCTCATAGGGATTTCGCGGTTGTTTGATTTCCTTTATTGGTTTAATTATGGCTTGCTTTTTTGCCACTGGTCTAACATCTTTTTTTTGTGTTTTGGGTGGCTGATTTAGCTTAGGCTTTGTCGCTGGTTTCTTTTCCCTTTTGAATCTTATCCCGTCAAGCATTGCATAGCCACATTATCAGAGGATAAAAGCTAGCGTATGTAAATAATGTCACATGTTTTCTCCCAAACGCCAGACAAGCGAAATCCCGACAAAGGACCCGAATATTCAAAAGCACAAAAAACCTAAAAAATAGGTACTGTCATATGGAAAATCACAGTTCAATGCTTTGGATAGTCTTTCATCTTTGCGGTCGTTGAAATTTGAATTCGCATTAAAAGAAAGGCGAACTCTCGCTTGCGAAGCCCCTTGCCTGCTTGGATCTTACGGACATGCTTAAGTACCAGATAAGTCTTATTGAGGTGCATGGTATCTTCGAAAGCGGTTGCTGTTGTTACTGGCAGCTCAAGTGGCATAGGACACGAAACAGCTCTTACGCTTGCAAGAAATGGCTTTGTTACTTATGCGACCATGAGAAATCCCTCAAAGGCGGCTGAAATTCAATCCATCGCGTCCAAAGAGAGCCTTCCGATCGTTGTAAAACAACTTGATGTCACCAAGGATGAGTCTGTTAGAAATGCAATTCAACAAATAGTCTCTGAAGCTGGAAGAATTGATGTGGTTGTCAATAATGCAGGATACGGTCTTACCGGCGCATTTGAAGATCTTTCTATTGACGAAATAAAGGCTCAATATGAGACGAATTTTTTTGGGGTAATTAGAGTAACGCAGGCAGTACTTCCAACTATGCGGAAGCAGCGCTCAGGTAAAATAGTAAACATTAGTTCTGGTGCTGGCCGACTGGGCTATCCGGGAGGATCAGCTTATGTGAGCACCAAGTTCGCCCTTGAAGGCCTGAGCGAGTCGATGTCGTACGAGCTAGAACCATTTGGCATCCGAGTCGTCCT
>Ga0209237_1001277_pt1 | contig 14905 bp, 16 predicted proteins | sample GraSoi013_1_40cm_2_FD_185820 | JGI IMG/M metagenome (GOLD analysis project Ga0209237, IMG submission 185820) | Grasslands soil microbial communities from the Angelo Coastal Reserve, California, USA - Sample 10_02_2013_1_40cm (SPAdes) (version 2) | ecosystem: Environmental > Terrestrial > Soil >... | reverse complement strand
CCGTGCCATCCGTACGCGACGCGCTTCAGGAAGGCTTCCATGCGCGCATGGTAACCGCGGCGGCGGCCTTCGCGCACATCCGCGCAGGTGGACCCCCGATTGGTTTCTTGTCGCGACGCGCCGCTCGGGTATCGTCACCAGAGGAGGTGCGCGGATGTCGATGCGGCTCTTCTTCCTGGTATTGACGCTCGGGGGGTCGATCTATCTGTTCGTGCGCGAGCACGGCGATCGCCGCTTCGCCATCGGCGCGCTGGTGGCGTCCTCCCTTGGTCTCTTGCTGCAGCTGAACGTCATCGCGCTGCGCGTTCAGTACGCCCGCACCATCATCTGGACCGCCATCGCGGTCTGCGCCGGGATCATCTGGAACAGGGAAGCGTCGAAGAGCGGGGCCACCGTCGCCGCCACCATGGCGTTCGTCTCCACCCTCTGCGTCGCGCTCTCGCTCCGCCTGCTGCGCTGAAGCTCAGGTCAGTGGCGAGAGCTCCTTCGGGTACGATTCGAGCAGCGTCCCGGGGATCCGCACGGGCTGTTGCGTCACCTCCGCCTGCAGCATCAGCGCATTCGCCACCGCCTGGCCGGCGAAGTGGTTGTTGTTCACGACGTAGACGTCCGTCACTCCCGGTTCCTGCGCCAGCGATCTGGTCCGCTCCGCCCAGGGCTTCAGCTCCGCGCGCGAGTACAGGTAGTCGTACCGCTCGTCCCGGCCCGCGGTCTTGCGGAACCAATCCTTGTAGTTGCGCCCGTGCACGCGGATGTAGCCGACGGAAGAGGTGGCCCGCGCCGACGGGGGCAGCGAGTTGCGGAACATGGGCTGGTCGAGGTTGACGATGCCGATCCGGCCCGCCGCCAGCTCGGCATAGAACTCAGGCTCGTTCCAGGAGATGTGCCGCACTTCGACCACGAGGGGATACGCGCGCAGCGATCGCGTCAGATCGCGGAGCCATTCCCGGTTTGGTTCGGTGTTGCGGAATGACCAGGGGAACTGGAGGAGCACCGCGCCGAGCCTTCCCGCATCCGCCAGCGGATCGAAGCCCGCGCGCACCGAGTCCATCTCCTCCGCCGTCCAGGCCGTGTCCCGTTCGTGGGTGAAGCGCCGCCAGAGCTTGGCGGCGAATCGGAACCGGTCGTGGCCGGCGACGCGCTCGGTCCAGCCGCGCGCAACCTGAGCCGAAGCGGGCCGATAGAAGGTGGAGTTGATCTCGATCGTGTCGAAGTATCCGGCGAGATACCGCAGCGGGTCGAACCCTGTCGGCTTCGGCCGCGGATAGACCTTCCCGGCCCAGTCCGGATAATCCCAGCCCGCGGGGCCGAATCGGATTTCGCCGGGCTTGTCGGTCGCGATGCGCGCCATAGATCGTGTGGATGCACATCGGGCGGAACGGTGCAACCCGCTTGCTCGCCGTGGTGGCGAGCGCGCTCTTGTCTGCCTGCGGCAAGCCTGTGGAAACTTCGACGCCGGAAAAGCTTCCCGACACCCCGATATTCTCGCGAACAACATCGTCCACGACAACGGCGGACGTGGCGTCTATCTCTATCGGTCGGAGCACGTGGACGTGGTCAACAACACGGCCTGGAACAACATGCTCAGCTCTTCGACCTACATCCAGTCGGGGGAGATCGACGCGCTCGATTCGTCGGACGTGAACGTGATCAACAACGTGGCCGTGAACCTGGTCGGCAAGGACGTCACGTACGACGACGGCAATCATTACGACTACAACCTCTGGGACGGCGCGCGCGTGCCGTTCAAGTGGGGTCACGACATCGCGGGCAAGGCGAACCTGACCGATCCAGGCGGCGGCAACTTCGCCCCCCGGGCGGGCTCCCCCGCGCTGCGCTCGGGGACGAACGTCCTTGCTCCAGCGGATGACTTCCTGGGCAATTCGCGGCCGGCCGGCGCGATCGACCGCGGAGCAATCCAGGCCAGCCAATAGTGTGGATGTCGCGCTCGTCCAGAGCGGGACCGACCCCGGCGCGGGCGGAGGGCAGATCGTTTCGCTCGGCAGCCTTTCGTACGTGCCGCTCTGGGTCTTCTACCGGGGAGACCCCATCGACGACGTGCGCGAGTTGAAGGGACGCCGTCTCGCGGTCGGGGGCGCCGAAAGCGGAACGCACGCGCTCGCGCTGACGCTGCTCGGCGCAACCGGGGCGGACAAGCCCCCGACAGAGCTGCTCCCGCTGGACCGCGAGACCGCGATCGAGAAGCTGAAGGCGGGGCTGCTCGATGCCGTATTCGTGGTCGCTCCCGCCGAAGCGCCGTCCGTCAAGAAGCTGGCCGCGGAGCCATCGATCCGGCTGATCAGCTTCGGGCGCGCCGATGCCTACGCGCGCCGGTTCCCGTATCTGTCGAAGCTCGTGCTTCCGCACGGCGTGTTCGATCTGGCGGCCGACGTGCCCGATCGCGACATCGTGCTGCTCTCTCCCACCGCGAACCTCGTCGCGCGCGACACGCTGCATCCGGCGCTCGCCTATCTCTTGCTGCGCGCGGCTACCGAGGTCCACGGCGGCTCCGGAATGCTGGTTCGCGCGGGGGAGTTTCCCTCACCCCGAGAGGCGGGTTTCCCGCTGAGCAGCGTGGCGAGGCGGTACTACCAGGCGGGAGTACCATTCTTGCAGCGCTATCTGCCGTTCTGGGCGGCGAACCTCGTCGACCGGCTCTGGGTGATGCTCGTCCCCATCATCGCCGTCGCGGTACCGCTCGCGCGCGCCGTGCCCGCCCTGTACCGCTGGCGCGTGCGGTCGCGCGTGTTCCGCTGGTATGCGCGCCTGAAGCAGATCGAGCTGCAGCTGGAGGAGAACCCCGGCAGGCAGGTGCTCGACGACATGCTCAGACGCCTGGACGACACCGAGCGGGCCGTGAACCAGATCCCCACGCCGCTCGCCTACGCGGAGAACCTCTACTTCTTCCGGGAGCACGTCGACGTGGTCCGGCGGCGCATCATCCGGCGGCTCTCGAACGAGAGGGACGCCGGGTTGCCCGTGTCGGCCTGAGGGGGAAAGGGCACGCCCGCCGCGCGCGAGGATTCGAGCGGCCGCCCGCACCCGGGAAGCATCCTGGCAACGACATTCCGGGACGCTTCGTGACCATTCCATTACCTGCCGATGCGCATTGTCCCGCGCATGAACGTGCTCCTGGTGCAGCCCCTCGCGCCGAAGACCTACTGGGGATTTCAATACGCCGTCGGCATGGTCGGCAAAGGCGCGCCGCATCCTCCTCTCGGTCTCGCCACTCTCGCCGCTCTCCTTCCAGGACATTGGGATCTGCGGATCGCCGATCTCAACGTCGCTCCGCTGGGCGAGGGGGACTTGCGCTGGGCGGACGCGGCGCTGGTCACCGGCATGCTCGTGCACAAGGACGCGATGCACGAGGTGATCGAGCGCGCGCGCCGCAGCGGTGTGCGCACCGTGGCAGGCGGTCCCGCCGTGAGCTCGCGCCCGGACGAATTCGCCGACGCCGACCACGTGTTCATCGGCGAGGCGGAAGGGCGTCTCGACGTGCTGGTGACGGCGCTGGAGAGCGGGTCTGGACCCCACGTTCTCTCTCCGCCGGACGACAAGAAGCCCGACCTCGCCAGCACGCTTCCACCCCGATTCGATCTGCTCGATCGGTCGCGGTACACCTCGATGAGCGTGCAGTCCTCGCGCGGCTGCCCCTTCCAGTGCGAGTTCTGCGACATCATCGAGCTCTACGGCCGCAACCCGCGGGTGAAGACGCCGGCGCAGATGCTGCGCGAGCTCGACGCGCTCTACGAGCTCGGTTGGCGCGGATCGATCTTCGTCGTCGACGACAACTTCATCGGCAACCGGCGCGAGACGGCCAAGCTCCTGCCCGAGATCGCGCGCTGGCAGAGCGAACACGGCCGCCCCTTCGAGTTGTACACCGAGGCGAGCGTCGACCTGGCGTCTCTTCCCGCGCTGGTCGAGTCGATGGTGGAGGCGGGATTCACCACCGTCTTCCTCGGGATCGAGAGTCCTTCCGTCGAGTCGCTCAAGCACACGCACAAGCTGCAGAACCTCAAGCTGCCCCTACAAGAATCGGTCCTGCGGCTCACCCACGCCGGGCTCGAGGTCTACGCCGGCTTCATCGTCGGATTCGACACCGACGGCGACCACATCTTCGAGGCGCAAAGGACGTTCATCGCCGGGCTTCCCATCGCCGCCGCGATGATCGGTCTCCTCACCGCCCTGCCGAACACGGCTCTTTGGCGCCGGCTGGAGCGGGAACGGCGGCTGCGTTCCGATGCGACCGGCGATCAATTCGGACGGCCGAACTTCGAGCCGGTGCTCGACGAGCGCATCCTGCTGGAAGGGTACCGGGACCTGCTCGCCGACATCTACGAGCCGGCAGCGTTCTACGCCCGCTGCGAAAGGTTGGTCCGCGAGGTGGGGCGCGGCCGTCCGCGCAGGTTCTCGCTCGACGCCATCCCGATGCTCTTCCGCATCCTCGTCGGCATGGGCCTGCTCTCGCCGCGGCGGTTCCTCTTCTGGCGCCTGTTCTTCAAGGCGGTGCGCCGGCCCCATGCGTTCGCAAGGGCGATGTCGATCGCCGTGCAGGGGGAGCACTTGATCCGCTATACGCGCGAGGACGTTCTCCCGCGGATCGATCGGGCGCTCGCGGAGCTCGCCGCCGAGCGGGTCCGGCGGGCCCCCGCCGCCGAAGCGCGCGCCTAGAGTGTAGAGCGCTCTAGCGAAATAGCATCCACCGCCCCGCGTAAGGCCCGTCGATGGCCCTCGCCGAGGAGGTTGGATCATGAAGGCTGCACTCGCGCTCGCGCTGATGGCCGCCGCATCGTGCGCCGGCACATCGGCGGATTCTCGCGCTTCGTCGTCGCCGAACCCGGCTGGACAGAGGTGTGCCGACTCGCTCATCCCGGCGGTCGCGTACCGCGGGACCGACGTCTACGAGGGACCCGGCCCGAGCACCCGCATGGTCGCCGTCCTGAAGGAAGACACGCCGGTTTGCGCCGCGTTCTCGCCGCACGCATATGGGTACCGGCAAGTGACGTTCGCCGACGGCAAGACGGGCTTCGTGACCGAGGACAGCCTCAGCCTGTAGTCGACTACGAGACCCGTCGGCCGAAGAGGCGCGACATCCAGCCGCTCTTGCCCGGCTCGGGCGCGTCGAGGCGCTCGGGTTCCGCATCGGAGCCGCCGGAAAGGCGGCGCTTGACGGCTTCCGGCGAGTCCTGCGTGCTGAACGTGGCGCTCACCGATCTGCGCGTTCCACGCTCCTCCGCGGTGATCGTCAGGATCGACTCGGGCGAGACCGCGAAGATGATGTCGAACACCACGCTGCCCTTGATGCCGGGTGGCAGGTCCGGCACCACCAGCGTGCCGAGGTACTCGTTCTGCTGCGCGCGGTCCGCCTCGCCCTGGAATACGGGGATCTCGAGCGTCTTCTGATTGTCCTGCGACGTCCAGATCGAATACGTCTTCTTGTGCGGCAGCGAGGTGTTGCGCTCGACCACCTTCTTGAACCGGCCGCCCGGCAGGCCGACGCCGATGCTCATGGGCAGCACGTCCACGAGGACCATTCCGCCGATGTCGCCGGACTGCATGGAGTGCGCGAGAATCGCGGCGCCGAGCGCGACTGCCTCGTCCGGGTGCACCGCCTTGGACGGCTCCTTGCCGAAGAACTCGCGCAGCTTCGACCGGACCAGCGGCATGCGGCTCTGTCCACCGACCAGGAGCACTTCGCCGATCTCCGCCGGCTTGAGACCGCAGTTGTTGAGCACGTCGTCGCACACGCGCAGGGTGCGGTCGATCAATTGCGCGGTCAGCTTCTCCAGCTCAGCTCTCGTCACCTGGGTGTCGAGGTTGTAGCCTTTGTCTCCCACCATGGCGACGAACGGGACGCTCACCGGCGTCGTCAAGCGCTCCGAGAGCGAGATCTTGGCGCGCTCGGCAGCGTCGGCGATGCGCTGGAGCGCGATGCGATCGCCCTCGAAGGCGATCCCGTGCTTCTGGTGGAAACGGGCCAGCAGGTCCTGCACCAGCGCCCGGTCGAAGTCGACGCCGCCGAGGAAGGTGTCTCCCCCGGTGGAGATCACCTCGTAGACGTTGCCGTGCAGCTCGAGCACGCTGGTGTCGAAGGTGCCGCCTCCGAGGTCGTAGACCATCACCCGCTGTTCGAGCCTCCGACCCTGCGCGAAGGCGATCGCCGCCGCGGTGGGCTCGTTCACGATGCGCTCGACGTCGAGCCCCGCCAGGGCGCCAGCGGCGCGGACGGCCTGGCGCTGGTTGTCGTTGTAGTAGGCGGGAACCGTGATCACCGCGCGCGAGATCTGGGCGCCGAGCCAGCGCTCGGCCAGATCCTTCACTTCGGAGAGCACGAGCGAGGAGATCTTCTGCAGCGAGTAGACCTGATCGGCCATCTTCACCGCCGCCTCGCCGCGCGGACCGGAAACGATCTCGTAGCTGAACCGGCCCAGCAGGTCCGTCACCACCGGCGACTTGAACTGACGCCCGATCAAGCGCTTCGCGCCGTAGACGGTGTTCCTCGGGTTGATGAGCAGCTGGCTGCGGGCAGGGTGCCCGACCATCAGCTTGCCCTTGTCGCTGAGCGCGACCACCGAAGGGATGGTGTTGTAGCCCTCCCGCGAGGGGATCACGAACGGTTTGCCATCCTTCACCACGGCAGCGCAGGAGTTGGTCGTGCCCAGGTCGATTCCGATCACCGGGCCGGTCGGCTTGGTGGGGCGGGCTTGCGGCAGTTGGTCGGGCTCGTCCGCGGGCAGCGCCGCCGGCTGCGGCTGCGGGGCGCCGGGCGCGAGCGTGGGCCTCGGCAGCGGCGGCGGAGCGGGCCGGCGCGATTCGTTGCTCGACGGCGGAGGAAGCGCACCCGGAGCAGTGCTCGCGCCGGAAACGCGTGCCGCTGGAGCCGGCGAGACCGGTGCAGGAACGGGCTTCGCCGCAGGTTCAGGGGCGGGAGGAGCGGGCCAGGCCGTCGCCTCGGGCGCCGCGGGAGCCGGCCAGGCCGCGGCGTCAGGAGCGGGAGGTTCGGGCCACGCGGCAGGATCGGCTGCGACCGGCAGCACGGCGGGAGGCGTTGCAGCGGATGCGGCCGTGGGCTGTGCGGCCGGTGGCGAAGGCTGCATCGGCGCCGGTGCAGCCGAGGGCGGGCTGGCCGGTGCAGCCGCAGGCGCGGCCGCCGTTGCCGCTGGAGGTGGCACGACGCTTTCCGCGTCATCGAGCGTCACCTCGAAATCGTCCTCGACGACCGTCTTGCCCCCGGGCGCCGGCGGACGCGACGGGGGCGTAGGCTTCGGCGCGGGTCGCGCGCTCTTCTCGGCCGACGCCGGTTTTTCCGCGGGAGGGGTGACCGCTTTTTTCGCCGGCGTCGCCGCCGATCCCGCGCCCTCCGCCGCGGCCGGCTGCTTCAACAGCGGGGGCGGCTGGCCGCCCATCCACGCCACGAGCTCGCGGCCAGGATCGTCCATGCGGGCGAGCCACAGCGTCATGCCGGGATCGCTCCGTCCGGGAGATTCGCCGGCCTGGTGGACCTTCTCGACGATCGCGTTCGCCCGGAAGCAGTGCTTGCCATCGCTGAGCACCGCCGTCAGGCGGATGGGCGTCTCCACCGGCCGTGGCGTCGCCGTGCGGAGGAAGAAGCGGCGTGTGCTCAGCTCGGGGTGGCGTGCGCGGACGTCGTCGAGCTTCGCGCAGGGAAGCTTCACCTGGAGCGCGACGCCCGTCTTCTTCGAACCCCCCGGATTCGAAGGGTCAGCGGGTGTATTGCCGCCCACCGCGTCATTGTCGGTTCTCGCGTGCGCCGTGCCAAGAAACCGTCGGGGACTGCGCCCCTACAAGCGCACCGCGGATACGACCCGCAACTACCGCTTCCCCCCGCCGGCGCGGATGTGCAGGATGTCGCCGTCCTGCACCACGTAGTCCTTGCCTTCGAGGCGTAGCTTTCCGATCTCCCTCGCGCGGTGCTCGCTGCCCGCGGCGATGAAGTCGTCGTAGTGCATGACCTCCGCCCGGACGAAGCTCTTCTCCAGATCGGAGTGGATCCTTCCCGCGGCGCGCGCGGCGCGATCGCCGCTGCGCACCGTCCAGGCGCGCACTTCGTCCTCGCCGACCGTGAAGAACGAGATCTGATGCAGCAGGGCATAGACGGCGCGCAAGAAGCGGGCCCGCGCGGTCTCCGCGAGCCCCAGCGACGCGAGGTACTCCGGCTGCTCCTCAGCCGGAAGCTCGGCGATCTCGGCCTCTACCTCCGCCGAGAGGGCGATCGCATCCGCTCCCAAGCCCGCCGCGGCGTCCTGCAGCGCCGCGGGCACCGGTCTGGCCGCATCCGATTCCGCGACGTTCACCACCACCAGCAGCGGTCTGCGCGAGAGAAAGCCGAAATGCGCGAGCGCCTGCTCCTCGGCTTCGCTCATCGTCAGGGTGCGCAGGGGCGCGCCTTGCTCGAGGTGCTTCGCCACCCGTTGCAACTCGTGCGTCTCGCCTCCCGAGTCCCGCTCCTGTCGCAGCCGATGGAGTCGCTTCTCCGCCGCCTGCAGATCGGACAGGATCAGCTCGGAATCGTAGTCGCGGAGATCCCGCAGGGGATCCGCGTCGGCGTCGAAGGCGCGGAGCACGAGGCAGAGAGCATCGACCTCGCGCAGCGCTTGCAGCGCTTCGATCTCGAGAGATACGCCCTTGCTCCGCGGCCCGGGCAGGTCGGCGAGCAGCACCTCCGCGGGCGTGGTCTTGCGCGGCTTGAAGATGGCGCTCAGCCTCTCCAGCCGCGCATCCGGCACCTTGATGGCGCCGAGGTGCACCTTCGCCTCCGGCCCCCGCTTCAAGCCCGTGAGCGCATTGAACAGCGAGGTCTTTCCCGATCCGGCAAATCCCGCGAGACCCGCGCGCATGAAGGCCTCCGTTTGCGTGGAACTAGAACACATTTCGTGAATCTGTACAGTCCAACAACGTAGTCGCCAAGCGACTACGCGTCGCGCGCGCAGAAGCGCTCGACGGTCTCGAGCAGCGTGCGCAGGTCGATCGGCTTTCGCAAGTACCTAGCTGCGTCCATCTGGGCGGCGTGGGAGACGGCGTCGGCGTGCGCGCTCAACACCACCACCGGGATCGTGCGCAGCGACGGATCTCCCCGCTGCTGTGTCCGGAACTCCCGTCCATCCATCACCGGCATCATCCCGCAGCTCCGCCGAGGCGAGCAGCGGCTGCAACTGTCCCTGCATCGTCTCATTCTCCATGCGGGCGGCTGAATACACGGATTCGGCCGGGGCGCGTAGTCGATTTCCGCACAGTGATGCCCTGCGATCGGAAGGGCGCCTGCTCCCTGGTCGACGGTGTCAGAGGGACTCGCGCGAGGTCGCCGCGAACCCGGCCACGAACGGGGACGATGGCGCGGCCCGCAACTCGTCCCGCGTTCCCTGCTGGACGATGTGGCCACGCTCCATCACCGCGATGCGATCAGCCAGCATCGCGTCCTCGGGATCGTGCGAAACGATCAACGCCGGAAGCCGCCATTCGAGCAGCGAGCGGCGCAGGCTCGCTCGCAGCTCCCGGCGTGCCGAGGAATCGAGCGAGGCGAACGGCTCGTCCAGGAGCAACGCGCGCGGCTCACGCGCGAGAGCGCGCGTGAGCGCCAGGCGCTGGCGCTCCCCACCCGAGAGCGCCCCGACATGGCGATTCGCCAGGTGTGACGCGCCCATGCGTTCGAGCCATGCCGCAGCGCGCGCGCGGCGCTCGCGACGTGGAAAGTCGGCGAGCCCGAACGCGACGTTGCCGAGCGCGTCGAGATGGGGGAAGAGCGCGTAGTCCTGTGGCAGGTATCCCAGGCGCCGGTCTTCGGCAGGCACGTCGGCATGCGTGTCGAAGAGGGTGCGCCCATCGAGGGCGATGCGCCCGCGGTCCGGCCGGGCCACGCCGAGAAGGAGGAGCAACAGGGTCGACTTTCCCGCGCCGTTCGGTCCGGCCACGAGGAGCGTCTCGGCGCCGACCGACAGCACGAGCGCCAGATCGAGCGTCCCGATGCGCTTGGCGAGGCTCACCTCAAGCATCGCCCGCCTCCCGCGCCATGCGCCGCAGCACGAGGAGCATGGCGAAGGCCACCACGACCATGATCAGCGCCAGTGCCTGCGCCGCGCGCAGATCCGACTCCATCGCGGTGTAGACCGCGAGGGGCAGGGTCTGCGTACGGCCCGTCAGGTTGCCGGCGAAGAGCAGGGTGGCACCGAACTCACCCAGGGACCGCGCCCAGCTCATCGCCGCGCCTCCCACGAGCCCGGGCGCGGAAAGCGGAAGCGCCACCCGAAGGAACGAGCGGAACGGAGACGCCCCGAGCGTCCGGGCGACCGTCAGGAGATTTTCGTCCACGCGGCGGAACGCGGCGATCGCCGCCTGGATGAAGAAGGGAGCGGAGACGAACGTCTCCGCCAGCACCACGGCGGGCGTGCTGAACGCGAGCGAAAGGCCGTGCCGGGCGAGAAAGGAACCGAGAAGGCCCCGGCGGCCAAATGCGAGGAGCAGCCCCACGCCAGCGACCGCGGGCGGGATGACCGCCGGGAGCTGGGTGACGGACTCGACGAGGCGCGAGAGCCGCCCCCGATGCCGCGCCACCCACCAGGCGACCAACGAGCCGAGCACGACCACGAGGGTCAGGCTGCAGGTGCTCGTCGCCAGCGACAGGCGGAGCGCCGGGAGGAGGAGGGGATGGCGAGCTCCCGCCACCAGGTCGCTCCAGCTCAAAGTCAACGCCAGCGCGGCGACGGGCAAAAGCAGGAAGGACACCAAAATGATCGTCGCCCCTTGCTGGACGGCGCTCCAGGAACGGGACGTCATCGGAATCCATGCCGCCCGAGCAACGCCCGTCCCGCGGGCGAGAGGACGAGGTCGATGAAGGCCCGCGCGAGCTGGGGGTGCGACCCACCGCGGAGGACCGCGATGGGATATTCCGCCACGACGTTGAGGTCCGCGGGGATGGAGATGGTCTCGACGGCTTCGAGCGCAGCGAGCGCGTCGGTGCGGTAGACGATCGCCGCATCCGCCTCGCCGAGTCGGACCTTGGCGAGGACCTGCCGCACGTTCAGCTCGCGCGACGCGATGCGCGCCTCTACCTCGGCTCGAAAGCCGGGGCCGTACCGCGAGGATGCGGCCTCGAGGATGCGAAGCGTGTACGCCCCGATGGGCACGTCGGGCGCGCCGACGACGATCCTCTGCGCGCGCGGAAGGTCGAGCAGGGCATGGATCGCCGCGGGATTGCCGGCGGGGACGACGATCACCGGCTCGTTGCGCGCGAACGTCCGCGGTGCCACCGCCAGATCCGCGTCCACGAGCGCGCGCATGTGCCGCTCATCCGCCGAGGCGAGCACGTCGGCGCGCGCCCCGTGCTCGATCTGCGTGCGCAGCTCCTGCGATCCGGCGAAGTTGAAGGAGACCGCCGCGCCCGCGTGCTCGGTCTCGAAGCGCTGGGCCAACTCCTGGAACGCATCGCGCAACGAGGAGGCGGCGAACACCGTCAGCTGCGTCGCGGCGAGGATCGCGCAGGGCAGCGCCATGCGCTGACGTGTCGCGTGAGGGCGACAATCTGTCAAGCGTACTTTACGGAAGCTCGGTGACCAGATGTCCGGACTGGCGGGTGTCATACCCGCCCAGGCTCGCCAGCTCGCGCCGGAAGGCTCGCCCTTCCAAGGTCTCCACCATCCGCGCCGCGCGCGGATCGCCGCTCCACTCCTTGGGAAACACCAGGTCGAAGCGCTCCTCGGAGAGGGGGACGAAATGGAGTCCGTGAGCCACCGCCGCGCTGCGCGCGACCACGCCGGCGTCCGCAGCGCCCATGGCCACGGCCTGCGCTACTTGTAGATGCCCGCCGAGCAGGCGATCGTAGCCCTTCACCGCGGACGTGGGCACCTTCGCCTTGCGCAGAAGACGATCGAGGAGGCGGCGTGCTCCGGCGCCCGGTTCGCGGTTCACGAAGCGGACGTCAGGGCGCGCGATGTCCTCGGGTTTGCGGATGCGGCGCGGATTGCCGGGCGCGACCGCAAAGCCCTCCTCCAGGTGCGCGAACGTGACCACCACCATCGGCCGGTTGGCGAGAGCGCGGCGAACGAACGGCACGTTGAATTCGCGCGCGCTCTCGTCGAAGAGGTGTGCCCCGGCGACATGCGCCTCGCCGCGCGCGAGGGAGGCGAGCGCGGCGGCGCTGGAAGCTCCGATCCAGCAAAGCCGCTGGCCTGCCCATCGGTCCGCCACGCGACCTGCGAGCACCGCGAGGCCAGGGTCGCAGCCGCTGATGAGCACGTTCGCTTCCACGGACTCGCGGGGGCGCAAGAGCCGCAGGCGCCCGCGCGCGAGCAGCGCGTCCGCGGGGGTGATCACCGAGAGCGGATCGTCGAGTCTCAGCGGGTGGGCCACCCAGCGGCCCGCCACCCGCCCGACGAGGACGCGGCGCGAGCCGCGCGCCGGCGACGCCAGCCCCGTCCGGATCACCTCGCCCTCCTCGCGAAGCCAGAAGAGCTCTTCGACGCGGCAGCCCAGGGCGCGGGCGAGGTTGAGCGCGATCGCGGTCGAAGGCTGGGCGCGCCCGGCCTCGAGCGCGCTCAGGGTCTGCCGGCTGATGCCGGCGCGCACGGCGAGCTCGGCCTGCTTCAGGCCACTCCTCTGCCGCGCGCGCCGCAGACCGCTTTCGAGCCCAGGCATGCGCAACGTGTCACGCGCGCGCCTGCCGCGTGTCAACCGCTCTTGCTGCGAGCAATCTGCCTGGCGCCCAAGGGAAAAAAGATCGTAGGGCGCTTGCTTCCATCCGCGGCCCCGGACCTACCCGTTGCGCGCGCGCTGTCCTTGGGCGTTGATGCGGACGTGCGCAACGCTTCGCCACCGCAGGGGGATCAGGAAGCCGTGGTGGTCGAGGACGATCCCGACGCCCGACGGCTGGTGGCCGGATGCCTGCGGCGGCTAGGGCTGCGCGTGCACGAGGCTGCGACCGGCGCTGAAGCCATTGCCCTGCTCGAGCGCGGGACCCCCGACCTGATCTGCCTCGATCTGCGGCTGCCCGATGCCAGCGGCGTCGCGCTCTGCGAGCGGATCCGGGCCACCGCGAAACTGCGCGATGTGCCGGTGGTCGTAATCACGGCGCTGACGCGGCCCATCGATCGCGTCCAGGCGGAGATCGCCGGCGCGAACGGGTACCTGGTGAAGCCGTTCCGGGCTGATGCATTCGCCGATGCAGTGCTCGAGGTGATGGCGCTCTCGTCCTTGGCACCGAGCTGACACGCCGGCAGCGCCACGCCCTGGCAGTGCGCACGTTTGCGGCATGGCCAACGTCAAGAACCGCGGTGTGAGCACCGGGCAGCCGGGTGGCCCCCCCATCGGGACCAGACTCAAGGATCGCAGACCGGCAGCGATATCGATCCGATCCCCGAGCCTTAGCCGCTGCTTCACCAAGGCGCGGGCTGGCCCTTCAATCTGTCGTGCGGTCGCCTCGCGGGATCGAGCCTTGCGATGGCGGACGGGTGGGGCTTGGGCGCGCAAAGCGAGGCGCCCCCCAGGCTCCGCGATACAGTTCAACCGTGCGGCACAGACTCAGACCGCGGACCAGCGCGAGGACCCGGGCGCGATCCTCGTCGGGAAGCTCGGCGAAATGGCCGATCAACTCGCGCGCATCGTCCGGCAGATCGCTGGGCATGGAGAAAGGATGAGCAAGCCGCGTGCCGGCGAACTGCCGTTCCCCGACAGCCTCTGCCACCGCTGCGCAGCGCCGCCGCGATATGTGCGCACGAACACGAGCGTTTTCATTCTTTGTCCGATCGTTCCCGAGAAGTATCCGCGCCAGCCGGTGCGCGAATGTCCCTGGTTCCGGCCGAGACCGGAATCCTGAAATTTGTACAGGCGGCTGTCGCGCAATTGGACGCTCACCCCAGCGCGGACCTGCCGGATCTGTACGGCGTCTCGGCGGCCGCGACTACTGCATCTTGCGGTAGACGCCCACCACGACGCCGATGATCTGCGTCTCGCGAAAGTCCTCGCGGCTGACGTAGATGGGCTTGAGCCGCGGATTGGAGGGCTGGAAACGTACCCGATCGCCCTCGGGGTAGAAGCGCTTCACCGTCGCTTCGTCCTCGATCATCGCGACCACGATCTCCCCGGGCCCGGCCTGGAGTTGCTTGCGAACGAAGATGTAGTCACCGTCCAGGATGCCATCGCCGATCATCGAATCGCCCGACACGCGCAGCGCGAAGACCTTCCGGCCGCCGTCGGGAAGCAACATGCTGTCGATGCGTACATGGTCGGTGATGTTCTCCTGCGCCAGGATGGGCTCGCCGGCGGCGACCTTGCCCACCACCGGGACCTCGACCACGTCTCCTTCTCCGACCGCCGACAGCTCGCGCCGGCTCATCCGTGCAAACCGCGCGGGTGAGCGGCCCCCGTCGATGACGCTGAGGGCGCGGCTCTTCAGCTCGCCACGCATCAGGTACCCCTTGCGCTCGAGCGCCTTCAGGTGGTCGTTCACGCCGTTGGTCGAGCGGATGCCGAAGTGCTGGATGCTCTTCTTGATGAAGGCGAGGATCTTTTCTTGGCGGTCGGTCAAGGGCTCGGTCATGGCCGCGCCACCGTACTGAACGCGTGAACACTGGTCAAGTTTTCAGTCTGCGGCCGCGCGCTTCAGCGTGCGGAACGGTACACCGCGACCGGCCCGGTGTCCGTCCGCGCCGCGAAATAGAGGAACTCCTGAGCGCCGAAGGTAAGCACGTGGCCGTCGACGATTTGGGTCAAGCCAATGCCCAATCCGGGAGTGGATACGACAGTGAAGTCCGCGGCTTGCGTGGGCGTCGGATCCGCCGAACGGAATAGCCGGATCCCCGCGGCGGAGTCATAGCCGACATACACGTGCTGCGAGGTCGCTGCCAGCAGTGAAACGGCGGTCAGCGTGCCGTCGTTCATTTGCGACAGTTGCGGG
>Ga0209237_1001274_pt1 | contig 14909 bp, 15 predicted proteins | sample GraSoi013_1_40cm_2_FD_185820 | JGI IMG/M metagenome (GOLD analysis project Ga0209237, IMG submission 185820) | Grasslands soil microbial communities from the Angelo Coastal Reserve, California, USA - Sample 10_02_2013_1_40cm (SPAdes) (version 2) | ecosystem: Environmental > Terrestrial > Soil >... | reverse complement strand
CCGCCGAAGCCGAGCCCGAGACCGACCAGCCCGATGTGCTCCACGCTCGAGTACGCGAGCATCCGCTTGTAGTTGCCGGGATTCCACAGGAAGGCGGCGGCGACGGCGAGCGACAGAAGCCCCAGCGCGATCAGGATGCGCCGCGCGAAGGCGGGGCCCGCCGCGGCGTCGACGATCGGCTTGAACCTCACGATCGCGTAGGCGCCGACGCTCAGCAGCACCCCGGACATGAGCGCACTCACCGGCGCCGGCGCCTCGCTGTGAGCGTCCGGCAGCCACGTGTGCATCGGCGCGAGCCCGGCCTTGGTGCCGTACCCCACCACGAGGAAGACGAACGCCAGCTGGAGCACGCGCGGCGAGAGCGCGGGCGCCAGCGCGAGGAGCGCCGTCCAGCGCAGCGCCTGCGGGGCGTGCTCGGCGAGGCCGTGCTGGCGCACCGCCTCCGCGTAGTAGACGAGCACGGTGCCGACGAAGGCGATGGCGATGCCGACCGAGCAGATGAGCAGGTACTTGTAGGCCGCCTCGAGCGAGGCGCGCGTGCGCTCGAAGTTCACCAGGAACACCGACGCGAGCGTGGTGCCCTCCACGGCCACCCACATCACGCCGACGTCGTCGGTGGAGACGGCGAGGAGCATCGTGAAGACCATGAGGTGGAAGAGCGGATAGAAGAGGCGCGGCGAGCCCGCGCGTGCGTAGCGCGGCGCCTCGGCGGCGGCGAGGGCGGCCACGGCGACGATCACCGCGATCATCCAGCCCGAGAGCGCATCGGCGCGCAGCACGCCATCGAGCGCGACCGCGGGGGCGCCGCGCACGGTGGTGACCGCCACCGTCAGCCCCGCCGCGAGCGTGACCACCGCGGCCAGCGCGTGCACGGCGGTGGCGGCGCGGCGGGGGACGAGCGCCAGGAGCGCGGCCGCGACGAGCGGCGTGGCGACGAGCAGGACGATCACCCGCGCAGCTCCCGGAGGCGGTCGACGTCGAGCGAGTCGTGCTCGCGCCGCATCTGCACGAGGACGCCCTCCATGAGCAGGACGATGACGAGGACCTCGAGGAAGACGCCGGCCTCGACGATGCCGGGCATCCCGTACGTGGCCACGACGCCGAGGGCGAAGATCGCGTTCTCGAACACGAGGAAGCCCGTGACCTGACCGAGCGCGTCGCGGCCGGTGACGCAGACGAAGAGGCCGATGAGGGCCATGGCGAAGGCGAGCGGGATGGCGCCGCGCGTGGGCAGGGCGCTCGAGGCGAGGCCGCTCACAGGCAGCATGATGACGTAGGCGACGACGACGAGGCCGCCGGCCACGAGGACGGGGATGCCGGACGAGCGGCCCGGCCGCACCGGGCGCAGCGGCGCGCCCGCCGCCATGCGCCGCAGCACGCGCGGGATCAGCCAGGTCTTCACCACGAGGAACACGGCGGCGACGAGCAGCAGCACCGGGCGGCGGGCCAGCAGCCCGATGGCCGCGGCCAGCGCGCCCAGAACGAGCGACTGCACGATGAACAGCCGCACGCGCCCGCGCCACGACTGCCGCCACACGAGCACGAGCGTCACGGCGAGCGCGACGAACGCCAGGAGATTCGCGACGGTCGCCATCATCGGAGCAGGAACACCGCGCTCACCGACAGGACCGCCAGCGCGAACGATCCCGAGAGCAGCTCCGGCACACGGAACAGCCGCAGCTTGGCGATGGCCGTCTCGAGCGCCGCCAGCGCGACGGCGAGCAGGACGAGCTTGCCGGCCAGCGCGAGGAGGCCGAGCAGCATCGCCGGCGGCTCGACGTCGGCCGGCACGCCCCACGGGAAGAAGAGGTTGGCGAGCAGGGTCAGGAAGAGCAACAGCTTCATCGCCGACGCCCACTCGACGAGCGCCAGGTGGCGCCCGGAATACTCGAGGACCATCGCCTCGTGGATCATCGTCAGCTCGAGGTGCGTGGCCGGGTTGTCGACGGGCAGCCGTCCGGTCTCCGCGAGCATCACGATGAAGAACGCCGCGAAGGCGAGCAGATGCGCCGGGTTCACGGCGAGCAGCGGCTCGGCCGACACGCGCTCGACGATCCCGCCGAGGTTGGTGGTGTTCGCGCGGAGCGCGAGCGCGAAGACGGCGAGGATCACCGTCGGCTCGGCCAGCGCCGCCACCGCGACCTCGCGGCTACTGCCCATGCCGCCGAACGCGCTGCCCGCGTCGAGCCCGGCCAGCGCCAGGAAGAAGGTGCCGAGCAGGAACAGCGACATCAACAGGATGATCCCCGCGAACGCCAGCGGTGGCCGCGAGGTCAGCACGGGCGCGGCCAACGCGGCGACGAGCATCGCGCCGACCAGCACGTAGGGCGTCGCGCGGAAGATCCACGACGTCGTCTCGGAGACGACCGGCGTCTTGCCGAGGAGCTTGCGCAGGTCGAGGAACGGCTGCCACGGCGACGGCCCGCGGCGCCCGACGAGCCGGGCCTTCAGCGTGCGCAGCGTGCCGACGAGCAGCGGGGCGCCGAGCCCGACGACGAGCGCCTGGAGCACGGACAGCGTGAGCGCGTCCATCAGGCCACGAGCAGCAGCAGGAGGAGCGCGGCGAGCACGTAGGCGAGGTAGAGGTTCGGGCTGCCCGACTGCACGACGGCGACGCGGCGCGCGGCCGCGCGCAGGAGGCGGCCGACCGGCCGATAGAGCCACTCGTCGACGATGAAGCGCGTCGGGTTCTCGTAGCGGATGCGCCGCACGAAGAACCGCGACTCGGGGTGCCGGTCGATGTCGAGCCGCTTCACCGGGCGGTAGAAGAAATCGAAGACGCGCGTGAACGGGTCGGCGAAGGCCGTCGCCGTGTACTCCATCCGCGCGGTCTGCAGCACGCGCCCGCAGGCCCACGTCTCGTAGCGGCGCGGGCGCGGCCGCACGCGAGCGACGGCGAGCAGCAGCACCGGCAGGAGGATGCCGCCCGCCAGCGCCAGGGCCACGGCGGGCATGGACAGGCTGGCGAACTCTCCGGAGACCTCCAGCGTGAGCCAGGCGCCGAGGGTGACCGGCGGCGGCGCGGGCACCAGCGTGGCCGCCACCACGGCCAGCGCGGGGACGATGCTGGACGCGCCGAGCGCGAGCGCCGCGCACGCGACGGCGGTGGCGACCATCGCCACGCGCATCGTGACGGGCGCCTCGTGCGCGGCTGCGGCCGCGTCGCTGCGCGGCAGCGCGAGGAACGTGATGCCGAACGCCTTGACGAAGCAGGCGACGGCGAGGCCGGCGGCGAGCGCGAGGCCGGCGATGGCGAGGGCGAAGACGAGGTTCAGCGAGGGCTGCGGCAGCAGGACGTTCTGCAGCAGCGCCTGGAACATGAGCCACTCGCTCACGAAGCCGTTGAGCGGCGGCAGCCCGGCGATCGCGACGGCGCCGACGAGGAAGCAGGCCGCCGTCCACGGCTGGCGCTTGATCAGCCCGCCGAGCGCTTCCATGTCGCGCGTGCCCGTGCCGTGCAGGACGCCGCCGGCGGCCATGAAGAGCAGGCTCTTGAACGCGGCGTGGTTCACGACGTGGTAGAGCGCCGCCGCCAGCGCCAGCAGGGCGAGCCCGGCCATCGAGGTGGCCGCGAACGTCAGCGCGGCGCCGGTGCCGACGAGCACGATGCCGACGTTCTCGATGGACGAGAACGCGAGGAGTCGCTTGAGATCGCGGTCGACGATCGCGTAGAGGACGCCGGCGACCGCGGAGATCGCGCCCACGAGCAGGAGCGTCGCGCCCCACCACGGCAGCGCGGGCGCCAGCCAGACGAAGCTCGCGCGCAGCAGGCCGTAGACGCCGAGCTTGATCATCACCCCCGACATGAGCGCCGAGACGTGGCTGGGCGCGGCGGGATGCGCGAGCGGCAGCCAGACGTGCAGAGGAACGCCGCCCGCCTTCGCGCCGAAGCCGAGCGCCAGCAGCGCCCACGCGAGCGAGCGGGCCCCCGCGCCCAGCGCCGGCGCCGCCGCCGTCCAGTCGGCGAACCGCGCGCTGCCCGTCCACGCCGTGAGCAGCAGCATGCCCGCGAGCAGGCAGGCGAGCCCCGCGTGCGTCATCACCGCGTACACCCAGCCGGCGTGCGCGGACGCCGCCGGCTCGCGCCCCGCGCGCGCCCCGTCGAGCACGAGGACGTAGGAGGCGAGCGACATGAGCTCCCACGCGAGCGCGAACGTCATCACGTTGGCGGCGAGGGGGACGGCGAGCATCGCGGCGACGAAGACGAGGTAGGCGAGACAGCCGCGTCGCTCGCGACCCGTGTACCCGATGGCGTAGAGCGACGCCGGCACGGCCGTGGCACCGACGAGCGCGACGAACAGTCCCGCCAGGGCATCCATCTCGAGGGCGAGGCCGCCCAGCGGGACCAGCCAGTCGACGTCGACGGCCCAGCTGGCGCCGAGCATCCCGGCCACGCCGGTCGCCGCCGCCGCCGCGCCGAGCAGGGCGGTCAGCGTGTAGACGAGCGCGGCCATCAGCGCGGACGTCCCAGCGCGTCGAGCAGGCCGGCGAGCAGCGCGGCCGGGGAGGGTGGACAGCCGGGGATCAGCGCGTCGACCGGCACGATCTCGCGCACGCCGCCGACGACGGCGTACGAGCCGCGGAAGAGGCCGCCGTCGCCCGCGCAGTCGCCGGCGGCGATCACGATCTTCGGATCCGGCGTCGCGTGCCAGGTGCGGCGCAGCGCCTCGGCCATGTTGCGGGTCACCGGTCCCGTCACGAGCAGGCAATCGGCGTGGCGCGGAGAGGCGACGAAGTGCAGGCCGAAGCGCTCGAGGTCGTAGTGCGGGCCCGTGAGGCCGCCGATCTCCAGCTCGCAGCCGTTGCACGAGCCGGCGTCGACCTGCCGGATCGCGAGCGAGCGACCGAACCGCGCACGGATCTCGGCCGCGAGGAGGGTGCCGAGGCGCTCGACCTCCGCCTCGCGGGCGGGCGGCTCGGTGACGACGCCGGTGCGCAGGGCCACGCGGAGCTGGCGCAGCACGGGCTCAGCGCCGCCGCGTCACGCGCTGCTCGCGCTGCAGCTCGCGCAACATGGTCTGCGTGCCCTCGAGGTGGCGGCTGAAGATCCGCCGCGTCACGTCCAGCAGCTCGCCCACGGCCGGGTCGCGCACCGTGTAGCGCACCGTCGTGCCGTCTCGGCTGGCCTCGACGACACCCTTCGCGCGCAGGCGGGCCAGGTGCTGGGAGACGATCGACTGGTCGAGCTGGAGCGCCTGCTGCAGATCCTGCACACTGCGGCCGCCGTGGCGGAGGATCTCGAGGATGCGGACGCGGGTGGGGTGCCCGAGCGCCTTGAAGAAGTCCGCCTTCAGACTCTGCAGCTCAAAGCGCCGCCGTGGCTCGGACACCTCAACGTTGATATAGCAATATAGCTATATAGTCAATGCTCCGCTGCGGAGCGCGCGCGCACGGCCGCGTACACCTCCAGGGTGCGGGCCATCGCCGCGTCGATCGAGTGCCGCGCGAGCACCAGGGCCTGGCCCCGGCGGGCCAGCGCGCGCGCCCGCTCGGGATCGCGCAGGAGGTCGAGGATCGCGGCGGCCAGCGCGGGGGCGTCGGCGGGCGGCACGAGGCGCCCCGTCTCGCCGTCGCGGATCAGCTCGGGCGTGCCGCCCACCGCGGTGCCGACGACGGGCGTGCCGACGGCCAGCGCCTGCGGGATGACCTGCGACATCGCCTCCGACCTGGTCGAGGGCAGCACGAGCACGTCGAGGGCGGCCATGACTTCGGGCACATCGCGACGAAAGCCGGTCATCAACACGCGGGGCTCGAGGCCCATCTCCTTGACGCGGCGCCGGACCTCTTCGAAGCCGATGCCGTCGCCGACGATCAGAAAGCGCGCGTCGGAGCGTTCGGCCAGCACGAGGCGCGCGGCCTCGAGGAAATGCTCGTGCCCCTTGCTGCCGCGGATGTTGGCGACGAGGCCGACGGCGGGGCCGCGCAGCCCGAGCTCCTCGCGCACGTCGGCGCCGGAGACGTTCGGATGGAAACGCGCCGTGTCGAGGCCGGGGCCGATGGCGACCACCCGGTCGGCGGGGACGCCGGCGCCGCGCACGATGGCCGCCACCGCCTCGCCGCTGGTGATCACGCGGTCGGCGAGCCGGTAGACGAGCGCACGACGCGGGGGAATCGGGATCGTGACGTGACGGCTGCGGACGACGGGGACGCCGAGCGAGCGCGCCGCGAGGCCGGCCACCCAGGCGTCAATGGAGGAATGAGTGTGGACGACGGCGACGTCGTTCGCGCGGATGACCCGCCGCAGCGCCGCGACCGCGAGAAGGCTCCAGGGCCCGCGCATCCGCACCGCGACCGTGGGCACGCCCGCGCGCTCGGCCTCGGCGAGGAGCCGCGTGCCGGGTTGCGCCGCGATCAGCGCCCGCCAACCGTGCGTGGCCAGCCAGCGCGACTCGGCGAGGATGCGGATCTCCTGCCCACCGAACCCGCGCGAGGCTTCGGTGTGCAGGACAACGGAGCCGGGGGCCATCCCGGCTCCGTTATAACAAAGCTACCAGCGGCCGCCGCCGCCGCCGCGGCTGCCACCGCCGCCACCACCACCGTACCCACCACCCGGACGGCCGCCGCCGCCCCGGCCACCGAAGCCGCCGCGGCCACCGCCGCCACCGCCCGCGCCGGGGCTCTTGGCCTTCTCGACCTGGATCGTGCGGCCATCCAGGCTCGTGCCGTTGAGCTTGCTGATCGCCTGCTCGGCTTCCTCGTTCGTCGTCATCTCGACGAAGCCGAAGCCGCGGGAGCGGCCCGTGTCGCGGTCCGTGACGACGCTCGCGGACTCCACGTTGCCGCACGCGGCGAACGCTTCCCGCAGCCGGTCCGTGGATGTGGAGAACGAGAGGCCTCCGACGAAGAGTTTCACAGCCATGGGGCGCGCTCCTATGTGGCCTTCCGAACTGTGCACGCGATCCCTGGACTCGGAAGAGAACCGGGACGCGGCCTGAGCCCGCGGGCGGGGGTTCACGGCGAACCGGCGACCGCACCAGACGGGTAAAGTATACATGCCGTGATCAACGATTTCATCGAGCAGTTCACCTACCTCGGGATCTTCGCCGTCCTCTTCCTCGGGGGCCTTGGCGCGCCCATCCCCGAAGAGCTGCCCGTCCTCGCCGCCGGGGCCCTCGCCCACGAGGGGTACATGCGCTGGTGGATCGCGCTACCCGTCTGCTTCGTCGGCGTCCTGGCGGGCGACTCGGTGCTCTACTGGGTCGGCCACCACTGGGGTGAGCGCATCCTCGACTGGGCCCTCGTGCGGCGCGTGCTGACGAAGCGGCGCGAGCACGCGCTGCTGGGGGCCTACCGGCGCCACGCGGCGAAGACGGTCTTCACGGCGCGCCACGTGATGGGGCTGCGCGCGGCGGCCTTCCTCACGGCCGGCATCGCGCGCGTGCCGTTCTGGAAGTTCATCCTGGTGGACGCGGCGACGGCCCTCCTCGGCGTCCCCACGGGCTTCGCGCTCGCGTATTTCTTCACCGACCAGTTCGCCGGGATCCCCCACGACGTCCATCGCGTGGAGCGCTGGATCACGCTGCTCGCGCTCGTCGCGCTCGCCACGTGGATCGTCGTGCTCGCGTGGCGCAAGAGCCGTGCCGTCGAGCAGGACGTCGACGACGGCGTGCTATAGTCGGCGCCAGTGGCCACGGTGACGGCCGAGCGCAAGCCCTGGCACGCGATCTTCCGGCTGCTGGAGCGCGACGAGCGCGTCTTCGCCGTCCTCCTCGCGGTGGCGATGGTCGGCGGTCTCGCCACGCTCGGCTTCGTTCCGCTCCGGCCACGCGAGCGCATCGACCTCGTCTCCCTCGTCGTGTGGTTCGCGCTCTACAAGGTCGGCATCTTCGCGCTGGTCACCGTGCAGCCGCGCGCCACCCGCGCGATCTTCCTCGGCGCGCTCGGCATCGACTTGCTGCTGGTCTTCGTGCTCGTGTTGCTCACGGGCGGCGGCGGCAGCCTCTTCTACCTGCTCTTCTTTCCCCTCGTGGCCGTCAACGCTTACTACTTCGGCCCATGGGTCGCCTTCGTGGCCGCGCTCATCGCGGGTGGGCTCATGGCGGCCGCGGCCTCGCTGGCCCCGCCGTGGATCGGCTGGACGGGCGTCACACTCCTGGTCGTGCTGTTCGGCCTGCCCGCGGTGACGGTCGGAATCGTCGCCGACCGCGAGCGGCGCGCGCGCGGCGAGGTCGAGGGCTTGCTCAACCGGCTGCAGGCCGCGCAGCAGGAGCTGCTCGTCTCCGAGCGGATGGCGACGGTGGGACGGCTCTCCCTCAAGGTCGCGCACGAGGTGCGCAACCCCATCAGCGCCATCGAGCTGAACGCCGAGATGCTCGAGGACATCGTGCGCGCGCGCTCGGGCATGGACATGGAGGAGGCGGGCGGGCTCCTGGCGGCCATCCGCGATCAGGTCAACACCCTCGACGCCCTCACCGAGGAGTACCTGGTGTTCGCGCGCTTCCCGAAGGCGCACTTCGAGGAGGAGTCGATCAACCACCTCCTGGAGGAGCTGGCGGCCTTCGTGCGGCCCGTCGCCGACCGCCAGGGGCTCGTCATGACGGTCGAGACCGATCCGGCCATCCCCACGATGGAGATCGACCGGGTGCTGCTCCGCCAGGCCATCCACAACCTCATCAAGAACGGTCAGGAGGCGCTCTCGCGCGGCGGCGCCCTCACGATCAGCAGCCGCGCGCTCGGCGATGGCGTCGAGATCGCGGTGGCCGACACGGGCCCGGGCATCGCCCCCGAGGTCGGCGACCGCCTCTTCGAGCAGTTCTTCACCACGAAGCCGCAGGGCACGGGGCTCGGGCTCTCGATCTCGCGCCAGATCATCGAGGAGCACGGCGGCGAGCTGCGCTGGGCCAACCGGCCGGGCGGCGGCGCCGTGTTCACGATCCGGCTGCCCGTGAAGGTCACGCATGCCTGATCGCACCCTGCTCGTCGCCGACGACGATCCGGGGCTGCGCGAGAGCCTCGAGCGCACGCTGACGCGCGAGGGCTACCGCGTGCTGCTCGCCTCCGACGGCCGCGCCGCCCTCGAGCGTCTGCAGGACGGGGCGATCGACCTCATCGTCACCGACCTCAAGATGCCCGGCCTCACGGGGCTGGAGCTGCTGCGCGCGGCCAAGGCCATCGCGCCCGACGTCGACGTCATCCTCCTCACCGCCTTCGGGACCGTCGAGGAGGCGGTGAAGGCGATGAAGGACGGCGCCTACGACTTCCTCACCAAGCCGTTCCGGCGCGAGCAGCTGCTGAAGCTGATCGACAAGGCGCTGGAGCGCCGCCAGCTGATCGAGCGAAACAAGGTGCTGCAGCAGCGCCTGGACGACCTCCTGCGCCAGGGCGCGATCATCGGCGGCAGCCCGGCCTTCCGCCGCATGATGATGCTCGTCGAACAGGTGGCCTCGTCGTCGGCCACCGTGCTCATCCAGGGCGAGAGCGGCACCGGCAAGGAGCTGGTGGCGCGCGCCATCCACGAGCGCTCGGCGCGCGCGGGCAAGCCGTTCGTCGCCGTCAACTGCGCGGCGCTGCCGGAGACGCTGCTGGAGTCCGAGCTGTTCGGCTACGAGCGTGGCGCCTTCACCGGCGCCGCCGGCCGCAAGGAGGGACGCTTCGAGCTGGCCGACGGCGGCACCCTCTTCCTGGACGAGGTGGCCGACCTCTCGGCGGTGACGCAGCCGAAGATCCTGCGCGTGCTGCAGGAGGGGGAGTTCGACCGCCTCGGCGCCACGCGCAGCATCAAGGTGGACGTGCGCCTGGTCGCCGCCTCCAACCAGGACCTCGTGCAGATGGTCAAGGAACGGCGCTTCCGCGAGGACCTCTTCTACCGGCTCAACGTCATCACCGTACACGTGCCGCCGCTGCGCGAGCGCCGCGAGGACATCCCGATGCTGGCCCAGCACTTCCTGCGCGTGTACGCGGCCAAGGACAACCGCCGGCTCGACGGCCTCACCGACGACGCGCTCAAGCGGCTGGAGGCCTGGGCGTGGCCGGGCAACGTGCGCGAGCTGGAAAACGTCATCGAGCGCGGCGTGGTGCTGGCGCGCGGCACCCAGGTGGACATCGCCGACCTGCCGCCCGAGATCGCGGGCGCCACGCCCCTGCCCGAGGGCGTGGTGTCGGTGCGCATCGGCACGCCGCTCTCCGAGGTCGAGCAAAGGCTGCTCGACGCGACGCTGGCCGCGACGGGCGGCAACAAGACGCTCGCCGCCAAGCTGCTCGGCATCGACGTGCGCACGGTGGCGCGCAAGCTCGAGCGCTGGGAGGAAGAGAAGAGCGCGGACGAGCCGCCGCCCGCCGAGCCCGCGCCCGAGCAGCCCTAGCGTCGTACGCTATCCTGAGCTCATGAAAGCCCTCCAGCTCACGCGGGAGTATCCGCCCCACATCTACGGCGGCGCCGGCGTGGTCGTGGACCAGCTGACCCAGGCCCTCACGAAGCGGATGAAGGTCGAGGTTCGCTGCTTCGGCGAGCGCGAGCCGACGCAGGACGGCGTGGTCGTGCGCGGCTACACGCCGTGGGAGCGGCTGAAGGCGGACAAGAGCGGCGAGCCGCGCTTCGCGCCGGCGCTGGAGACGCTCTCGATCGGGCTCGCCATGGCGCGCGATCCGGTGGACGCCGACGTCGCGCACGCCCACACGTGGTACGCGGACATGGCCGGGCTCTGGATCCGCACGCTCTATCGCATTCCGCTCGTCGTCACGCTGCACAGCATGGAGCCGCTGCGGCCGTGGAAGGCCGACCAGCTCGGCTCGGGCTACCTGCTCTCGTCGTGGATCGAGAAGACGGCGGTGGAGGCGGCGGACCGCGTGATCGCGGTCTCGAACAGGATGCGTGACGACATCCTGACGCACTTCGAGGCCGACCCCGCGCGGGTGGTCGTGATCCACAACGGGATCGATCCCGAGCGGTTCCGGCGCACCGACCGGCGCGAGCACCTCGACCGGCTGGGCGCGAAGTCGCCCTACGTGCTCTTCGTCGGGCGCATCACGGACCAGAAGGGGATCTTCCACCTGCTGGAGGCCTCCAAGAGCCTGCCGCCCGGCGTGCAGGTGGTGCTCTGCGCCTCCGCGCCGGACACCCCCGAGATCGAGGCGCGGCTGCGCCGCGCGCTGACCGAGCACCCGAACGCGCTCTGGATCAACGAGATGGTCAAGCACGAGGTCGTCGTGCAGCTCTACAGCCACGCCGCGGTGTTCTGCTGCCCCTCGGTCTACGAGCCGTTCGGCATCATCAACCTCGAGGCCATGGCGTGCGAGACGCCGGTGGTCGCCTCCGCCGTCGGCGGCATCCTCGAGGTCGTGGTCGACGGCGAGACGGGCATCCTCGTGCCGCCGGGGGACCCCGCGGCGCTCGCCGCCGCGCTCAAGCGCGTGCTCGACGATCCCGCGCTCGGCCGGCGCATGGGCCAGGCCGGGCGCAAGCGCGTCGAGGCGCAGTTCTCCTGGGCGAGCGTGGCCGAGCGCACCGAGCGCGTCTACGCCGACGCGATCGCCGACTTCAAGAAGTCCTCGAGCGACTAACGCCGCGTTGCTCGAGGCGCTGCGCGGTTTCGTCTTCGACCTCGACGGCTGCGTCTGGCAGGGCGAGCGCCTCAACCCGGGCGCGGCCGAGACGCTGGCCGCGCTGCACCGCGCCGGCCGCGGTGTCGCCTACCTCACCAACAACTCGCGCGCGCGTGGCGCCGAGGTCAGCGTCAAGCTCCGGCGGCTCGGCGTCACCCCGTGCGAGCCCGCGTTGACCCCGCTCGAGATCGTCGGCGACGTCGTCGCCGAGCGCTACGGACCCTCGCGCGTGCTCGTCATCGGCGCGCCCGAGCTGGCGGCGGTGGTCGAGGGTGCGGGCCACACGCTGGTGGACGTCAAGGCGTGGCGCCACGCGACGGTCGTCGCCGTCGGCAACGACTTCGACCTGACCTACGAGCGCCTCGCCGCCGCCGCGCGGGCCGCCGCCGCCGGCGCGCCCGTGGTCACGCCGAACCTCGATCCGCGGCTGCCGCTCGAGGACGGCGACTTCCTGCCGGGCTGCGGTGCCATCGTGGAAGCCGTGTGCGTGGCCGCCGGCGTGCGGCCCGTCGTCGTCGGCAAGCCGGAGCCGCCGCTGTTCCGCATCGCGCTCGCGCGTCTGGGCCTGCGGCCGCACGAGGCCGCGATGGTGGGCGACAGCGTGACCTCCGACGTCGCCGGCGGCCGCGCCGTCGGCATGCGGACCGTTCTCTACGCGCCCGACGGCGCACCGCCCGACTCGGCCGACGTCGTCGTGCGCTCGTTCGCCGAGCTCGCCCGGCTCGCCGGCGTCGCGCCCTAGAAGATGGGGGGCCCCGAGATGGCCCCCCATACCCCCCAAGCACTCGGGGCGCCCCGGCGAAGCCGTGGCACCCCTCGATACTCTGACAGGCCCGAGTCCTTCGCCCGGCCCGGGCAGGCGTGCTAGAAGTAGGAGCGATGGCGACGCCCGACGGCGCGCTCCGCGACCTTCCCGACGTCGTGGCGCGCGTCCTCGACGACTTCGTGGCCGCCGCCCGCGAGGCCTTCGGCGATGACCTCGTCTCGGTCGTCCTGTTCGGCAGCGCCGCCGAGGGCGCGCTGCGCGCGACCTCCGACGTCAACCTCATCGTGATCCTGCGCGCCTTCGACCGCGCGCGCGCCGACGCCGTCCGCGATGCCGCCCGTGTCGCCCACGCCGCGGCCGGGCTACGTGCGATGTTCCTGCTGCGCGAGGAGGTCGAGCAGGCGGCGGCGGCGTTCGCCCAGAAGTTCGCCGACGTCAGGCGACGGCACCGGGTGCTCTGGGGCGAGGATCCGTTCGCCCGCCTGGCGGTGCCGCGCGCGGCGCTGGCGGCCCGCACCAACCAGGTGCTGCTGAACCTCGCGCTGCGTCTGCGCGCCCAGTACGTGGAGCGCAGCCTGCACGAGGAGCAGCTGGTGAGCGTGGTGGCGGAGGCGGCGGCCCCGCTGCGCACGGCGGCGGCGGCGATCGTCGAGCTGGAGGGCGGGCCGGCGCTCGCGCCGAAAGAGGCGCTCCGCCGGCTCGCGCCCACGCTGAGGGCGCCGGGATGGGAGACGACGCTCGCGCGCGTCTCCGAGGCCCGGGAGACGCGCGCGCTCGCCCCGGGCGTGGCGGGGGAGACGACGCTGGCCCTCGCCGACCTCGCCCAGCGCCTGCGGGCGCGGCTCGCCGCGCTCGGCTGACGCGGTGGCCAACCCGCTCGATCTGCCCGGCCCTCAGTTCCTCGCGTTCTACGCCTTCGTCGCCGTGATCGTCCTCGTCTTCCTCTGGCTGGTGCGCGGTGCGGCGGAGCGCGGGCCGGTCCCGCGCGTGGACACGTCCGACCCGTTCCTGATCGCCGACCTGCGTGGCGGGCCCGACGAGGCGACGCGCAGGCCGTGGGGCCGAAGGTCGAGGGCAACGGCTTCGCGGCGAGCTTCGGCCCCTACGAGGTGAAGCGCTTCCTGATCCGCTGAGCCGGCTCAGCTGGCCGCGGTGAGCCGCGTGAGCGAGCGGCGTCCCGCCACCACCCCTTCCAGCGTCCGCAGCAGCACCCACGGCTCGATCGGCTTGCGCAGGGTCAGCCGCGCCCCCGCCTCGCGCGCGAACTCGAGCGCGTTGCGGCGCATGGGATCGCCGTCCGCCGACATCGCGATGCAGACGGAGTCGGGGAAGTCGCGCGTCAGCTCGCGGATGGTGTCGATGCCGTTCTTGCGTGGCATGAAGATGTCCACGAGCACGATGTCGGGCGGCCGCTGGCGGTACTTCTCGAGACCGTCCTGGCCGTCCACCGCCAGCGTGACCTCGTAGCCCTCCGTGCGGAGCAGCATGTCGAGGACGTCGCGCGTGTCATCGTGATCTTCGATGACGAGGATGTGAACCGGGGGGGGCATGCCGTCGAGCGTTCGGGGCCGAACCGCTTTCCCAGAAATGGCCATGTAACCTCCGCTCGGGCGAATCGGATCACGGCTTGCCAGCCGCGTGCCACCCGTAAGTGCGCGTCGTGGCGTGGGTCGGGGTGCTGGATTGAGAGAACTTTTGCCGACTCTTGTACGCGAGGTGTCCGACGCCTGGCGAAGGTATGGCCCTTGCACTCGTAGGTATACGAATAGACGCGGTGCGCGGACCGGCGGATTTCGAGGTCGTCGGCGAGACCGCGGACGGCCTGTCGGTGTCCGCGCTCGTGGAGCGCCTCAAGCCCGAAGTCCTCATCGTCGACGTCGCGATGCCCGGCCTGTACGGCCTCGAGATCACGCGCCAGGTGCGCGAGCGCTCGCCGAAGACCGCCGTCATCGTGCTCTCGCGCTACGTCAACGAGTGGTACGTCACTGAGGCGCTGCGCAACGGCGCGTCGGGCTACGTGGTCACGCAGGCCGAGGCTCACGAGCTCGTCGGCGCGGTCCGGACGGTCGCGCAAGGCCGGCGCTATCTCAGCTCGCCGCTCTTCCCCGAGGACGTGCAGTCGTAGCTGCTCCAGGCGGAGAGCCGCTCGGTGAGCCGCCACATCCCGTCGAGGTTGAAGTTCTGCGTGTTGAACGCGTTGTCGCGCGACGAGTCGCGCAGGTACGACTCCGCCGTGAAGTTGTAGCCGGCGATGAGGCGGTGCGTGCGGCTCTCCCAGATGAAGTTGAGCGCGGGCGTGACGCCCGTGATGAGGTCCCAGCGGCGGTTACGATTGTCGAGCAGGACGTTGTCGTTGAACTCCTCGCTGATCGTGATGCTCGGCAGCAGCGTCATGGGCGCGCGCAGCGGAAGCTGGAGCTGCTGCGGATCCTGCGCCGACGGGGCGCCGAACTGCGGCGCGATCGGGAGCGATTGGGCGACCGCGAGCCCCGGACCGAGGCAGACGCCGAGCGCAATGCAGGTTGCGAGGGCCCGAACCTCACGCCGATCACCGATATCACACGCCGCCGGGGCGCGGAAAGGGCTTTTTCGTCGTCGCGCT
>Ga0209237_1001272_pt1 | contig 14917 bp, 13 predicted proteins | sample GraSoi013_1_40cm_2_FD_185820 | JGI IMG/M metagenome (GOLD analysis project Ga0209237, IMG submission 185820) | Grasslands soil microbial communities from the Angelo Coastal Reserve, California, USA - Sample 10_02_2013_1_40cm (SPAdes) (version 2) | ecosystem: Environmental > Terrestrial > Soil >... | reverse complement strand
GCGGGCATGCCCGCCGTCGCCGCCGACGCGCCCGCCGCGGCGCCCCTCGTCGCCCTCGGCGTGCTCGCGCCCGAGGATCTTCCGCTCGTCCTCGTGCCGGACGCTCCGCGCGCGCTCGACGGCTGGCGCTTCGCGTGATCGAGAAGCGCCGCCTGCCGTTCTTCTACGGCTGGGTCGTGGTCGCCGTCGCCTTCGTCACCATGGGCATCGGCGTCAACACGCGCACGGCATTCTCGCTGCTCTTCCCGCCGATCCTGGCCGAGTTCGGCTGGGACCGCGCGGTCACCGCCGGCGCCTTCTCCGTCGGCTTTCTCGTCGCCACCGCCTACGTGCCCTTCCTCGGCATGGCCATGGACCGCTACGGCCCTCGCGTCATGATCCCGATCGGCATCGTGATCACGAGCCTGGGGCTCGCGCTGGCGCCACTGACGAGCCGGCCGTGGCACCTGCATGTGACGCTCGGCGCACTCGTGGGCGGCGGCTCCATCTTCATGACCTACATCGGCCATTCGCTGTTCTTGCCGCACTGGTTCGTGCGCCGGCGCGGCCTCGCCATCGGCGTCGCGTTTTCCGGCGTGGGCATCGGCTCCATCGTGCTGTTCCCCTGGCTCGGTCGGCTCATCGCGGCCTCCGGCTGGCGTGCCGCCTGCTGGGCGCTGGTGATCCTGCTCGTCGTCGTGCTGCTGCCCCTCAACCTGACGCTGCCGCGCCGCCGGCCCGAGGACGTTGGCCTCGCGGCCGACGGCGATGCCGTCCCCGGCGGCACCGGCCGCGTCAGCGCCGACAACGTGGTCGACCGCGCGTGGACGTCGGTGGACTGGACGCTCGGCCGCGCGATGCGCACGGCGCGCTTCTGGTGGCTCTTCGTCGGGTTCTTCGCCGCGCTGGCCGCGTGGTACATGGTGCAGGCCCACCAGACCAAGTACCTCCTGGACGTCGGCTTCGATCGCGAGCGCGCCGCGCTCGCGCTCGGCGTCGTCGGGCTCGCGGGCATCGTCGGCCAGATCGCGCTCGGCTGGCTCTCCGACCGCGTGGGGCGCGAGTGGGCGTGGACGCTCGGCGGCCTCGGCTTCGCGGTCTGCTACGCGACGCTGCTGCTGCTCCCCGCGCACCCGTCGGTCGGCCTGCTCTACCTGATGGTGACCTCCCAGGGGCTGCTCGGCTACGGCCTGGCGTCGGTCTTCGGCGCGATTCCCGCCGAGATCTTCCAGGGCCGCCGCTACGGAACCATCTTCGGGACGCTGAACCTCGGCGCCAACGCCGGCGCCGCGTTCGGGCCGTGGGTGGCGGGCGCGATTTACGACCGCACGGGAACCTACACGCCGGCGTGGCTGCTCGCGATCGGCGCCTGCGCGCTCTCGATCGCCGCCATCTGGCTGGCGGCGCCGCGCCGGGTGCGCGCGGTGGCCGGGCGCGTCAAATCAGACGTCGCGGCAGCGCGCTGATCGCAAGAACGCCCCTTGTGGTATCTAGTCGGCGTGGCCCCTGACGACCACGACCTTGCCGCGGCCCGCCACGTCATCGACCACGCGCGCCGCATCGTCGTTCTCACCGGCGCAGGTATCTCGACCGACTCCGGCATCCCCGACTTCCGCGGCCCGCAGGGCGTGTGGACGAAGAACCCCGAGGCCGAGAAGATGGCGACCATCCAGCACTACGTCGCCGATGCCGAGGTGCGCCGGCGCGCATGGCGCAGCCGGCTGGAGACGCCCATCCATGACCGCGAGCCGAACGACGGGCACCGTGCGCTCGTCACGCTGGAGCGGCGCGGCGTCCTCGACACGCTGATCACCCAGAACGTGGACGGCCTGCACCTCAAGGCCGGCTCGTCGCCCGAGCGCGTGATCGAGATCCACGGCACCACCCGCGAGGTCGTGTGCCTGGACTGCGGCGAGCGGGCGCCGATGGAGCGCGCGCTGGCCCGCGTGCGCGCCGGCGAGGCCGATCCGCCGTGCCGCACGTGCGGCGGCATCTTGAAGTCGGCGACCATCTCGTTCGGCCAGGGCCTCGTGCAGGCGGATCTCGAGCGCGCGGGCGCCGCCGCGCGGCGCTGTGACCTCATGCTGGCCGTCGGCACGAAGCTGTCCGTCTATCCGATCGCCGGCGTGGTGCCGGTAGCGAAGGAGGCGGGTGCCCGCGTGGTGATTCTCAACGCCGAACCCACCGAAATGGATTCGCTCGCTGACATCCTGCTACGCGGTTCGATCAGCGCCCTGCTGCCGCGTCTCGTCTGAATGGGGGGCCCTTCGAGGCCCCCCATGTGCCCAGTCCCTACATCCCGAGCTGCTTCATGGCCTCCTTGGCCTTGGCTTCCGCCTCCGCGTGCTTGCCGGCCTTGTGCAGCGCCTCGGCGTCGTCGGCCAGCTGCCGGGCGTTGTAGCTGGCGTCGTCGAGACGGCTACCCGCCTCGTCGTTCACCTGCTTGATGAGCTTCGGACACTGGAACGCCGACGACGGCCCGGCGACGGTGAAAAGCAGCGCGAGAGCGACGCTGACCGCGAGTGCAACACGCCCCATCGATGTGACTCCTTTCGACCTCGAGATGAGATTCGCCACTGCTCGACAGGCAAGGCCGGGGCCAGACGGGGCGGGGTCCGAACCATCGAAAGTTCGCGCGCTTGGCGGTGGCGGCGGCGGGCCCGCGCCGGGTGTCGTGTGGCGGAATTGAGCGCGGTGTGGCGTTCCGCCTCACTTCCCGCGGCCGCCCGGCTGTGATACACGACGGGGCATGCGCCTGGGCGTTCGCCAGAAGCTGGTCCTGCTGAGCCTGCTGATCCTGGTCGTCGTCTCGTTCACGTTCACGGCCGTGCAGCTCGACCTGACGCGCACGTGGCGCGAGGAAGACCTGCGCGACCGTGCCGTGATCTTCGCGCGCGAGATCGCCGCCACCATCGGCGACCGTCACGAGCTGGAGTCCGGCGCCCTCATCGACCGCAAGATCCACCAGATCATGGCCGTGCGGCCGAGCGTGCTCCAGCTCGACATCGTGCGCCTGCCGCCCGGCGGCGGCGCGGTGGTCGCGACGAGCGAGCCCGCTCACCGACTGCCGTTCACGCCCGCCGACGAGGTCGCCGTGCGCGGCGGCGCCGTGCTCTCACGCCTGCTCAGCGACGCGGGCGGCCGCTCGTGGGAGGTGATGGCGCCGATCCGGCTCGACGGCGCGGTGGCCGGCGCGGTCGCCGCGCGCTTCTCGCTCAACCGCTTCGACGCGCGCGAGGCGCGCAGCCGCACGGTCGCCCTCTGGCTCACGGCGATCTCCGTGCTCGTGATGGGGTTGCTCATGACCCTCGCCGTCCACGGCGTGGTCAACCGGCCGATCGAGCGGTTCGTGCGCGCCATGCGCGGCGCCGAGGCGGAGCCCGTGGCCGTCACGTCGAACGACGAGTTCGGCGCGCTGGCGCGCCGGTTCAACGACATGATCGCGCGCGCGCGCGAGCGGCTCTTCGCGATGCAGCGTGACCTCAGCCACGCCGAGCGGCTCGCGCTCTCGGGCCGGATCGTGGCCGAGGTCGCCCACGAGATTGGAACGCCGTTGCATTCGGTGATGGGCCATCTGGAGCTGCTACGCGAGGATCTGCCGCCTTTGGCCGTGTCGGAGACGATCGAGCGCCGCCTGCGCGTGATCGAGAGCCAGCTCGGACGGCTGCGCGAGATCATCGACCGGCTCCTCGACCTCACGCGGCGCTCGCCGCAGCCGGCGGTGCCGGTGGACGTCAACGGCCTCGTGCAGGAGACGGTGGAGCTGGTGCGGCCGGCGGTGGCGGCGGCGCGGCTGGAGCTGTCCGTCGAGGCCGACCCCGGGGTGCCGCGGCTGCTCGCGCAGCGCAGCGAGCTGCAGCAGGTCGTGCTGAACCTCCTCACCAACGCGCTCGACGCCACGCCGCCCGGCGGCGCCCTCCGCGTGGCCACGCGCGCGCGCGGCGACGAGGTGGAGGTGGAGGTCGCCGACACGGGCTGCGGCATCGCCGCCCCCGAGCTCAAGCGCGTCTTCGACCCGTTCGTCACCACGAAGGATCCGGAGCGCGGCACCGGGCTCGGGCTGTTCATCTGCGCGCAGATCGTCCACGACCACGGCGGGCGCATCGACGTGGCGAGCGAGGAGGGGCGCGGCAGCACGTTCCGCGTCGTCCTGCCCCTCGAGCGCGTGGCCGTGTCTGCCCAGGGGGCGCATCCGTGACGCCGGCGCGCCCGGCCGTGCTCGTGGCCGACGACGACGCGGTCGCGCGCGACCTGCTGGTGGAGGTGCTCGAGCGCGAGGGCTACCGCGTGCGCGCGGCCAGCGGCGGCGGCGAGGCGATCGCGCTGGCCGAGCGCGAGGTCTTCGACGTGGCGCTGGTCGATCTGCGCATGCCGGAGCCCGACGGGCTCGCCGTCCTCGCGCGCCTGGTCGCCCTCGAGCCGGCGCCGGCCGTGCTCATCCTCACGGCATTCGCCGCGATGGACACGGCGATCGAGGCGATCCGCCGCGGCGCGTACGACTACCTGAGCAAGCCGTTCCGCCTCGACGACATCAAGCGCGCGGTGCGCCGCACGCTGGAGGTCCAGCGGCTGGCCCGCGACAACCAGCGCTATCGCCGCGAGCTGCGCGAGCGCTTCGACCCGGACCGCCTCGTCGGCCACTCGCCGGAGATCGTCGCCATCTACAAGCTGGTGGCGCGCGTGGCGGCCCTCGACACCACCGTGCTGATCCAGGGCGAGACGGGCACGGGCAAGGAGCTGGTGGCGCGCGCGATCCACTACGCGGGGCCGCGCGCCGACCGCCCGTTCGTCGTCATCGACTGCGCGGCGATCCCCGAGCCGCTGTTCGAGTCCGAGCTGTTCGGCCACGAGCGTGGCGCCTTCACGGGCGCGGTCGTCACGCGCCGCGGCCTGCTGGAGACCGCGCAGGGCGGCACCTGTTTCCTCGACGAGATCTCCGAGCTGTCGGGAGCGCTACAGGCCAAGCTGCTGCGCGTGCTGCAGGACCGCGTGCTCCGGCGCGTGGGCGGGAACGACCCGATCCCCGTCGACGTGCGGCTCGTGGCCGCCACCAACCGGGATCTGAAGAAGCGCGTCGAGGACGGCCTGTTCCGCGAGGATCTCTACTACCGCCTCAACGGCGTCACCGTCGCCGTGCCGGCGCTCCGCGAGCGCGGCGACGACGTGGCGCTGCTGGCCGAGCACTTCGCGCGCAAGTACGCGACGGCGGCGGGCAAGCCCGTGGAGGGCTTCGCGCCGGGCACGCTGGACGCCCTTCGCGCCTACGCGTGGCCGGGCAACGTGCGCGAGCTGGAGCACGCCGTCGAGCGCGCGGTCGCGCTGGCGCGCTCGACGCTGCTGCTGCCCGAGGATCTGCCGGCGGAGGTCCGCGCCGAGACCGCCCGCGCGCCCGAGCTGCCGCCGAGCCGGATGACGCTCGAGGAGCTCAAGCGCTGGTACGTCGCGCTCGTGCTCGACGAGGCGGGTGGCAACAAGGTCCGGGCCGCCGAGCTGCTCGGCATCGACCGCCGCACGCTCTACCGCATCCTCGAGCGCGAGGCGGGTCCCGAGGAGTAGGGCTCAGCCGGCCGGCTTGTTGCCCAGGCCGATCGCGCGGCCGGCCTGTGGCGGCCGCGGCAGCGCGTCGTGCGCGCGCTGGATCGCCGCCAGGCGCGCCAGGATCTCGGGCGCCATCGGCGCGCCGCGACGGGTGCCGCGGCTCACGTGCAGCGACATCAGCTCGTTGGTCGCGGCCAGGAAGCCCTCCGCGGCGTGGTACATCGCGTGGATGTAGTGCAGGCGCTTGTCGTCGTGGCCGAGCAGGACGGTCGTGAAGCGCAGCGGGTCTCCTGCGCGGACCTCGCGATGGTAGGTGACGTGCGCCTCCAGGCAGAACGTCGTCACGCCGTGCGCCGCGCGGTGCGCCGCGTCCAGCCCCACCCAGGCGAAGAACTCGTCGGTCGCGAAGTCGAACACGACGAGGTAGTAGCCCACGTTCATGTGCTGGTTGTGGTCGATCCACTCCGGCCGTACGACGTCCCGGTAACGGTCGAGGGGCGCCGAGAGATCAGACATCGAGCGTGAGGATCTCGGCCTCGAGCCCGCGCGCATCGACCTCGAGGCGTGCCACCGAGACCGGCAGGCGGAAGCGCCGCGGGCCGGCGCTGCCCGGATTGAGATAGAGGACGCCGTCGCGGCGCTCGACCCGCGGCTGGTGCGAGTGCCCGGCGATGACGGCGTCGAAGCCCGCGGCGCGGGGATCGAGATCGAGGGTCTTCACGTCGTGCAAGACGTACAACGACCGGCCGCCGCGCTCGACGACCTCGGTCTCCGCCAGCGCCGCCGCCCAGGCGCCGCGGTCGTTGTTGCCGCGCACCGCGACCACCGGGGCCACCGCGCGGAGCGCGGCGAGCACCTCGGGGGCGCCGACGTCGCCCGCGTGCACGATGAGATCGGACCCCGCCAGCGCGCGGAGCGCCTCGGGGCGCACGAGACCGTGAGTGTCGGAGATCACACCGATGCGTGGCATCGCCGGGCGAGCGTAGGCTATCATGGTCGCCCGATGCTCCAGAGAACCCGAGATCTCAGAGTCGACAGCTTCCGGCCGCTGCTGCCGCCGGCCATCCTCCTCGAGGAGTTGCCGCTCTCCGAGCGCGGCTCGGAGACGGTGAGCCGCAGCCGCGACGCCGTATCGCGCGTGCTCAGCGCCGAGGACGACCGCCTGGTCATCGTGGTCGGGCCATGCTCGATCCACGATCCCGTGGCCGCCATCGACTACGCGCGGCGACTCAAGCGAGCCGCCGACGAGCACGCCGCCGACCTCTGCATCGTCATGCGCGTCTACTTCGAGAAGCCGCGCACGACGGTGGGCTGGAAGGGGCTGATCAACGACCCGCGACTGGACGGCTCGTTCGCCATCAACGAGGGGCTGCGGCTGGCGCGGCGGCTGCTGGTCGACCTCGCGGATCTCGGGCTGCCCGCGGGCTGCGAGTTCCTCGACCCGATCTCGCCGCAGTACACCGCGGACACCGTCTCGTGGGGCGCCATCGGCGCGCGCACGACCGAGAGCCAGGTCCATCGCGAGCTCGCCTCGGGCCTCTCGATGCCCATCGGCTTCAAGAACGGCACCGACGGCGACGTGCAGATCGCCATCGACGCCGTGCGCGCCGGGGCGCACCCCCACCGCTTCCTCGGCGTCACCGAGCAGGGGCTCTGTGCGATCGTCTCCACGCGCGGCAATCCCGACTGCCACGTGATCCTGCGCGGCGGTCAGAGCGGTCCGAACTACGACGCGGCCAACGTGCGCAAGGCCGCCTCGGCGCTGAGCGACGCGCGACTGCCCGCGCGGCTGATGATCGACTGCAGCCACGGCAACAGCGGCAAGGACCACCGGCGCCAGTCCGTGGTGGCGCACGACATCGCCACGCAGGTCGCGGGCGGCGAGACGGCGATCGTCGGCGTGATGATGGAGAGCTTCCTCGTCGAGGGCAGACAGGATCTGACGAACACAGCCACGCTGCGCTACGGCCAGTCCATCACCGACGCGTGCATGAGCTGGGACGCAACGCTCGCCGTGCTGTCGGAGCTGGCCAAAGCCGTGAGCGACCGGCGGCGCGTGGTCCGCTGATATGGGGAGCCTCGAAGGGCCCCCCAAACCCCCCGAATGTTCGGAGCGCCCCGGCGTAGCCGTGGCGCTCCTCTGCCTACCGAAGGGCCCAACACCAGGTAAAGATTGCCGGTCTCAGGAAAGTTTTTTCCTGTCTTGCCAGCGACCCGGGGCGCGGCGCTACTCTCACACCGACGACAGCCGGCCATGCCCGCACGCGGCGTCTCCGTGCTCGTCGTCGGTGACGATGACGCACACATGGGGAGACGCGCCCGGATGATGTCGATCCGCCTCGGCGATCGCGTCACGCTGGTCACGAGCTCGGCCGCGAGCATCGCCGAGCCGCGAGAGCACGACCATGACCCCTAAAGTAGTTCGAGCTGGTCCGAGCCAGGTAGAGATATTCGACCGAGTTCTCGACAAAGGCATCGTCATCGACGCTTGGGCCCGTGTATCAGTGGTCGGAATAGAACTCCTGACAGTCGATACCCGCGTCGTCGTCGCCTCGATTGCGACATACTTCGAACACTCGGATGCCCTCGCTCAGTTGCCCAACACAGGCGCCCCGGCAAGACGTGTTTTCGCGGCCGGCGCGTCTGCGGCCCACCTCTCGCTCGACGGTTCAAGGACCGCTGAACCCCGCCTCAGGATCCACGGAGCGCCGGCTCGTCTACGTCGGCCGCGTCAAATCGGGCGCCTCCCGCGTGGTCGTCGCGGGGATCCGCGTGCGCCTGGCGCGCAACGGCCGGTGGAACTGATGAGGGACACGCCGCTGCCATTGGAACGCACCTGTCCAAAGTGCGGGCGCGACGTCACGGATCAAGACCACCACGCGGAGAATGCGGAGCTGGCTCCTGCCCGCGCCGAGGGTCGACCAGGCGGCGGCATGGTGCAGGCCTGGCAGCATAAGAAGTGCCCGACGGGGACGTGAGGGCAGCCGTTCTGCTCCGTGCCGCGGGGAGCCCCGGCGAAGCCGGGGCACCCCTCGATCCTGCTACGCCAGCGGCTGGCCGCTGATCCAGGACGGCGCGACGTCGCGCGGCGCGTAGCGCGACGCCACGTCGCGCGCGCGATCCGCCTCGGTGCCGCGCGGGCTGGTGTCGCGGCCGCGCGGCGGTAGACCACCGCCTCCGCCGCCACCCTCCCGGCCACCGCCGCCCTCGCGACCGCCGCCGCCATCACGGCCGTCGCCGCCCCGACCACGCCGACGCCGGCCGCCTCGTCGTGAGCGCCGCCGCCGCCGGTCTCGCCCTCCGCCTCGCCCGGCTCGTCCACCAACTCCCCTGGCGACTCGGCTGCCGGCGCCACCGGCACCACGGACTCGATCGCCTCGGCGTCGCGCGCGACCGGCTCCATCGCGCGCTCGACCGGCTCCTCGCGATCGCTCGACGCCGCCGGCGCGGCGGCATCGTCCACGAGCGTGATCACGCCCGCGCGGTTCACGTCGAGCTCCTTGATACGGCGCAGCCGCGTGATCAGTCGGGGCGAGCCGGGCGGCCGGCTGAAGCCGCGCGACTTGAGCGCGTTCGCCAGCGAGTCGAGCGTCACCGTGCCGCGCGCGCGGGCGAGGTCGCGCACCACGGCGACGATCTCGTCGTGCGGGGCGGTGTGCGGCTCGGCCCCGGCGGCCGGCTCCGAACGCGCCGCGTGCGGCGCCGGCGCGTGGTGCACGGGACGCGGCACACCGTGCTCGCCGCGGCCGCGGCCGCCGCGATGCCGACGGCGCCGCCCGCCGCGATCGGCGTGGGCGTAGTCGCGCTCGACGCGCTCGACCTCGATCGGCTCCGGTGTGGGCACGCCGAGCAGGCCGCGGTAGGACAGCCGGCGGAACGTCACGCCGAGGCTCGCCGCCACGTCGCCGACCGCGTCGAACGCGCGGTCGTCGGAGACGATCTCGATCACGTCGCCCGGCCGCGCGCCTGCCAGCCACACGCCCGAGGCCACCGCGATCCGGAGGTCGCTCCAGTCGCGCACGCCGACGGACGGCGCGCTGTGCACCAGCGCCGCGCCCTGGCGCGCGAGCAGCCGCGCCGTGTCGTGACCGATCACGCGCCAGTTGCCGACGGCGAAGAACTCCGTGCGCCGGCCGACGCGGTCCAGCGCGAGGTGCGCGATGACGCGCGAGATGTGCTCGGCGCGGCTCGTGTTCTCCACGTCGAAGAAGATGGCCCGCCGGCCCGACGGCAGCGGCCGCGCCGGCTCCGGCGCCGGCACGCGCGCGGCCAGCGCGGGCTCCGGAATGCTCAGGGGCAGTCCCTCGAGCGGCTGCTCGATGCCGTCCTCGACCTGCGAGACCGGCGGCGCGTCGATGACCGGCGGCGGCGCCTCCGGCTCGGTCTGCGGGCGCGCGCGCCCGCGGCGCCTTCCCGAACGTCTGGGTTTTCGACCTGTCGCCACGATCCCTCCCCGGGCCCTCGACGGACCCTCGCACGTCAGTGTACGAACCTCGCGGCGCGTGCGCGTGCCTAAATCACGCCGGGCCGCCGCCATCCCGGAGCGTCCTGAAGGTGACCGAGTAGCGCTCCTCGCGCCCCGGAGGGATCGCGTGCTGCCACTGCCAGCGCGCGGCGCCGTCGAGCACGTAGGCCGAGCGCGGCGCCAGCGTCACCGCGCGCGTCCGTCGGGCCACGCCGCGGCCCTGCTGGAAGCGAAACCGGCACGCGCCGAGCAGCGAGACGCCGACGACGACGCCGAAGGCCGGCGCGTCGCGATGCCAGCCGATGCCGGCGCCGGGCGGGTAGTGCGTGACGAGCACTTCCGCCATCGTGTCGGCATCGACGCCGGCGAGCCGGGCTGCCCGTGACCGCGGGCCGAGCAGGAACGCCGGGATCGGCGGCCCGGGCTCGACGCGCCAGGTCTCGTAGCCGTATGTCCAGCCGAAGTGGATCGTCCGCCGACGCGCCACCTGGCCACGCATGCGCACCTCGCCGAAGGCGAGCGCCTTCAGGCCGTCCAGCAGCGCGCGTTCCTCCACCTCCGTCATGACGTCCGCGTGATAGGCGAAACCCTCCGGAACGTCGGCCGGCGCATCGGGGAACAGCATGGCCATCGGACAAGCATACCGGCTTCCGGGGAGCCCGCCTCAGGGATCCTGAACTCGGTGGCACGTGGTTCGCACATCCGGCACCCATGAACGAGTTCACGCCCGAGCAAGAACAGTTCATCACCGAGGTCGTCTCGCGCATCTGTCGCCGGCATGCCGACGTGATCGAGAAACTCGCCACCCTGGTGCACGCGCTCACCATGGTGCTGGTCGAAAAGCGTCTCATCACCCTCGAGCGCCTCGACGCCGCGCGCAAGCACCTCGATCTCGCCTACGACATCACGCAAGCGCTGCAGGTCCGCGAGCTCATCAAGAACATCGACGACCTCGACGCCGGCTAGACGCGCCCGTCGGTTGCGATAGGATACCGGCCAGCAGAGGAGGTCCTACGAATGGCCGAGACGGGACGGATGGCCGTGTTCCACGGGACGGGCAAGCCCTTCGAGATTCGCGAGTACCCGGTGCCGGAGCCGGAGCCCGGCGCCGCGCTCATCAAGATCGCGCTGGCGAACGTGTGCGGCTCCGATCTGCACTACTGGCGCGGCGAGCAGGACTACGCGCGGATGGGCCGCCCGTTGCCGCTCAACACGGGCCACGAGCACGTCGGCACCATCGCCAAGCTCGGCGAGGGCGTGACCACCGACGCCGCCGGGCGCCGCCTCCAGGTCGGCGATCGCGTGGCCTACCGCTACTTCTTCCCGTGCGGGCGCTGCAAGGCGTGCCTCGCGCGCCACTTCAAGTCGTGCCCCGTGCGGCAGGCGAACTGGCTCGTGTCGTGCGAGCAGTGGCCGCACTTCCAGGGCGGCTTCGGCCAGTACTTCTACCTCCGCCCGAACCACGCGATGTTCCTCCTGCCGCCCGAGATCACGGACGAGATGGCGGCCGGCGTGAACTGCGCCTACACGCAGGTCTACGCCGGACTCGACATCGCCGGCCTGAAAGCGGGCCAGACGGTGGTGGTCCAGGGCGCGGGCGGGCTCGGCGTGTACGCGTGTGCCGTCGCACGCGAGATGGGCGCCGGCCGCGTGATCGTGATCGACGGCATCGACGAGCGGCTGGAGCTGGCCCGGCAGTTCGGCGCCGACACGTTCGTCGACCTGCGCGAGTTCACGACGCCCGAGGCGCGCGTGAAGCGCGTGAAGGAGCTGACCGACAACTGGGGCGGCGACGTCGTGCTCGAGCTGGTCGGCCATCCCGGCGTGGTGGACGAGGGCTTGCGCATGACGGCGCCCGAAGGGACCTATCTCGAGATCGGCAACATCAACGTCGGCTGGAAGGCCGAGTTCGATCCGTCGTGGATCATCTTCGGCAACCGCCGCATCATCGGCCTCGCCCACTACGAGGCCGAGCACCTGCGCGGCGCGCTCGACCTCATGCTGAGAACGCTGACGAAATATCCCTGGCACAAGGTCGTCTCGCACAAGTACCCGCTGGAGGAGATCAACCGCGCGTTCGCCGAGCAGGACAAGGGGCACGTGACCCGCGCCGCGATAATGCCGAACTGAGGAAGTAAGGGGGCCTCGAAGGGCCCCCTTAACCCCCATTACGCTCGGAGGCGGCCCGGCGGAGCCGTGCCGCCCCTCGATAACCGGACGACCTACAGCCGGTCGCCGAACTCCCGCCAGGACCAGAGCGAGTTCTGCTCGATGAGCGCGTTCGCGGTCACGTAGAGGGCCAGGATGCGCTCGACGCGCGCGGCGGCGGCGGGATCGCCGGCCGGCCAGCGCCGCGGCGGCGTTCGCAGCGCGAGATCCGCGTGCTCGAGCGAGCGCGAGGCGAAGCCGTAGAACCAGAACCCCTCGCCGTCCGCGATGCCCGCGCCGTTGTCGTAGACCTCGCTCAGGTACACGGCGCGCTCGGGCAGGCAGTCGGCGGCGAGCGCGCAGCTCACGTCGCGGCCCGCGAAGGACGAGAGCCGCGGCGTGAGCCCGGCGAGGCCGAGGATCGTCGGCGTGAGGTCGAGCTGGCTCGCCACGCCCGACACCACGCGCGGGCGATAGATCGAGGGCGCGCGCAGCGAGGGGTCCAGCCACACGGCGAGCGGCACCGTAAAGTGGCCGGCCTCGTTCTCGAGGTCCGTGCGGCCGACGCGCTCGTGCCGGCCGTGATCGCCCAGCAGCAGCACGACGGTGTCGCGCAGCGCGCCGTCGCGCCGCAACCCCGTGAAGAACCGCTCCAGCTCGAGGTCGAGGTAGCGCAGCGCCGCCACGTAGCGATCGGGCTCCGCGCGCAGCGCGGCCACGTCGGGGTGCGTCGTCGGCACCGCGAACGGGTGGTGCGTGCCGGTGGTGAGCGCCGCCAGGAAATACGGACGCCCCCCGCCCCGCAGCGCGTCGATCTCGGTGCGGACGCGGTCGAGCAGGGCGCCGTCGGCCACGCCGAGCCCCATGCGCGGCGCGCTGCGCGGAAACGCGGCCTCGTCGATCAGCTCGTCGAGGCCGTTGCGCGCCATGAAGAGGCCGAGCCGCGAGTGGCTGCGGTCGCGGTTCTGCCCGATCACCATCCGCGTCCGGTAGCCCCCGCGCGTGAGCAGCGTGGGCAGGCAGAGATAGTCGTTCGCGTAGCGCGCCTTGGTGGCGGCCGTGCCCTGGCGCGGCAGCGACGAGCAGAGCGAGGCGAACAGCCCGTGGAACGTCTGCGCGCCGTTCGCGTGGAAGTGCTCGAAGGAGACGCTGTCCGCGACGATGGCGTCCAGGAAGGGCGTGACGCGCCGGCCCGCGATGGTGCGGCCCACGAAGCGTCGGTCGAGCGCCTCGAGGAACAGCACGAGCACGTTGGGACGCCGCGCGAGCGGCGAGGGCCGCGGCTCCTCGACGTGGACGAGCGGGTAGCGCGGCGAGACGAATCGCGCTCCCGGCGCCAGGATCTCGCGCGCGAGGGGGATCGCGCGCGCCTCCGGCATCGCGGCCTGGACCGCCGGCGGGATGACCGCGCGCCTGCCCGAGGTCTCCACCGCCATCGTGACGATCCAGATCGGGCTCTGCGCCAGCGCGTAGTACGTCGAGCTGGCGATGGGCGCCGACTGGACCGAGTCCGGCCCGCCGGGATGCACCCCCCACGCGCCGACGGCGACGGCAAGCGTCAGGGCGAGCGCGGTCGCCCGCGGCCGCGCGGCGAGTGCTCCGGCGAGGCCGCGCCGGAACACGAGGCGCCAGCCGACGATGGCCGCCGTCATCAGCGCCGCGTAGCTCAGCACGCGCACCGCCCACGTGCCGACCTCGCTCAGCTCGGCGGCCGTCTGCGCGCCGACCTGGCTGCCGGCGACCTCGCCGTGGCGGCCCTGGCCGAGCAGGTCGGTGACGTACTCCATGAAGACCGCGTCCAGGCGCTGGCCGCTGTAGAGGTAGTAGCCCATGTCGACGGTGAGGACGGCGACGTAGGCGACGGTGAGGACCGCCGCCGCCACGCCGAGCGTCCGGACGAGCGCGGCCCGCGCGCGCGGCCGCCCGCGCAGCGTGACCGGCGCGGCGACGACGAGCGCGACGGCGAGCGCGGCGAGCATGCCGAAGCTCGCCGTGACGAGATCGGCGCGGAGCCCGGTCACGAGCGTGAGCCCGAGCACGGTCGGCGACGGCGCGTCGCGCAGCGCGGCGGCGCCGATCAGGAAGACCCGCTGGGCCTGCTGCACGACGACGAGCAGCAGCCACCAGAACGCGAACCGCTCCGCGAGCGAGGGCGCGGGGCTCACCGCCGCGTGCGCGCTCACAGGCGTCTGCTCACGCGTGGGTCGAGCTGGTCGCGCAGCCCGTCGCCGAGCATGTTGACGGCGAGCACGGTGGCCGCCAGGAAGAGGCCGGGGAAGAGGATGTTGTGCGGGAAGACGCGGAACAGCGCGCGGCCCTCGGCCATGATGTTGCCCCACGTCGGCGTCTCGGGCGGGATGCCGACGCCGAGGAACGAGAGGATCGCCTCGACGAGGATGGCCGAGGCGCAGATGAAGGTCGCCTGCACGGTGAGCGGGGCCAGCGTGTTGGGCAGCACGTGCCGGGCCAGCAGCGCCGGCGTCCGCGCGCCGAGCGCCACCGCGGCCTCGACGTACGGCTCCTCGCGAATGCTGAGGACCACCGAGCGCACGAGACGGACCACGCGCGGGACTTCCGGAATGACGATGGCCACGATCACGGTGCGCAGTCCGGCCCGCGACAGCGAGACCAGCCCGATGGCCAACAGGATGGCCGGGATGGACATGAGCCCATCCATCAAGCGCATCACGATCTCGTCCAGCCAGCGCACGTAGCCGGCAAACATGCCGATGACCAGCCCGATCGCCGTGCTGATCAGCGCGACCGACACGCCGACCAGCAGCGACA
>Ga0209237_1001270_pt1 | contig 14941 bp, 17 predicted proteins | sample GraSoi013_1_40cm_2_FD_185820 | JGI IMG/M metagenome (GOLD analysis project Ga0209237, IMG submission 185820) | Grasslands soil microbial communities from the Angelo Coastal Reserve, California, USA - Sample 10_02_2013_1_40cm (SPAdes) (version 2) | ecosystem: Environmental > Terrestrial > Soil >... | reverse complement strand
CCGAGCTGGCCCGCCGGATCTCGGCAGCTGCCCGAAAGTTGGGCCTCTCCGCCGATCCGTCGGCGGTCCAGAGCCTGCTGGTCATCCCAGGCGCGACCGATAGGGCCAAGGTGATGCCGTTCTGGCGGGCCGTGCTCGGGTACGAGCCTCGCCGCGACAGCCCGGCCGAGGATCTCGTCGATCCGCGCAGCCGGGGTTCGGCGTTCTGGTTCGAGCAGATGAAAGAGCCGCGGCCGGACGGCGGCGGCGCGATCCATGTCGCGATATGGGTGCCGTACGAGCAGGCAGAGTCGCGCATGGCGGCGGCGCTCGCCGCGGGCGGCCGGATGGTGCGCGACCAGTTCGCGCCCTCATGGTGGACGCTGGCCGACGCGGCGGGCAACGAAGCCGACATCGCCACCGTGAAGGACCGCGACTGAGCGACTGCGAGGACCGGGGGATCGCGGCGTTGACGCCGATGTTCACGACTATGGAGAAGCGAACGGAGATGTCAGAAGACGCGTTTCACCTGGCGGCTGTTCACTTCTTGCGGGCGACAGGTCGCTTCTCAGTGCCCATCGTCCTAACGGAGTGCCCCATGTGCTTGACGTGCGCCCGTTCATGGCGAGCCAGCCATTGCGCATAGAAGAGCACCGTCCGCTCGCGTGCCGGACCTCCCCCGGTCACGATCGCCGTGCGCGACCAGCTTCTTTCCGGCAGCGACTTCAGGAATATCAAGAGACGGGCGCGCTGCCTCGTGAAGGAGCGGAACGAGGCCTCGAACTCCAGCTCGGGATAGTTCGTTTTCTTGATCCATGTGGTCGGATTGACGGCCCGCAGCGTGGGCCTGTCCTCGGCGAGGATCGCCCTGGTGAACTCGCCGCGGGCGTCAGCACATGAACGAAGATGGGCAAGAACATCGTTCAGGGACCACTCACCGCGGCTGGGGGCGGCATGCAATTGCGCCTGCGCCAGACCCTTGGTGAGCGCAGCGATGTGCCGAGGTGTCGCCGCAAGCAGGCTCAGAACCTGCTCGATCGTGAGTGAGCTTCTTGCCACGTGAGGTGATCTACTTTCGCAGACATCAAGAGCCTTCGTTGACCTCAACTTGCATGCCTCGCTGTGGCCCGCCGGGCCCGGAGTTCATCGCGCGGTCTCGAAGCACCCGTGGGCTGCTTTCGCTAGGCTGCTCCCAGGTTTTTGGGGGAATAAACACGACACCGATCGTCCTGGTTCCCGGGTTCTGGCTCGGCGCGTGGGCGTGGGACGAGGTCGCCGCCGCGCTGCGCGCCAAAGGGCACGAGGTCACAGCGATGACATTGCCCGGTCTTGAGTCGGCCGACGCGGACCGTTCGGCGATCACGTTCGCCGATCACGTCGACGCGATCTGCGAAGCGGTGAGGGCGGCGGGGCGTCCTGTCGTGCTCGCCGTGCACAGTGGTGCCGGGGCTCCCGGGTATGCGGTTACCGACCGCATCCCGGAACAGATCGCGGCGATGGTCTACGTCGACACCGGCCCAGCGAAGGGCGCGCTCGATCCCGACTTCGACGCTGTTGAGAAGCCAATGCCGTCGCTGGAGAAGCTCGCGGCGGAGGAAAACCTCGACGGGCTCACCAAGGTGCAGCTCGAGACGTTCCGGCGGCGGGCCTTTCCCGAGCCGGGCGCCGCACTGCGCGGGGCGGCCAAGCTGACCAACGACAAGCGCCTCGACGTGCCGAGCACAGTCGTGTGCACCGGGTACACGTCCGCGCAGTACAAGGACGCCGTCAAGGAGGGCCAGGCGTGGCTCGGCGGGCTGGCCGAGCTGCGCAACGTTACCTACGTCGACCTGCCGACGAGCCACTGGCCCATGTGGTCGCGCCCGCATGAGCTCGCGGCGATCGTCGGCGATGTCGCAGAGCGTGTGACGGACCGACCAGTAGCGTATTCATCCGACCGTTAAACAGAGTCTTGGCGCCTTCTTCCCGCCCCATGCGGGTCGCCGCGTTACGCGGACGCGCCTACCAATGCGGGTCGCGTTTGTACGTGCTCCAAAACGGCCGGTTCCACATGCCCCCGTCCAGCCAGACCTTCTGCGAGACGACCGCCTGCGCTGACCACCAGACCCACCCTGCCTCCGCGGTCGCGATGTACTTGCCGGCGGCATACAGGTAAGGGCCATCGATCTCGACGTGGAACGGGATGAGCTGGGGCGGAGCCCACACCTCGATCGTCAAGGTCTGCGCGTTTGTGTCGACGCGCGCGAAGAGGCGCACGGGATGGTCGTACAGGTTGCGGATGACCAGGTCGGGTCCCCATGGCGGCGCGACCGTCGCGTCGAAGCCGAAGCCCTCGGGATAGCCCCAGTAGAAGTAGGGGAAGTACGCGTGCGAGGTGCGCTGAACGATGTCGAGGCCCGCCTTGGCCGCGGCCGGGAACACCGTGGAGGGCAGCTGGCAGATGCCGCCGCCGATCGCCGGGATTTCGATGAGCTCGCCATCCTCGAAGCCGATCGCCTTGCCCCACGTGTAGCCGGTACGAGTGGAGATCTCACCCAGCAGATAGGTCAGCGAGAGGCTGTCGCGCGGCGCGATGTAGGGATGCGCGGCGTTGTCGAAGAAGTTGTTGACCGCGTTGGCCGACACGATGATGTTGGTGACGCGCTCCCAGGGCGAGCCGACGAATCGACTTGTGTGGCTGGCGATGATCTTCCACTTCGAGTAATCCGTTTCGAACGCAGGGAACGCCGGGCGAGGCCCGATGCCAGGGACCCGCAGGCGTGTGCCCGGGGTGAGCGCGTAAACGTTGTGCAGCTGCGGGTTCCACAGAAGCATCTCTCGGAACGCGTCGGGCCCGCCGATCCCGAGGTGCGCCACGAGCTGGTTCGGGTCGTTATCACCCTCGACCATGGTGTAGAAGACCGCAGCGCCGGCCGCGCCGACCCTGTCCTCGCCACTGGCCGGTGTCGGAACGAGCGTGAGTGCGAGGGCGATCAACACTGCTCCGCCGCAGCGCGCGCCGCGCGACCTCATCGTTCCGTCCCGTCCCGCGGTCGGCAGTCGCGACCAGATTCCGACATGCCCAATTAACGAAGCAGTAAGCGTGCCGGGATCACCCTCTCGGGTGACGCGCGGTTACGTCACCTGATCGGTCGGTGAACAGGGTGACTTCTCTGCCGACTCGCCTCTGCCGCAATCGGCGAGGTACGCGGCCGGCGCCTTCGGCGTCTCGATCGGGATGGTCACATCGCGAGCGCGAACGGACTTGCGCAGCTCTGACGTGAAGACGGCGTTTCGTTGACGACTAGATCGTAGACGGGAGCCGAACGAGCGGTCGGCGGCGGGGACCGAAACCAGGAACCAGAGTTCGTGCAGCGTCCTGGCTAGACTGAGATCTCTAGGTTCTCGGCATGACGGTTCTTCGTGGAGTCGCCCCATGCAGTCACGACACTCGGAAGACAAGTGGTCCCGTAGGGACTCGTCGCGCGGTCCGTAGCGGAGGTGGACCCCGTGGAGGACACACACTTCTGGGAGCCGTTCGGCTCGGACGGGATCGCCAAGATCAGATACACGGCCGGCGCGATCGTCACGGAGGACGATGCCCGGAAGTCTGTCGCCGAGCTCTTCGCTCTGACTAGCGGCAGGCGGGCCGTGGTCTTCGTTGACATCCGGAAGGCGAAATCGGTCAGTCGCGAGGCTCGCGCGGTGTTCGGCGAAGCCGCCAACAGGTACGCCGCTCTTGCGCTCCTGGCTGGTTCGCTCCCGACGCAGGTCATCGCAAATTTCTTCATCGGTCTCAGTCGGCCGAAGGTGCCAACGCAGATGTTTACCGACGAAGAGAAAGCGCTGACCTGGCTGCGCCGATACGTGGCGTGAACGCCGAGGACGACCGCCTCGGCCCGGTCATCCGCATCATCACGAGCATCGCGAAGGGCGACCTTCATCCCGAATTCCCAGACATTGCGAATGACCCGGAGATCGAGGCGATCGTGCTCGGCCTTCGGATGCTCGCCGAAGAGCTCGTGGCGTCTCGGGCGGAGCTCGACGGGCGCACCGCGGAGCTCGAGATCCTGAACAAGGGCCTCCTTCGGCTCTCTGACCTCAGTAACCTGCTTCTCTCGTGCGATACCAGCGCTGAGGCGTATGTGGTCCTCGGCCGATCCGCTCGCGAGATGTACGGAGAGCTCTCAGGGGCCGTGTACTTGTACGGCGCGTCGCGAGATGTGGTGGAGCTCGTCACGAGCTGGGGCGACCTGCCGGTGGCCAACAGCTTTCCGCCGGCGGACTGCTGGGCGCTTCGGCGCGGACGTGTCCACCACGTCAGCGCGTCGGGGACGGAGTTGGCCTGCCGACACACCGTGGAGGGTGATCTCAGCAGCGCGATGTGTGTCCCGATGCTCGCGCAAGGCGAAGCGCTGGGCGTCTTGCACCTGGTCGGCGCGCCGGCACTCGGGGATCGGGTCTTCACTCCCTTGGCCGAGCGCCTGGCCGTCGCGGCAGCCGAGGCCTGCGCGCTCGCGCTGGCCACCATTCGGCTGCGCGAGAAGCTGGCTGATCAATCACTGCGCGACTCGCTCACTGGGCTGTACAACCGGCGCTACGCGGAGGAGACCCTTCTGCGCGAGATCGGCCGCGCGAAACGCGAAGCGTCGGCGTTGAGTGTGGTCATGCTCGATCTCGACCACTTCAAGCGACTCAACGATGAGTTCGGTCACGACGCGGGCGATACGGCCCTTCGCGAGGCGACCACGGTCCTTGTCGAGAGCGTTCGGACGAGCGACGTGGTGAGCCGTGTCGGCGGTGAGGAATTCCTCCTCATCCTGCCGGGCGCTTCGATTGAATCCGCAGGCCAAAAGATCGACAAGGTGCGGGAGAAGGTGAAAGCGCTCGAGCTCTTCTACCGTGGTCACCGGTTACCGCCGCTGACCTTCTCGGCGGGCGCCGCGAGCTTTCCCGCGAACGGTGTGACGCCGGAGGCGCTGCTGCGTGCGGCCGACTCGGCCCTGTACGAGGCGAAGCACGCGGGCCGCGATCGGACGGTCCTCGCCGGCGCCTAAGGGCGAGCTCCCGGATCCACGCGATACGCGCGTCACACCGTGATGACGACTTTGCCTTTGGCGTGTCAATTTTCCAGATAGCCGATCGCCTCATGACCAAGTCCGCGCCGATCGATCGGACCATGTCCACGTTCCTCGTGGTGCACACGCCCGTCACGTGCGCTCCGAATGCCTTGGCGATCTGCGCGGCGAACGTGCCCACGCCTCCTGTCACACCAGTGATGAGGACCCGCTGCCCTGGTTGAATCTGCCCCTTATCGCGAAGGCCATGTACGGCGGTGTATCCCACCATCGGTACGCGGCCGCTTCCTCGATGTGCCAGTCGAAGGCATTGTCGGAAGCAGCGCGAACCCATACGAGCACGCTGTCAGCATCGACCGCGGGCCTGTCGATTTCCCTGAGGTCCAAGACATCCGGTGAGCCGTACTTGTCGGGGACGATCGCTTTCATCGCGCCCTCGTGAGCCGACGCCCTGGCGGCCGATCTCTCTACCTGACCGGAACCGGCGCATCAGCGTACGTGTAAACCGTGGCGGTCTACTTCTCGACTGATCGCTCTTCCGTAGGCGCTTGGACGCCGCTCGAAGAACCGGAGCTCGCGTGGCGCACCCGATCAAGCGCCGAGCTATCCGCGGATCCCGCTCCGCGCGATGCCCTGGATGAGCTGCCGCTGCGCGAAGAGGAAGAGCGCCACCACCGGCGCGACCGCCATCACCGACCCGGCCATGAGCAGCTGGAAGTTCGTGCTCACGTCGCTCCGGAACACGGTGAGCCCGACCTGGATCGGCCGCAGGTCGGGTGTGTCGGTGATGATGAGCGGCCACTGGAAGTCGTTCCAGGCGCGGATCGCGGTGAGCAGCGCGATGATCGCGAGCGTCGGTCGCGAGAGCGGCAGCACGATGCGCGCCAGGAATCGCAGATGCGAGCAGCCCTCGAGCACCGCGGCCTCGTAGAGCTCGACGGGGAGCTGCAGGAACGCCTGTCGCAGCAGAAAGACGTTGAAGACCGAGGCGCCGAACGGCACGATCAGCGCGAGGTAGGTGTTGTACCAGCCGAGCCGCTGCATCGAGATGTAATTCGGGATAAGCGTCACCTCTGGCGGGATGACGAGCGTCGCGAGCAGCGCGCCGAAGATGAAGCTCCGGCCTGGGACGCGCATCCGCGCAAGAGCGTAGGCAGCGAGGCTCGCGGTGACGAGTCCGAGAAGGACCGTGCCAGAGGCCATGATCCCGCTGTTCAGGAAGTAGCGACCGAACGGAGCCGCGCGCCACGCGTCGGCGTAGTTCGCGATGACCCACTGCGCGGGAAGCAGACTCGGCGGGAAGCTCGTCGCGTCGGACTCGCTCTTGAGCGAGGTGGAGAGCATCCAGAGGAAGGGGAACGCCATGACGAGCCCCGCTCCCGCCATGACGACATAGAGGACGGCGCGCCTAGCCGACATACACGACCCGCCGCGCGAAGAGGCGCCCGTTCGCGACGGTGATCGCAAGCACGACGAGGCCGAGTACGAAGGCGGCGGCGCTCGCGTAGCCGAGCTGCGTCTGGCACCAGAAGCGGTCGAACACGTAGAGCGCCGCGACCTGCGTCGTGCCGAGCGGGTTGCCGGCGCAGCCGAAGGCCTGCCCGCCGCCGCCCAACACGTACACAAGATTGAACGAGGTCATGGCGCCGATCGTCGCGACGAGGAGCAGGAAATACGTTGTCGGCGAGATGAGCGGGAAGGTGATGTGCCGGAACAGGCGGAAGCCGCCGGCCCCATCGATGCGTGCGGCGTCGACGAGCTCGTCGGGGATGGCGGTGAGCCCCGACAGGAACACGACCGCGTGGAACCCGACGAAGTACCAAATGGTGACGAGCATCACCGCGGCGAGCGCGAGGCTCGGCGGCGCGCCCGCGGCGACGATGCCGCGCGGTTCGAGGAGCCAGCGCTGCGCCGGAATGCCGACCCCCTCGAGGATGCCGTTGGCCACGCCGTAGGTCGGGTTGAACACCCAGCTCCACACGAGGCCGACGGCAACCTGCGAGGTCACGTAGGGCAGGAAGTAGACGAGGCGAAATAGGCCGCGCAGCCGCAGACGTTGATGCAGCAGCAGCGCGAGACCGAGGCCGACGGCCATCTCGAGGGGCACCGTGCCGCCGACGTATACGGCGGTGATCGCGAGCGAGCGAAGGAAGTCGGCGTCGCGGACAAGACGCAGGTAATTTCCGATGCCGAGGAACCCCTCCTGCAGGATCTCCCAGCGGAAGAGGCTCATGTAGAAGGCGTAGAGCGCGGGCCAGATGTGGAACGCGCCGATGATGAGGAGAGCCGGCGCGAGGAAGAGATAACCTTCGAGGGCCTCGCGCCTGCGCTGACTCGCGCGCATTCGCGCGCTAGTACCCCGAGAGGATGTCGTTGACTTTCTTTTCAGCCTCCGCGATCGCGTCCTTCGCGCTCGCCTGCCCGAGCAGCGCCTTCGTGACCATGTCACCGAGCACCGGCTGGATCTTCTGCCAGTCGGGGCTCCCCGGGATGCCGTGCGCGTCCTTCAGCGCGTTGATCGCGACGAGCAGCCGGTCGTCCTGGTCGGCGGCGGACTTGAAGGCGGTCGAGTTCCGCGCGGAATCGCGCAGCGGCATGTAGCCGCTCGCAAGGCTCCACGCGACCGTCTGGTCCGTCTCCGTGAGCCATTTCATGAAGAGCCACGCCCCGCGCTGATCGTCCGCCGGTGCCTTCGAGAAGATCACGAGGTTGTTCCCGAAGAGGTCGGTCGAGGCGCCTTTCGGCCCTGCTGGCAGCGGCGCCATGCCGACGCGGAACTTCTTGTCGGCCGGCATGGCCTGCTCGATGAACGGCCGGCTCACGCTCGTCGAGACCGCGAACGCGACCTTGCCCTGCGCGAACGGGTTCTGCCAATCGAAGCCCTGCGTGATGACGGCCGTCTTGTCGGCGAGCGCGAGGTCAACCTGGTACTGCACCGCCGCGATGCCCTGCGGCGTGTTGAACCCCGCCTTCGAGAGGTCGGCGGAGAGCGCGTCGCCTCCTTGCGACCAGAGATACGGAAGAAAGAAGTAGTAGACGTCGGGCGTGTAGGACAGCGGGGTCGCGGTCGTCTTGGCCTTCACCGTCTGAAGCGCGGTGCGGAGCTCGTCCCAAGTCTTCGGTACCGAGACGCCGGCGGCCTTCAGGATGTCGGGGTTGTAGTAAAGGAGCGCGTCGCTCTTCGAGAACGGCCACGATACGAGCGTCTTCTTGCCGTTCACCGGCAGCGAGTTGTCGTCCAGAAGCGCCGGGACGAAGTCCGCGAGCTGATCCTTCGAGAGCCCGTCTGGCGAGTCGACGAATTGCTGCACTGGCACGATCGCCTTCGCCTTCAAGTACTGCGCGGTCTGCGGCGGGCCGCTGACCATAGCCATGTCCGGGACGGAGCCGGCCTGGATCGCGCTGACGACCTTCTGGTAGAGCTGGTCGTAGGTCCCCTGGAACTGCCCGGTGACCTGGACCTTATGCGTCGAGTTGAACTTCGCGATGAGCTCGTTGAGCCGATCGCCCAGCACGCCGCTCTGGCCGTGCCAGAACGTGATCGAGACCGCGGGCTCTGGGGCCACCGTCTGGGGCTGGATCGCCGTCGGGGTCGCGCTCGGCCCGCACGATGCGAGGAGGAGCGCGGCGAGGACGATGAATACGTGAATACGCATCGCATCCACCTCCGAAAGACCGATCGCGAGTCTAGATTCCTTGGTCGCCCTGATTCAGCGCTCGGCAGCTCGGTCTCTCGCGCCCCGTCTGGTGAGCTCAAACATCCCTTGGGCTTATCTTCGGACGCGCGATCCCCAAATCAGGCCGGCGCTACGCCCGACGAATCCCGCTACGCGAGGCTGATCGCCGCACGCAGGTCGCGATCGAGGATCGAGCCGAGCCGCGCGATCTCCGCTTCCAGCGCGTTCCGCGGCGGCCTGCCGGCCTCCTTGAACCAAGCGACCCGCACTCGGTCGCCGTCCAGTTCCCAGGTGCCGCACACCATGCCCCCCGCCACGACCACCGGCGAGATCCAGCCGCTCTGCTTGCTCACGGCTGCCCGTCGCGCTGCCGGTATGACGTGGCCGTCCTCGGTGCCGGGACCCAACACGTATTGGTCGAACCCCGGCAGCAGACGCACCGCCGCGGTCGGCTTCGCCGACGCCAGATCTTCGAGGTCCACGGCGAGAACGTACCGGCGCTCCCCTTCCACCTCGACTTCGCCGAGACGATCGCCAAGTGCGCTGAACCAGGTCCGAAGCTGTCGCGCGCTGATCCTTCCGCGGGACAGCCAGCTGCGGAAGTTCTCGATCGTCGCCGGCCCGTAGGCGCGGAGGTATGCGGCGATGACTATCGCTGCCGCCTCATCCGGCTCAGGCAGGCGGACCCAGCGCGAGCTCGCGTCCTCCGGTCGCATGAAGGTCACGCGATTTCCTCGGCTTGGCCCGAAGCAGAGGTCGCCCTGCCACGCGTAGGGCTTGAGCAGCGTGCCCCATCCCGAGCGGAGCGCCTCGCCGAGGTGACCGTAACCGCGCCGCGCGATCACCGCGGCGATCAGCTCGTCCCGCGTGAGGGCCTTACCGTCAAGCGTCTCGCGGACAACCTCGCGAAGGGCATCGAGCTGCTTCGGGGTGACGCCGAAATACGCTTGCCAGCTGGGCCGCTCCCACGATCGTCCTGACGCCATCAGCGAGAGGAAGGCACCACCGTCCTCCGGTGTGAGCAGGTGCAGCGTGCCGCGCATCGCCCACGTCCTGATGAGGCGACCCTCGGACAGCGCGCGGCTGACCTCGCCGGGCCGCGATGCCTCGCGCCGGACGCGGATCGCGAGCTCGGCGGACGACGCCACTTGGGCTTGGACCCCGCAGAGGCGGCGGACCACGCCCGCGACGGGCAGCTTCCCGACCGGATCCAGGAGCTGGCGCTGCATCCGCCACGCGAGCGCTTGTCGCCAGTTGACCTTCAGGACCAATGCGGCGAGCGTACTTTGCCGGCCGCTCCGGCGACGCGCGATCCGAACGTCCGAAGGGCCCGCGCCCGCGAACCCACAGAGACATTGTTGCACCAACATATGTTGTACGAGTAATATGTTTCCTTGTGGCCGACGTTTTTGAGATCCTGGGCGACCCCACCCGCCGCCGCCTCGTCGAGGCGCTCCGGAGCGGCGAGCGCTCCGTGAACGAGCTGGTAGAGGTCGTGGATATCGGTCAGCCCGGCGTCTCGCGGCAGCTCGCCATCCTCGAGGAGGCCCGATTCGTGCGCGTCCGCCCTGATGGAAGGCGAAGGCTCTACGCGCTGCGCCCGGAGCCGTTCCGGGAGCTCGACAATTGGATGAGCGGATACCGCGACCTGTGGCAGGCACGCCTCGACAGGTTCGCGGCGGAGCTCGACCGACGACGGAAGGCGCGGGCGAAGGACAGGGGGCGACGCACTTGAGCACGCGGCTTCAGCCAAGATGGCAATACCGATGGAGGATCAGCAAGTGAACGCAGTCACACCGAGCCTGACGTTCAAGGACCACGCCGAAGATGCGATAAAGCTCTACACCTCTGTCATCAAGAACTCGAAGATCGGCAGCGTCATGCGCAGCGATGGAAGCGGACTCCCAAAGGGCAGCGTGCTACACGCGTCCTTCGAGCTCGACGGTCGCGAATTCACGGCGATGGACGGCGGGCCGAGCTTCTCGTTCTCCGAAGGGTTCTCGCTCGTCGCGACCTGCGACACGCAGGAAGAGCTCGACAACATCTGGAAGCGGCTCTCGTCGGATGGCGGAGAAGAAGGACGCTGCGGCTGGCTCAAAGATCGCTTTGGGGTGTCGTGGCAGGTCGTTCCGCGCGCGCTTGGCGAGATGATGGGACACCCCGAATCCGGCAACTCCGGGAAGGTCATGGAGGCGTTGCTCAAGATGGGCAAGCTCGACATCGCGACGCTCAAGGCGGCCTACAAACAGCGATGAACGCCGCGATGTCATCAGACGCACGGCGGACGGTCACACTCGAACGCACGTTCGAGGCCTCGATCGAGGAGGTCTGGGATCTTTGGACGACGAAGGAAGGCATCGAGTCGTGGTGGGGCCCCGAAGGCTTCGCCGTCGAAGTCCTCAAGCTCGATCTTCGGCCGGGCGGCGAGCTCGTCTACGCGACGACCGCGATCGCCTCGGACCAGGTCGAGTTCATGAAGAACGCGGGGATGCCGCTGACCATCGAGACCCGAGTGACATATTCGGACGTCGTTCCGCCAAGGCGGCTCGCGTACACGACTCGCGCCGATTTCATTCCCGGTGTCGACCCATACGACGCCGCGACCGCCGTCGAGCTGCACCCGAGCGCGGACGGCGTGAGGCTAGTCTTGACCCAAGACGCGATGCACGACGAGCACTGGACGCGGATGGCGGTCATGGGCTGGGAGAGCGAGCTGGGCAAGCTCGCCCGGGTCCTCTCGGAGCATGCTCGGCCCTAGCTGAGCGCTCTGACCCACGAGCGTCGTCGCCCTAAACCACCCAACATGCTGAAAGAGGACCGGTCGCCCTGATTTAAGGGGCCGTGCCGCAGGTGTCGATTTCACCAATCCCTTGTTCGACGTGTGGGTAGAGCCGAGGTCCACCCGTCGAAAGCCGGGAACCCCGGTCAAGAAAGAAGAAGGAGAACGAAGATGCGATTCCTGCTTTACGAGACCGGCAACGCGAAGCCGAGCGCTCCGCCGAGCCCGGAGCTCATGGCCGAGATGGGGAAGCTCATCGAGGAAACGACGCGCGCGGGCATCCTGCTCGCGACGGGCGGGCTCGGAGACAAGAGCACGCACGTTCGCAGCTCGGCAGGGAAGGTCACCATCACAGATGGACCCTTCACCGAGACGAAGGAGCTGACCGGCGGTTTCGCACTGATCGAGGTGAAGTCGAAGGACGAGGCTCTCGAGTGGGCCAAGCGCTTCCGGAAGATCGTCGGAGACGGTGAGTCCGTGATCCAGGAAGTGTTCGGGGGCGACGGTCGGTAGTGACGGCGGATACACACAGCGCGATCGACGCGGTGTGGCGGATCGAGTCCCCAAGACTCATCGCTGGACTGACGCGGATCGTGCGCGACGTCGGTCTTGCCGAGGACCTTGCGCAGGACGCCCTCGTCGCCGCGCTCGAGCAGTGGCCGGAGTCAGGTGTCCCGGACAATCCGGGCGCCTGGCTCATGGCCACCGCGAAACATCGCGGAATCGATCGCCTGCGCCGCAACGAGCGGCTTGAACGCAAACACGAAGAGCTCGGCCGCGAGCTCGAAGTCCAGCAGGAGATGGCAGTGGCAGATCTCGAAACCGCGACCGATGACGACGTGGGTGACGACCTCCTGCGCCTCATGTTCATTTCCTGCCATCCGGTCCTCTCGCCCGAGGCGCGGGTCGCGCTCACGCTGCGTTTGCTCGCGAGTCTCACGACAGAGGAGATCGCGCGAGCCTTCCTCGTTCCCGTGTCGACCATCGCTCAGCGCATCGTCCGCGCCAAGCGGACACTCACCGAGGCCCGCGTTCCGTTCGAGGTGCCCTCTGGGGCCGAGCTCGACGCACGCCTGGGGTCGGTGCTTCAGGTCATCTACCTCGTCTTCAACGAGGGCTACTCGGCGACCGCGGGCGATGACTGGATGCGTGCGGGGCTGTGTGACGACGCGCTCCGTCTCGGCCGAATCTTGGCCGGGCTCGCGCCAAAGGAGCCGGAGGTCCACGGCCTCGTCGCCCTGATGGAGATCCAGGCATCCCGCACACGCGCGCGAGTCGGTCCGACGGGGGAGATCGTTCTCTTGCTCGATCAGGACCGTGCCCGCTGGGACCCACTTCTCATTCATCGAGGCCTCGCCGCGCTGGAGCGTGCCGAGAAGCTCGGGGGCGCGCTCGGCCCATATGCGCTGCAGGCGGCGATCGTCGCCTGTCACGCGCGGGCACGGACGGCTGCGGAAACGGACTGGACCCGGATCGTGGCGCTCTACGACGCGCTCGCGCAGCTTGTGCCATCACCCGTCGTGGAGCTGAATCGCGCGGTGGCGCACGGGATGGCGTTCGGTCCGGCGGCCGGCCTCGAGCTCGTCGACGCGCTGATCTCGGAGCCGTCGCTCAAGGGGTACCACCTCTTGCCGAGCGCTCGCGGCGACCTCCTCGCAAAGCTCGGCCGCTCGGATGAGGCGCGCACGGAGTTCGAGCGCGCGGCATCACTCACGCAGAACGCGCGCGAACGTCACCTCCTGCTGGAGCGTGCGGCGGCGTGCTCACGTTGAGCACACCCGGCCAGATCGTCATCCTGAACGGCGCTCCACGATCCGGTAAGTCCAGCATCGTCACCGTGATCCAGGAAACCTTCCCGGGCCCGTGGATGAACCTGGGTGTGGATGTCTTCGTGAGGCACGTCACGCCGAAGCGCTACCGGCCAGGAATGGGCTTGCGGCCTGGCGAAGAGGGCCACTCGCTCGAGCCTCTCGTCCCGGCGTTCTACGGCGCGATGTACGAGTCGATAGCCGCTCACAGCCGTTCGGGGCTGAACGTCATCGTTGACGTCGGCCATCACGACGAGAAGATCCTCGCCGACTGCGCGAGGCGTCTTTCGGGACTGCCTGTCCTCTTTGTCGGCGTTCGTTGTCCGATCGGTGTGGTGATGGAACGACGGAACAACGGTCAGATCGGGCGAGAAGGCGAGTACGCCACGGGTTCGGCCGATGAACCGATCCCGACCCCGGTCCAGCTATGGCAGGAGCAAGTTCACATTCCTGGCCTCTACGACCTCGAGGTCGACACGTCGGTCTTGAGCCCGGAGCAATGCGCCGATCTCATCCGGCGCCGCCTCGAAGATGGACCTCCGCCGTCCGCGTTCCGACGACTCGCTGAAGGAACGCGTTAGGGCGTGTCCCCCGGCACCTCCGTCATCTCCCCAGGCGCAAGGACGCGCACCTCGGTCCCCGGAGCGCGTCGGGCGACTTCGTGGGCGAAATCCAGCGGCGGCTTTGCCAGGGGCCGCGGCCAGATGCGCGCGAGCGCGAACGGATAGAACGTCCCCCAATGGATGGGGATCGCCACGCGCGGAGCGATGCGGACGACCGCTTCCGCGGCACGCGCAGGATCCATATGTCCACCGCCGAGGCGCGGGCCCCAGCCCCACACCGGGAGCAACGCGACGTCCACATGGCCGGCCAGGTCGGCCATCTCGGGAAAGATGTCGGTGTCGCCGGCGAAATACACGCGGGACGAACCGACGATGTGAAAGCCGAGCGCCGCACTCGACGGTCCGAACGGGCGGCGCCCACCGTGATGGAGCGCGGGCATCGCCTTGATCCGGATCGATCCGACCTCGATCTGCTGGCCCGGCGTGACCTCGACGACTTCGTGATGTCTTTCTACGAGGCGGCCAAGCCCCGCGGGGACCACGGTCCGCGGCCGCCCGCGTAGCCTGCGCAGCGATGGCAGGTGCAGGTGGTCGTGATGGGCATGTGAGATCAGCACCACGTCGGCTTCGATGCCTTCGAGCATCTCGTCGGCGGCATCAGAGTGCCGATGCAACGGGCCGATGCGATCGACGAGCAGCGGGTCCGTGAGGATGCGGACCCCATCCAGCTCCAGCAGCACAGTCGAATGGCCCAGGTAGCGCAGGCGCGCCGGGACACCGATCCCCGAAGCGTAAAGCCGTGAAACCACTTCGGCGGCTGGCCGCGTTCTACGCGGTCCAGCTCCGTTTGTTATGGAGGTGGAGCGGCGGACGGGCGGCGCTCTTTGTTCGCGCGGTGATGACGGCCGCCGTTTCGGTGATGGCTTTGCTGGTGACCGCCTGGCTCAGTCCCGGCATCGCCATCCACGACACCGGGACCGCGATCATCGTCGCCGTCCTCCTGGCCACGGCGACCACTCTGGCGCGGCCAGTGTTGATCGCCCTCCTGTCTGGTGTGTCGATCTTCCTCTCAGCGGTC
>Ga0209237_1001269_pt1 | contig 14945 bp, 11 predicted proteins | sample GraSoi013_1_40cm_2_FD_185820 | JGI IMG/M metagenome (GOLD analysis project Ga0209237, IMG submission 185820) | Grasslands soil microbial communities from the Angelo Coastal Reserve, California, USA - Sample 10_02_2013_1_40cm (SPAdes) (version 2) | ecosystem: Environmental > Terrestrial > Soil >... | reverse complement strand
CCGAAGCTCGTGGCGGATCGTCCGCTGGTGCAGCCGACCACCGCGAGCACCGAGGCCCACGACCTGTATTTGAAGGGCCGCTACCTGTGGAACCAGCGTACCGAAGAGACGTTGAGAAAGGCGAAGGCGCGATTCCGGAAGGTGCTCCAGCGCATGAATCTCGATTGAGCACGGTCGGATCGGATGACTGGTCGAGGTAGGGCCGGAGCCGAGGGCGTGATGAGTCAAGCGCGATGGGCGGTCAGGATGGCCGCTGCAGAGCGCTCGACGTCCTCCCGCGCCGTGCTCCAGTTGCACACCGAGATGCGCATCAGCGTCCGTCCGCGCCAGACGGTTCCCGAGAGCCAGCAAGTGCCGTCGCGCTGCACGCGCGAGATGATCTCGCGGGTCCACGCGTCGCCTTCTTCGACGGACGACCCGGGACGCTCGAAGCGCACCAGCACCTGGTTGAGCACCACTTCGTTGACCACGCTCACTCCCGGTGCTGCCGAGAGCCGCTCGGCGAAGAGGCGGGCGTGGTCGCAGCAGCGCTCGACCAGGGCGGCGATGCCGGCGCGGCCGAGCGATCGGAGCGCCGCATAGACCGTGAACCCGCGTGCCCGGCGGGAAAACTCCGGCGTCCATTCGTAGTTGTCGCGCTCGCTGCTCGAACGCTGCAGATAGGCCGCGGTCCGCGCCATGGCGACGCGGTGGGCGGCGGTGTCGCGCACGAAGGCGAGACCGCTGTCATAGGGAACGTTCAACCACTTGTGCGCGTCGGTGGCCCAGGAGTCCGCGGCGCTGACGCCCTCGAGCAGGTGGCGGAAGCGCGCGCTCGCCGCGGCCCAGAGGCCGAATGCGCCGTCGACGTGCACCCAGGCGTTGCCGTGCGCGCGCGCCAGGCGGGTGATCTCGCCAAGCGGATCGAACGAGCCGGTGTTCACGTTGCCGGCTTGCGCACAGATGATGGCGGGCGCGCCCTCGGCCGCCCGGAGCGCCTCGCGCAGCGCCTCGGGCAGCATGCGGCCCTGACTATCACTCTTGACTTTGACGACGCAGGCATCGCCCAGGCCGAGCAGCCGGAGCGCGCCGTACACGGTGATGTGCGCTTCATCGCCGGCCAGCACGACGAGGCGCGGCGCGCCGATGAGCCCCTGCGTGGCGACGTCCCATCCGGCGCGCGCCAGCACCGCCTGCCGGGCAGCCGCGAGGCAAGTGGTGTTCGCCATCTGCCCACCGGTGACGAAGCCCATGCCGGTCCCTTCGGGGAGGCCGAACAATTCACGCAGCCAACCGAGCACCGTCTCCTCGACGATGGCCGCGGCGGGCGAGAGCACGAACAGCCCGGCGTTCTGGTCCCAGGCAGTCGTCAACCAGTCGGCCGCCAGCGCCGCCGGGACGCTGCCGCCGATGACGAAACCGAAGAAGCGCGGACCGCCGCTGGCGACGATGCCCGGGTCGGCCTTGCGCGCCAGCTCCTCGACGATGCGCGCGGCGGGTTCCCCCTGCTCGGGCAAGGGACCGGCCAGCGCGGTCCGCATGGCCGCCGCATCGGCGGCGGCGCCGACCGGCCGCGCGTGGAGGCCCTCCAGGTAGCGCGCTGCGGCCGCGTACGCTGCATCGAGAGCTGCGCGATCCACTGTCCGCCCCTTTCAGTTTCCGCAGTGTTCTAAACTGCCCCGCGCCGCCGCGCCGCAAAGCCAGATGCGCTGCACCGATCAGTCCGGCCGCGGGGACCTCAGCCTCGACCAATCGATGCGCCAGGCGTTGCCCATCCGGATCCAGACCAGGGGCCGACGACTCTCGGGGGGCGTTGCCAGCGCGAGATGGTACAGCTCGTCGACCCGGGCGTGGAAACCGCGGGTGTGAGGCGTCTCCAGGAAGCCGAACTTCTCGCGATCGAGGTGATGGCAGAACTCGTGCAGCAGCGTGTGAAGAAGGCCGCGATAGGAGGTCACCTTCCCGAGCACCGCCGTGCGCATCCAGATCCGGATCCGGTTCTCCTCGAAGTCATAGTCACCGAACAGCTCGGAATGTCCGCCCTCCCAGACGCTCCGCGGCCTGGCCCCGAGGACCCGCAATGCAGGCTGGCCGATCTGGTAGGTTCGAGCGAGGAGGCCGAGGATCGACTCGCCCTCCGCCCGGACACGCCGTGGATCGCCGACGGCGATCGCTGCCTGAAAAAGTCTGGCGCGGGCCTGCAGGTCGCGGGCCTCGGGGAGGGCCACGAGGCTGGTGAGCGCGTCGCTCTCGTCGAATTCGCGACGCGCCTTGCGGCTTCGGGGAGGGCGGTCGGTCGTCACGCCGGCGAATTTAACGACCGCAGGGGCCGGCGGATCATGTTGTGATCCGGCATCGAGTCACATATCCCCTCGCCCAGGAAAGGTCGCGCGAAGTCGGCGTCGAAAGGGTGAGCATGCTGAAGGGGACAGCCGTATCCGCCGGAGTAGCGCAGGGCACGGCGTACGTCTTGAGCTGTGGCTATCGCGCCGCGGTTCCACAGCGCAGCATCCGGCCATCCGAAATCGACGGCGAGCGGATGCGCCTCGATTCGGCGGTTGCGAGGGCCGAGGCGGAGCTGTCAGCCCTGCAGGATGACCTGCGCGAGAAGATCGGTGCGACCCAGGCGGACATCTTCGGCGCACAGAGGCTGATTCTCGGCGACGCCTCCTTGCGCGATCGGGTGCTGCATACGGTGCAGGAGAAACGCATCAACGTGGAAGCGGCGGTCTCCGAGGTCTTCGAGGATTACACGCAGAATCTCGAGACTGCGGCGGACGGTTACCTGCGGGGAAGGGCAGCGGACATCCGCGACGTGGGCAGGCGGCTGCTCTCCTCCCTCGCCACGGGACCGAGCTCCGCCAGGGCGGAGATCCCGGCCGGCGCGATCGTGGTCGCCGACGAGCTCTTGCCCTCGGTGACCGCGCGCCTCCAGCTCGACAACGTGCGCGCATTCGTGACCGTGCGAGGCAACAAGTTCTCCCACAGCTCGATCCTCGCGCGGTCGCTCGGGACGCCGGCTGTGGCCGGCGTGCCTTCCGCCCTGGCGCAGATCAAGACGGGCGACCGGCTCATCGTCGACGCCGTGGCCGGCGTCGTCTTCGTCAATCCGGAAAGCTCGATCGAACGCGAGTACGATCGCCTGGCCGCGGATCTGAAGTCCTCGAAGGAGCAGCTGCGGCACCTCGTCGATCTCTCCACCGTCACGCTCGACGGCACGACGCTTCCACTGTTGGCGAACGTCAACAAATTCTCCGATACCGAAGCGGCGCTGCTCAACAAGGCTGACGGAATCGGCCTCTACCGGACCGAATTCACCTTTTCCATCCGCAGCACTTTTCCTACCGAGGACGATCAGTTCGAGTACCTCGAGCGCGCGGCGGAGCGGATGCATCCGCGAAAGATGGTCTTCCGCCTGGTGGATCTGGGCGGCGACAAGATCCTCCCGTATTTTCCCCTCCCGCCGTCGCGGAATCCATCCCTCGCCGAGCGCGGCATCCGGCTGCTGCTCCGGCACGTCGATCTGCTGAAGACCCAGCTGCGCGCCTTCTTGCGCGTGAGCGCCGGTCATCCAGTGTCCATCCTCCTCCCCGTCGTCGTCGGGATCGAGGACGTGCGTCAGGTCCGGGTGGTGGTGCGGCAAGTGCAGGACGAGCTCTCCGCCGAAGGAAAGCGCTTCGATGCGGCCGTCCCCATCGGCGCGATGATCGAGGTGCCGTCGGCCGCCCTGATGATCCGGAACCTGGCGAAGGAGGTCGACTTCCTCAGCCTGGGAACGAACGACCTCGTCCAGTACGTGCTGGCCGCCGATCGCGAGGACGAGACCACGGCGCCCTACTACCAGCCCTTGCACCCCGCAGTCCTCCGTCTCATCGAGTCAGTGGTCGAGGGCGCGAGGAGCGCGGGCCGGGAGCTCACCATCTGCGGTGAGATGGCGGGGGATCCGCTGCACACCGCGCTGCTGCTCGGGCTCGGGCTGCGCGAGCTCAGCGTCGCACCGGGCCAGATGCTCGAGGTGAAGGACGCCATCCGGCAGACTCGCCTCGACGAGGCACGGCGACTCGCCAGCGTCGCCCTGGAGCTCGGATCGGCGGCCGAAGTGGAGGCGCTTTTGAACCAGAACCGGCCTGCTCGGTCTGGCCATCCCGCGAGCGTGGGGCCGGCGGCAACCCGACCCTGACGCGTCGCTTTGGCGGCTGCTACGTCTGCGATCGCGTCGCTTCCTCCCAGCGCGCCGGATGCAGGCCCGGTCTCCAGGCGAACCTCGATTGACCGGGCCGGCCTTGAACCGCGTCGGCGATCAGCGGCCCCAGCACCGGCGCGAACTTGAAGGCGTGCCCGCTGTCGCCCGATGCGACCACCACGCCGGGCCGATCGGGATCGCGGGCGATCCAGAAGTGTCCGTCGCAGGAATCGCAGTAGAGGCAGATCCGCGTATGGACGATGGGCGCATCCTGCAGCAACGGGAAGGTGCTGGCCAGGAACTCTCGCAGCTGCCGCGTCTCTTCCACGGTAACGGATCTCTGCGGCGATTGGGGATGCATCGGCCGGCCCCTGGCGTGCCGCGCGATCTTGACCACTCCGCCCTCCGGATGCGCGGGGAAGCCGTAATAGCCGGTGTTCTGGATGTCCGCGCAGAAGACGGGAAAGCGCTCCGGCAGGAAGGCGTCGCACTGCTTTGGCGCGAGGTGGAAGACGGGATGTCCCGTAGAGCGAAATTCCGCAGCCAGCCAGGGGAGCGCGTGCGGCGTCCAGGCGCCGAGAGCGAGGACCACTTGATCGGCCGCCATCGCCTCGCCCGCGCCGGAGATGATTCCCACGCCTTGCTCGAGCAGGCGCGCGAAGACGACGCCCTCGCGCAGCTCCACGCCGAGCCGCCGTGCCTCGGCGACGAGGCGCGCGATCGCCTTCCCGCTTTCGACGAAGCCGCCCTCCGGATCGTAGATGCCGTGGCGGTAGCGCTCTGCGTTCCAGGCGGGAAATCGCGCCCGCACCGCGGCGCCATCGAGCAGCTCGGGCCGATGGCCGCGGCGTGAAACCATCTCGAAGCTGTCCTGCTCGAGCGTGCCGGGCGCGAGCGGCGTCCGCCGCAGCAGCAACAGACCGGTCTCGTGGTAGAGCGGGCCGAGATCGCGGTTCCACCGTAGCCAGCCTTCGATGGCCCTCTCGGCCAGGGCGGTATAGGGCTCGTCGGCGCCGTACTCGAGTCGCACCACCTTGCTGATGTCGGTGGAGGCGGCAAGGGGGTGTGGAAGCGGTCCCGGATCGATCAGCACGACTGGGTGACCGCGCTCGCGCAGCTCGATGGCGGCGGTCACTCCGAAGACTCCGGCGCCGGCAACCAGGACGCGATCCATGCCGGGGCTCACGAGGTCGGGTCGAGCTTCGCCACCTTCATGACGGTATCCCAGGTGCGCGTGGTGACGTCCTTGCCGAACGTCTTCTCGATGAGCGTCATGAACACCGGCCCGCGCGGGCCCGGGACATAAGCGGTGAACACCTCGGCGTCCTGGATGCGCAGGATGCGAGCGCCGTCGAGCTCGAGCGGCAGTTTGATGCGGGCTTTGGGTTCGAGGCGCAGGAACGTGACCACGCGCTTCGCTCCGGGCTTCAGCCGGAATCCTTCGTAGGGATCGGAGTCGAGGATCCTGCGAAGCGCTTCGATCGGTCGCACGATGGTGGGGAAAGCGCTTCCGAGGCTTTTCTTCATCGCCGCCTCGGCCTTGTGCTCGAGCGCTGCTTGCGGCGCCCCGGGTGCGCTGAAGACCACGTTTCCACTCGAGAGCACCGTCTTCACGTCCTTGAATCCTGCCGCCTCGAACGCCTTCCTGAGCTCCGGCATCTTCGCGTTCATCGGGCTCACGCCCCGGAGGAACGCCGCGTAGCGCTTCATGCGCAGGACCATATCTGCATACTACTGCGACGCTACCGCGGCGACGGCATGGTATGGCCTGCATGTCCGAAGCAACCGCTCTGGAACGCGGCCGGACCATCGCCGGCCGTGAGCCCCTGGGCGCGGCCGCCGCCTATCCCACCTCCGCTCGTTCTTCGACGGCGACGAGAGACGGGCGCTTGCGCCCAGCGAGCCTGCGCAAGGTGGTGAAGAAGATCGGCGTGAGCAACAGCCCGAACAAAGTGACGCCGATCATTCCGGAGAACACGGCGACGCCCATGGCGTGGCGCATCTCGGCGCCGGCGCCGCGCGACGATACCAGAGGCCAGACGCCCATGATGAACGCGATCGACGTCATCAAGATCGGACGAAGGCGGAGGCGGCAGGCCTCGAGCACGGCGGCGATCGGGTCGCGGTTGCCCTCCTCCTGCTTGTCCTTTGCGAACTCGACGATGAGGATCGCGTTCTTGCAAGCGAGACCCACCAGCACGAACAGGCCGATCTGGGTGAAGATGTTGTTGTCGCTGCCGTCGAGCCAGACGCCGGTGATGGCCGCGAGCAGGCACATCGGCACGATCAGGATCACGCTCAGCGGCAGCGTCCAGCTCTCGTACTGCGCTGCCAGGACCAGGAATACGAGCAGCACGCAGAGCGGGAAAACGAGCAGGCCGGTATTGCCGGCGAGGATCTGCTGGTACGTGAGCTCGGTCCATTCGTAGGTCATCCCCGGCGAAAGCTCGCGCGTGGCGATGGACTGGACGGCGGCGAGCGCTTCACCGGAGCTCCGACCGGGCGCCGGAGCTCCGTTCACCTCGGCGGCCGGATAGCCGTTGTAGCGCGTGACGCGGTCGGGACCGTTCGTCGCCTGCACCGAAAGGACGCTTCCCAGCGGCAGCATCGCACCGTTCGCGTTGCGCGTTTGCAGCGCCATCACGTCCTCGGGCGCGAGCCGATGCCGCGCGTCCGCCTGGACGGTGACCTGGAAGGTGCGGCCGAAGCGATTGAAGTCGTTCACGTAGACGGAGCCGAGATAGGCCTGCATCGTCTCGAACACGTCGTTCAAAGCGACGCCGTGTGACTTGGCCTTCGTCCGGTCGAGGTTCGCGAACAGCTGGGGAACGTTCACCTGGTACCCGGAGAAGAGCCCCGTGAGCTCGGACCGCTGATATCCGGCGGCGAGGACCTTCTGGGTCTCCTGATAGAGGGGATTCAGCCCGAGGTCACCCCGATCCTCGACATAGAACTTGAAGCCGCCGATGGTCCCCAGGCCCTGCACCGGCGGGGGAGGGAAGACCCCGACGATCGCGTCCTGGATCTCGGAGAACTTCCGGTTCAACGTGGCGGCGATCGCGGGCCCCTGCAGGTGCCCGGCCTTGCGCTCCGCAAAGGGCTTCAGACCCACGAACACGATTCCGGCGTTCGTGCTGTTGGTGAAGCCGGCGATGGAGAGGCCCGGGAACGCGATCGCATGCTCGACGCCCTCGGTCTCGAGCGCCGCCTGCGACATGCGTCGAATGACTTCGTCGGTGCGATCCAGCGAGGCAGCGTCCGGAAGCTGCGCGAACGCGACCAGGTACTGCTTGTCCTGCGTGGGCACGAAACCGGTCGGTACCCGCGCGAAGCCGAGCCAGGTGAGCGCCAGAAGCCCCGCATACGCGGCCAGCGCCACCCCCGAGCGGCGCAGGATCCGCCGCACCAGGCCGACGTAACCGCGCGACGCCGCGCCGAAGAAGCGGTTGAAGGGCGCGAACAGCCAGCCCAGGCCGCGATCGATCGTCCGCGTAACCGTGTCCTTGGGAGCGTCGTGGGCGCGGAGCAGCACGGCAGACAGCGCCGGGCTCAAGGTGAGCGAGTTCAGGGCGGAGATGACCGTGGAGATGGCGATGGTGAGCGCGAACTGCTTGTAGAACTGGCCGCTGAGCCCGGGGATGAAGCCGATGGGGACGAATACCGCGCAGAGGACCAGGGCGATGGCGATGATCGGGCCGCTCACCTCGTCCATCGCGCGACGGGTCGCGTCCCGCGGCGAGAGCCCGAGCGCGATGTTCCGTTCCACGTTCTCCACCACCACGATCGCGTCGTCGACGACGATTCCGATGGCGAGCACCAGCCCGAAGAGGGAGAGCGCGTTGATGGAGAAGCCGAACAGCTTCATCACCGCGAAGGTCCCGACCAGCGACACCGGGACCGCCACGATGGGGATGATCGACGCCCGCCAGGTCTGGAGGAAGAGGATCACCACGATCACGACCAGCGCCAGCGCCTCGAGGAGGGTGACAACCACTTCCTCGATCGAGGAGCGCACGAAGCGGGTCGGGTCGTAGACGATGCTGTAGGAGATGCCTTCCGGAAAGGTTCGCGACAACTCGGCCATGGTCTTGCGGACCGCGTCGGAGAGAGCGAGCGCGTTGGAACCGGGCGCCTGGAAGATGGGGATCGCCACCGCCGCTTTGTTGTCGAGCAGGCTGCGGAGCGCGTATTGGTTCGCGCCCAGCTCGATGCGGCCGAGATCGGCCAGGCGGACCTTGGCGCCGTCCGGCGACGTCTTGACGATGACCTCGCCGAACTCCTCCGCGTCGACGAGCCGGCCGCGCGCGTTGATGCTGAGCTGGAAGCTGGCATCGCGGGGGGAGGGCTGCTGGCCCAGCGCGCCAGCCGCGACCTGGACGTTCTGCTCGCGCAAGGCGCGCACCACGTCGCTCGCGGTGAGGTCGCGCGCGGCGACCTTCTCGGGATCGAGCCAGATCCGCATGCTGTAGTCACCCGAGCCGAACAGCTGCACGTCGCCCATGCCGGGGAGGCGGGCGAGGCTGTCCTTCACTTGAAGGAGAGCGAAGTTGCGGATGTAGGTCTCGTCGTAGCGGCCGTCGGGCGAGAAGAGGTGGACGACCAGCGACAGGTCGGGCGAGCTCTTGCGCGTGGTGACGCCGAGCCGGAGCACGTCTTCGGGCAGCCGCGGAAGGGCTTGCGAGACGCGGTTCTGCACCTGGACCTGCGCGATGTCGATGTCCGTCCCGATCCGGAACGTGATGGTGAGCGCCATCGATCCGTCGGCGTTGGAGAGCGAGGACATGTAGAGCATGTCCTCGACGCCGTTGATCTCCTGCTCGAGGGGCGCGGCCACCGTCTCGGCGATCACTTGCGGGCTCGCGCCGGGGTACTGGGCCCGCACCACCACCGTCGGCGGGACCACTTCCGGGTACTCGGAGATGGGAAGCTGGAAAGCCGAGATCGCGCCGATGACGAAGATGACGATCGAGAGCACGCCCGCGAAGATCGGGCGATCCACGAAGAAGCGGGCAATTTTCATTGCGGGGTCTCCTTCGGCGACGACTGCGAGTCGACTGCCCGCATCGCGATGAGCTCCGGCGTGACTTCGACGCCGGGGCGCACGCGCTGCAGGCCGCGAACCACTACGCGATCAGAGGGCGAGAGCCCTTCACGCACGACGCGGAGTCCGTCCTCGAGCGGACCGAGCTTCACCGCGTGGTATCTGGCCCGGCCGTCCGCCCCGACCACCCAGACGAATCGCCGGTCCTGATCGGTGGCGATCGCGCGATCGGCGACGAGCAGCACCTCGCGCGCTGCGCCGTCGGTCAGCCGCACCCGGGCGAATAGCCCGTGCGAGAGCCGGCCGTCCGGGTTCCGGACCACGGCGCGCACCTTCAGAGTCCCGGTCGCCGGGTCCACCCGATTGTCGATGAAGTCGATCGGCACCTCGTGCGGATATCCGTCTTCGCCGGGAAAGCCGACGCGCGCCACGCCACCGCCTGCGCCGCGGAGGCGCAGGCCCTCGACCTCGCTCACGTCGACGTAGACGTAGAGCGGATCGACTGAAACCACGGTCGCGAGCGGCGACGCCGTGTTGGGACCGACGATGTTTCCCGCGGTGATGAGGATGCGGCCGATCCGTCCCGCGATGGGCGAGCGGACGTAGGCGTAGTCGAGGTCGAGCTCAGCGCTCGAGACGGCCGCCGCGGCTGCTGCCCGGCGCGCCGCGAGCTGGTCGACCGCCGCGCTCTGCGCGTCATAGTCGCGTTGGGGGATCACGTTCGTCTTCAAGAGCTCCTCGGCGCGGGCCGCGTTCTTCTTGGCGAGCTCGTAGTCGGCGCGGACGCTCTGCAGGTCCGCCTGCGCACGCGCCAGCGCGGCCTGGTAAGGCCTGGGATCGACGACGAAGAGCAGATCGCCCTTCTTCACCAGATCTCCTTCGCGGAACGCCGCGCGCACCAGATGCCCGGACGCGCGGGTGCGGATTTCCACTGCCTCAGGCGCTTCCGTGCGGCCGGTGTGCTCGCTGAAGTCGGCGACCGTGGCCGCTAGCGGCTGGGCGACCGTGACCTTGGGGTGGCTCTCGCCCGCCGACGCGCCGGCCTCCGCGCGCCGACCGCACCCGGCGGCGGCGGCGAGAGAGAGCGCAAGGAGCGCGAGCGCGCACTGAATCGAGAATCCTCGGATGAGGTTCATGGAAGCTCCAGCAGGGGTTTCGCGGCGTCCGCGGTCAGGCCGCGACGGTCATTCCGCCGTCAGCGACGATCTCGACGCCGACCAGGAAAGAGGAATCAGGGCTGGCGAGGAAGAGAGCGGTTTTTGCAATCTCCTCCGGCGCGCCGAAGCGCTTCCCCAACGTGCGGGCGTGCACCTTCTCGCCGAATCCCTTCAGCGTCTCCGGCGGCAAGCCCAGCTTTCCAAGGATGGGCGTTTCGACCGGGCCCGGCGAGATCGCGTTGACGCGGATGCCGCGCTCCGCCAACTCCGTGGATGCGATCCTGGCGAGCGTGAGCAGCGCTGCCTTGCTGCCCGAGTACGCGGAAGTTACCGCCATCCCCATGTGCACGCCGATGGTGGTGTTGAGGATGACGGACGAGCCGCGCGAGAGCAGCGGGATGGCGCGCTGCAGGGTGAAAAACGCGCCCTTGTACTTGACGTTCAGGTTCTCGTCGAACAGCTCCTCCGACATGCTCTCCAGCGGAGCGAACCGGGCAACGCCGGCGTTGAGGAACAAGACGTCGAGCCGGCCGTGATCGCGCGCCAGTCGGACGAACAAGGCGTCGGTATCTTCCTTGCGCGCGGCGTCGGCGATCACCACATCGACGCCTTTGCCCAACTCTTTGCGCGCTTGTGCGACCCTGTCGGCGTTCCTGCCCGTGGCGATGACGCGTGCGCCTTCGTCGCGGAAGAGCCTCGCCGTAGCAAATCCGATGCCGGTCGTCCCGCCCGTGACCAACGCAATCTTGCCGTCGAGCTTCCCCATCGCAGCCTCCGAAATGTAACAGTTTGAGGTACAAAAACTCAAACGTCGGATGCAAGAGAGGCGATGGTGATTCGCGAAAGCTGCTGCGCCACGGCTTCGTCGACCTGTTTGAACGTCTTGTCGAGCAGGTGCTTCATCGCGCAACTGACCTCGCACATGCGCTGGGGACCCTGGGGAAGCTGGGCGAAGAGGCCGGAAGGGTCCAGCGCGCGGTACACGTCCAGGCCCGTAATCCGCCTCGGATCCCGCCCCAGAAGGAAGCCGCCAGTCTTTCCCCGGATCGACTTCACCAACCCCGCGCGGGCCAGCTGGCCGAGGATCCGGCGGATGACCACGGGGTTCGTCCGCACACTGAAGGCGATGTCCTCGGAGCGCAGGACCTCGGGAGCGCGGAAGGCGAGCACCGTCAAGGCGTGCAGGCCGACGGCCAGCCGGCTGTTGGCTGCCATGAGTAACTACTCTAGTGACAAATTTGTTACCCTGCCACCCCCGATGCAGCGGACTCGATTGACCCGCGAGGCGCGCGGTTCCATCTTGCGAACCCGCAGGAGGCGGGAATGAAGCTCGACCACGTCGGCATCGAGGTGCTGGATCTCTTCACGGAAGAGCTGTTCTACCGGACCGCGCTCGGCTTCTCGCCGCGGTATCGGTACGTGAGCAGGAACTCACCCGGCCTGCGCACCGTCTTCCTCGAGCGCGACGGCGTTTCCCTCGAGCTCCTCGAACGTCCCCGCGAGCCGGGTTTCCTCGAACGCCGCGCATCCGCACCCGACCACCTCTCGTTCGAGGTGGACGACGTGGACCGCGAGTTCGCGCGCCTCTCCGCCCTCGGGTTTCCGCGCATGATGCTGAAGGCGCCCCGCGACACCGGCGACGGATTCCGCGAGGCGGAGATCCGCGACCCGGAGGGAAACGTCGTCGAGCTCTCCACCCGGATCCGCCCCGAGCCCCGATACGCGATCCGCGCGGCGATCTTCGATCTCGACGGCACGCTCCTGGACACCGAGGACAACTACTACGAGGCCGATCGGCGCGTCCTCGCCGAGCATGGGATCCTCTTCAGCAAGGAGGAGAAGCGGCGCTACATCGGCGGGAGCTCCTGGGACATGATGGTGGACGTCCAGCGCCGCTTCGAGCTCCCGGTCACGCCGGAAGAGCTGGTCTTGCGCAAGAACGCCCTCTACCTGGAGGTCGCGCGAGGAGCGACGGCGGTGTATCCGAAGATGGCGCGCCTTCTCGAGCTCGTGAGAGCAAGGGGGCTCCCGGTGGCCATCGCCTCGGGCTCTTCGCCCGGAGTGCTTCGCACCCTGCTCGAGGCCGTCGGTCTTCTCCCCGGAATCGGGGTCGTGGTCTCGGCCGAGGAGGTGCCTCGTGGCAAACCCCACCCCGACGTCTTCGAGGAGGCCGCGCGCCGGCTCGGCGTCCCCGCTCACGAATGCGTGGTCATCGAGGACTCGCGGCAGGGCGTCGAGGCGGCCAAGCGCGCCTTCATGCGCTGCATCGCGGTGCCGTACCTGACCGATCAGCCGCTCCCAGACCGATTCGCCATGGCGGACCTGTTGTTCGACGGCGGGATGCAGTCCTTCGACGCGGACGCCGCCTTCCGCTGGATCGAGGAGCGGCTCGCGGGCTGAACATGCGGACGAATTGCGGCATGTTCGAAACAGCCGGGACAACCGGCAGGACGGCCGTTAGAATCGCGACGTGAAAGGATTGCTGGCCATGAAGATTCGTCGCCGTTCACTCGTGGCTGTTTCCCTGGGCGTTTTGACCGCAACATCGAAGCTCGACGCACCGAGAAAGCTGCCGCTCCAGAGAAAGTCTTCGTGACGGGTTCGCACATCGCCAAGCGCGTCGATCCGACGACGGGCATGCCGCTGACGACTTCGACCGTGCGGATCTACAGCCGCAACCAACTCGTCGAGACGGGCAGGCAGGCGGATATGGGCGCGGCCTTGCGGGCGGTCGATCCCAGCCTGACTCCGTAGCGCGCTCGTTCGCGGATGACGCAGCCGTCAGCGGACCTCGCCCGCGGTGCTTGCGCCGTCCGCCGCCTCGCTGACGAACACCCAGCCGTCGATGCCCGTCCGCCGCCGGTACTCGCCGAGCACCTCCTTCCGGAACGACTCGACGGCGCCGCGCGCCACCAGATTGACGGTGCAGCCCCCGAAGCCCCCGCCCGTGATGCGCGCCCCGAGCACGCCCTGGCTCTTGCGCGCGAGGTCCACCAGGAGGTCGATCTCCGCGCAGCTCACCTGGTAGTCGTCTCGCAGCGAGGCGTGCGAGGCATCCATCAACTCGCCGAAGCGCCGGAGGTCCCCCGCACGCAGCGCCGACTTCGATTCGAGCACGCGCGTGTTCTCGGTGACGACGTGGCGGCAACGCCGGTACACCACCGGATCGAGCTCTGCCCGGCAGGCCTCGAGCGCCTCGAGCGACGCGTCGCGCAGGGCCCGGATCCGCGGCTCATGCGTGCGCAGCACCTCGACGCCCGCCGTGCACTGCCGGCGCCGGAGGTTGTACTCCGACGCGACCAGAGCGTGCTTCACGCCGCTGTAGCAGATCGCGACCACGTGCTCGCCGAGAGCGAGCGGCACCTGCTCGAACGCCAGGCTGCGGCAGTCGAGAAAGAGCGCGTGCCGCTCGCGCGCAGCGAGGGAGACGAAGGGATCCATGATCCCGACCTTCACCCCCACCAGCTCGTTCTCCGATTCCTGGCAGATGCGGGCCAATCGCGGAACGTCCATGGTGAAACGGAGGAGCGCACGGGCGGCGAGCGCGGTCGCCACCTGGAGCGCCGCTGACGAGGAGAGGCCGGCTCCTCGCGGCAGCGTCCCGCCGAACGCGAGGTCCATTCCGCCGAGGGCGACACCGGCGCGGCCCAGGGCCCAGAGCACGCCGCGGACATAGTTGCTCCAGGGATGAGTGGGGTCAGGCCGGATCGGTTGCTCGAGCGAGAAGGCCACGGTCTCGCCCAGATCCACGGCGTGCGCCCGGATCTCCCGGCCGGCGCGGGAGCGCGCTGCCATCTCGATCCCGTCCTCGATGGCCATCGGCAGGACGAACCCTTCGTTGTAGTCGGTGTGCTCGCCGATCAGGTTCACGCGGCCGGGAGCGAACGCGGTCACCGCCGTGCTACCCGGACCGAACAACGTCCGGAGCACATCCGCCATGCTGCTCGCCGCACGTGGTGCTGCGGGATCGTGTCCCGTCCCGCTCCCGCTCCCGCCCGGGGCGCGCTCGCGGCCGGCTTCATCCGCCGCCCGCACCGCCGCGACGCTCGCCGGACCGACGCGCCGCAGCTCCGCGGCGCTCTCTTCGGCAAGCTTGTCGTTGATGAAGTTGCCGGCGCCCGATTCGACGCCGGCCAGGAACTTGAGCCGGTCCGGGGCGCGCTGGGGCGTATAGAAATCGAAGTGCAGATGCGCGTGTCGGTGGTCCTCCCCGTCGGTCGGTGCCTGGTGGACGACCATGATGTAGGGGAATGGTTTGGCGAAGAGCGCGTCGTACTTCTGCAACAGCCCCTTCAGCACCGCCGCCAGATCCTCCATGTCGGCCGCGTTCCACTCCTCCATGGAGATCTGGTGGGCCCGAGACGCGAGCGTGACCTCGTACGGCCAGCGAGCGTGGAACGGCACCCAGGCGACGAAACGCTCTCCCTCGAGGACGATGCGCCGGCCGTCGCGGATCTCCTCCGCCAGGCTCGCGCACATCAGACAGCGTCCGTTCTCGGCGTGGAAGCGGCGCGTGGCGGCGAGCTCCTTCTCGATCAACGGCGGGATGAAGGGAAACGCGTAGATCTGGCCGTGCGGATGGTGG
>Ga0209237_1001268_pt1 | contig 14952 bp, 15 predicted proteins | sample GraSoi013_1_40cm_2_FD_185820 | JGI IMG/M metagenome (GOLD analysis project Ga0209237, IMG submission 185820) | Grasslands soil microbial communities from the Angelo Coastal Reserve, California, USA - Sample 10_02_2013_1_40cm (SPAdes) (version 2) | ecosystem: Environmental > Terrestrial > Soil >... | reverse complement strand
TCCGCGAGCCAGCGCTTTCGGAGGGTGCGTGGCGACTTGCTCGCCGCTGGCTCAGCAATTGCTCGGCCTTTGCACGGCGGATAGAACAGCGGCCATGGGCGATCGAGATGAAGCACGCAGGATGCTCGACTACCTTCCCGTGCTCTCCTGGCGCGGGTTGCCCGACGGCTCGAAGGACTTCTTCAACCATCGCTGGCACGAGTACACCGGCCTTTCTCCCGAGCAGGCGCACGGTTCGGGCTGGCAGGTCACTGTCCATCCCGACGACCTGCCGGCGGTGGCGAAGAAGTGGCTGGAGGTCGTCTCCTCAGGCCAGCCGGGCGAGGTCGAAGCGCGCCTGCGGCGATTCGACGGGAGCTACCGCTGCTTCCTATGCCGCGCTGCGCCAGTGCGGGACGAGCAGGGCAGCATCGTCGCCTGGTTCGGTACCGACACCGACATCGAAGATCGCAAGAACGCGGAAGACGAGGCGAAGCGCATCCTCGACGCGATTCCCCAGACGATTGCCGTTCTCGATCCGGAGGGGAAGACCGTCAGCGCGAATCGCGCATCGCTCGAGTACCACGGCCTCACGCCGGAGCAGGTCGCGGGCACAGATGCGCGCAAGCTGATCTTTCACGCCGACGACGTCGAGAGGCTGAAGGAAGAGCGGGCGCTGGCGCTCGCACGCGGCGTTCCTTTCAGCCTGGAGTGGCGGGCCCGGCGCCATGATGGGCAATACCGCTGGTACCTCATTCAGTACAACCCGCTTCGGGACGAGCAGGGTCGCGTCCTGCGCTGGTACGCGTCGGGGACGGACATAGAGGATCGGCGCCGGGCGGAGGACAAGCTCCGTCAAGAGGAGCAGGAGCTGCGGCAACTCATCGATTTCCTTCCCGAGCACGTCGTCGTCCTGGATAAGGAGGGCAGACTGCTCCACGCCAATAAGACGATGCTCGATTACTCGGGCTACACCCTCGAAGAAATGAAGGGCGGAGGGGACGCGGCGCGGATCAAGAGAGACGTGCACCCCGATGATCTAGACAGGGTTCATAGCGAGCGAGCGGCTGGTCTATCGAAGGCCGTCCCATTCGAAATGGAAAAGAGGCTGTTGAACAAGAACGGCCAATTCCGCTGGTTCTTGTTTCGCTACAGGCCCGTATTCGATCGCGACGGCAGCGTCGTCCGCTGGTTCGCCTCGGCAACCGACATAGAGGAGCGGAAGCAGGCGGAAGACCGAGTGCGCAACGAGGCCGTCGCGCTGCGAGAGGACATCGTCCGGTCCTCGATGTTCGAGGAGATCGTCGGATCGTCAGCGGCGTTGCGTGCGATCTTGGCGCAGGTCTCACGTGTGGCGCCAACCGACTCCACGGTGCTCATCCGAGGCGAGACGGGGACCGGCAAGGAGCTGATCGCGCGCGCGATCCACAATCGGTCGAAACGCGCGAACCGCGCTTTCATTCGAGTCAACTGTGCCGCCATCCCATCCTCCCTGATCACCTCCGAACTGTTCGGCCACGAAAAGGGCGCTTTCACGGGCGCTCTACAGCGACGGCTTGGGCGGTTCGAATCGGCCGATGGCGGCACGATCTTCCTGGACGAAGTCGGAGAGCTTCCGCCCGAGATGCAAAGCGCCCTGCTTCGAGTCCTCCAGGAGCGGGAATTCGAACGAGTTGGGGGAAGCCGGCCGATCCACGTCGATGTGCGCGTGCTGGCGGCGACGAACCGCGACCTCGACGCGGCATTGGAAGAGGGAAGCTTTCGCAAGGACCTGTTCTACCGCCTCAATGTCTTTCCGATCGACCTCCCGCCGCTCCGTGAACGTGCCGACGACATCCGACTGCTGGTCGAGTACCTGGTGCGCCGCTACGCGCAGTTGGCCGGCAAGAGGATCAAGCAGATTGAAGGAAGGACGCTCGAGCTCCTGACTGCCTACGACTGGCCGGGCAACGTGCGCGAGTTGCAAAACGTCATCGAGCGGTCCGTGATTCTGACCGACGGCGACGTCTTCTCCATCGATGAGGCTTGGTTGAAGCGGAATACAGATGCCAAAGATACTGGCCTCGGAGAGCGGGAACAGATCGAGGCGGCGCTGGCGGCAACGAAGGGCCGGGTATCCGGGCCTCACGGAGCGGCGACGATGCTCGGCATTCCGCGTCAGACCCTGGAGTCCCGGATCCGCGCGCTCCGCATCAACAAGCACCAGTTCAAGTCGTTCTAGCGGCTCAGCAAATGCCGAGCATTTGCACGCCTGCGCGGGCAATCGCTCGCCGGCACCGCTGCGTGCGGCAATGGCTCGCGGATTGCTCGGCAACTGCGCATGCCGATGATCGATCTCTACGCCGTCGCCGATCTCTTTCCTGCCCATGCGGACCGTCAGCTCGCGGAAGAGCTGACCCTCGCATTGCTGAGGGCGGAGGGCGTCGAGAAGCCCGGGCCGACGCACTTGAACAACACGGGTGCGTACATCCATCGGATGCCGCCGAGCGCGGTGAACACCGCCGCGGCCGGTGCCGCCCGAACCGTCCGCGTGCAGGTGCTGACGCCGCCCGGCGTGCTCCAGCGCGCGGGGCAGAAGCAGCTCGTCGCCGAGATCACCCGGATCGTCTCGAAGGTCTCCGGCGACCCGACGCAGGCGGGCCGCACCTGGGTGCTGCTTACCGAAGCGGCCGAGGGCGGCTGGGGCCTCGCCGGCACCGCGTTCGGGAAGGAGGAGTTCGCCGCGCTCGCCGCGCGCGCAAAAGCCAAGCCGTGACCCTTGGAACTCCTTCCCGGCGCCGGCGTACGCAAAGGCTGCCACGCACCATCGGAACGCGAGCCGCGCTCATGCACATCCTCATTGCAAGGATCGTGAATCATGACTGAGTCAGCGGCGCACGTGCGGGTCATCGAGGAAACGTCCGCGTACTGGAGGGTTCTGTTCGAAAATCCGCCTTTCAACATTGTAGACGCCACCATCTTCGAAGGTCTCCAGGATCTGCTCGCTCGGATGGACACCAGCCCGAGCCTGCGGGTCGTAGTATTCGAAAGCGCGAATCCTGGGTTCTACCTTGCCCACTTTGACTTGACCGGCAAGATAGGAAACATCATGACAGCTGTCGGGGCTTCCGGCCTCCCGGTCCTGACGGATACGTTCGTGCGTCTCACCAAGTCCCCGGTGGTCAGCATCGCGAAGATCCGAGGCTGCGTCCGGGGCGTGAGCAGCGAGTTCGTCCTCGCCTGCGACATGCGCTTCGCGTCGCGCGAGAACACGCGACTCGGCCAGCCCGAAGTCGGTGTCGGACTGCATCCCGGTGGCGGCGGTACCGAGCGCCTCCCCCATCTGGTCGGCCGCGGTCGCGCGCTGGAAATCGTTCTCGGAGCGAACGACTTCGATGGTGACACCGCGGAACGATACGGATACGTCAACCGGGCACTTCCAGACGCCGAGCTGGACGGCTTCGTGGACGCGCTCGCGCGCCGGATCGCCTCCTTCGACCGGCGTGCCATCGCGGCAGCGAAGGGTCTCGTCAACCAGGTCTCGTTGCCCCCAACCGATCGGCTCCTGGACGCCTTCACTTCGTTTGGAGCAGCGCTGACGTGGCCCGAAGCCCAGCACCGCATCGGAGGCGTGCTGGAGCGTGGACTGCAGCGTGACGCCAACTTCGAGAAAACCTGGCCCGATATCCTCGGCGATCTCGGCGAGGCAGGAAAAAGAGGCTCGCCGCGATGATAAGCAAGATCGAGATTGAGCGACGCCCTGAACTGGATCGCGAACTTCCCGGCATAGACGCATCCCGAAAGGAACACCGTCATGCCAATGATTGATGTTTACGCCGCCGCAGGCACATTCGCCGATAGGCACGCGTCCAGGTCCTCACTCCCATCAACGTGCTGAACCGCGAAAAGCAACTCGACGTGGTTCGCGAACTGACCGACATCGTTGGCGCCGCAGCTGGTGATCCGACTCTGGTGAACAGAACCTGGATGCTCATCACCGAAGCTGCAGAAGGCGGTTGGGGAATCAATCGTCATGCAAACACGGGCGCGGAAATTGTCGTCGCAGCCCGTGCAGAGTCAGGAAATTCAGAGCGAACTAAAGATTCTTGAAACATTATTCGTCATCTGTCCTGAGGAGAAGTCATGACCAGCCGATTGCAGTGGGAAGTTTTTGTCAGCGCCCAGATTCCCGTGGTCACTAACGACTTTCCGCCCGGCGCGAGCGACATGAAATGGTCACCCATTTCTTCAACGCTCATCTCGGGTAAGCGCGATGCCGTGCTGGTAGATACCGCCATCACGGTCGATCAAAACCAGAAACTTGTCGACTGGATGGCAGCCAGCGGCAAAAATCTGACGACGATCTACGCGACCCATGGCCATGGCGATCATTTCTTCGGCGTAAACACAATTCAGAAGAAATTTCCCAAAGCGCGGTTCGTCGCGACGCGAGAAGTCATCGCTGTCATGCAAAAGCAGGCGTCGGCTCCCGTGGTCAACACATATTGGAAACCACGGTTTCCCGGACAAATCGATTCAACACTCGTGGTCGCGGACGCACTCAAGGGAGGCGTTATCGAACTGGAAGGGGAGCAACTTGTGGGCGTTCCCCTCGGGCATACCGATACGGACAACACGACCTGTCTCCACGCCCCTTCGATCGGGCTGGTCGTTGCCGGCGACGCCGTCTACAACGATGTTCATCTTCATCTGGGCGAGTCGAACGCCGAAACCCGGAACGATTGGATCGCGGCGCTCGACAAGATCGAGTCGCTCAAGCCCGTGGCCGTTATTGCGGGACACAAGAGGCCAGGGGCGCCCGATACGCCGAATAATATCGAAGAAACACGAAAATACATTCGCGACTTCGACAGGATCGCTACCAATACCAAGACCGCGTCGGAGCTGTACAACCAGATGCTCGCGATTTATCCCGAGCGCGTGAACCCGGCAGTCTTGTGGTTGTCGGCACGGGCAATGAAGCCGGGCACCTGAACCCGGTGGCGTTCAGCCACGCCAGCGCGAAATTCTGGCACGTCACAGTCTGCGCAACGCCGAATGAAAGAGAGGTCAGCTGGACATGGCAAAGGACCTACTTCAGACAGCTCTTGCGGTGCGACGGGTTGGACCGCTGGAACTCGTTTGAGACAGTGCAGGCGACGATCGTTACTGGAGGGCAACTATACGGGCCACAATGCGTATGCGACGTCGTGTTTCTACCTGCCCCTAGACGGAGGACGCGTCAGCCGTCATGCCGAGCTTCTTGAGCAGCGCAATTAGCGTCTCCCGGTCGGCGCGCGTCAAGCCGTCGGCGGCGTCGTCGAGGTCGGCCTTGTGCTTGTCGAAGATGTGCGTGATGACCGCGCGGCCGCTGCGCGTCAGGGCCACCTTCTTGACGCGCCGATCACCGGCGTCGGCAGAGCGCTCGACGAGGCCGCGCGCTTCGAGCCGGTCGATGGCGGTGGTGATGCTGCCGCTCGTGAGCTGGATGCGCCGGCCGATCTCGTTGACCAGCATCGGCCCCTTGTGCAGCAGCGCCTCGAGGATGGCAAAGTCCGAGAGGCCGATGTCGTGCGCGGCGATGCTGCGCTGCGCGTGCCGCGCCATCGATCGGTACGCCTTCATCAGCACCAGCCACAGATGCGTCCCGGAGCTATCGGCCATCGTCACCTCGTCGCGGCCAGCGCGCGGTCAGCCGGCGAGCAGCTTCTTCCAGTCCTGCGCGCGCGCCCAGGCCTCGAACGGGAGCCACGGCACCTCGGGGAAGTCGCGGCGCAGCGCCGCGCGATCGGCGGAGTAGCCCGTCGTCTCGAACCACTCGTACATTTTGACACCTTCTTCGCCCATCGCGCCGCGAATCATCGCCATCGGCACCTGGAAGTAGGAGAGTGGACGGCCCGTCACCTTCGACAGGATGGCGACCACCTCTTCGCCGCTGAGCTCGTCGCCGGCGAGGTCAAAGCGCTTGCCGGCGTAGCGCGCGCGGTTCTCCAGCGCCGCGACCACGGCGCCGGCAATGTCGCTGACGGCCACCTGCATCAGGCGGCGCGTCGGCGCCAGCGGCGAACCGTAGACGCCCTGGCGCAGCTGGGCGAGGCCGAAGAACGCGTTCTCCATGAAGTAGACCGGGGCGACGATCGCGGCTTCGATGCCCTGCGCGCGGATGTGCTCCTCGACGGCGAACTTGCTGTCGAAGTGCGGGACGCCGGTGTGGCGGTCGGCGTTGGCGACGGACGAGTAGACGAGGTAGGCGCCGGCGGCGGCCGCGGCGTCGGTGGCGAGGATGCTCTGGCGCGTCTCGGCCTCGGGACCGTGCTCGTAGGGCGTGGCGACGGAGAACATCGCCTCCATGCCGGTGAGCGCGCGGTCGACCGAGGCGCGGTCCTCCAGGTTGCCTTGCGCGAGCTCGACGCCGAGGGCAGCGAGCGCCTGCGCGGCAGGCGAGGCGACGTTGCGCGTGAGGGCGCGAATGCGATGCCCCTTTTTGATGAGCTGCCGGGCGACGGCTCCTCCCTGGGTTCCGGTCGCGCCGGTCACGAGTATGTCGAGTGGCTTGGCCATGAGGCCTCCTGGTATGAACTTGACATCAAGATGCTTGACGTCAAGAAACGGATTCGGTACCGGTGCATCCACATCCATGGTCTCGAAAGCAGCGCATCCTGCGCGGCGGCAACGCACACTTTCGCATACGGAGGAACGACATGAAGACCATGCAGATCGATCGATTCGGCGGCCCCGAGGTGCTCCACGCGGCCGAGACGCCCGAGCCGCACGCCGGCCGCGGCCAGGTGCGCGTGCGCGTGCGCGCGATCGGCGTGAATCTGTTCGACGCCAAGGTGCGCTCCGGCGCCATGGAGGCGGTGTTTCGCACGCCGCTGCCGGCGCTGCTCGGCATCGAGCTCGCCGGCGTGGTCGACGAGGTCGGCGCCGGCGTGACCGAGCTCGCCGCCGGCGACGAGATCTTCGGCTTGTCCGAGGGCGGCGCCTACGCCGAGCTGGCGGTGGCCTCGGTCGTGGCCAAGAAGCCCAAGGGGCTCTCGTGGGAGCTGGCCGCCTCGCTGGCGGTCGCCGGCGAGACCGCCACCCGCGTGCTCGACGCGCTGGCCGTGCAGCGCGGCGAGATGCTGCTGGTCCACGGCGGCGCTGGCGTCGTGGGCAGCGTCGCCGTGCAATTGGCGCGCTTGCGCGGCGCCCGGGTGATCGCCACCGGCAGCGCGGCCAACCAGGCGCTCTTGGCGTCGCTCGGCGCCACGCCGGTGGTGTACGGCGACGGCCTGGTGGCGCGGGTGCGCGCGCTCGGCGCGCCCGTCGACGCCGTCTTCGACGCCGCGGGCAAGGGCGCGCTGCCCGACTCGATCGAGCTGCGCGGCGGCAAGACGCGCATCGTCACCATCGCCGATCCGTCCGCGCACCAGCTGGGGATCCCGTTCTCGGCGGGCACCGCCGCGATGCGCAACGTCGCCGTCTTGCGGACCATGGCCGAGCTGGCGGCGAGCGGCAAGGTGACGGTGGCGGTCGCCGAGGTATTGCCGCTGGCGGAGGCGCCGCGGGCGCATGCGCTCATCGAGAAGAGCCACGCGCCCGGCAAGATCGTGCTCACCGTCTAGCTCGCGACCGTTTTGAAACCGCTTTACACTCCGCCGCGCAGGGCGATGACAGTGCATGCGGCCCGACGGCAGCGGCTACGCCACCGAGCAGTACCTGTGGACGCTGGAGGACCGCGTGCTCGGCAAGGCGCCGCCGACCGCGGGCGCGGCCGACCTGACCCAGTGGAAGCCCGGGCTGACCATGGAGTCGGCGAACAAGATCAACTGGTAGCCGCGCCGCTCCGCCCTCTTCGTCCCTCCGCGTAACCCTCACCACCGCTCCGCCGGCCACCGCCCTCGCAGGCGCCGGCTGCGCCGCTGCCGCTTCTCTCGCCGGTGTTCCTTGCGCGCATCACCGGCAACGGCGCTCACGGCGCCTACACGACGGAAATCTTCGTCCCGAGCTGCGCCTCGTGGACCATGACGGAGCCCTGAGCCGCGCGAACGGGGTCGCGCGTACCGTCTGTACGCTGCGCTGCGGTGCTCGCTTTCGTGCAACGTGGTGCCCCGACGCGGGCATGGGTGTCTGCTAGCTCAGCACGATGAAGTGGGAGGAGGGGCCAGGCGACAGAACTTCGCTTATCCGTCCTTTGACTGTAGCAGCCACGTTAAAATGTCCGCTTTTGGCCAAGTAGAAATGTCGGCTTTCGGCGACGTGGTGTCGCTCGGGAGCCGGACGGATGGCCCAGGAGCTGGTCAGGATGCCCGAGCGGGAACAGGAACGGCCTCGACTCTCTGCAACGAGGCTCAGGCGCCCACGCCCGAAATTGCCGTGACCCCGCCGTCGATCAGGAAGTCTGCCCCGACGACGTACGCAGAATCGTCCGACGCGAGGTAGACTGCCAGCTTCGCGATTTCCAACGGATCGGCCATCCGCTTGCTTGGATTGTTGGTTCGGAGGACGTCCTTGACCGCCGCGCCCTGCTCTTCGCCTGGGAAGCGACCGAACATCGCCGTGTCCGTCGGGCCTGGGCTCAGGGTATTCACGCGGATCCCGCGGCCCACGAGTTCGGCGCTGAGGATTCGAGCGAGATGCACGACCGCGGCCTTGCAGGTCGAGACGGTCGAGGTCGTCGGCCACCCCTTGCGCGCGCCAACGGACGCATTGATGATCACAGACGAGCCTTGCCTGAGTAGCGGCAAAGCCTTTTGAATCGTGAAGTAAGCCCCTTTGAAATTGACGGCGATCACCTTGTCGAAGCTTTGCTCTGTCACCTCTTCGAACAACAGGAACTCGCTGTAACCTGCGTTTACGAAGACGCCGTCCAGGTGCCCGAACTCTCGCTTGATGGTGGCGAACATCGTGTCCAGGTCGGTGAGATTGCTGACGTCCGCGCGAACGACGAGACTTCCGGCTCCGAGCGTCTCCTTGGCCGCCCGCAGCGACCCCTCATTCAAGCCGCAGATGGCGACGCGTGCGCCCTCTCTGTCGAATTCCTGCGCTGCGGCCAGCCCGATCCCGCTGTTGCCGCCGGTGATGAGGATGTTCTTGTCCGCTAGCCTACCCATTGTCGTCCTCCTTGGATTAAACAGTCGATGAGCGCGGCGAACTTCTCGTCGAGCTCTCGGGCAACCTGCGCAACGCCGGGATCCTCGAATTGCTCGAGGAGCGTCGAGGGCCGGTCGTACTCCAGCACTGTCCCCGTGCGCTCATCGGCAGCAACCAGCAGGCTCAACGGAGCGTAGAGCCCGCTGCCGATCTGCAGCTTCGTCATCCGGGAGGCCGTCAAGGGATGGCCGATCAGAAAACGGATCGCGTCGGTCGGTTTCCCTTGCAGGCGCAGAATCGCGCCGTGATCGAGCGCTGCGAAACGCATCAAGCCGCTCCGGCCGGCCATCGCGGCGATGTCCTCGATGACCGAGCCCGACGGCGCTTTCGCCTCGATGCGGGCGCGCATCGCTGCGACTGGGGCGAAGACCCCCGTCTCGGCCTCGATGCGACGGACGACCTCGGCGAAGGGCGTCCCAGTCCACACCCGGATGTGCTCCACCTGGACGATCCGGCTCGTGTGATCCATCAGCTTCCCCATCCCCCGCCGAGGGCCTTGTAGATTGCGATGAGCGTGACTGCGGTATTCTTCTCGCTCTGCACCAATTGGTCCTCGGCCGCGTAGACGGAGCGTTGCGCGTCGAGGACCGAGAGGAAGTCCTCCAGACCGCTCGCGTACCGGTCGGTGGCCAGCTCGAGCGCGCGGCGGTTCGCGGCGACGGAAGCGCCCAGCGAATCGCGCCGCCGCAGCTCGCGCCCGTGGGCCGAGAGCGCGTTCTCGACCTCTTCGAGCGCGGTGAGGATGGCCTTCTCATATTGGAGGAGCGCCTGTTCCTGCCGCGCCTCTTGCACCCGGATGTTCGCTCGGATGCGTCCGCCCGCGAGGATCGGCCAGCGGAAGCCGAACCCGGCGCTCCAGAACTGGCTGGAGGCGTCGAAGTCACCCAGGTCGTCGCTGCGGCGGCCGAAGCTGCCTAGAAGATTGAAGCGTGGGAACAGATCCGCCGTGGCGACGCCGATGCGGGCGGTTGCCGCCGCCAGCTCCCGCTCGCTGCGCCGGAGATCGGGCCTTCGCGAGAGCAACTCGGAGGGGAGGACGCGGGGAACGTCGGGAGGCGCGGGCGGCAGCGCCCCGGGAGCATCGAGCTCGGCGAGCAGCGCCTCGGGATCCCGACCCAGCAGGACACCGATGCGGAAGACCGACTGCTGGCGCACCACTTCCAACGACGGCCGCTGGGCCAGGGTCGCGGCAACGAGTCCTTGCGCGCGGGCCACATCGAGCTCGGAGCCCAACCCCGAGTCGAAGCGCGCCCGGGCGAGCGCCAGGCTCTCCTTCTGCGACTCGACGGTCTGGTCGAGGATCTCGATCTGCCGTTCGGCGCCTCGCAGCTCGAGGTAGTTGCGGGCGACGTCCGCGACGAGCGTGACCAGGACGTCCTCTCGCCCTTCCTCGGCTGCCTGGACCTGCGCAAGGGCGGCTTCCTCGTCCCGCCTGACGCCGCCGAAGAGGTCGATCTCCCAGCTGGCGTCGAATCCTGCCTCGAAGACGCTGTGGGCGGAGGCGCTGCCCGGCTCGCCGAAGGAGATCTCCCGCTTCGACCGCGAGTACCCGCCGCTCGCGTCCACCTGGGGCAACCGCGCCGAGGCAGCGATTCCGCGCGCGGCACGCGCCTCGCGGATGCGGGCGGCGCTGACCTTGAGGTCGAGGTTTCCCTCGACTGCGCGCGCAACGAGGCTGTCGAGCAGAGGATCGCGAAACCCGGTCCACCACTGCTCGAACGACGAGGGCCCCCGTCCGGCGCCTTCACTGAACGCCTTTGGAACGGCGATCTCCGGGCGCTGGTACTGCGGTCCCACCGTGCAGCCAACCAGGAGGGCGAAGGTGACCAGGAGGCTTTTCATCGCAGCGCCACCTGCCCGGCGTCGATGAATACGTCGAGCTGCTCGCCCACGAAGAGCGGAAGATCGTCCTGCTCCACCTTGTAGATGACCTGCAGCACCCGGGTGTCGACCCGCTCCGTGCTGTCGCCGGTCAGGGACTTCTTCGGGACCACGAAGGGCTCGAAACGCACGAACGAGAGCGGCGTCTTGAGCTCCGCGTTCCCGCGCAGACGCCCCACCGCGGCCGAGCCCGCGCGCACCCGCCACCCCTCGTGCTCGTCGACGTCGACCCGCACGTGCAACGGCTTGGATCGACCCAGCACGATCAACGGCGATTCGCTGGGAGCGGCAGCGGCGAACTCGCCCACGCGCAGTTTCACCTGCAGGATTTCCGCGTCGATCGGCGAACGCACCGTGCTCCGCTCGATCTCCACGGCCGTGGCGCGGACCTGGGCTTCGGCGGCCGCGACCTGCGCCCGGGCTTCGTCCAGCTCGGCAGCAGCCGTGTCCACCGCCGACCGCCGCCGGGACAGCTCTTCAGCGCTGACCGCGCGCTTGTCCTTCACCTGCTCGACGAACGAGAGCTGACGTCGGAGATCGTCGAGACGCGCATCCGCGACCCGGGCGCGCGAGCGGGCGACCGCGAGCGTCTGCCGGCGCACGTCGAGCTCTGCGCGGAGCTGCCGCGTGTCCAACTCGAAGAGCGGGTCGCCCGCGCGGACCGCGTCTCCAGCACCGACGAACACCTTGGGAACGATGCCGGACAGGGGCGTGCCGATGGCAATGTTCTCCGTGCTCGCCTCGACCAGGCCAACCGCGGCGACGGTATCGCGGAAATCCGAGACGGGAGGCGGCGACGGGGGGATCGTGCTTTCGCGGTGAGTCGTCGTGTGCACGATGGCGTAGGCCGCCCAGGCCGCGGCGAGGATTCCGATCAGCGGTAGAATGAACCGTCTCATGGCCTCAGGCCTCCTTCCGGGTGACTTTCGCGATTCGTCCGTCGTCCATGTGCGCGATGCTTTGCGCGTAATGGAAGACGCGCGTGTCGTGCGTCACGACGATGACCGCACGATCGGGATGGACGGCGTTGCCCGCGAGCAGCGACATGACCGCTTCGCCGCTGGCATGATCCAAGGCTGCGGTGGGCTCGTCGCAGATGACCAGGCGTGGCTCGTGGATGAGCGCCCGGGCGAGGGCGACGCGCTGCTGCTGGCCGCCGGAGAGCTTCGAGGGCAAGGCGTGGATCCTGTGTGATAGACCCAGCCGCGAGAGAAGCGATCCAGCCCGATCGAGCGCTTCTTTCCGCGAGATTCCGGCGATGAGCAGCGGCACCGCCACGTTCTCCGCAGCGGTGAAGGCAGGCAAGAGGTTGTACTGCTGGAAGAGGAAGCCGACGTTCTTGCGCCGGAAGAGGATCCGCTCGGCTGGGGCGAGGTCGTCGACCTCGACGCCCAGCACCGACAGATCCCCGTCCGTCCGATCCAGGAGTCCAGCGATGACCGAGATGAGCGTCGTCTTGCCGCACCCGCTCGGACCGACCAGGAAGCTCAGCTCGCCGAAGCGCGCGTCGAACTCCACGCCGCGGAGCGCCTCGATGCGCGTGTCGCCCTCGCCGAAATGCTTCCGCACCGCGCGGCAGGAAACCGCCAGGCTCATCGGAAGACCTCCGCAGGCTCGAGCACCAGCACCCGCCGGATGCTGAGGATGCTGGCCATCGCGACCACGAACAGGATGCATGCTCCCGTGAGGCCCGCGCACTGCCACAAGAGGACGATCCCCCGGGTGGCCAGCTTGTGCCGGAAGATCTCGAAGAACGTCGCCGCCATCCCAGTGCCGAGGCCGAAGCCCAGCGCCGCGACGCTCACCGCCTGCAGCAGGATCATTCCGACCAGCCGCGGGTTGGTCACTCCCATGGCCTTCAGCGCGCCGAACTGCTTCAGGTTCTCGACCGTGAACAGATAGAAGGTCTGGCCGGCCACCACCGTTCCCACGATCAACGCCACCAGGATCGTGATTCCGAAGTTGACCGGGATTCCGGTGTTGCGCAGGTAGTACCCGATGCCGTCCCACATGAACTGCTGCGTCGTCCGCGCGCGGAGCGATGTGCGATCGGCGATGCGCTCGGCCAGCTCGGCGGGGCTCGTTCCGGGAAGCGGCCTGGCGATGATGAATGACAGTTGGGTCCGCTCGCGGCCCAGGAAGTTCACCGCCTCGCTGTAGCGGGTGTGCATGATCGGCACGCTCAGGAAAGGAGCGGACGCGTCCGAGATCCCCACGATCGTGACGCGGTGATCGTTCATTTCCAGGATGCGCCCGAGCTCGAGCGGCTCGCCGGGGAAGAGCAGCACGTAGCCAGCCTGGTCGATGATCATGGAGTCGGGTTCGCGCAGCCGCTCCCAGGACCCGAGAAGCATCTTCCGCGGAGCGCCCGACAGCGTCGCGTCGTCGAGCCCCAGAAGCACCGAGACGGCGAACCTTCCCTGGAGCGTCTTCGCCACAGGGCTGCCCTTGAAGAGGCGCACCGCCCACGCCACCCCCGTAACGCCGCGCACCCGGGTGAGGTCGGTGTCCTTGAGCGCCTTGGTCTGATCCCAGTATTCGGTCTTCGGATCCATCACCCAGACCTCGGCGTCCGTCACGTCGAGGATCTGGCTGGCCGTGCGCCGCATGATGCTGGCGAAGATGGAGGTCTGGTTCTCCAGCAGAAACGTGCAGAAGGCGATTGCGAAGACCAGGCCGAAGTACTTGGCCCGATCGCCGGTCAGCATCCGCAGGGCCACGAAGTTCATCGACCACGCTCCTTGCGTTCTGTACTAACTGGCATATAATGTGCCGTCAAGGAGTTTCTGACGACATGGTACAAAATGAAGAGGCGCGGCCGCGCGGCAGGCCGCGAGAGTACGATCCGGAAGTCGCGCTCCAGCAGGCCATGGACGCCTTCTGGGACACGGGCTTTTCCGGCACCTCCCTGGACGATCTGAGCACGCGGACCGGCATGAACCGGCCCAGCCTGTACGCCGCTTTCGGCGACAAGCAGGCGCTCTATCTGAAGACGCTGGAGGCGTATCTCGCGGGCAGGCGCAAGGACGTCGCGGCGGCGCTCGCAGCCGGGCGGCCTCTTCGCGAAACGCTTCGCGAGCTCTACGAGACGGTGCTCGATCGTTTCCTCGAGGGCGACCGGGGCGCGAGGGGCTGCTATCTGGTGGGGACTGCGGCGACCGAGGCGGTCGACAATCCCGAAGTGCGCGAGGCGCTCGCCCGCTCACTGCGCGAGCTCGACGGGGGTTTCCGCGAGGCGTTCTCCCGGGCGAAGGCGCGCGGCGAACTGGGACCAGAGGCGGATCCCGAGGCGCTCGCCACGGTCGCGTCTGCGATCGTGTATACGCTCGCCCTTCGCGCGCGGGCAGGTCAGCCGCGCGCGGCCTTGCGGAAGGTGGCCGATTCAGCCGTGCAGCTGATCTGCTCCAGCGGCGGCCCAACGCGGAAGCGGAGGCGCGGGCGCTGATGCACGCGCAGCAGCGACCCCTTTCCACCTGGACGTGCGGGAGCGCTCTCGGCGCGATCCGCTCGTAGTGCGCGACCACGTCGCCCTTGGTGCGTCCGATCTCCGGGAAGACGACCCGGTCCGGTTGGAGACGTCCAACGGCTTTAGTCTTCCGCCAGCTTGTCGGTGGCGCTCCGGCCGGCCTCGACGGGCGAAATGTCAAACCCAAGTAGAAATGGCCTGAAACGAATGAGCAGGATTTCGTCGACGGAGTCTATCGGTCGTTAAGGCGCGGCGATTTCCTGCTGCTGATCGTCGGCGATGGCATCCGTGAAGGGGTGGGCGCGATCACGCAATTCCTGGAAGGGAACGGGAACCTCATCTCGGCCAACACGCTGCGAAGCTGGATGCAGCGAGCGCAAGCCCGCGCTGGGCTGCCGCTGACCAGCGGTGTCCACATCCTGCGCCACACCTTCTGCTCGCACCTTGCGATGCGCGGCGCGCCGGTTCGGGCGATTCAGGAGCTGGCCGGACACGCCGACCTCAGCACCACG
>Ga0209237_1001265_pt1 | contig 14958 bp, 14 predicted proteins | sample GraSoi013_1_40cm_2_FD_185820 | JGI IMG/M metagenome (GOLD analysis project Ga0209237, IMG submission 185820) | Grasslands soil microbial communities from the Angelo Coastal Reserve, California, USA - Sample 10_02_2013_1_40cm (SPAdes) (version 2) | ecosystem: Environmental > Terrestrial > Soil >... | reverse complement strand
TGCTGGGCGACGCCATGCACGGAGATGCCACCTTGTTCGCCCGGGAGGACTACGTCGAAGAGGCCTGGCGAATCGTCGATCCAGTCCTGAAGGCCGGCACGCCCGTCTACGAGTACGAGCCGGGCACATGGGGACCGAAAGAAGTCGAGTCGAGAGTCTCGCCCCCCGGAGGCTGGCAGAACCCAACAGTGAACCATATATGAAGATCGAAGCGCTGGCCGACGCCGATTCGGTCGCGCGGGCGGGCGCTGCATTCACTGCCGAGGAGGCACGAGCGGCCGTCGCCGCGCGTGGTCGCTTCATCATGGCCCTGAGCGGGGGGCACACGCCGTGGAAGATGCTGCGCGCACTGGCCGATGAACAGATGCCATGGGCCGGGGTGCATGTCTTCCAGGTGGACGAGCGCGTGGCGCCGGCCGGAGACCCCGACCGAAACCTCACCCACCTGCGCGAGAGCCTGCTCGCGCATTGTCCGCTGCCTCCCGAGCGGATTCATGCCATGCCAGTGGAATCGTCTGACCTGGAAGCGGCAAGCGGCCAATACGTCCAGACGCTCCAACAGATTGCGGGCTCTCCCGCCGTGCTCGATCTCGCCCATCTGGGCGTCGGGCCCGACGGCCACACCGCGTCGCTGGTGCCCGGGGATCCGGTGCTCGACGTGACCGATGCCGACGTCGCGCTCACGGGACCCTATCAAGGCCGGCGCCGCATGACCCTGACCTACCCCGTGCTCAATCGGTCCCGACGCATTGTCTGGCTCGTCACCGGGCACGAGAAGGCGGAGATGCTGGCGCGCCTGTGTGGGGGCGATCGGTCGATTCCAGCCGGGCGGATCAGTCAGCACCAAGCCGTGGTGCTGGCCGACCTCGAGGCGGCCGGACTTAACTACATGGGGGGCCCCGAAATGGCCCCCCAAGCCCCCCAACACTCGGAAGCGCCCCGGCGCAGCCGTGGCGCTCCTCGACCACGCTGACGCCACATCGCGGAGAAAACCACCATGCACGTGGGAATCGCCACCGATCACGGGGGGTTTGGCCTGAAAGAGGATCTGGTCGCGCGGCTCCGCGAAGCCGGACACGACGTGGTTGATTTCGGTACGGACAAGCTGAACCCGGATGACGACTATCCGGACTTCGTCATCCCGCTTGCCCGGGCCGTGGCGGCAGGGACGGTCGAGCGCGGGGTGGCCGTCTGCGGCAGCGGCGTGGGGGCCTCGATCTGCGCCAACAAGGTTCCGGGTGTTCGTGCCGCGCTGATCCATGACCACTTTTCCGCCGGGCAGGGGGTCGAGGACGATCACATGAACATCATCTGCGTCGGTGGCCGCACGGTGGGGCCGAGCGTGGCCTGGGATCTCGTGCAGACGTTCCTGGCCGCCGAGTTCAGCCACGCCCCGCGACACCTGCGCCGCCTGAGCAAGGTAGCGTCCCTGGAGCCCCAACCGACGAGGACAAACCGATGACTATGACGAATGTCGCTGCACCGATGACCGACGCCGAGCTCGACCAGCTGTCGATCAACACCATCCGCACGCTCTCGATCGATGCGGTCGAGCGCGCCAAGTCGGGGCACCCCGGCACACCGATGGCGCTGGCGCCACTCGTCTACACGATCTGGAACCGCGTGATGCGCTTCGATCCGGAGGATCCGATCTGGCCCAACCGTGATCGGTTCGTCCTCTCTAACGGTCACGCCTCGATGCTGCTCTGGTCCGTGCTGCATCTGACCGGGACACGGGCGGTGAACGCCGACTACGAGCGGTTGGGGCACCCCTCGGTGTCGCTCGAGGACATCCGCCGCTTTCGTCAGATGGGCAGCAAGGCGCCCGGGCACCCCGAGTATCACTGGGTGTCGGGTGTGGAGACCACGACGGGTCCGCTCGGGCAGGGCGTCGCGACGAGCGTGGGAATGGCCATCGCTCAGAAGTGGCTCGCCGACCGCTACAACCGACCGGGCTTCGCGATCTTCGACTACGACATCTACGTCGTGTGCGGCGACGGCTGCCTGATGGAGGGCGTCGCGTCCGAAGCGGCCTCGCTGGCCGGTCACCTGGGTCTGGACAACCTCTGCTGGGTCTACGACAACAACCACATCACGATCGAAGGGCAGACGAGCCTCGCCTTCACCGAAGACGTCGCCACCCGGTTCCTCGCGTACGGGTGGAACGTCCTGCGAGTGGGTGACGCCAACGATCTCGATCGCATCGAGCACGCGATCGGTGTCTTCCGCGAGACGAAGGGGCGTCCCACGCTCATCATCCTCGACAGCCACATCGGCTACGGCGCCCCGCACAAGCACGACACGGCGGCCGCTCACGGCGAGCCGCTCGGTGACGAGGAGGTTCGCCTGACGAAGCGCAGCTACGGGTGGCCGGAGCAGGCGCAGTTCCTGGTCCCCGACGGCGTCCGCGAGCACTTCGCCGCCGGCATCGGTGCGCGGGGCGCGGAAGATCGTACCGGGGCAAGTACCCCGAGCTCGCGATCGAGGTCGATCAAATGCAGCGGCGAGACTTGCCCGCAGGGTGGGATCGCAACCTGCCGGTGTTCCCGGCGGATGCCAAAGGCATCGCCGGCCGAGATGCCTCGGGCAAAACGCTCAACGTGCTCGCTCAGAACATCCCGTGGTTCCTCGGGGGGTCGGCGGACCTTGGGCCGTCGAACAAGACCACCCTGACGTACGAGGGTGCGGGCAACTTCCAGGCCGGAAGCCCAAGCGGCAAGAACCTGCATTTCGGCATCCGCGAGCACGCGATGGCGGCGATCGTCAACGGCCTCTCTCTGTCGAAGCTGCGGGCGTTCGGCGCGACGTTCTTCATCTTCAGCGACTACGCGCGCCCGGCCATCCGGCTGTCGGCACTGATGGAGCTGCCGACCATCCTCGTGTTCACGCACGACGCCATGGGCGACGGCGAGGATGGCCCGACCCACCAGCCGGTGGAACATCTCGCATCGTTGCGCGCCATGCCCGGCCTGGTCACGCTGCGGCCCGGGGACGCCAACGAGGTCGTCGAGGCGTACCGGTACATCATGCAGCTGCGGCACGAGCCGGCCGTGCTCGCGCTTTCGCGGCAGCCGTTGCCGACGCTGGATCGGCGCATCTACGCTCCTGCGACGGGGGTCGCGCGTGGCGCCTACGTCCTCGCGGATCCCCCGAGCGGGAGTCCCGAGGTGATCCTCATCGCCTCGGGGAGCGAGCTGAGCCTTGCCGTGGAGGCTCACGGCAAGCTGCTCGCCGAGGGCATCCGCTCGCGCGTCGTCTCCATGCCGTCGTGGGAGATCTTCGACCACCAGACGCAGGAGTATCGGGACAGCGTCCTGCCCCCTGCGGTGAAGGCGCGCGTGGCAGTCGAGCAGGCCTCCACGTTCGGATGGGAACGCTACGTCGGGAGCTCCGGCCACGTCATCGGCATGAGGACCTTCGGGGCCTCCGCGCCCCTGAAGGCGCTTCAGGAGAAGTTCGGCTTCGACCCGGAGCGGGTCGCGGCGGCTGCCAAGGAGCTGCTGGGCAAGCAGTGAGCGACGGCGCCGAGGAAGGCAGTAGTTCGCCTCTGGGAGCGACGCCCTCGCCAAACGGCGTCAACTTCAGTGTCTTCTCCAAACACGCCACCCGCGTCGAGCTGCTGCTGTTCGATCGGGTCGACGACACAAAGGCCGCGCGCGTGGTTCGCCTCGATCCATCGGCCAACCGCACGTACCACTATTGGCACGTCTTCGTGCCCGACGTACGTCCCGGCCAGCTGTACGCATATCGCGTCGAGGGCCCGTTCGATCCGTCGAGCGGCATGCGCTTCGATCCGACCAAAGTCCTCCTGGATCCGTACGGCCGAGGAGCCATGGTTCCAGAGGCCTACGGTCGTGACGCCGCGCGGCGTCCGGGCGACAACGCTGAGACGGCAATGAAGAGCGTGGTGGTCGACGTCTCCGCGTATGACTGGCAGGGCGACGCCCCGCTGCAACGGCCGTCCTCGCGAACCATCGTGTACGAGATGCATGTGCGTGGCTTCACCCGTCATCCGAGCTCCGGCCTCTCCGAAAAGACACGCGGCACGTTCGCCGGCCTCATCGAAAAGATTCCCTATCTCCGTCGACTGGGCGTCACGGCGGTGGAGCTGCTGCCGGTGTTCCAATTCGACGTTCAGGCCGGTCCCCCTGGACTGGTGAACTATTGGGGTTATGCACCCGTGTCGTTCTTCGCGCCCCACCAGAGCTACAGTTCACGTCGAGATCCGCTCGGTCCAGTCGACGAGTTTCGCGATATGGTCAAGGCGCTGCACCGAGGGGGCCTCGAGGTCATTCTCGACGTCGTGTTCAACCACACCGCCGAAGGCGACCACCGCGGGCCGACGCTGAGCTTCCGCGGACTGGACAACACGACGTATTACATCCCCGAAGCGGATCGCTCGCGCTACGCGAACTACAGCGGCACCGGGAACACGCTCAACGCCAATCACCCCATCGTTCGGCGGATGATCTTGGACAGTCTCCGCTATTGGGTCGAGGTGATGCACGTGGACGGCTTCCGGTTCGACCTGGCGTCGATCCTGGAGCGGGACGAATCGGGTAGCGTCCTGCCGAGCCCGCCGGTGCTGTGGGACATCGAGTCGGACCCGGCGTTGGCGGGGACGAAGCTCATCGCCGAAGCCTGGGATGCGGCCGGCCTGTACCAGGTGGGCACGTTCGTCGGGGATAGCTGGAAGGAATGGAACGGACGCTTTCGCGACGACGTCCGCAGCTTCTTCCGCGGCGAGGAAGGCGTGATCCAGGCGTTCGCCGATCGCTTGATCGGCAGCCCGTCGCTCTACGGCCACAAGCAGCGCGAGCCCGAGCAAAGCGTGAACTTCGTGACGTGTCACGACGGGTTCACCCTGAACGATCTCGTCTCCTACGACCGTAGGCACAACGAGGCGAACGGCGAGGACAATCGCGACGGCGCCGACGACAACCGAAGCTGGAACTGCGGGGTGGAAGGCCCGACCGAGGATCCCGACATCGACAAGCTGCGAACGCGCCAGGTGAAGAACTTCTTCACCGTGACCATGGTGTCCGCGGGGATGCCCATGATGCTCATGGGCGACGAGGTGCGGCGCACGCAGGGCGGCAACAACAACGCCTATTGTCAGGATAACGCGACCAGCTGGTTCGATTGGGCGCTGCTCGCGAAGCACGCCGACGTGCATCGGTTCGTGAGCTTGCTCAACGCTCGCCGGGTATTGCGAGACGTCGAGCACGAGAAGAAGCGGGTGGCGCTGAATCAGCTGCTCCTCCAGGAGGACATCACCTGGCACGGCGTCAAGCTCGGCCAGCCGGACTGGCGCCACTCGTCGCACAGCCTCGCGTTTACGGTGAGGCTCACGATGGATCGCACCCACTATCACATCATCCTCAACGCCTACTGGGAGCCGCTCGAGTTCGAGCTCCCCCCGGTCGCCAACGGCACTGGAGATCCATGGCGCCGATGGATCGACACCTTTCTCGATTCTCCGCACGATATCGTCGAGTGGGAGCGGGCTCCGTCGGTTCCCGGCCATAGCTATCGCGCCGAGCCGAGCTCCGTGGTCGTGCTGTTCGCAAACGCGGGCCGGTCGGCCTGAGGGCGGATGACCCTGACGGAAACGCATCGAATCGCGATCCTGATTCCCTTGGCAGTTGGCGCAGGCGCCATCGCGTGCACCATCATTGTCCACGCGCTGGCCTTGAGCGCGACTGTAAACTTCGTTCGCCGTCAGAGAAGACTCGGCCGCACAGGCACAAGCTTCTGGATCGATGGCGCACTCGTGGCGGCGGCGGCATCATTTGCGCTCGCGGCTCACCTCGTCGAGATCGCCTTGTGGGCGGTGTTGTTCATGATCTGCGGAGAATTTTCAGAGTTCGGAACCGCATTCGACCACTCGGCCGTCAACTACACGACCCTGGGTTACGGGAATGTGGTGATGGCACCGGCGTGGAGATTGCTGGGACCGCTGGAAGCCGCAGACGGGAGTCTCATGTTCGGTGTCTCAACGGCGATGATTTTTGCTGTCATTCAACGGTTGATTCACACAAGGTTTGTAGATCTCAGGGACTGAGAAACGGTTTCGCAAGATGCCAGTCGACACTGCTCTGTTGAAGCAAAAGACGTAGGATGGACGCACTCACGGGCGCGGAGGAACAAGGAGGTTCTCATGGTCAAGAGTACCCTTTATGCCGCGATTGGGTTCGCCGCGATCTCCTCGATAGCCTTGGCAGAAGACCTTTCTTCGGCGACGGCCCCTTTGCCTCCCGGGACATTCACGACGTCAGCGCACTCTGACGAATGGAAAATTGCGAACGCGCTGAGCGCGGGCCCCGCCAGCATCACGGAGCACGCAGCCGTGATTGATTGGCCCGCGAATCCGAAGGATGGAATGTCTCATGGCAGGGTGCTTCGCCAGGGCACCAATGGTTGGACATGCATGCCCGACATTCCCGGAAGGCCTCAGCACAACCCGATGTGCGTGGACGAGACCATGATGAAGTGGCTCATGGCAACTCTGGCCGGGAAGAAGCCGGACATCGATCGCGTTGGACTGTCCTATATGCTGATGGGCGAGGCGAGGCAGGGACAGGGCGCAACTCCGGCAAAAGACCCCAGCCAAGTCAAAGAATGGTTCTATGTCGGCCCGCATATCATGGTCGTGCTTCCGGATTCAGCCAAGGACGCGCTCCGGGGCATCAATCAGGATCTCTCCAATAACCAGCCCTATACATCGCTCCTCAGTTCCGCAGACGTAGCGACGCCAATCTGGGTCATTCCCGTTGCAAAGGGCGGCGACAGGATCAAGGAGGAGCCAGCGAAATAGGGCCTGGCTACACCGTCGAAGTGGAATGCGGGGAAGCGGTCATGATCAAGGTCAGCGTCATGTATCCCAACTGAGAGCTCTTCATTGTTCGAGGCCAGGCTCGCTGCCGGGCGAAGACGCCGCGCTGATCTTACTCTTCAGCCTCGTGGCGAGTGGGCAAACCAAGTTGCGCAAAATCGGCGGTGGGCGGACCGCGGGAGGCCGACAATGCTGATGCAGATGTATGTCGTGGCTGTTCTGGTCGTGCCGATGCTCCTCCCGAGCGTCGCCCAGGCCCAGGTACTGGACGAGGCGTTCGTGCGGTCTCGCGCACAACTGGCACGGGACCTGAAGTTTCCCGAGCAAGCCAAGAGTCTCGGCGTCTTCAGCGCGCTGGAGATGGCGATCTACAAGCCGGAAGGCGCGGGGCCCTTCCCGGCGCTGTTGTTGATGCACACCTGTGGCGGCCTGACGCAGCACATTCAGGAATGGACCAAGCGCGCCATGCAGCGGGGATATGTCGTCTTCGTCATCGACAGCCTCACGCAACGCGGCCTGAAGGAGAACTGCGCGCCGGGCACGTCGGCGAACCCCTTCCGCGGCGAAAAGGACGCGTTCGACGCCCTAGAGCACCTGAAGCAGTTCGCCTTCGTCGATCAACAGCGCATCGGCCTCGTCGGATTCTCTTGGGGCGCCTTCGTCGGGCTCCTGGCCAGCAGCCAAGAGATGAGCGCCGCATTTGCCAAAGGGAAACGATTTGGCGGCATCGTGGCCTTCTACCCCTACTGCACGGTGCGGCTATCGAGCGGTACGCTCGATTTCCTCCGCAGCGACATCACGACACCGCTTCTCCTGCTCCTCGGCGACGCCGATCCCGCGCCGGTCGACTGCGTGCCGAAGCTCGAGACTCTCAAGAATCAGGGTGCGCCCGTGGAATGGCACGTGTACCCGGGAGCGACACACCGGTTCGAATCCAGCGAGACGAATGGTGTCACGCGGCGCAACGTGAACGGAGAGGCGGTCGCCTACCGCTACGACAAGACGGCCACGGACGACTCGATCCGGCGGGTGTTCGAATTCTTCGAGCGACGCCTGAAATCCGCTCAATGAGGAGCCGGACGATTGACGATCGATGGCGCGGAATAGCCGTTTGACGAAGCGCGATGGGAAGTTCATCCTCCCCGGCGCGAGCAAAGAGGCGATCAAGGCGCTTCCCAGGTTCGAGTACGCCAAGTGATGTTAGAGTTCTCGCGTGACCGCCGCCGAGAGCCTGCGGGTGCTGGATCAGTACGCCGTCATCATCCTCCCCGGCCTGGTGGTCGGCGAGCAGTTCGGGATCCCTCTTCCCGCGGTCCCGATGCTTCTCGGAGTCGGCGCCCTTGCGGCGCACGGCCGCGGCAGTCTTCCACTGCTGCTGGGTACGTTGTCAGTGGTGGCCCTCGCCGTCGATTTCGGTTGGTATGAGTTCGGCCGGCGCCGTGGCGCGCGCGTCCTGACTCGACTCTGTCGCTTATCGTTGGAGCCGGATTCTTGCGTGCGACGGGCCGAGAACCTGTTCGCGCGATTCGGCGTCCGGGCCATGCTCGTCGCGAAGTTCGTCCCGGGGTTGACGACGATCCTGCCGCCGCTCGCCGGCGTCTTCGCTGTGGGACGCCTGCGGTTTGCCCTCTATGAGCTCGCAGGAGTGCTGCTCTGGGCCGGGACGTGGATAGCGCTCGGATACGTTTTCAGCGATGCGGTGGCGCTGATCGCAGCCTGGGTCGCGGCGCTCGGACTGGATATCGCTCTCGTGCTCGGCGCGGGCCTCGGGAGTTACGTCCTGGTCAAATATCTTCGCCGCCGGCTGTTTCTCCGGAAACTTCGGACGGACCGCATCTCGCCGGACGAGCTGAAGCGGCGGCTCGACGCCGGCGAGGACATCACGATCATCGATCTACGCACGCGCCTCGAGGTGTCCGCCATGCCGTATGCGATCCCGGGGAGTCACTGGATTGCCGCCGACGAGATCGATGAGCGCCAATCGAAGGCGCTTCGGGCTCACGAACTGGTCGTCTACTGCTCCTGACCCAACGAAGCCACGAGCGCCCGGGTGGCGCTCCAGCTCAAGCGCAAGGGAATCACGCGGGTCCACCCGTTGCAAGACGGGTTGACTGGATGGATGGCGCTGAACTTTCCCGTTGAGACCGTTCGGCTCCCGGAGAGCGCCGAGGATCGGTCAAGGGCCGCGACGTCGGCCTCGTGATCTGCCCGGCGTCGCCGGAATGGCGGGAACTCTTTCATCGAAGTGAGGCGAGGAGAGTTTTTGCGGCGATGAGATCGGCGGTTTCGAACCCCTCGGTGAAACGGCCGTACACAGGAGCCAGCACCTTGCGCGCCTGGCTCGTCCGGCGCTGTCCATGCCAGAGGCGGGCCAGGCTCGTGGCCGCCCGCAGCTCCCAGGAGAGAGCGTCCTGGCGGCGCGCCACCTCGAGCGCCTGCTGGAAGCATCCCTCGGCGTCAGTGACCGCCGACGGCGCGCCGCGGAGCAGCTCGCCCTTCCTGCGAAGCAACTCTGCGAGGCACCATCGCTCCTGAGTTCGCTCTACGCGCGCGAGCACGTCATCGACGAGCGCAAGGCCTTCCGCAATCTGCCCCGAAGCGCCAAGGCCCGCCGCGAGCTCGGCAAACAGATTCCTGTTGAGATAGAGCACTCCCTCGGGCAGTCCCCTGAGCGCTGCGCCCAGGAGTCGCGAGCCCGCGGCACTGTCCCCGCGCTTGATGAGAACTACTCCCTCGAAGCATTGCCCCCACATGCGCCAGGCTTCGAGCGCATGCTTCACCGCCAGGTCCCCGACGACCTTGACGTAGCCTTCGGCTGTCTCGAGATCGCCGGAATTGACCGCGATCGCACACCCCGCTTGCACCAACGCGTACAGCAGCGAAAGTACGTGATCTTCCGTGCGGGCGTGATCGACGATTCCCTTCGCGATGTGCATCGCCTGATCGGCACATCCCTGCAACCACAGAATTTTTGCGTAGTGGCAATGGGTGACCACCCGTTGGTCGTATTGATAGCGGAGAATGTGCGACACGCGAGCGGTCGCGAAGTCCGCGCTGACCAGGGGCTCGACGTGCCGCCGCGCACCTGGCTGGTCTCCCAGGACGTGCAAGCCAATCCCGATCAGTCGGTCACCGATGAGGTCATCGAAAGGGTCGGCCGTTTTCGCTGCGAGGGTGCGGAACTGCTCGGCGAGCATCAGCGCGCTCTGATAGTCGCCCGCTCTGAAGCGATAGACGCAGAGCCCCCACATCGCTCGCAAACGGTAGTCGGTGTCATCCAGGCTCTCGGCAAGGTCGAGGGCTCTCGTCAACGCTGCGACCATCTTCGGACTGCCGGGATCCTGGGTATGAAGGCCGATGATCCCCAGCGCAAGAAAGAGGCGCATGTTGCGGCCCGCGTCCGCCGGCACCTCGCTCTCGCGATGGGCGATCCCCTGTTCGACTCGGAGGCGACATTCGGCGATCAATGCCAGGCGCATCCACAGCGGCACCGTCGCCACGGTGAGCTCCACGCCGACGGTAGCATCGCCGCCCGGCGAAAAGGCCCAGTCGAGCGCGGCACGCAAGTTGTCGATCTGGGGCCGGTACGCGGCGAGCCACTCGGCGGTGGGCCGCGTCTCCCACTCGGCGTCAGCGCGTTCGAACAAAGCCCGATGATACTCGGCGTGGCGTCGCGCGAACCGTTCGAGCTCGCCACTCTCGATGAGCTTCTCGCGCGCGTAGGCCCGCGTTGTCTCGAGCAGGCGATAATGCGCGATCGCGCCGGCGACGTCTGTCGACAGGAGTGACTTGGCGACCAGGTTTGCGACGCAGTCGACCACCTCCTGCGCGGGGACGTCGGCGCTGGCCGCCACCGCGCTGGCCGCCTCCAACGTAAAAACTCCGGCGAAGACCGCCAACCGACGCAGGACGACCCGCTCGGTTTCTGACAGCAGCTCGTGGCTCCAGTCGAGCGTCGCACGTAGAGTCTGTTGACGCGGCAGCGCCGTGCGCCGGCCGCCGGTGAGCAGATGGAAGCGGTCGCCGAGGCGGGCCGCCACGCCCTCGACTCCGAATGCGGCGACGCGCGCCGCGGCGAGCTCGATCGCGAGCGGGATCCCGTCGAGGTGCCGGCAAATGGTGGCCGTCGCCGCCGCCCGGCGGACGTCGGGCACGTACTGTGGCTCGGCCGCGCGCGCGCGCGAGACGAAGAGCCTGACCGCGCCGTACCTCAGTACGTCTTCGGTGTCCTGGCTGTCTTCCGGCGGCACCGCGAGCGGCGGCACCCGGTAGACGTACTCTCCGGACGCTCGCAGCGGCTCGCGGCTCGTCGCGAGCAGGGAGACGGCCGGGCTGGCACGCAACAGCGCCTCCACCATGTCGGCCGCCGCCTCGATCAGATGCTCGCAATTGTCGACGATCAGCAAGAGCCGCTTGGTGCCCACGGCAGCCGCGATGCCTTCGCGTGACACGGTGCCGGCGCCGAGCGTGAGGCTGAGCGCGGTGGCCACGGTGGCCGGGACGAGCTCGGGACTGGACAGGGGCCCGAGCTCGGCGACGAACACGCCGTCGGGAAATCTCGGCAGAAGGCCCCTCGCGACCTCCAGGCCCAGTCGCGTCTTGCCGATGCCGCCGGCGCCGACCAGGGTGACCAGCCGATGCTTCATCACGAGATCCAGGGCGTCTCGGAGCTCGGCCTCTCGGCCGATCAGTTCAGAAAGGGCCTCGGGAAGGTTCCTCACTCGCGAGAGCGTCGCCGCGGCGTCCGTGGCCGTCGCGCGGATCTCGCCCGTGAACTGATATCCGCGCCTGGCCACCGTCCGGATGAGATGGCGATCGGCGCCGAACACCTTACGCAGGGTGGAGACCTGCGCCGCGAGGTTGTTCTCCTCGACGATCCGGTCGGGCCACACGCGGCGCATGAGCTCGTCCTTGCCGAGGACCGTGCCGCGAGCGTCGATGAGGGCCACGAGCGTCTCGAACGCCCGCGCGCCCAGCTCGACCGGCCGGCCATCGGCCAGCAGCTCGCGGCGATGGCGGACGACCTTGAATCGGCCAAATTCAATGGTTGCCGGATGTTCGGGCAGCCCAGCCATAGCGGTCAGATTGTACACAGCCACGCTTCAGGACTTTTCAGAACAAATCAGGCTGCGGCAAAGACTCGTGAGGCGCCTTCTCGTACGCTCGCCCCCACGATCGATCGTTCCCATTCAAAGGAGCCGCAGTGACGAACCGCCCAGCCGGAAGTCCCGGAGTCCACCGGAACATCCAGGACTTTCTGCAAGCCCTCGCGGCCAGGGACGGCAAGCCGATGGAGCAAATGACTCCCGCAGAAGCGCGCGCAGTGCTGGTGAGTGCCCAGTCGAGCGTCAAGGTCGACCTCCCAAAGGCGGACGTCGCGGAGCGGGTCATCGTCAGTGACGGCCAGACCGTGAAGCTCGTGGTCGTGCGCCCGGCGGGCGTGACGGGCACGCTTCCGGTGTTCATGTTCTTCCACGGTGGCGGCTGGGTGCTCGGAGACTTTCCGACGCACGAGCGTCTCGTGCGTGAGCTCGTCGCCGGATCGGGCGCGACCGCGGTATTCGTCGAGTACGATCGCTCGCCCGAGGCTCACTACCCGGTCGCCATCAATCAGGCCTATGCGGCGACTCGGTGGGTCGCCACCCATGGCAAGGAGATCGGCGTCGATAGCGCGCGATTGGCGGTCGTTGGCAACAGTGTCGGCGGAAACATGGCCGCCGTCGTCGCCCTGATGGCCAAGGACCGGGGCACGCCGAACCTCCGGTGCCAGGTGCTGCTGTGGCCGGTGACGAACGCCGCCTTTGACACCGATTCGTACCACCAATTCGCCGAGGGCCATTTCCTCACCCGAAACATGATGAAGTGGTTCTGGGACAGCTACACCACTGAGCCAAGCGACCGGCAGGATGTCTATGCCTCGCCCCTGCGGGCGATGAATGAGCGACTCAGGGGCCTGGCGCCCGCGGTCATCCAGACGGCGGAAATGGACGTACTGCGCGACGAAGGCGAAGCCTACGCGCGCAGGCTGGATCAAGCCGGTGTCGATGTCACCTCAACGCGCTACAACGGCCTGATCCATGACTATGGGCTGCTGAACGCCATTAGCCAGGTTCCTGGCGTCCGCTCGGCGATGCTCCAGGCGTCAGTGGAGCTGAAGAAGCGCCTCCACTGACCACACGAGACTAGCGAAGTGCAGAGCCTTTGCGGCGATGAGATCGGCGGTTCCAAACCCCGCGGCGTAACCGGGCAGAGCAGCTCATATGAGGCGCCGCTGGCGTTCGATGGCACGCGAGCCCTATGGTTCGAGCTGCTCGATCGATGTTGCCTCCACGCGGTCCCGCTCGGTGGGAATGGTTCCGGTCACGACAACAAGATCGTTGATCCCCAGACGCTGATACTGATCCTGCGGGACTCGCGTGAGATTGACGTTGACACTCTGACCGTCGTCGGTGGCGACCATCAGTGTCTCTCCCGCGGTCCACAGCACGCGCGCTCGAAAGTGGACAGGCGCATCGTCAGCATCGTCGGCCACGCTGGGAGTGACGGACAGCACGCTCAAGAGCGCAAGCGCTATCAGTGCTGCCACTCCCCGTGAGCCTCCACGCCCTCCGAAGCCGTCGGCCGCACCAGCACCGAGTTCACCGTCACGCTGGTTCACGTCGTCGTCTCGGCGAGCCCGCGCGCGAGCTACCCACAACGTTAGGGCCCTGGAGTGAAGCACGTCGAGAGCGTTCCCCCGATGCAGACGCACTCGACCGATCCGCCATCAGGGCCTCTCACGATGACGACGTTACTGGTGCAGTCGGGCCCTGGCCTCCGGACGAGGACAGGGATCGCGAGCAAGACGCCTAAGACAGCGAGCGCCGCCAGGATCCACCCAAGCTGCTTCACGCTACAGCCCTGACGAGGAGGTGGGACTCGAAGCCCTCGTCCTCCTGGTCACTCGTGCCCTACCAGCGGCGTGTCCACGAGGTGCTCGCCGATGAACCAGACCTGCAGCTCGTTTGGACGTATCACGTCGCTGACAAGCAGGTCGTTGGTGCCGTCATCGCCCGCCTCCGCCGCCTGCCGTGCCATCGCACGGGCTTCCTTCAGGACGATCTCGTGGGCGTGAAGCAGCCTCGAGAGCTGCACGGGGACTTCCTCGCGTCCGCGTGGCGGGCGCGGGATCAGCGTCATCTCGGCCACGTCGTGGGCCATGGCGATGCTCACGCCACCCAGCGATTGGATCCGCTCGGCGACGGCGTCCACTAGCTGGCCCTGCTCGTTGAAGTGCTTGTCGAAGAGCAGGTGGAGCTGATAGAAGGTCGGCCCGCTCACTTGCCAGTGGTGCTTCTTGTACATGTCGCGGAGGGTCATGGTGTCGGCCAGGAGCTGGTTGAGGTTGTCGACGCTGGCGCGACAGACTGACGCGTCGAGCGCGATTGGCAATCGAGCCACGGTCCCGTAGTGCTGAAGCTCTTTGGCGTGCTGGATCGTCAGCGGGCGGGAGCGCTCGACCACCGGTGGGTCTGTGTGTCGATTCGTCATAATCTTTCCTCCATCGTTTAGATGTCTCGAGCCCTCTAAACGGTGTGAGTGAGAACCGAGAGGGGTTTCGCCAATAGCGCGACGGTCTCGAGCTGAGGCGAACTAAGGGGGGACACGGTCATGCGGTTCAGAACGGTGTTGCTGGCCGCGGTAGTCATGCTTGGCATCACGGCGCGTCCGGCCGGCTCGGGCGGGCTGATGACATCGCCCGGAGGTACCACGCCGGGGGGTGCGATCTTCGACGGTCTTCGTGGCACGACGACGCGCCCGGTGCCCCGGGTATCGCCAGCACCAGCCCCCGCGGCGCCCGACACTTGGGTGCCAGATCGCTACGTCCTGGTTCCTGGGGTCGACGGTCACGTCCTCGTGCCCGGCCACTGGGAGCGTAGACTCTCCGACCATGAGGTCTATACGCCACCGCTGGTCGGTCGAACCCCGGATGGCCGCACGCTCGACTTCCCCGCCGGCCCGCGACCGCCAGTCGACGAGCGACAGGGACCGTAGGTACGCCATGACGACGGCGCCGAGGGCGATCCTGGCGGTTGCGCAACTCGCGGTGATTACGGTCGCCATGACCGCGTGTGGGACCGCCA
>Ga0209237_1001264_pt1 | contig 14958 bp, 15 predicted proteins | sample GraSoi013_1_40cm_2_FD_185820 | JGI IMG/M metagenome (GOLD analysis project Ga0209237, IMG submission 185820) | Grasslands soil microbial communities from the Angelo Coastal Reserve, California, USA - Sample 10_02_2013_1_40cm (SPAdes) (version 2) | ecosystem: Environmental > Terrestrial > Soil >... | reverse complement strand
GGCGGTCACCCGGACAGCGACGTCCGTGCCGCCCGTCATCGTTCTCGACACCGTCGGTGAGCTCGCGACACTCTATGCCATCGCCGACGTCGTCTTCGTCGGCGGGAGCCTCGTGCCGGTGGGCGGGCACAACCTGCTCGAGGCCGCGCAGCGGCGCCGACCCGTGCTGGTCGGGCCGAACACGGCGAACTTCCGAGAGTCCGCCGGCTTGCTCGAGTCGGTCGGCGCGGCTCTCGTCGTGCGGGATGCGTCCGAGCTCTCTCGCGAGCTCCGGCGGCTTCTCCTGGATCCGGATCTTCGCGCAAAGCTGGGCGAGGCCGGCTACGAGGCTGTCGCTTCGCGCCACGGCGCCGTCCGGGAGACGCTCGATCTCGTCGGTCGTTACCTCTATCCCGGCGCTCGCACGTGAAATCCCGCGAGCGCTTCGTCCGAGGTTGGGAAGAGGGGTTCGGGTCGGGACCGGCACGGATGCTCGCGGTCGCCGGTGGCGGCTACCGCGGCCTGCTCGGGGCGCGCGAGTGGCTCTACGGGCGGGGCATCTTGAAGTCGCGCGCGTTGCCGTGCCGCGTGGTCTCGATCGGAAATCTGACCATCGGCGGGACCGGGAAGACTCCCGCGGTCGAAGTGGCCGTCCAGGCGCTCGCCGCCCTCGGCCATCGACCGGCGGTCGTCAGCCGCGGCTATGGGCGCAGCACGCGCGGTGTTCAGGTCGTCGCCGACGCCGCCTCGATCCGTCTGGACCCGGAGGAATCGGGGGACGAGCCCTTCCTGCTCGCACGCCGGCTTCCCGGCATCCCCGTCGTCGTCGGCTCGAACCGTCACGACGCCGCCCGCGTGGCGATCGAAAGGTTCGGGGTGACCGCGATCGTCCTCGACGATGGATTCCAGCACCGGACCCTCAGAAAGGATCTCGAGATCGTGATGGCGCGTGCGCGGCGGCCGTGGGGCAACGGGCAATTGCTTCCGGCCGGGCCGCTACGAGAGCCGCTCAGCGCGCTCGCGAGGGCCGATCTCATCGTCGCCACCGGCGCGGCCGGTTTGGGGGACGCGCGCGAGGTGGTCGACGCCGTCGACGAGCACGCTCCGCGAGTTCCCGTGGTCACGGCTACGCTGGTGCCCGCCGAGTGCTGGGAGGCGGGCCGGATGCGGTCCGTCCGACTCGCCGAACTCGCCGGCAAGCGGCTGGCCGCATTCGCGGGGATCGCGTCCCCCGCGGCCTTCGCCGAGACTCTCCGGAGCACGGGTACGGTGGTGGAGGAGCTCGCGGAATTCGCCGACCATCACTGGTACTCGACCGACGATGTCGCACGGCTCGACGCGCGCGCCGCGGCGCTCGGCGTCGAGGCGCTCATCACGACCGAAAAAGACTGGGTCCGACTGCGTCGCCTCCGGCTGCCGCGCCGTCCGCTCTACGTCCTCAGCGTCCGGCTCGTCCTCCAGACGGGAGAGAGCGCCTGGCGCCAGGCGTTCCGGCGCGCGTGCCCGTGAAGATCACCGTGCGGCTGCCGAACTGGCTCGGTGACACCGTGATGGCGGTACCGGCGGTCCGGTCGCTCCGCGAGACGTTCCCGGAGGCCGAGGTGCTGCTGGCGGGACCGTGGGTCGCGCTCCTCGCCGGCCAGGAGCTCGGCGATGTGCTCGTGGGATACCCACGTTCATGGAGCGGGCGGCTCCGCACGGCCGACTCGGTGCGGAATTTCGGGGCCGACACCGTCGTGCTGTTCCCGACTTCCTTCGAGGCGGCGGCGACCGCCGTGTACTGGGGAGGCCGGCGGCGCATCGGCTTCGCCGGCGATGGACGCGGCTGGCTTCTCACGGAGGCGCCGCCCGTGCCCGAGCCGCGACTGCACCAGGTCGACGAGTACCTGATACTCGTCGGGCTCCTCGGCGCGGCGACGACGCAACGCGAGCCGCGGCTGACGCCGCCGGGACCGCTCGCCGAGACTCGGCAGCGGGCGCGCGAGCTCCTGCGTCCGCACGGAGCGCCCGAAGGGACACCGCTGGTCGGTGTGCATCTCGGCGCCGCCTACGGGCCGGCCAAGGTCTGGGTGTGCGAGCGCGTCGTCGAGTTCTGTCGACTCGGCCAGGCACGGGGCATCGTCCCCGTGCTTCTCGGGGCGCCATCGGATGCGCCCGCCGCGGCGGACGTGTTGCGCCGCGCCCCCGCGCTGAGCCTGGTGGGGCGCGACGGTCCCGATCTCCTCCCGGCGGTGCTCACCGAGCTGTCCGTGCTCGTCTGCGGCGACACCGGGGTCGCTCACCTGGCGGCGGCGCTCGGCACGCCGGTCGTCGTGCTGTTCGGGCCGACAAATCCCGTGCTCACCGCGCCGCTCGGACGGGTGACGGTGGTGCGCCACGCCGTCCCGTGTGCGCCGTGCTTCTACCGGACGTGCCCGATCGACCATCCCTGCATGCGCGGGATCACCGCGGCGACGGTGGGCCAGCAGGTCGCGGCATTTCTCGCCGCGTCGACGTGAAGCCGTTGTCGATCCTGCACCTGGCCGCGAACCGCTGGTGGACGGGCAGCGCCGATCCGATCATCCATCTCGTGTCCGGGCTCCGCGCCCGCGGCCATCGCGTCCTGCTCGGGCTCATTCCCGGGGATCGATTCGAGACCAAGGCGAAGGAGGCCGGGCTCGATCTGGTCGAGGGGCTGCGCATGGACGGCCGCCTCGGGCCGCGGGCGCTCGCGCGTGACGTGCTGAGACTCCGCGCGCTCATCCGCGACGAGGGGGTAGAGCTGGTGCACACGCATCATTCGCACGATCACTGGCTCGCCGTGCTCACCCGGCCGAAGCGGGCCCAGGGTGGCCGCCCGCCCGTGGTGAGAACCTTCCACAACTGGCGCGCGGTCAAGCGCGACCGGCTCGCCTCGACGCTCTACCGCCGCACCGCGGCGGTGTTCGCGGTCTCCCGACCGATCGAGTCGCGGTGCCGCGATGTGGGCATCCCGCCGGAGCGCGTCTTCTGGATCCCGGGCGCCGTCGACCTGACGCGGTTCACGGCCGACGCGGACCCGACACCGATCCGCACGGAGTTCAAGCTCGGCGACGCGCCGGTCGTCGTCTCGGTCGCGCGCCTGGCGACCAACCGCGGTCACGAGCTCTTGCTCTCGGGCTTCCGCCTCCTCGTCCGTCGGCTGCCGCGCGCGCGCCTCTTGCTGGTCGGAAAGGGAGAAACGCGGTCACGACTCGAAAAGCTGGTCGCCGACCTCGAGCTCGGGAGCCACGTGGTCTTCACGGGCTATCGCGACGCCGACCTCCCGTCGGTCCTCGCCGCGGCGGACTGCTTCGCCCTCATGGCCGCGGGCTCGGACGAGTCATGTCGGGCCGCGCTCGAGGCGATGGCCGCGGGGCGCCCGGTCATCGCTCGCCGGGTCGGCGCACTTCCCGAGACGGTGATGCACGGGGAGACGGGGATCCTGATCGACGACGACCAGGCGGAGAGCGTCGCCCGCGCGCTCGAGACCATCCTCGAAGATCCGGCACGACGCCGGGCCATGGGACGCGCGGGGCGCGCGACCGCGGAAGAGCGCTTCGGCGGCGAGCGCTCGGTCGAGACGGTCGAGCGCGTCTATCAGGACCTCCGGTGAGAATCCTCCAGCTGATGTCCTGCCGCGGATGGTCGTCCGACGCCTACTGGGCGGCGCGGATGACGCGCGAGCTCGAGCGGCGCGGTCACGTGGTGACGCTCGGCTGCCGCGCCGGGACGGAGACGCGGGTGATCGATCGCGCACGCCGGGAAGGGGTGCAGCGGGTGACCACGCTCGTGCTCGCGAGCGGCGCCCGGCCGGTGGTGGACGGCCGTGACCTGCGGCGCCTTCGCGCCCTGATGGCGGACGTCGACGTGGTGCACGTGCATCGCGGCAAGGAGCACTGGCTCGCCGCGCTCGGGAATCGCCTGATCCCCACGCCGCGACCTATCGTGAGGACGCGGCACATCGCTCAAGCCGTCCGACCCCACGCCGCCAATCGCTGGCTCTACCGCCGCGCGACGGCATTCGTCGTGACGGTCACCGAGGCCATCCGGCGACAGTACGTCGCGTCGGGGCTGGTCGACGCGGACCGCGTCGCCGCGCTGCCCGGCGGCGCCGACACGGAACGCTACCGTCCCTTGGTGCGTGATCCTCAGGTGTACGGGCGGCTCGGGGGACGCTCCGACCGCCCCCTGGTCGGCATGATCGCGGGGCTTCGAGTCATGAAGGGACACGAGGTCGTGATCGAGGCGGCGGCCCGGCTCGGCGCGCGCGATGTGCGGCCGCACTTCGTCTTCGTCGGACGCGGGGCGCTCGAGCCGGCGGTTCGCGACGCGATCGATCGCGCCGGGCTCGCGCAGCAGTTCAGCATCGCCGGCTTCGTCGAGGACCTCCCGGCGGCCCTCGCCGCCCTCGACGTCGCGCTCTACGTGCCGCTCGAGTCAGACGGCATGTCGCGCGTGATCTTCGAGTATCTGGCGGCCGGGCGGCCGCTGATCGCGTCGCGGGTGGGCGTCGTGCCCGAGGTGCTGACCGACGGCGAGCACGCGGCGCTCGTGCCGGCCGGTGACGCCGGGATCCTCGCCGAGGTCCTGGCGCGGCTCGTGGGAGACCCGGCTGCGGGCGCGCGGCTCGGCGAGGCCGGGCGGCGGCTCGTCGCGCAGCGGTACTCGGGGGCTCAGGTCGCGGCCGCGCTCGAGGGCCTGTACGCGCGCCTCGTCGCCGCCGGGGCTGCGTGAAGATCTCCATCCTGGCCGCTGACCTGTCGGACAACGCGACGGGTCGTGCGGACCTGCTCGCCCGCCTTCTCTCGCCCCGCTACGAGGTCGACGTGATCGGACCCCGCTTCGCAGAGGGCGTCTGGGCACCGGCGAGAGACGGGCCGGTCCTCCACCGCAGCGTGAGAGCCGGGCGCTACCCCGGGTTCGTACGACGGGTGCCCGAGCTGCTCGAGCTCGTCGACGGCGAGATCCTGGTTGCGTCCAAGGCGCGGCCGACGAGCTTCGGCCTGGCCCTGCTCGCGCGGGCCCGTCGGCCGCGGCCGCTCGTGCTCGACATCGACGATTGGGAGGTCGGCTTCTTCTATCGGTCGGGCGCCTGGGGTCGGCTCGGTCGCGCCCTCAACCTCGCCAATCCGAATGGGCTCTCGTGGACGTGGCTCGTGGAGCGGCTCGTGCGGCGCGCGGACGCCGTCACGGTGGCCTCGCGCTTCCTCGAGCGCCGCTTCGGCGGGACGCTCCTGCCCCACGTGCGCGATACCGAGGCCTGGGATCCCGCGCACTTCGATCGCACCGACGTGCGCGCTCGGCTGCGCGTGGGAGCCAGCAAGGTCGTCATGTTTCTCGGAACTCCCCGGGGCCACAAGGGCGTCGACGATCTGGTCGATGCGGTCGGCTCGCTGGGTCCTGGAGTCGTCCTGGCGCTCGTCGGCGTCGATCCGGCGCGCGGGGGTGCGCCGCGCTGGTCCGAGCGCTCGCACGTGCGGGTCATCGGCGAGATCCCGTTCGACGACGTGCCGCGCTATCTCGTCGCCGCCGACGTCGTCGCCGTGCCCCAGCGGGACACCACCGACACCGTCGGGCAGGTGCCGGCAAAGCTCTTCGATGCGATGGCGCTCGCCCGTCCCATCGTCTCGACGGCCGTCTCGATGATCCCCGAGATCCTGGACGGCTGCGGCCTCGTAGTCGCGCCCGGCGACGTGCCCGCGCTCACCAGCGCGATCAAGCGACTCCTTGACGACGCCGACGAAGCCGCGGCGCTCGGTCGGCGCGCGCGCCAGCGCTGCGAGGCCCGCTACAGCTTTCGCGTCGCCCGCACGGCGTTGTTCCCTCTCATCGAGAAGTTGGCCCCAAGACCACGCGCGTGAGAACGGGCATGTCAGCGCCACGTCCTCCTCAGACGCCTCGGATCAGATCGAGCGTGTCCCAGCCACCCTCGCCACGGACGCCCCGGGTCAGATCGGGCGTGTCGGCGCCACGTTCTTCTCGGACACCCCGGATCAGATCGGGATCGGGCGTGTCGGCGCCACGTTCTTCACGGACGCCCCGGGTCAGATCGGGCGTGTCGGAGCCACTCGCTCCTATCTCAGGCCACCCTCGGTCCAAGCCGGTCTCAAGGCACCCGTTACAATGAAACTTCTGATCATCGCGCGACCGTTCGCCTTTCACGGAGGGATCGAGCGAGCGACCGCGGGCCTCGTCGCGGCCCTCGTCGCGCACGGGTATGATGTCCACCTCCTGAGCCCGCGCGGTCAGGCCCCGGTGCCGGGAGTGACGCTTCACACCCTGTCGTTACCGCCGCTGCCGTCGGCGGCGCGCGTTCTGGCGCTCGCCATGAAAGCCCGGCTGGCGGTCGCGCGTGGCAGCTGGGACGTGGTCCAGAGCCACGAGCGTACGCTTCGCCAGGACGTGTATCGCGCCGGCGAAGGATGTCATCGGGGGTATCTGGCGAGCGGAGAACGGCCGCGCGCCCGTGGCCTCTACCACCGGATCGTCCTGGCGCTCGAGCGTCGCGTGTTCGCTTGCACGCCCCACGTCGTCGCCATCGCCGAGGCCGGACGGCGCGAAATCGAGGCCCTCTACGGTGTGCCGCCCGGGCGCCTGGCGGTCGTGTACAACGGAGTCGATCTCGAGCGCTTTCATCCGCAGAACCGCGCGAGGGATCGCGACATCGCGCGGGCGGAGGCCGGTCTACCCCCGCGCGCGTTCACGATTCTCTTTGTCGGCAGCGGCTTTGCGCGCAAGGGCCTCGCGACCGCGATCGAAGCGTTCGCGGCGCTCGGCGATCGCGCGAGCCGCTTCGTCGTCCTCGGTAAGGGCGACGCTCGATCATACCGGTCCGCGGCGGCGCGGCTCGGGGTCGACGAGCGGATCGCCTGGCTCGGAGCCCGGGCCGATCCCGAGCGCTGGTACGCCGCCGCCGACATCGTCGTGCTGCCGAGCCGGTACGAGCCATTCGGCAACGTTCACCTGGAGGCCCTCGCCGCGGGACTTCCGGTCGTCGCAAGCGCGCGGGCCGGCGGCGCCGAGGTGATCGCCGATGGGATCAACGGAGCGATCGTGGACCCTACCGACGCCGGGGCGATCACGGCGGCGCTGGAGCGCCTCCGCGAACGTCCGTGGGGCGATCTCACAGCAGCCGCGCGCCGGTCCGCCGAGCCCTTTACCTATGCCGCGCAGGTCCGGGCCTTCGCTAGAATCTATAGCCGCTGCACGCGCGCAACGTGCGATTTTACTTGAGGAATCGGCCCTCGAGGCTTACACTGCCGACGTGGCTCCCAGGCCCGCGGTCTTCATGGATCGTGACGGGACGCTCACCGAGGAAGTGGGGTACGTCAACCATCCCAGGCGACTTCGCATCCTGCCGCGGTCGGCCGAGGCCATCCGCCGTCTCAACGAAGTCGGGATTGCGGCCGTCGTCGTGACGAATCAGGCCGGGATCGCGCGCGGCTATTTCTCGCACGAGGTGCTCGCGGCCGCGAACGCAGCGCTCGTGTCGCAGCTCAAGGACGAGGGCGCATCCCTGGACGGGATCTACGTGTGTCCCCACCATCCGACCGAAGGCGAGGCGCCCTACCGAATGGTGTGCGATTGCCGCAAGCCCAAGCCCGGTCTCCTGCTTCGTGCGGCAACGGAGCTCGGCCTCGACCTCGGGCTCTCGACGCTGGTCGGCGACAAGGCCTCCGACCTCGCCGCGGCTCGCGCCGTCGGTGCCCGGTCGGTGCTCGTCCTCACCGGGTACGGTCTGGGCGAGTGGGAATATCGGCGAGACACGTTTCCGCCGCCCGACCATGTCGCGGAGGACCTGCTCGGCGCGGTCGGTTGGGTGATCGAGGCCCGGCGCTCGTGAGCGAGACCGTCCGTGGGCTGCGCGCGACGATCGACGGCTTCGGCCGACGGACCGTCGCCGTCATCGGTGACCTGATCACGGACGAATACCTCTTCGGCAAGCCCGCCCGGATCTCCCGGGAGGCGCCGGTGCTCATCCTGCGCTTCTCCGAGCGCGAAGCGCTGCTCGGCGGCGCGGCGAATGCGGCGAACAACGTCCACGCGCTCGGCGCCCGGGTGGTGCCGATCGGCGTGATCGGACGGGACGCGGCCGGCGAGGAGCTCCTGGCGCTTTTCCACGCGGCGGGAATTCCCACCGACGGCGTCGTCACCGAGAACGGGCGGACGACGCCGGTGAAGACGCGCATCATGGCGGGCGGCTACCAGGCGACGCGCCAGCAGGTCGTGCGCCTGGATCGCGAGGAGGCGCTGCTCGAGCGGCTCACCGCGCTCGCCGCGCGCGTCGACGCGATCGTGGTCTCCGACTACGGCTACGGCACCGTCACGCCGCGGATCTTCGAGCATGTCAAGACGATCGCGCGACGAGCCAATGCGATCGTCAGCGTGGACAGCCGCTATCAGCTTCCCCGGTTCACCGGCATCGCGGCGGCCACGCCCAACGAGGCCGAGCTGGAGCAGCTCACCGGCGTGCCCACTGACGACGAGCGAACGGTCGAGAAGGCCGGGCGTCAGCTGCTCGAGCGGCTAGACGCGCGGATGCTCCTCGTCACGCGGGGCAGCCGGGGGATGGCGCTGCTCGAGCGCGACGGCGCGACGACTTTCATCCCGATCCACGGCACCGACGAGATCGCCGACGTCACGGGCGCCGGGGACACGGTGATCAGCACGTTCACCCTGGCGCTGGCGTGCGGGACCTCGCCCTTCGAGGCGGCGTCATTGGCGAACATCGCGGGCGGCGTCGTCGTGATGAAGCGCGGCACCGCCACGGTTCTGCCCTCGGAGCTCCGGCAGGCGCTCGAGGAATGGTAGGGCGAGCCGCAGCACGTCGCGGGGCTGGGGCCCCGCCGTGCGAGGCGAGCGAAAGAGAGATGGTAGGGCGAGCCGCAGCACGTCGCGGGGCGAGCGAAAGATAGAAGTGACTCTGGAGGAAGCCGTCGCGCTGGCCGACCGGCTCCGAGCCGAGCGCAAGCGCATCGTGCTGGCGAATGGCTGCTTCGATCTCCTCCACGTCGGCCACGTCCGCTATCTACGAGCCGCCCGACGGCTCGGCGACGTCCTCTTCGTGGGGATCAACTCCGACGCGGCGGTGGCTCGCCTGAAGGGGCGGGGCCGGCCGCTGATGCCGGCCGCCGAGCGGGCCGAGATCTTGCTATCGCTCCGAGAGGTCGATCACGTCGTCATATTCGAGGACGACACCGCGGACCGCCTGATCGCCTCCCTGCGGCCCGACGTCCACGCCAAGGGCACGGACTACCTCGCCGGCGCCGTCCCCGAGGAGCCGACGGTGCGGTCGGTCGGCGGTCGGGTCGCCCTCGTCGGCGACCCGAAGGACCACTCCACGCGTGACCTGATCACCCGGATCGTCGAGCGGTTTCGATGAACATCGCGCTCGTCAAGCTCTCCTCGATCGGCGACGTCGTGCACGCGCTGCCCGTCGCCGCGGCGCTGCAGGCCAGCCTGCCCCAGGCCCGCCTGATCTGGGTCGTCGAGCGCCGGGAGGCCGCGGTGCTGCGCGGCAACGCTGCGCTGAGCGAGATCGTGCCCGTCGACACGCGGGGCTGGCGGCGGTCCCGCGGCCCGCTCGCCATCGCGGAGACGACCGGCGCACTGGTCGCGCTCGGGCGCCACCTGCGGGCCGCTCGGTTCGACGTGGCGATCGACCTCCAGGGGCTGGTCAAGAGCGGCGTGATCACCGCGGCGACGCGGGCGCCGCTTCGGATCGGCTTCGCCGCGGCCCACTGTCGCGAGCGCTTGAACACGCTGTTCACGAACCGCCGCGTCACGCCGCCGGCGGCAGCCCGCCACATCGTCGACCAGTACCTCTCGCTCATGGAGCCGCTCGGCGTGCGCGCGCGTACCGTCGAGTTCCCGCTGCCGACCGACGGCGCCGCCGAGGCGCGCGTCGACGTGTTCCTGACGGGCGCCGGCTTCGAGCCGCGCGACCGGCTGGTCGTCCTCAATCCGGGCGCGGGCCGGCCCGACAAGCGTTGGCCGATCCCGAATTTCCGCAGGCTGGCGCGTCGGCTCGTCGAGGAGACGGGCGCCGCGGTGGTCGTCATCTGGGGGCCGAACGAGCTCGGGGACGCGCGCTCGATCGTCGAGCCCGGCCCCGCAGGTCGCGCGGCGCTGGCCCCGCCGACGAACCTCGACGAGCTGCTGGCCGTGCTCAGACGCGCGAGCGTCGTCGTGGCCGGCGACACCGGGCCCCTGCACCTGGCGGCGGCGCTCGGCACGCGCTGCGTCGGCCTCTTCGGCCCGACGTCGGCCGCACGGACCGGGCCGTACGGCCCGGACCACCGGGCGCTCGAGAGCCCCGACGGCGCCATGGCGTCGCTCGACGTCGACCCGGTGTTCCGCGCGGTCGTGGAGACGCTCGCCGCCGACGAGGCGAGCCCGTCGGTGACCCGCTCCGGGGTCGTCCGATGACCCGCGCGCGACTCTCCGTCGTCGTCGTCACGCTGAACGAGGAGGAGCGGCTGCGCGCGTGCCTGGAGACCGTGGCGTGGGCGGACGAGCTGATCGTAGTCGACGCCCTGTCGCAGGACAAGACCGCGCAGATCGCCCGGGAGTTCACCGATCGCGTCATCGTCCGGCCCTGGCCCGGCTTCGCCGCGCAGAAAAACTTCGGGGTCGGGGAGGCCGGGGGCGACTGGATTCTCTCGCTCGACGCCGACGAGCAGGTTTCGGCCGAGCTTCGCGACGAGATCGTGGGCGTGCTGGCCGACGACGGGCCCCACGACGGATACCGCGCGCCTCGCCGCAACATCTTCTGGGGCCAATCGGTCCGGCACGGCGGTCTCTGGCCCGACTGGCAGCTCCGGCTCTTTCGACGAGGCCGCGGGCGATTCGTCGAGCGCGCCGTCCACGAGTCGGTCGAGGTGAGGGGCAGCGTCGGCCGGCTCCATGGGACGCTCGTCCACCGGAGCTATCGCGACATCGCCGACTTCCTCGCGCGCGCCGACCGCTACTCGACCCTCGCCGCCGAGGAGTGGGTGAAGAGCGGAAAGCGCGTGCGGGCAAGCGATCTCGTCGTCCGGCCCGCCGGCCGGTTCTTGTCCATGTACGTGCTCAAGCTCGGGTGTCTCGACGGGGGGCGCGGCTTCCTTCTGGCGACCCTCTACGCGTACTATGTGTTCATCCGCTCCGCGAAGGCGTGGGAGAGGATGCGGGAGAGGGCCATGGAGAGAGAAAGTCACTGATGGCGAAACCGGCGAAGGAACGTGTGCTGTCGGGGATGCGGCCGAGCGGCAAGGTGCACCTGGGCAACTACCTCGGCGCCCTGGCCAACTGGGTGACGCTGCAAGACACGCTGGACTGCTACTATTTCGTCGCCGACTGGCACGCGCTCACCGACGACCTCCACACGTCGGACGTTCCCGGCAACGCCGTCGAGATGGTGGCCGACTGGCTCGGGGCGGGGCTCGACCCCGAGCGCTCGACGCTCTTCATCCAGTCGCTCGTGCCCGAGCACGCGGAGCTGCACCTGCTGTTCTCGATGACCACACCGGTGACCTGGCTCGAGCGCGTGCCGACCTACCGCGAGCGCATCGAGCAACAGCATCTGGAGTCGCCTTCGTACGGGCTGCTCGGGTACCCGCTGCTGCAGTCGGCCGACATTCTGATGTACAAGCCTCGCTGGGTGCCGGTTGGCATCGATCAGGTGCCCCACGTGGAGCTGACCCGGGAGGTGGCGCGGCGGTTCAACAACACGTTCGGCCCCTTGTTCCCGGAACCGGAGGTGAAGCTGACCGAGATTCCGAAGGTCCCGGGCACCGACGGACGGAAGATGTCGAAGTCGTACAACAACACGATCGATCTCGCCGACTCGCCCGAGACGATCGTCCAGAAGGTCCGGCCGATGGTGACGGACCCCGCGCGGAAGCGGCGCTCCGATCCGGGCAACCCGGACATCTGCCCGGTGTTCGACCTGCACAAGATCTTCACGCCGCCGTCGGATCGCGAGGCGTGCGCGAGCGGGTGCCGGACGGCGGCGATCGGGTGTCTCGACTGCAAGGACGTGCTGCTCAAGCACATGCTGCCGCCCCTGGCGGCGATCCGGGAACGTCGGCAGGTCTTCGCGGAGAAGCCCGCCAGGATCGTCGAGATCCTGCACGAGGGATCGCGGCGCGCGCGCAAGGTCGCCCAGGCGACGATGCAGGACGTCCGCGCGGCGGTCCACCTGGCTCCATGAGCGTCGAAGAGCCGAACGTTCTCGATCACTCGCGCGACCTCACCCTTCGCGTCGGAGCGTTCGAGGGCCCCTTCGACCTCCTGTTGCATCTCTGCCGCACGAGCGAGATCGATCTGGCGGCCCTCCCGGTCCGCGCCATTACCGACCAGTACCTCGCCCATCTCGAGGCGATGGAATTCCGGGACCTCGAAGCGGCCGGGGCATACCTCGTCATGGCCGCGACGTTGATCTACCTCAAGTCCAAGCTCCTGGTGCCGCCCGACGAGACGCAGGGCGAGCAGCTCGACGAGGACGGCTTGACCCTGCGGCTGGAGCTCGAGGCGCGCCTGCGCGAATACGCGCGGGTCAAGGCCCTCGGCGAATGGCTCGGCGCGCGGGAAGCCGAGCAGGGCCTGATCTGGGGCCGCCCGGGCAGCACGCTGCCGCCGCCCGAGGAGGTGCCGCTCGAGGATCTCGGCGTGCACCTGCTCGAACGAACGTTGAAACGGCTGATCGAGGAGCAGGCCCGGCAGCGGCCGCGCGAGATCGAGCCGAACCCGCCGTCGGTGCTCGAGCGGATGACGATGATCCTCTCGGTGCTGCGCGACACCTGGTCGCTGCTCTTCTCGTCGCTGACGGCGGGCGACCGCCGTCGCTCCGAGATCGTCGTGTCACTGCTCGCGGTGCTCGAGCTGGTCCGTCTCGGTCGCATCAAGACGCAGCAAACCGAGCTCTTCGGGGAGATCGTCATCGAACGCCAGACAGCGATACCGAATGGAGAGCCCACCCGTGCCGACTCCGACTGACGTCGTCGAAGCGCTCCTGTTCGCGTCCGACACGCCCCTGGAAGCCGCGCGCATCAGCGAGGTGCTCGATCTGGGTGACGTCCGCGAGGCGCGCCGGCTCGTCGACGAGCTCCGCGCACGCTACGAGGCATCGAGCCAGGGGCTCCAGATCGTCGAGGTGGGCGGCGGCTACCGGATGATCACCCGCCCCGAGGTCGCCCCCTGGCTCGTCCGGCTAGCCCGCGCCCGCACGCGGACCCGCCTGTCGCGCCCGGCGCTCGAGACCCTGGCGATCATCGCCTACAAGCAGTCCGTGTCACGTCCCGAGATCGACGCGGTCCGCGGCGTGAACTCCGAGGGGGTGCTCGACAACCTGCTCGAGCGCCGGCTCGTCCGCATCACCGGTCGGAAGGAGGCGCCCGGCCGGCCCTACCTCTTCGAGACGACGCGTGAGTTCCTGGTCGCGTTCGGCCTGCGGGATCTCGGCGATCTGCCCAAGGTCGAGGGCGAGCTGGTCATCCCGGAGCTGGCGGCCGTCGCCGACCATGGCGCAGCTGAGACTCAACAAGATCCTGGCGCAGGCGGGGCTGACCTCTCGACGGGGGGGTGACCGCCTGATCGTCGACGGCCACGTTGCCGTCAACGGCGCCGCCACACTGGCCGATCCCGAGCTGGATGCGATCACGGTCGACGGCCGTCCGTTGCCGGCGGCCGAAGCGAAGCGGTACGTGCTGCTCCACAAGCCCCGCGGCTACGTCACCTCCCTCAGCGACCCCCAGCGGCGTCCCGTCGTCGCCGACCTCGTGGCCCGCGAGGTCCGCCTGTATCCGGTCGGCCGTCTCGACTGGGACGTCGAGGGCGTACTTCTGCTCACGAACGACGGGCCACTCACGCACCGGCTTCTCCACCCACGGTACGCCCTTCCGCGCGTCTACGACGCCCGCGTCGAGGGCGCCGTCGCCCGGAGCGACCTCGCCCGGTGGCGGCGCGGTGTCACGCTGGACGACGGGCCGGCACGGCCGCTGGCCGTCGAGCTCGTGCGCGCTGGGCCGCAGGAGAGTTATCTGCGTCTGACGTTCGCCGAAGGGCGCAAGCACGAGGTCAAGCGCTTCTGCGAGGCCCTGGGCCATCGCGTGCGGGCGCTCAGGCGGATCGCCTTCGGCCCCGTCAGCCTCGGAACACTCCGTCCTGGCGAGTCGAGGCCGCTGACCGCGCGGGAAGTGGGGGCACTGCGCGCCGCGGTCGCGACGGCCCGCGATCGCCCGCGAAGCTGACTTGCTCTTGCGTAGGGTGAAGCCTATAATCCGCGATATCCCGAGAGCCAGGCAGCAGTGGGAGTCCCTATGGACCTGGACGATTGGCGTTCCAGGATCAATGACCTCGACAACCGAATCCTCCAGCTCCTCAACCAACGCGCCGAGGCCGCCCTCCAGATCGGAGACCTCAAACGAAGGCAGGATGCGCCGTCGTATGCCCCGGAGCGTGAGGCGGAGATCTTCCGCCGCCTGACCGAGGCGGCGGCCGGGCCGCTGTCCGCCGAGGCGATCCTCACCGTCTGGCGCGAGATCCTCTCCGCGTGTCGCGCTCTCGAATCGGCGCTGACGGTCTCCTACTTCGGGCCGCAGGCGACCTTCACGCATCGGGCCGCGCTCCAGCGCTTCGGCACCTCGGTGAGTTACCAGCCGGCGAAGACGATCGCCGACGTGTTCGACGACGTCGAGCGGAGTCGCGCCGACTTCGGCGTCGTGCCGGTGGAGAACAACACCGAGGGCGCCGTCAACGTGACACTCGACCGCCTGATCGATTCTGACGTGCTCATCTGCGGCGAGCTTCGGCTGGAGATCACGCAGAATCTCCTTTCCCGCGCCGGCGCGCTCGACGGGGTCAAGCGCGTTCTCTCGCACCCGCAGGGGCTCGCGCAGTGCCGCGGGTGGCTGGCCGCGCACCTGCCCGACGTCACGACCGAGCAGGCGCTGTCCACCGCCGCGGCCGCCGAAATGGCGGCCGCCGACGCGACGGTCG
>Ga0209237_1001263_pt1 | contig 14963 bp, 16 predicted proteins | sample GraSoi013_1_40cm_2_FD_185820 | JGI IMG/M metagenome (GOLD analysis project Ga0209237, IMG submission 185820) | Grasslands soil microbial communities from the Angelo Coastal Reserve, California, USA - Sample 10_02_2013_1_40cm (SPAdes) (version 2) | ecosystem: Environmental > Terrestrial > Soil >... | reverse complement strand
CGTGACATTAGGTAGCCGACGAATTTCCCGTTCTTCACCGCGTATTTTCTCTGAGCTTGGACGCCTTCATCATCGTAGGCGAATGTGCCAAGTCCGTGTCCGTGTGCTAATGTAGCATCCATTACGACGTTCACGTGTTTGCTGCCGTATTGCAATTTTCCAAGTTGATCAGGCGTCAGGAAGCTTCTGCCTGCAAAATTAGCCTCGTACCCTAGTACCCTGTCGAGCTCGATGGGATGGCCGCAGGACTCGTGCACTTGTAGTCCGACTTGGTCCGCGCTGAGGATTACGTCCGACTTGCCTTCTGGGCATCCTTCTGCCTGCGTCAGCGCTAGTGCTTCTTTTGTCAGTGTTGGAGCTTGACCGGGAAGGTCTAGCTCGTCGAGGAGTTCGTAGCCTCCCAGCACATACTGCTGTATGGATCTTCTCTGGATGCCCGATGGCCCCTTTGCCGCTACAATCAATGACGCGCCTGTCTGTGTTAGGTCTTGAAAGATCTTGGAGCCTTCAGAGTTCGCAAAGTATTTTTCGATCCTCGTTGAGAAAATCTGGCCTCTTCTTGCTACAATGCCCTCTTCCTTCATTCTCCCAGTTGCATCCTGGAGAAGGCCGTACTTCGTGTCTATAGACACTGCGAGCGGGTCCTTCTTCTTCGGCGAAACCCAATCATCAACATGAATCGGCTCTTTGACGAAGGATACTTTGGATCCGATCTTTGCTGCACCGCGAGCCAATGCTAGTGCCTTGCGCGTCGTATCCCGGATATTTTCCGGATTCACCTCATCCGTATCTGCAAACCCCCAGCCCGATTCCTTGTAAAGGACCCTTATTCCAGCGCCCAGGTCGTTCAATTCTTCACTCGCGGGATTCTCATTGATTACACTGACAACTTCGGAGACTGTGTTCACAAGTCTGAAATCCGCATAGGTAGCGTTCTCTCGAGCAGCAGTCTCAAGACAAACTGTTGACAGCTCTTCCCCGAGACTCTTTGTAGAATTCACGTCGCCGATTTCGGCCCGGTTGGCTTTAGAGCTTTCCAATCGGCCGGTTCTCCACAGCCCTTTCCCTTCTGTCCAACCGAGTAACGATCAGCACGCAGGTCGCTGCCACCGCTACTCCTGCTACAAGGTCAGTGATGTAGTGTTGACCCAGATAGATGGTTGAGAAGAGCACTCCTACCATTATCGGAATGCTCACAAGAGCATATGTTCTCTTCAATTTGATCGTGAAGTAGCTGAAGAGCACGACATAAGCGGCGTGAAGGCTCGGGAAAGCCGCAAGCTTGTCGGATTCAATCAGGCTTCCAATCCTGGCTAGCTCCGAGAAGAGGCTAGAGGAGCCGATCTGAGCACTCGTAGTTGCAAGCAGGTTGGAGGCGACACCGTTGTACCACGGCGGGGCTGAGGGAGCTAGGGTGTAGAAGACTAGTGAAACGTAGGAACAGGCCACGAGTGAATAGAGGTATCTCTTGTAGAGTACCCGATTTGAGTACCAGAGTAGGATTGCTGAGCCAATCACGAGAGGAAAATGGAGACCGTAGAATAGGCTCATGACATCCGTAAGGTCAGGGGATAAGAATGCGGACTGAACGGCCTCGATGATGCCATAGGAGGTCCCGGAGCCACCTTGATGAATTACAGGAGCGAGGGTCAGCGACCCGGCCACACCTTGTAGGGCCTCGTATGACATGAGGAGGACGATGAACGGAGTCAGCTCTTTGACAAATTGTGCGCTCCTGCCTAGGAGCAATGTCAGTGGTAGCAGAGCTAGAAAGACTAGCCCGAGTGAAAATGAGAATAGCACTCCGTAGTATGCATACCAGAAGATGAGAACGATTCCGTAGCCCGCGGGCATCAAGAGAAACGCTTTCTCTCGAAGCTTCACCATGAATGGTCTAGCATCATTGAACAGGGCGGGTCCTGCGATTCGAATAATCCGGAGAACATAAGCAAATTCCTAGGAGAATCGGTATGGTCAATCTATTCGCTTCTGGGTATTGAGGTGAGGTGTATGAGTAGAAGGTGCCCGAGCTGTGGGTCAGAAAAGACGACTCCATGGATGGGAGGGCCTGCAGCAGGTAGAAGCAGGACGCTATACCACTGTGAACATTGCGGGTACTTTGGTCCAATCTTCTCAGAGGCAGCTAGCTCTCGAAGAGTCGAACTTGGGTTCTAGCGCTCATTCTCAAGGATCAAGAATTCTTTACCATCGCGTCTTCTTGATTCCCAACCGAAAAGCGCCATAGTTTGTAGCCAGGTGTATCGGAGGCGTCACAACAACAACTAGTAGTATTGAGATGAGTCCGACTTGAAAGAACGGATATCCAAGTACGACGCTTCCAAGAATGAAATCGAGCTGGTCCAGTACTGGAAACGCCCTGCCAGGTTCCACCTTTAGTCTGCGTTTCACGAAAGCGCCTAACAGGTCTCCCAGAACTGCTCCAAGGGAAATCATGAATCCCGCAAATGCGAGCCGGGAGTCGACCAAGGATTCTGCCAGTCCAACAAGCGTCCCCGCTACGATTCCTGCTATCACTCCTCGAACTGTCTTGTGAGGTCCAAAAATCGGTTGACCATCCGCAAGCGTTCTGCCGCCATCAAGAGCAGCACCTCCGCCTAAGACCAAGGGTCCGGCGTTGGCGAAGTAGGCGGGACCAATGAAGAGCAGAGCGGAAGTAATGAGTCCCGTCATCGTCCCGAACAGGCGTAGCGAGCTGGCTATGGTTAATAATTCGAGCCCTAGACGTCTTCTATACCGTCTTCGCCGATCTTGAATAGGGAATGGGAGGCCGAAACTTCGACTCCGTCTTTCTTCTCCAAGACGCAGTCTCTCACATCTGTCTTCGGTGTCTGTCTAAGTCTCAGAACTAGATCAGACCAGTGTTTCAGGGTCCGGGTCGCCACCGGCTCCACAAGCCATTCTCCGCCAGACGGCGTACTATGGACCTGTCCAGTCAGCAGAACCCATAATTCGAATCGGGCTGCGAGACTGTTTAGGTGGGCGAGCTGGCGATTGAGTTCTCGATTGCGAGCAAAGATCTTCTCGGACCCTCCGTTGTCTGCCCGGTAGAGTCCGGTGATCGAGTCCACCACTACCAGTGCCGGAGTCTTGGTGAGCACATTTTCCAGGTTCTCGATGATTTCAACCTGGTCTTTGAAATCCTCGGGCTGAAACAGCACAATCTTTTCGGCAAACTGAGGGCCTCCAATCATACGTTCTAGCCGGTGAGCCGAGAATGACTGGTCAGCATCCACGTAGAAGACCCGGAAGTCCTTTCGAGCCATCTCCAGGGCACACTGCATAGAGAGTATGGTCTTGCCCGTCGATGCCTCGCCATACAGGAGGCTTATCTGTCGAAGCGGGAACCCGCCTCCCAGCAACGTATCGAGTCCCCGAACTCCTGTGCTGAGAGATTCCAATCTTGAATTCGCAATATTTCGTTGCGAGGTAAGAAGCTTAGCCAGCTCTGATCATAGATGACTAAACCAGTCACATTCGACCTCGAACAAGGTCACACATTACTTCTGAAGGGACCGGCGTGGATCAGAGCGAAAAGAGGAGACGCACAATGCTTCGGCGCTCCAATCCAATCTGACGATTGGACCATGATAGAGGAGTCGCGACAAGAACCCATCTATGCTGCGGACAATACCCTTCTGGAAATCAGACGCGGTTCTGGAAGTTCATGGTCTGTGGCTGGAGAGTCAACTGTGCCGGTGGCCTGGAACGAGGCAGCACAAGTTCTTCAACGGCAGCGAGGCGTCTGCGTCATCATTGGAGAGGTGGATTCTGGCAAGTCCAGCCTCTGCACATTCCTAGCCAACAAATGCCTAGAAGACACGGGTAAAGTTGGAGTAGTTGACGCAGACGTGGGTCAAGCGGACATTGGGCCTCCGACGACAATAAGCTCGTCTGTTGTTCGGGCGCCGATTATTGGCCTTCAAAAGGCGGCAGCGGAAGTTGCGTTCTTCATAGGCGATACTAGCCCATCCTTCGTTCCTGACAAAGTTGTCGCCCTAGCCGCACGGTTGAAGAAGAGAATCACGAGTTCAGCCGACGTAGTGCTTGTGAATACGGATGGATGGCTTGCAGAGTTCAACGCCATACGACACAAGCAGCTCCTGCTTGAAGAGCTTCAACCCGACTTGGTCATTGGGCTGAGTCGATCAGACGATATCATTGATCCTCTTCTCGACAGAGTAAAGTTCGCGTCGCTAAAATTGCCAAGCTCTTCGTTCGCAAGCGTTCGATCCAAGGAGGAGAGGAAGAAGGCTCGAGAAGCAGGGTATCGACGGTTCCTTCAAGGGTCCCACAAGTTAGTAATCAGTCAAGAAACAAGAGTGAGAATGTTTGACCAATTAGAGCAGACAATCTTCCCACAGAATCGGCACTTCAGAGGGCTCGTTGCCGGTCTGCTGAATCAGAACGAGGAACTTCTCGCCATAGGGAGAATCAATCAGGTGGAAACCGGGAAGGTTATCGTTGAGACTAAGACGAACGAAATGCCGACTGTTCTTGAGATCGGAAATATTGCCTTATCGTCGAGGTACGATGAAGTTGGCTCCGGAACTCTACATTGAATACGATTCAGGAATCGAGTATACGTAAATCGTATGTTCGTTGTAGTTCTCTTTCCGTGAAGGCTTCCAGCCGTTGATCATGAAGTCGTGACTGACGATTCGCGAACCGGGCTTTGCTTCAGCTCTCAGCTTCGGTTTCAGTCGCTCATTCGCGTAGGTTGTGAGGTAGAGAGTGATGAGAGTAGCTTCTTTGAGATCGGCCTGAAAGAGGTCGCGGTTGTATACGTGGACCTTGTTCGTTAGGTTGAGTTTCTCAACCTCGCCAGAGGCGGTCTTGAAGAGGTCTTCTCTTATCTCGTAGCCGAACGCTGCTTTGACTCCGAAGTCTTTCACCGCAGTCGCTAGAATGCGACCATCGCCGCATCCGAGATCTACGACCACATCGTCCTTTGTAGCCTTGGCTACCTCTAGCATTTTGCGGACAACGTCGTGCGGTGAAGAGACGAATGGTGCGCAACTCATCTTGTTTCAAACTCTCTGTTCGGTTGAGAGAGGGCTTGATGAATCAAACTATTTAAACAACTCTACCGAAAAATCGCGAGAGACTCCTCGATCTGGCCTGTTGTAATGATTAATGATACCAGAATTCATGAACTCTCGAAGGCAGAATTGAAGGAGCCGGTCCTGATCCAGGGCCTGCCGGGTCTGGGTTATGTTGGAAAGGTCGCGGTGGACTATTTTATCGAGAAGCTGAAGCCGAAGAAATTTGCTGAACTCTATTCTAGCTATCTTCTCTTTCCGGACGGGAATCTGGGAATCAATATTTCCGAGGATGGGACATATTCACTTCCCAAGTACGAGTTCTATTCGTTTGGTGAGAAGGAGCCTAACGCGATATTTCTTACTGGAGACGCGCAGCCGAGTGTAACAGGCCAGTACGAAGTTGCTAGTATAGTTCTGGACTTTGCCCAGCGGTTCAATTCCAAAATGGTTCTCACCATGGGAGGCTATGGGACCAGGTCTGGGAACGATGTGGGTGCAGTATACGCGGTTGTGGGCGATTCCGTTGTTGGGGAGCGGTTGAAGAAGATGGGCGCTAAGCTCGCAAAGGGAGGAGCCGTCACGGGTGCGGCAGGAGTGATCCTAGGGATAGGCCGGCAGAGAGGGCTACAGTGCGCAGGTCTCCTGGGGGCGACAACAGGAGTGTATCCAGATCTGGAGGCGGCTAGAGCGGTGATTCAGATGCTAACCGGACTGGTCGGAATGCCGGTCGAACTGAAGGACTTGGATACGGAGATTGAGGATATGCGTAAGAAGATGGAGAAGTTCCGTCGAACCGAACTCGAAGAGGTCAAAGAAGGAGAGGAGAAGACGGAAGAAGGAAAAGACCGCTACATCACCTAGACACGATGTTCAGATAGAATATGGCCCTGCAGGAAGCTAGCTTAGAGAAGGAAGGCAGGGTCCACAAAGTGAACCTGCTCCAAATGGACAATGCCATCCTCGCTTTCTGCTACGAGGGATCAATGAAATTGGGGACGCTTGCCGTGTCGACCCCCGGTCTAACCGAGGGCGTAGTGGGCACATCGTCCGTTCTCTTGGGAGGAAAATATCTCATTGCAGCTCGAGCTCTTGCGGAGAGGTCTGCTGCTATCTTCAAGAAGATGAGCCTGGTTTCTCTCAACACGACACTCTCCGAGGGAGAGGCTCTAAGGGTCTACTCAGAGCTTCTGGATAAAGTCAAAAGTTCCTGATTGGAACGTGTTTCAAAATCTTAGAGATGGAATAAGAACCCCAAGGCGATTGTGACTGCCATGGCTGTGAAAGTGAGCGCAGCCATTGCATCGTCGAACTTTTCCACGCTCATCTTACTGTCACCGTCAACCGCATCACAGACAGAATTGTTGCAACCTTGGGAGAGATTCTCGTCTTCTTTCCGGACATCAACCATCATCAAAATGATCAGTGGATGATGGGTCAAAAGTAATTTCGATGTAACGGGGAAGACTCTAACGATTCGTCCATGATTCTTTAATAGGATGAGTGATCGATCACAAGTTGGCCGTCGCGTGGCGTCTAGTTGCGACCCAACGTTCTAGAAAATGGTGGAGACTAGCGCCAACTGTTCAGCTTAGTTGCGGCCGGCTCTTTGGCCTCGGAGCCATTGTGGCCCGTCACCCACTCGGGAACGATGACAGCTCTGATCAGCTCCTGAATAGAAATGCCTCTCTTCTTCGCTATCTTCTCTAGCTCTCGGAAGATAGTATCGTCGAGTGTTTGCATGAACTTGGGCAAAGCAGGTACCACGGTTTCTTCGGATATCAGTATCATTTCTGGGGTTGAAATAAAGTGCTGATGTAACTTCTAGAATTCTGACCTAGTGACAGAACGGGAAGCAGGGTTGCTAGAGGGAAACCTTCACTGAAGATGGTGTCTCTCCGAGGATCTGTCTCGATGCGGCTTCAACTCTGGAACGGTACTGTTCTTTGGTGTAGACCCGGACGAGATTCATGAAGGTCCTGAGCACGCCGATTATTCTCGAGATCTCCGAGAGCTGTACGATCTCTTTCTTACCAGTCGGTCCATGTCTGAAGACTGGTATATCGAGGGGCTGTATCTCCACAGCGTTGTGGTAAGGCACTGAGGGAAGGGTTGGTACATCAATCATCACATCTTCGATCCTGACATGTGCCTTCTTGGCGATCTCGTCTCGGATCTTGTCTCGCACGCTCTCCTTCGTTATCACGTTTGAAACGAGTTCTTCCTGAGCGAAGAGAGTCTTCTCATACGAACACTTTAGCAGTCTTCTAGCTTCTAGATCCTGCATTATTTTCTTGGACTGCTTGCACTCCCTCAGATTAGTCCAGACCTTGTAATCGTCGAGGCGCAAGTAGTCTTCAGGCTCGTCAAAAGAAAGTAGGTTCAGCTCGTCCTTTGCCGCCTCTAGGGCTTGGACTATCATGATCTGGACTGCTCTTGAGGCTCGGTGGAAGTAGATGGTCCTGAAGGATTCGAGTCTGGCTAACAAGAAGCTCTCGAGTGTGGCGACGGCTCTCCCATCAACGGACAAGTTCCCATGGATTACGTCCATGGTGTAGATGAGTCTGTGAACGTCCACGGAACCGTACCCTGCTCCGGTGTGGAAGGAGTCCCGGACTAGAAAGTCCATCTTGTCAACGTCGACGCTGCTGCTGATGATCTGGTCGAGATAGGGTCTCTTTCCGTCCCTGAGACGGCCTACGGCCAGTAGCCCGAGCTTCCGCGGATCAAACCCAGCGTTGTCGAGCTTTGCTTTGATTTCTGTCTCATTTACAAGCCATGGAACGAAGTCTTCATGGGTCTTTTTCAGATGGCGAACCATGAGAGGCTCAAACACGTGTGAGAATGGACCATGCCCGATGTCGTGTAGTAGAGCGGCTAGGCGCATCTGCTCTTGCGTGTGAACGTCGAGGTGTGTCGGCAGGACTTCGGAGAGAACGCCCGCAAGGTGCATCGCTCCTACGACATGTTCAAACCGAGTATGGTTTGCGGCCGGGTAGACGTATTCTGATCCGGCGAGTTGGCGTAGTCGTCGAAGTCTCTGCACGGGACGAGTATCAATTATCGTCTTTTCGGCTTCGCTAATTCGGACGTATCCATGAATAGGGTCCTTGATGAAGCCCCAAGCCTTGGACATGATGGGAAATGCGCTTGCGACCGCTTATTCTAAACTTCCCAATGAGGTGATTAGTTGAAACAATTCAGAAACAACGGTCATCAGTTTGGAGGCATCCCCGATCGGCGAGTTGATTTGAAGGATTGAGCGTTAATATGAAAAATAATATTCGGAAATGATAAGCGCTGCGATCGCGTCAACGCGTCACTTTTTCTTCTTCTTCGTCGGATTGTGTGCGGCGCATATATCGCACAACGAGTTTTCGCCTCCAGGCCGATTGTTTCGCCCATCAAGTTCAGCATTAAGGCGTTCGGTTTTTGAGATTCTCGGGCCCAGTTCTCCGACCTTAATATCAGCTGACTCCTCCAAGAAACTTGTTTGTGGTTCTCTTTTTATTCCCCCGAAGACAATCAGCTAGACGTCGTGAATCGGCATTGGTGAAGGACAAGATTCTATGCTTTGTCTGTGCTGTCAAGAACATTGAACGGACCTTCAACACGTACTACGAGCTACAGGAACATCTCTACCGGGATCACGACATGAAGAAAGACCCGGCGATGGATATTTTCAACAAATACAAGTCTACTGTAGCCAAGAATCCGACTGCTGAACAGTAATCGCTGCCTCGGGCTGCAAATAACGAATGTCTAGACCGCTCTCTCTATAGAGAGGCTATCAATCCATAGCTGAAGAGAACGATGAATGTGACTATAATGAATATCACAAGGCTGCGCTGAGTGTCCAATCCAAGAGCGGTCTTCGCTGCGATCACCGTTGAAATCGCTATCCAAGCTATGCCGATCGCACGTGCAACGTCTGGGACTGGGGACACTGGGATCGACATAATGAGGAATATCAGTCCGGGAGAGCTTGAGAAGAATACGGGCCTTGCGAGTGACCAATAGTCCGATTTTCCTCCAAAAAACCTCCTTCCGATAAGAAATGTCAGGGAAACCCAGATGATGCCTAGAGCGATACTCACAACGGCACCCAAAACAGCTCCCAGCAGAATCCCTAATGTACTAAATCCGATCGATGCTGCGAATCCGACACCGAAACTAGCTCCAGCAAGAGCCAAGACAATCAGTGCCTGACCTGTCGCCGAGGAATCTTCTTTCAATGCCAAGAACGTGTCGCGGTTGAAACGGGCCGATTTCACCATTCGATCCAGCATACCCGGAGCCTGTCAATGGTGAAGGGACTAGCCCGGGAGATCATCGACGAGTCTGAAAGAAATGTACGCTGACCCGGATTATCAACTTATACTGTGGGATCTGTTCAGCCTGTTCCGAACTGTAGTCCGATAAAGGCCAGGATGAGGAGGCCTACGGCGACCGTGAGGACCGTTCTTCGCAGATTAAGTCCCATGACTTGTTTGAGAGCGAAGACTTGTGAGAGGAAAAGCCAGACCACGGCGGCGATTGCGACGGTACCTTGGAACCAGTAGATTGGAACATTTCCCTGGACTAGAATTGGAGGGATGGGGATTGTGATCAAGAGGAAGAGGAGGAACGGGCTGCTCGCGAAGAATAGAGGTCGTGCTAATTCCCAGTAGCCTGTTTTGCCCTGGAAGAGCTTTGTCCCGACAAGGAAGGCTGTGGCTGACCATACGAAGGCCGCAAAGCATACGGTGACCGTGTTCGCAAGGCTGCCGACGATTATTCCATAGATTGACAGGTCGTGCCTCTGGAACTGTGTCTGTGCAGTATAGCCGATGCCGTAGGCGAGAGCTGCAAGAACTAGAACTGCGACGGCTTGCCCGGTTGATGTAGTGTCCGTCTTCAGCTCTAAGACTCCTTGCTGGTCCAGTCTGGATGCTTTCTTCATCCGGGACCACATCAGACCCAACTGGAGTCTTGATGCGGGCACCTCGGTTTCGATGGACATTTTGGATAAGCCAGGCATAAGTCGTGATTTCAGTCCATGCTTATGAACGAATAGTCAATCCGATACTCTGGAGCTAGGAGGCGTGTCGAGAGCTAAAGAATCAGTAGACCCTGTCGCAGGGCTGAAAGAGACTCTCAACCGTGCAAGGCCCAGCTTCAAAGTAGTAGTGATGCCGGATTTCTACCTCGACTACATTCTCACTTATCCGGGCAAGCTTGAAGACCTGACCGCTTCCTTCCTTGAGGTGGCCCAGAGGGGAGGAGGGAACCTTCTGGGCTGGGGACACACGGTTGGGCGGGGAGGAAACGCGTCGAATGTGGTGGCTCAGCTCTCGAAGCTTGGCTGTCAGGTCGTTCCGATTATTGAGACAGACGAACTTGGTAAGATGGTACTCCAACACTTTCTCAAGGGTGTAGACCTTTCGCACGTCAGGACAACGGGAACAATGTCCCGGACAATGTCGTTCGAGACAGAGCACTCGGGCAGGCGTGTCAACATCATGGTCAGCGACCCCGGATCTCTATCCCAGTTTGGCCCCGAGAAGCTGACACAGGAGGACAAGCAGATCATATCCGAAGCCGACTTTGTCTGTGTTCTCAACTGGAACCAGAACATGAAGGGAACCGATCTCGCCGAGAAAGTCTTCTCCATCGCCAAGGAGGAAGGGAAGGCGGTCACGTTCTTCGACCCTGGAGATCCTGCGCTCCGGATCGGTGAGATTGAGGGGTTGAACCAGCGGGTCCTGACCCCCGGCCTAATTGATGTCTTGAGTGTTAACGAGAATGAGCTGATGCATCTGGCGAAAGGAGTAGCCGAAGATACCTCTGAGATTGAAGGTGCTGAGGACCCGCTTTTCGGAGCAGCTAGCGTGTTCAGTATGATGATTCCACGAGTCGATCTTCACACGCCGGAGTTCTCAGCAACTTTTGTGGATGGGCAAAGAGTCCGCGTCCCCTGTGCAAGGATCAAGCCTGCCAAGGTGACTGGGGCTGGAGATGTCTGGAACGCGGCCGACATCTACGCTCAAGGCGTTGGCCTCGGACATAAGGATCGACTGATATTTGCGAACGCGGCTGGGGCGGCGTATCTGGAGGGACGAGGACTTGAACCTCCTACATTGCAAGAGGTTGTCGGTAGAGTCGACAGTGTTGTCGCGGCGCGGAAGCCCTAGGGTTTCACGAGTCTTAAATTGGATAGGCCAATTACTTGGGCTGGCCAAGAGTTCGAGCTGCGACTGTGACTGTTAGAGGGACGAATTAGCATTGTTGAAAGTGGCTGAAGGGGTCTATAGGGTACCAGCTCGTCATGCTAACACCTACCTTGTCGAGGCGGACAATGGACTCGTGCTTGTCGATACCGGGATGCCGGGTAGTGAGAATCGGATTCTGAAAGCAGTGGCGGATCTCGGCCGCGAGCCTAGCGATGTTAAGCTGATTCTTCTGACTCATCGACACTGGGATAACATCGGAAGCGCTGCCGCGCTGAAGAAAGCGACTTCTGGAATGCTCGTTTCTCACGGGTTCGAAAAGCCATACGTTGCCGGGACCCTTGTGGTAATAACGCCGCGAGCATGGAGTCTCTACGGACGGATAGCCAGGCGTGCTCTGGCTATTGCCTCTTCAACGAAGAAGCTGCTTCGGCTCGTCAAGTATCACCCGGTGCTCGTGGACGGGGCGTCCGATGATGAGTCGATACTAGAGGATGTCGGGCTGGACGGGTCGATCGTCTGGACCCCCGGTCATACAAAGGGGTCTATCTCTCTATTCGTAAACAAGAGCATGGTTGCCATTATCGGCGATCTTCTGAGGACCAAGCGCGGCAAGCTTAGAGAGCCACTATTCATGGAGAATATCTCACAGGAAAGGTCGAGTGTCCAGCGAATCCTCGATCTGCATCCGGTCATCCTCTGCCCAAGCCGCGGCAAACCCTTGCCCCCTTCGAAAATCAGGATCAAAGAGAGGATTGCCAAACCAGTGAAGATGGAGACGAAGAAAGACGCAGAGGATATTGATCTTGAGAGTCTTGCGAAGGATCTTTCAGCTGAAGCAGCTTAGAGATGATAAAATCTTCGGACAGACGTAGCCCTAGCAAGGACTATCTGAAAAGAAAAGATTGGGAGTTTGATGATTTACTTTCGAACCTTATCGAAGCGGGCTGCTACGTCGTCCCAGTTGACCACATTCCACCAAGCATCAACATACTTGGCGCGGTCATTCACGTAGTCGAGATAGTATGCGTGCTCCCAAACATCGACGGCGAGTAGAGGAGTCATGCCTTGGACGGCTAGGTCCATGTGCTTCTCGGCCTGGAGGGTGATCAGCTGGTCTGAGGCTGGCTCGTAGGCTAGTATTCCCCAGCCTGATCCTTCGACCTGTTTGGCGGTGTTTCCGAATTGTTCTTTGAAGGAGTCGAACTTTCCAAAGTCCTTGTTGATCTGGTCAGCGATGCGTCCACCGGGCGTTCCGCCTCCACCCTGTTTCATGTTCGGCCAAAACAAGCTGTGCATAGTATGACCTGACGCGTTGAAGGCGAGATCGCGTGAGATTCCGCGGACGTCGATTCCCGCGAAGCCGGTCTGTCGTGCTTTCTCTAGCTTGTCTAGTGCAGCGTTTGCTCCGTTGACGTATGCGAGGTGGTGTTTGTCGTGGTGTAATGTCATGATCTTTTCAGAAATTGTCGGTTCGAGAGCATTGTACTTGTAAGGCAGGTTCGGTAAGGAGTATCTTTTTCCTGGCATGAAACGTGCCATGCTGGAACCTTTCACATAAACCTTCTACTTGCAGGGCACTTGGGAAATCAGAAAGTGAAGATCTATAGCAGTTCGACCTAGACGAGCTAAAGATGACTAGAGTTTCGTTGAACGGAAGTCTGGGTTCGCCGAAGGCGGGTGTATTCTGCCTCCGGATTCGTTCCATTGAAGGAGCTCGAGAGCGGCTAGAATCAGGATACCCGATGCTACGAATGAGAAGAAACCGGCTTGAAATCCCCATGAAGCATATCGAGTTCCAGTATACCCCTGACCCACCAGGCCAGAGATGCATGAGGCCGGCGCAACATTGGTTTGTGCGCACTCAACACTGAGAGCGTATGCAATGTCAGCCACGAAAAAGAGATCAGTGACCAAAGATGATAGCAGTGCAACAGTCAAGATTGACCAGCGTTTCAGGTAGCTGCCGACGCCTGCCAACAGCGAAGTCAGAACCACTAGCGAAGTTATGATTGTGAAGTTCCCTGAGATTGATTGGTCTAGCCGATCGAAGAAAAAAGTTACTTGCGGAAGTTGAGCAAACGGTCCCGAAAAGGGTCCCCAAGTTATAGGGGCGGTGACGGTGATGTCGATTCCCCACCAGGGAAGAGCGAGGCTGGTGAGAGAAAGCAAGACAGACAAGCCGCCCCAGAATTCTGCTCTGTATAGAAGGGGCGCCTTCGTTTTCGCTCTTTTCTGGTCTTCTGGCATTAACAGGGGATTGCATGCGCCTATCCGCCTTTATGATTTTTCATTCGGATAGTGGGAAAGCGGGTTTCGTGGCAGATCCAACCCCGGAAGACGGACGTCTGGTACCGGACATCGCTTGGGGGGTGTTCAGAATCTTCGGAATGGGTGGGTGGCGGAGTGTGGGACGGAACCTGTAAATACATATAGGCACAGGCTATCCTGTATAACGTACGTCATAAAGGGAGAGTGTGAATATGGCTAACAAGAGTATTCTGGACCTGGACTACGCCAAGTACGATTTCAAGGATCCAGAAAAATACGTGTTCAAGTCCGAGAAGGGACTCTCACGACAGACTGTCGAACAGATTTCTGAGATGAAGAAAGAGCCCGAATGGATGCTAAAGTTCAGGCTACGAGCCTACGAACACTTCGTCAAACGCCCGATGCCCATGTGGGGAGGCGATCTTGCTCACATTGATTTCAATGACATCTACTACTATCTTCGTCCCACTGACAAGGTTGAGAAGAGCTGGGACGACGTTCCGGATAAGATCAAAAAGACCTTCGACCGATTGGGCATACCTGAGGCCGAGAAGAAATTCTTGGCTGGAGTGGGTGCCCAGTACGAGTCCGAAGTCGTCTATCATAGTCTTCTGAAACATCTCGAAGATAAAGGAGTCATATTCTGCGACACGGATACTGCTGTTAAGCTTCATCCGGAGCTTGTCAAGAAATATTTCGGGACAATTATCCCTCCTGAAGATAACAAGTTGGCCGCGCTCAACAGCGCCGTCTGGAGCGGTGGCAGCTTCATCTACGTTCCCGAAGGAGTCAAGGTAGATCTTCCTCTACAGGCATATTTCAGAATCAACGCCGCGAACATGGGACAGTTCGAGAGAACGCTCATCATCGCAGACAACTACGCTGATGTTCAGTATATTGAGGGCTGCACAGCCCCGGTCTATTCCAAGGATGCGCTTCACTCCGCAGTAGTCGAGATCATCGCCAAGAAGGGCGCCAAGGTCCGATATACCACGCTCCAAAACTGGAGCTCCGACGTCTACAACCTCGTCACAAAGCGAGCCTATGCGTATGAAGATGCGTCGGTAGAATGGATCGACGCTAACGTAGGCAGCAAGCTTACGATGAAATATCCATCAGTCTATCTGGTCGGGCCTAGGGCCAAAGCCGAGATTGTCTCAGTGGCTTTTGCTGGTAAGGATAGACATCAGGACACGGGCGCCAAAGTAATCCACCTCGCACCGTACACAAGCTCCCGGATCACGGCGAAGTCCGTCAGCAAGGACGGAGGACTAACGACCTACCGGGGTCTTGTCCACGTGGCCAAGGGAGCAGTTGGCGTAAAATCAAGTGTCCGATGTGATGCCCTCCTAATGGACGATCGATCGAAGACAACCACCTATCCTTACATGGAAGTCAACGAGGACGACGCGACCATAACGCA
>Ga0209237_1001261_pt1 | contig 14969 bp, 13 predicted proteins | sample GraSoi013_1_40cm_2_FD_185820 | JGI IMG/M metagenome (GOLD analysis project Ga0209237, IMG submission 185820) | Grasslands soil microbial communities from the Angelo Coastal Reserve, California, USA - Sample 10_02_2013_1_40cm (SPAdes) (version 2) | ecosystem: Environmental > Terrestrial > Soil >... | reverse complement strand
CTTGTCGCGCGCCACGGTTGGAAACGCGATGCCCTGCGCGAACACGCCCTCCTCGAACAGCCGATCCGACAGCTTCATCGCGAGCGCGCCGTCGCCGACGATGACCGGCGTGATCGGGCTCTGGCTCAGGCCGGTGTTGAAGCCGAGCGTCTCGAGGCCCGCTTTGAAGAAGCGCGTGTTCTCCCACAGCCGATCGATGATCTGTGGCTCCTGTTCGAGCACGTCGAGCGCCGCGATGCACGCGGCGGCGACGCCAGGCGGATGCGAGGTCGAGAAGAGAAACGGCCGCGCGCGATGATACAGACACTCGATCAACGTCTGACTACCGGCGACGTAGCCGCCGAGCACGCCGATCGCCTTCGACAACGTGCCGACTTGAATGTCCACGCGCCCATGCATCCCGAAGTGATCGATTGTGCCCCGGCCGTTCTTCCCGAACACGCCGCTGGCATGCGCATCGTCGACCATCATGATGCAGCCGAACTCCTCGGCGAGCGCGCACAGTTCCGGCAGCGCCCCGAGGTCGCCGTCCATGCTGAACACGCCGTCGGTGATGAGGAGCTTCCTCTGGCCCGCCGGGAGCTCCGACACGATCTTGCGTGCGGCATCGACGTCCTTGTGGGGGAACACCTTGATGGTCGCGCGGCTCAACCGGCTCCCGTCGATGATGCTGGCGTGGTTCAGCTCGTCGGACACCACCACATCGTCCTTGGTTAAGACGGCGGCGACCGTGCCGGCGTTCGCTGCAAAGCCGCTCTGGAACACCACGACCGCTTCGGTGTTCTTGAACGCGGCCAGACGCCGCTCGAGCTCCATGTGGATCTCCATGGTGCCGGCAATCGTGCGCACCGATCCGGATCCGACGCCGAGCCGGCGCGTCGCGTCGAGCGCCGCCTCCCGCAGCTTCTGATGCGTGGTGAGCCCGAGGTAGTTGTTCGACGACAGGTTCACCACCTGCCGGTGATCGATCGTCGTCTTGGGTTTCTGTTCGTCTTCGAGAATCCGAAGACGTCGATAGAGACCCTGCTGCTTCAGCGAATCGAGCTCGGTTGCGAGAAACGTAAGCGGATCGGATCGCATGACGCTCCGGGCAGGCATAAAGAGCGTGTGAAGAAACCGCGCCTCTCGTAGGGCGGCCCGCGCTACGGCGATTTCTTCACAGACTCTATTAGGGCTGCTAAAGGCTCTGCCAGTGCGTCAGTTTAGTTCGCGAGAAACATGGCCGTCCACGGCAGGATGGCGACGGCGACGTAGATGAGCGTGAGGAAGGCGACGAGATTGTGCACGCGGCGGAGGTGGAGCGCGATGCCGAAGCCGATGGCCAGCAGCTTCGCGCCGGCAAGGCCCGATGCCGGGCCGGCGAGCGCCATGGCCGACGCGATGATCGGGTTCGCTTCGACGCTCGGTCCCCAGAGGCTGACGCCGAGATAGGTGAAGATGCCGTCCAGACTCTGGACGAGAAGAAAGCCGACGACCGCGAGGTCGCCGAACATGCTCCGTGGCTCTTCCCAGCGTTTGTATAAACGTCCCATCCCAGTTCCACCGAGTGGTGAAGTTTCTGCGTACTTCGCATCTCCACCCGGCCTCTAGGACGGATCTCTTCAAAACGAATGCCGCGCGTTTAGGGCGAACACGCGATGGGTGCCGAAGGTGCCGACCTCGGTGGCACCCTTGGACCAAAGCCATGCGCTGACGCGCGATCCGCGATCGCCGGCGTAAAAACTCTCGTGAACGATCGCGTGAGTGGCGGTCGACGCGATGAGCGCGTTCCATGCGCGGTCGGGGCGGGTCCCCACATCCTGCAGCGACTGGTTCAAGTAGCGGTAGTCGTCCGGCTCGCCGCCGCTGTACCCGTTGACGAGCGGTTTCCAATGACGTGTTGAGTAGAACATGTAGCGGATGTCGAACGCGGGTTCGCCGAGCGGCAGCTCGACGATCGCGGTCGACGCCGGCAATCCGGCGACGAAGCGGTACGTCTCCTCCGCGGCCGGCTCGAGCGTCAGCGTCGGCGGCAGCGGCTGCAATCCGGGTTGTTTGTAGACGACCCAGTTGTCGTTGACGCCGATCGGCACGGCAAACGATTCGACGACAATGAGCAGCGCCGCGACGAGCGCGAGCGCGCCGAGGCCGGCGGTCTCCAGCAGGCGCACGCCGACTCCGGCGAGCGCGGCGAGGCCAAGCGCCGCGATCATTCCGTAGCGCGCAGGCACGCGCAGCCCGTCGAATCCGGGGACAAAGTCGTAGAAGAGCGCGTAGAGGCTCGGATCCACGACGACTCGGCCTTTGGCGTGGATGTGTGGTCCGAACGACATGACGATCGCGAAGAGCGTCAGCGTGCTGAGCATCCCGACCGGATGCGACCACCATCGTTTCGCGGCGGATCGAGCTTCAGGTGAGATCGTGAGCAGCACCGCGCCGAGCGCGATGACGATCCACAGAACGCGCGAGAAGCTGGTAATCTTCAGAAACGGCAGGCGCAGCGTCCACCCGAACACCATCGCGACGAGCATCACGCACGAGCCAGCGAGCAGGTAGGTCAACCATCTAACGAGCGACGCCTCGCGGAGCGTTGCGACGAGCGCCAACATCGCCAGCGCGGTGATCGTGAATCCGGGGAACAGCGCGCCCTCGGCCTTCGGCCACGCGCGCATGAAACCGCCGACGAGGCGCAGATTCGGATCCGCGGTCAGGTAGGCGTACGCGTCGGCCGAAAACTTGTCGGTTTCCGCGAGCGAGCGCGCGCTGAAGCCGAGATCGCGAAGCCTGAGATACGGCAGGAGGAACGGCACGGTCGCAGGCGGCGCCGACGTGCATCAGTGTTCTCACGTCGGTCCATCGACGACGCGTCGTTATCTCCCAGGCGATGTAGAGCAGCACGACGGGACTGAAGAAGAGCAGATAGTAGCCGCACGAAAGATTCTGCAGCAGCCACGCGGCCGCGCCGCCGGCGAGCGGCCGGACGCGCCCGCTGTCGAAATAGCGCCGCAGCCCGTAGAGCGCGAACGGCATCCACGCCGACGACAGCACTTGCAGATGCGACAGCGTCGAGAAGCGATAGGGCGCGAGGGCGTAGGCGAGTCCGGCGATGAACGCCGCCGTGCGGCTGCCGGTCAGCTCGCGCGCGAGCAGGAACATCCCGAGGCCAGACAACGCGAACGTCGACAGAAACAACACGTTGTAACAGAGGATCGGATTCTTCGTCACCGCATAGAGCGGCAGGATCTGGATCGCCTGCGGCAGCAGATGCTCGGAGTACGCGAGGGTGTGCGGATGCGGGTGAAAGATGTTGGCGTTCCACACGCCGCGGCCCAGGTGCGTCGCGTCCCACGCAAGAATCCATGCGTTGAGGACCGGATCCCCGAGGTCGGCGGCGATGTCGCGCGTCATCCGCGGCGCGAGCGGCCAGGTGAGCGCGACGGTCAGCACCGTGTAGAACGCAACGACCGCTAAGCCCGCAAAGAAATCAGATCCTTTGCGGCCTTTTCGTTCGACGTGATCCGTGTTCACGAATGGATTATCTGACGCGCTGAAGCCGGACTTCGCGGTCGGCCACGATTTGGTCGACGATGATCGAGAGGATGGCGGCGGTCGGGATGGCGAGAATCGCGCCGACCAGACCCCAGAGCGCGCCGCCGATGAGCAGCGCGACGAGCACGGCAACCGGACTGACGCCGACGCGCCGCTCCATGATCTTCGGGACGAGGATGTTGGCTTCGAGCTGGTGCAGCACCAAGAAGTACGCGCCGACAATCAGCGCCAGCTTCGGCGAGACGCTGAGCGCGACGGCCACAGCGGTCACGCCTCCGACGACGGGGCCGACAATAGGAATCGTCTCGCCGATCGCCGCGATGAGCGCAATCACGTAGAAGTACGGCACGCCCATCAGGAACAGACCGACGGCGGCGAACGTGCCCATGACGCCGGCCAGCACGAATTGCGCGCGCAGCCACGCGCTGACCTTCACGACCGCTTCGCGCGCGGCGTTCGCGACGTCACCGCGCCGTCCCGGCGGGATGAACCGGGACACGTACTCGAACATCGACTTCGCTTCGACCAGTAGATAGAAGCTGAGGATGAGAATCGTGATGAACCCGAAGATGCCGCCGACCAGAGTCGACAACGCCACGAGCACCGTGCCGACGGCGTTGCTGCCCGAGCCGCTCGGCGCATTCTGGACCGCTTCGGCGAGGGTGATGGGCCCCCGCAGCAGTTTGTAGCGGATCAGAAACCGCTGAAACCTGTCGAACTCGTCGGGCATCCTCGCCCAGAGCGCCGCCGCCTGCGCCACGAGCGGCGGGACGACCGCGAGCGCGACGAGGAGCAGCACCACGACGATAGCGATGTAGATCACGAGAATGGCGAGCCAGCGAGGAATCCGGGCGCGGGCGCCCGAGCGCCGCTCGATGATCTGCACCAGCGGCGCGAAGCCCATCGCGATGAGCGCGCTGACGTAAATCAGCATCAGCGCCTCGCGCGCTTCCCACAGCACCGCGATCAGGATCGCGACCGTCGCGACCGTGAAGACGGTCTGAACCAGGCGGCGCGTGAACTCCTTGTCGGTCATCGGTGAGATTGCTGATTGATGATTTCAGATTGCAGATTGATTACAGATTGCAGATTTCATTGTGAAGCCAATCTGCAATCTGCAATCAGAAATCTGCAATCTCAACCGCTGACGTAGCCCGCGGTGAACGCCGCCATGAGGTCGTAGATTTCAGCGAGCTCTTCGGGCGGTGCGAGAAAGACTATGCGCAGAAATCCGTCCTCCGGCGCCAGGCCGAAGCCGGATCCGTAGACGCAAAGCACGCCGGTGGCGCGGAGGAGCGACAGCACGTAGTCCTCGTCCGTTTTGCCCGGCGGCAGCTGCACGCGGGGCATCGCGTAAAAGGCCGCTGTCGGTGCGACGCAGCTGATGCCGGGGATCGCCCGGAGCCGATCGACGGTCACCGTCGCGCGCGCGCGGAGCGCGTCGCGAAACGCGACCTGATGCGAGCGGTCGCCCTGCAGCGCCGCCATCACGGCGTATTCCATCGGGACCGTGCTGCACAGACGGCCGTCCGCGAGCTTCTTCACCGCGCCGACCACATCGTCCAGCCGCGACGAGCGGCCGATGGCCATCCAGCCGGTGCGCCAGCCTGGCGCGAGGTACGCCTTCGAGAGGCTCGAGAAGGAAATAATCGCCGCGTCGGGATCGAGAAGACCGTACGGTTCGACCGGGCCGTCGAAGCCGAGGTCTCCGTACACCTCGTCGGCGAGCACGAGGAGGCCGTGCTCGTCCGCGAAGTCGAGCAGTGCGCGACGCACAGGCGTCGGGTACACCGCGCCCGTTGGATTGTTGGGATCGATGATGACCAGCGCGCGCGTCGCCGGCGTCACGAGACTCTTCAGGTGGTCGAGATCCGGCATCCAGCCGCGCGCCGGATCGAGCCGGTAGTACTTCGCGCGCGCGTCGAGCTTCGCGAGGACCGCCGTATAAAGAGGATACGTCGGCAGCGGAACGAGCACTTCGCCGCCGCTGTCGACCGACGCGCTCAGCGTCAGCTCGATGCCTTCGGAAGTACCGGCCGTGATGAACACGCGATCCGCCGAGACCGGAAAGCCTTTCGACGTGTACTCGGCCGCGACCGCTTCGCGGGCGGGCGCGATGCCCGCCGACGGTCCGTAGCCGTTGTGGCCGTCTCTGAGCGCCCGCTCGACGGCGGCGACGAGATGCAGCGGGGTCTTGAACCCAAACGCCACTGGGTCGCCGATGTTGAGGTAGCGGACACGCGTGCCTGCCGCCTCGACACGCTGAGCTTCCGCAACGATGTTACGGATCGCATAGGTAAAGCGGTTGACGCGGCCGGCCGTTGGAATCGCGGCACGGGTATTCGCGGTGGTCACGGCCGAAATCTTACCGCGAACCCCGCGCGTAACTTTTCCATAGCCAAATCGGCCCACTTGCGTCGGGCCACGCAAGTTTTACTCGATCGATGACCAAACTTGGCCCGGCCGTATCCGCTTGATGAAGCATAAGTTCAATCAATTCAACACTTGACCATTTGGCAACAGGCTCGCACTACGGTGGTCCGATGATGCGGGGCAAGCTCATCACACTTACGGCCGTGCTGACGCTCGCGAGCGTCGGAAACAGCGTCGCGGGGGCGCAACAACCTCCGGTGGCGAGCTTCAAGGCGAGCGTCGATCTCGTTCGAATCGCTGCGGTCGTGCGCGACCACAAGGGACGATTCGTCCAGGACCTCAACGCCCGGGACTTCGAGATTCTCGACGCGGGGCAGTCGCGCGCCATCGCCGATTTTCGCAACGACACTGCGGGCGTGAGCATCGCGGTGCTCTTCGACGTCAGCGGCAGCATGGAGGGCCGTCTGCCGAATGCACGCGAAGCCGCCACCCACGTGCTGAGTTGGCTGGACCCGACTCGCGACGAAGCCGCGATCTTCACGTTCGATACCGACCTGCAAGAAGTCACGCCGTTTACGACCGGCTTGAAGACGCTGCCCGACTCGATCAGCCGCGTCGTGCCGTTCGGTGCGACTTCGTTGCACGACGCGATCGCGCGGACCGCGTGCCGCGCGGGTGAGCGCGACGGACGCCGGCGAGCGGTCGTCGTGCTGACCGACGGCACCGATACCGCCAGTCGCATGTCGCCGTCGGACGTCTCCGCGATCGCGAGCGAGATCGACGTGCCGGTGTACATCTTCGGCATCGTGCCGTCGATTGACAACCCGACCGAAGGCACGGCAACGAATTCGGTCGCGCGGTTCGCGCTTGGCGGCGCGCTCGCGGATCTCGCGGAGTGGACCGGCGGCCACGCGTTCGTGGCGAGTACGCCGGCGCAGCGCAGCATCGCGGCTCGGCAAATCATCGACGAGCTGCGCCACCAATATCTCATCGCCTTTGAATCGAGCGGCAGGCCGGGCTGGCATCCGCTCGTGGTCCGCGCACGCAACAAGGACCTGATCGTTCGCGCCCGGAGTGGCTATCTCGCGGGGCAATCAAGCCCGACATCATTTTAGGAGAGCACATGTTCCGGAAATTCTTCGTGGCAGTTCCGATCGCGGTCATCGCGATCAGCGGGTCGACGGCGTGCGCGTCCAAGAAGTTCGTGCGCACGAGCGTCGGCGAAGTCAACGACAAGGTCGATTCGATGGGCCGCTCCATCGAGGAGACGCAGGAGCGCACCCGCAGGAACGAGGGGCGCATCACCGAGGTGGATCAGAAGGCGCAGGCCGCGACGCAGTCGGCGCGGCAGGCCAACGACGCCGCGTCGGCGGCGCACAACGCGGCGAACGACGCGGGCAGCAAGGCCACCGAGGCCGGCAGCAAGTTCGACGCGATGGACAGAGCCAACAAGCGGCTGGTCTATGAAGTCGTCCTGAGCGAAGACCAGGGCAACTTCAAGTTCGGGAAGGCCACGCTGCCCGACACCGCGAGGCAGCGCCTCGACGCGATGGTGTCGCAGCTCAAGCAGGATCCGAAGGCGATCTATCTCGAGATTGAAGGCCACACCGATAACATCGGCGGAAAGAGCATCAACGAGAAGGTTGGGCTCGAGCGCGCCGAGTCGGTCAAGCGATACCTCTACGAGCAGTATCAGATTCCGCTGCACAAGATGAATGTGATCAGCTACGGCGAGGACAAGCCAATCGCGCCGAACAAGACGAAAACGGGCCGCGCGCAGAACCGCCGCGTCGTCATCAAGGTGCTCGCGTAGCAAGCTGCCCCGCAACCTGACAGTCGTCGGTCATCAGTCGACAGCCGGTTGGTGGCTGGCGGCTGTCAGGGGTTTTTCGTCCTGGAGTCGCGCGATGTTCATCGAAGATCTGAACGAACACGAAATCGGCATGCTCGTCGTGGCGCTCAAGCACTGGCGCGCCAAGCGTCAGGATACGCGCACACGTCACACGGATCCGGTGCTGACCAACGACACGGTCAGCCTCCTGCTCGCCAAGCTCGAAAGCAATCTGCTGACCTCGATCACGCCGAAGCGGTCTCCTGTCCGCCGCGCGTTCCGCCGCGAATCTCACAAGCGTTCAGCGCTCAACGCTATCGACCGCTGATAGCTGGGAGCTGGTGTCCCGAGTCCGAAATCCCTTGGCATTCGGCCGGCGCTGCATCCCGTCCGGCGGCGTTGCTCGTCGCTCAAGTATTCCCGATATTCTCGCTCCTCGCGCCTTGCCGCCCGGGCGCATCGCCGCCCTTGGTGCACAAGGGATTTCGGACTCGGGACACTAGGGTTTTTGATACCCTCTGCCCCATGTCGATCAGAACCGAGCTGAATCTGCGCCTGCCAAACAGCCCCGGCGCCCTGGCGGGGGTGTGCCGGCTGATGTCCGACGAGCGCGTCAACATCGTCGCGCTGATGCTGGAATCGGGCGGGCAGATGCGGATGGTGGTGGACAATCACGTGCACGCCGCCGCCGTGTTGCGTGAGCATCATCATCAGGTGACCGAGCGCGAAGTGATCCTGGTGACCGTGCCGAACACACCTGGCGCGCTCGCACCGGCGCTGAAGCTGCTGGCCGATGCGAACGTGAACATCGAGTACGCCTACGCCGGGGTTGCCGACACCAACCAGATGGCCTCGATCGTCGTCGGGACCGAACACGTCATGAACGCGGCCGCTGCCGCCGGAGTGTGACATTGCGGATTGCGGATTGCGGATTGCGGAATTATTGTCGATTCAATCCGCAATTGATCGTTGATTCAATCCTCAATAACTCCGCATTCCGCAATCCTCAATCCGCAATGTCATGAGATTGTACGTGGAGGCGATGGACGCTGTCGTCGTCGAGGTGGACCCCGACGGCCGCGTGCGTCTGGAGAACGAAGACTGGTCGACACCGACGCTGCAGGAACGACGCGCGATCATCTACGCCGCGCAACAGGAAATGACCGCGCTCTCCGAGCTCCTCGACATCCTGCAATCGTGAAGTTCGTCGGCGCCATGCTCCTGGTCTTCACCGTGCTCACCGCGGTGATGACGTATCCGCAGATTCTCCATCTGCGCGACGGCGTACACGACGATGGGGATCCGCTGCTGAACACGTGGGCGCTGGCGTGGGTGGCGCACCAGTTGCCGCGCGCGCCGGCGCATCTGTTCGACGCGAATATCTTCTATCCCGAGCGCCGCACGCTCGCCTATTCGGAAACGCTGCTGCTCCCGGCGGCGTTCGCCGCACCGCTGCACTGGCTCGGCGTCGGCCCGCTGCTGGTCTACAACGTCGTGTTTCTGTCGGGGTTCATTGTGTCGGGCGCCGGCACGGCGCTGCTCGTCCGGACGCTGACCAACAGCGCCGCCGCGGGCTGCATCGCCGGCCTCGTGTTCGCGTTTCTGCCGTATCGCATCGATCACTTCCCGCATCTGCAACTCCAGCAGACACAGTGCCTGCCGTTCGCGATGTGGGCGTTCCATCGACTGCTGCAGATGGGGCGATTGCGGGACGGCGTGCTGTTCGGGGCCTTCACGGCCGGACAGATCTTGTCGTGCATGTACTACGGCTTGTTCCTGCTTCCGTACATGGCCGTCGTCTGCGGCGCGATGTTGATCGCGGAGCGCCGGCTGCCAACGGATCGCGTCGTCGCACTCGCCGTGGCCGCGGCGATTGCGCTGGCGGCGGTGATCCCGGTCGGCATGGCGTATCTCGGCACGCGGAGAGTGGTCGGCGAGCGCGGACGTCAGGAGGTCGTGGACGGCAGCGCGACGTGGCGCAACTACCTCGCACCCGCGGAAGCGAACGCGCTCTACGGCAACGCGTTCGCGCGGTTCATGCAGAGCGAGCGGCGGCTGTTTCCGGGGTTCGTCGCGATGGCGCTCGCGGTTGTTGCGCTCTTGCCGACGCTCGCATCAAAACACGAAAGCACGAAACCACGAAGCCACGAAAAAAACCTTTATGGTCGTTTCGTGTATTCCCGTTTTCGTGTTTTCGTGCTTTCGCGTTTTCGTGGCTATTCAACGCGGTTCGCGTACGCGCTCGGCTTGCTGCTCGCCTTCGACGTGTCGCTCGGCTTCAACGGCTTCACGTATCCCGTCATGTACGATTATTTTCTGCCGTTCCGGGCGCTTCGGATTCCGGCGCGCATGGGACTTTTCGTCGGCTTCTCGCTGGCGGTGCTCGCGGGCTACGGCATCGCACGTATCGCGAATCGCGTGCAGTCGGCGACGCTGCGCCGCGTGGTGTTCGTGACGGCTGGTGTATTGATGCTGGCGGAATACGCGTCGAAGCCGATCGAGCTGGCGGCGATTCGCACTGGCGCGCCCGAAGTGTACGCCGACATCATCCGCGACCGCGGCGACAGTCCCACTGCGGCGCTCTTCGAATTTCCCGCGTCATCGCAGGACGATCCGACGTACCTCTATTACTCCACGTTCCACCGGCAGAACCTCGTCAACGGGTACAGCGGGTTCTTCCCGCCGTCGTACGTGCGACTGATGGACGCGATGCGGGCATTGCCCGACGATAGGTCGCTGTCGGCCCTGCGGGCGCGCGGCACGAGATATCTCGTCGTGCACGGGGAGCGGTTGTACGGTGATCGCTACGAGACGCTGATCCCGCTGCTCGACAAGCGGAGCGACCTCGCGCTCGTGTCGCGGCGGCCCTGGTTCGATCGCGATAAGCACTCGGAGATCAGCGCATACCGGCTCATCTACGCGAGATAAACCGCGGAGCACGCAAAGAACGCAGAGCAAACAAGCTCTGCGCTCTCTGCGAGCTCCGCGGTTGCTTTCTTACGCTTGGGACGTTGTCGCGCCGTTCTTCAGCAGATCCTCAATCGCCGTCGAGAACGTATCGAGCTCTTCGAGCGTCGTGTAGACGTTCGGCGTGACGCGCAGGCCCTGATACTCCGCGTGTTTGATCGCGGCGGTGATGATGCGGTACTTCGTCCAGAGAAAATCGTATGCCTTCGACACGTCGACGCCCTCGAGGCTGACGTTTGCGAGCCCCCACGCCTGATCCGGCAGCCGGCTGCTGAGGATCTTCACCCGCGGATGCTTTTCGAGCCGCGTCGCAAATCGATCGGTGAGATAGCGCAGGCGCGCTGATTTCCGCTCGATCCCGATCGCCTGATGGAACGCCAGCGCTTCGGCAATCGCGTTGTGATTGGCCGCCGGATGCGTGCCGACCTCTTCGAACTTGCGGATGTCCTTCATCTTGCTCGCGGGCGGCGGCGTCAGCGCCCACAGCTTCTCAATGTTCTCGCGGCGGACGTACAGGAAGCCGGTGCCGACCGGCGCGAGCAGCCACTTGTGGAGCGAGGTCCCGTAGTAGTCGACCTCGAGATCGCGCAGCTTGAACGGGAAATGCGCGAAGGCGTGCGCGCCGTCGACGATCGTCTGAATCCCGCGGCTGCGCGCCATGCGCGCGATGTCGCGCACAGGGAAGAGCTGTCCGGTGAGGTTCGTGATGTGACAGAAGTGAATGACCTTCGTCTTCGGCGTGATGGCGCGCTCGACGCGATCCTTCAGCTCCGCGACGTTGGTGGTCGGCACAGGGAACGAGATCTTCGTCAGCTTGATCTTGTCGCGGCGTACGCGCTGCTCCCATGTGTCGAGCATGCGGCCGTAGTCCTGGTTCGTCGTCAGTACCTCGTCGCCCGGGTGCAGATCGATGCCGAGCTGTGCGATCTGAAGGCCTTCGCTCGCGTTACGCGTGATGGCGAGCTCCTCGGCGTCGCAGCCGGCCTCGGCCGCGAGGTTGCGCCGCACGGTTTCGACGTTCGGCTCGAGCAGGTTCCACATGTAGTGAATGGGCGCCTGGTTCGACATGTCGAGATACCGCTTGAGCGCCTCGTGAACCACACGCGGGCTCGGACAGGTGTAGCCGTTGTTGAGATTGATGATCGTGCGATCCAGCGTGAAAGCCTGCTGAATCTCACGCCAGTAGCTCTCGTCAGCGGCGAGGTCCGCGGCGGACCGGTCGGCTACGGCGCTGGTCGCCGAGACGACCCGCTCCAGCCAGTTCGTCTTCAGCCCGACCAGACCCGCGGCGCCGGCCGGAACGACTTGTCTCAGAAAGTCACGTCGAGCCTGCATGAAAGCCTCCCGAATCCCGATCCCGAATCCCTAATCCCCAATCCCTAGTCCCGACGTATTATTCCCCACATGTCTGAGAAAGACGACCGATTCAACCTGTCCCGAGCGCGCGACGACTCGGGCGAGTCGAGGGGCGTCAGTCGCCGCGACTTTCTGAAAAGCGCCGGCGTCGGTGGTCTGGCGACCGCGGTCACCGCCGCGGGCGCGGCCGAGGCCGAGGCGCAAACCGGCCCGCGCGTCGTCGGACCGGGCGACGTGCCGGTCACGCTCATCGTCAACGGCAAGCGCCTGGAGCTCCGGATCGAGCCGCGCGTCACGCTGCTCGACGCGATCCGCAATCGCGCCGATCTCACCGGCAACAAACGCGTCTGCGATCGCGGCACCTGCGGCGCGTGCACGATGATCGTCGACGGCCGCACCATTTACTCCTGCTCGACGCTCGCGATCGACATGGTGGGGAAACAAATCCGCACCGTTGACGGGCTGTCGACCGGCAACGTACTCCATCCAGTGCAGCAGGCGTTCTGCGACGTCGACGCGCTGATGTGCGGCTTCTGCACACCGGGCTTCGTCGTCGCCGCGACCGCGCTCCTCGAGCGGTATCCGAATCCGACGCCCGAGCAGGCCCGCAAGGGCCTCGACGGCAACGTCTGCCGCTGCGGCACGTTCGTGCGAATCATGGAAGCGACCATGGCCGCGGCCGCGAAGGGGGTGCGTCGTGTTTAGGCAACGCGGAGGCGGGCCCGCCCAACCCCCACCCAAACCGCTCGATCCGAGATACAAGTGGCCCGAGAAGCCGACGCTGCTCGGGACATCCGTCAAGCGTCTTGACGGACCGGACAAAGTCACCGGCCGCGCGCGCTACACCTACGACATCAATCGCCCCGGCATGATCTATGGGCGCATTGTCCGCTCACCGGTGCCGCACGCCAAGATTACGTCGATCGATTTGTCCGCCGTGCAGAAGGCGCCGGGCGTCAAAGCGGTCCTCGCGTGGAAGGAAGCCGGCGCCGAGCTCTTCTATCAAGGCGATCCGGTCGCGGCGGTCGCGGCCGACACTGAAGAACGCGCGCGCGACGCCGCGCGTCTCGTCCGCGTGCGGTACGAGACGTTGCCTCACGTGGCCACCGAAGCGCAGGCGATGGCGGCCGACGCGCCGCAGTGGAGCACCGCACAGGCCAACACACGTGCCGGCACGCGGCAGGAAACCGGCGATCTCGAGACCGGCTTCAAGCAAGCCGCCCACATCGTCGAACAGACGTACTCGACCCACGTCATCGGCCACGTGTGTCTCGAAACGCACGGTACCGTATGCGAGTGGGAAGGCGACAAGCTCACGGCATGGGTGTCGACGCAGGGCTGCCATCAGGCCGCGCAGGGATTCGCGCAGGCGCTCGGCATCCCGCAGACCGACGTCCGCGTCATCACGCAGTACATGGGCGGCGGCTTCGGCAGCAAGTTCGCGCCGGACGCGCAGGGGATCATCTGCGCGAAGCTCGCGAAGCTGGCGAACGCGCCGGTGAAACTGATGCTCGATCGCCGGGAAGAGCATCTCGACACCGGCAATCGTCCATCCGCGTTTGCGCACATCAAGGCCGGTGTGTCGGCCGACGGCATGCTGACCGCGTTCGACGCGACGAGTTGGGGCACCGGCGGCGCGGGACAAGGCGCGAACTTCCCGCTGCCGTACCTCTATCAATTCCCGAACCGGCGCCGCGCGCACACCGACGTCTACATCAACGCCGGCACGCAGCGCGCGATGCGCGCACCGGGACATCCGCAGGGCTGCTTCCTGACCGAAATCCTGATGGACGAGCTCGCGGATCGCGTGAAGATGGATCCGGTCGAGTTCCGGATCAAGAACGCACCGAAGCTCGCGCCGAACGCGATGTGGATCGAGTACTTCCAGCGGGGCGCGAAGCAGTTCGGGTGGGACAAGCGGCATCCGACCGGCGATCCGACGCCGGGCCCGATCAAGACCGGCATGGGCGTGTCGGCGCACCTGTGGGGCGGCGGCGGCCGCGGATCGCAGTCGCACGTCGACATCATGTCGGACGGCAGCGTCGTCGTGAAGTGCGGGACGCAGGATATCGGGACCGGCACGCGCACGATTGTCGCGATGGTCGCGGCGGAGTCGCTGGGTCTTCCGATCAGCGCCATCAAGCCGGAGATTGGTGACACGCAGTACCCGTTCAGCGGCGGATCGGGCGGCAGCACGACGGCGGCGTCGGTCTCGCCGGCGATCCGCGTGACGACGATGAAGGCACTCGACGCGCTCTACGCGAAGGTCGCGCCGGTGCTCGGGACGGACGCGCAGAATCTCGTCGCCGAAGGGGGCCGCATTCACGTCAAGGGCGACACGAGCAAAGGCCTGGCGTGGAAGGACGCGTGCAAGCATCTCGGCACCGAACCGATCTCGGTCGACGGCGCGTGGACCGACGGCTTGTCGTCGAGCGGCACGAGCGGCGTACAGTTCTCCGAAGTCACGGTCGACATCGAGACCGGCATCGTGAAGGTCAAACGCATCCTCGCCATGCAGGACTGCGGACTCATCGTCGACAAGCTCACTGCGGAGAGTCAGGTGTACGGCGGCGTCATCGCGGCGCTCAACTTCGCGCTGTTCGAGGATCGCCTTCTCGATCGCGTCACCGGTCAGATGGTGAACCCGAACATGGAGTTCTACCTGCTCGCCGGGATGTCGGACATCCCGAAAATCGAGATCGTCCTGAACAACATGCCGGAGCGCGGCGTGGTCGGCATCGGAGAGCCGCCGACCGTGTCGACGGCGTCGGCGATCGCGAACGCGGTGCGGAACGCGACGGGTGTAACGATTCGCAGTCTGCCGCTCCATCCGCACAAAGTTCTGGCAGCGCTCGAGCAGGAAAGAGCAGGAGGCACGTAGTGTTGCCTCGTGCTGTGACGTTCTGTTCTGGAT
>Ga0209237_1001260_pt1 | contig 14972 bp, 18 predicted proteins | sample GraSoi013_1_40cm_2_FD_185820 | JGI IMG/M metagenome (GOLD analysis project Ga0209237, IMG submission 185820) | Grasslands soil microbial communities from the Angelo Coastal Reserve, California, USA - Sample 10_02_2013_1_40cm (SPAdes) (version 2) | ecosystem: Environmental > Terrestrial > Soil >... | reverse complement strand
CAGCACGAGCCGGGCGAGGCGTTTGCCGCGGAACGCGGCGCGGAATACCTGCGCGGCGGCCGTCGCGAGCACGACGACGAGCACCTGCGAGCCGATCGTCACAATCGCGGTGTTGCGGAGCGACCGGAGGAAGATGGGATCGCCGAGGATCGCGGCGTAGTTCCGCCCGCCGGCCCAGCCGAAGCTCAGGCTTCCCGCAGTGGCGTTCGAAAAGCTGAGCAGGATCGCGAGCACGAACGGCACCCCGACGAGCAGGGTGACGTAGATCAGCGCCGGCGCCAGCATGGCGACGCCCAGCACGTCCTCCCGGTCGGCGAGCGTGCGCCGGAGGATCACGGCCCCCTCCCCCCCTCGCGTCTCGCGCCGGTAGCGGCGTCGAAATAGCGCAGTGCTTTCCGCGGCACGGCGAACTCGAGCGCCTCTCCTTCCGGAATCGGGGTGGCGACGATGGCCGGGAGCTTCGCGATGACCGTCGCCTCGCCGAAGCCCTGCTCGGCGACCGAGCCGTACACGTAGCGATCGGAACCCAGGTACTCGACGCGCCGCACCGCGAAACAGAAGACCTGCGTCGGCTCGCCGGAGGCGAAGTGGCCCTGGGGGAGAAAATGCTCGGGGCGGAAGCCGAGCAGTGTGCCGGGCGGCAGCGCCGGGTCGCGCACCTCCACCAGGTTCATGGGCGGCTGCCCGACGAACGTCGCGACGAACGTGTCGACCGGGTCCTCATAGACCTCCTGCGGTGTCCCGATCTGACGCACCTTACCGTGGTCCATGACCGCGATCCGGTCGCCCAACCCCATCGCCTCCACCTGGTCGTGCGTCACGTACACGGTGGTCCGCTGGATCCGGCGCTGAAACCGCTTCAGCTCGTCGCGGGCGGTGTTCCGCAGCTTGGCGTCGAGGTTCGCGAGCGGCTCGTCGAGGAGGAACACCTTCGGGTCGCGGACCAGGGCGCGACACAGGGCCACGCGCTGCCGTTCGCCGCCGGAGAGCTGGCGCGGATAGCGCTCGAGATAGCGGGCGATGCCGAACATCTCGGCCGCCCAGCGCACCTTGTCCGCGATCTGCGACCGGGGCATCCCGCTCGCCTCCAGGGGAAAAGCGATGTTCTGCGCGACGGTGCGGTGCGGATAGAGGGCGTAGCTCTGGAAGACCATCGCGATGCCGCGTGCCCGTGGCGGCACGTCGGCATCGACGCGCTCGCCGCCAATGAAGATCTCGCCAGAGGTAGGCCGCTCCAGCCCCGCGATCATCCGAAGCAGGGTCGTCTTGCCGCACCCCGACGGACCGAGCAACACTAGGAGCTCCCCCTCGCGGATTGACAGATCGACCCCGTCCACCGCGTTGAAGTCACCGAATCGTCTGCTCAGGTTGCGCAGCTCGACGCCGACCACGATCGGGTCCAGCCCTCCTCTCCCCACCGTCACCGCAGGGGCTAGAACTGGATTTGCACCAGCGGGGTGAGCTCGCGCTGCATGTTCCGGGTGCTGACCTGGGCGGCGAGGTTTTCCGCTACCGTCAGATAAGCACGCGCGAGCGGCGATTCCGCGTCGAGCACAACCGGCCGCCCGGCGTCCGAACTTTTGCGGATCGCGGTGGCGAGCGGAATCTCCCCCAGAAACGGCACGCCGAGCCGGTCGGCGGCGCGACGGGCGCCGCCCGAGCCGAACACGTCATCGCGCGCGCCACAGCAGGGGCAGACATACGAAGCCATGTTCTCGATAATGCCGAGAACGGGCGTGTTGAGCTGGTTGAACATCGAGATCGCCTTCTGCGCGACCTTGAGGGCCACGTCCTGCGGCGTCGATACGACCGCCGCGCCGGTCAGGGGAATCGCCTGGCACAGCGTGAGCTGCACGTCTCCGGTCCCGGGTGGCAGGTCCACAATCAAGTAGTCCAGGTCGCCCCACAACACATTGCCGAGGAAGTGTTGCACCGTCTTGTGGAGCATCGGCCCGCGCCAGATGATCGCGTCGTCCTCGCGCAAGAAAAACCCCATCGAGATGATCTTGATCCCATACTGCTCGGCCGGCACCGTGCCCTCGATGGTCGGCTTGGGCAGCGTGTGCACGTTCATCAGAGTGGGGATGGTCGGCCCATACACATCCGCGTCCATGATGCCCACGCGAGCGCCGGTACTCGCGAGCGCCAGGGCCAGATTGGCGGACACAGTGGACTTCCCGACGCCGCCTTTGCCGCTCGCCACCGGGATTACGTTCTTGACCGATGGGATGAGCCGTTCCTTGACTGGGCCGGGCGATCCGCGAACTCGCGCGGTCATCGTGACGTCTACGCCACCAACGCCGGGGAGGGCGGCGACGGCCTCCCGTGCTTGCTGCCGCATCTGTTCGCGCACAGGGCAGGCGGGCGTCGTCAGTTCGATCGTGAACCCGACCGTCCCGTCCGAAACTCGGACGTGCTTCACGAACCCCAACGACACGATGTCGCGTCCCAGATCGGGGTCCGTGACGACGCGGAGCGCATCCAGTACCTGGCTTTCGCTGACGGGCGGCGGCGTGTCAGCTCCCCGGCTTCTTCGCGAGGTCCACGGGCGCGTGGTAGATCACGCGGTACGGGCTGTTGTCGTCACGGAGGATCTTCACGGCGTCCGAGTTGGCGATTTTGTCCCACGCCACCGGCGCCTGGCGTCGTCCGCACCCCGTCGCCAGCATGATTGCACTCACCAACAGTAGACTGCGCATCGGATCTCTCCCTTCACGTTTCGCCACTCGCGTCATCCGATGGTGCGCCTTGGGCCAACCAATCTCGGAATGACCGGGCACCCAAGGCCAAGCGCCACTCCTCGAAGATCGACAAGGCCATCGCGCGCATGCCGCCCTCCGCCGGCCCCGCAGCCGCGCACTGCTCCAGCAGCCACGCTTCAAACTCATCCGGCGCTGGGTCGGCGGTGACGGCGCGGTCGAGCAGATCGCGTTTTATCGCGAGCCCGATCGCATCGGGCGTCGTGTCCCGCTTGCGACGTTTCCGCCGGCCTTCCGAGGCTCCGAGGGCGGCGAGCAGCTCGTGACAGACTTCGGCAGGTCGTGGAGAGGTCATGCCTCCACAACCTTCACTTCCAAGTCGAAGCCCGGCCGCTCGGGACGATGGTATCCTCGGTCGAGGGCCGCAACGTCCAGGGCGACGGTCGCCACGTCGTCCAACAGCACGCCCCACCAGGGCAGCTCGCTCACTGTGGGCTCGGCCTTCACATATCCCTTACAGGTGTCGCACACCTCGACCTTGCGTGTCGTCTCCCCGTCCTCGGGCGCCAGGTATCCCAGATTCTCGTGACTCGTCTCCGCGCAGAAGGGACAGCGCAGCCACGGCATCTCCCAACCGATACCGCAGCGCCCGCATCTGAGCCACCGCTTCCGCTCGAGCCCGCGGAACTCCGCGAGCGTCGGCCAGGCGCCGCACAGTGGACAGTAGCCTTCCCACCAGGCAGCTGATACTTCACTGGCGATCGTGCGGGCACATGCCCGGAGCAGCGGTACGACCGCGACCTGCGCCACAACGCGCAAGGTGGACGGATCGCCTGCCGCGAGCGCATCGATGCGCGCATCATCCTGACGAATCGCCGCCTCCAGCAGTTCGAGCGCGTCAAGGCGGTGAGTCGCGCCCCCCCCGTCGAGACCGGCGAGCCGCGAGAGGCGGCGCACGAAGCGCGTTGCGGACCGGCGGTTCACGCCGACCTCGGCGCCGTGGAGCAGGGGCGCGCGGGCCGGACGGCCGTGCACTGGAGCCGGCACGGCGGGGTCCCACGTCGTGGCGTCCTGACTCTCGGCCAGAGCCGCCTCGACCAACGCCAGCCACGTTTCGGATTCAGGGTTTTTCTGCCGAACGTCCGCCAGGCGTTGCGCCTGCTCCGCGGCTAGGTGCCGGCGTCCGGTAACGGGCCAGAGCATTTCACCCTCGGGGTCTTGCACGGCGTCTTGTAGTAGATCTTGGCGCCGGCGTGGAGCTGCACGACCGCACCGTGGTTGCCCGGATCCGCACCGGGTCCGCCGCCGCGCGTTCGGCCGGCCTCGGGGCTCGTCGCGCAGGCGACCAGGCCGGCGGCGAGGAAGGGAACCCACCAGCGCGCGGTCATCGTGCCACGACCGAAGCGACGCGATGATACTCGATCGAATTGGACGCGAGCAGGACGACGCAGCGCAGCAGGAAGCCGCCGAGCAGGACCATCACTGCCGGATTGCGGAGGGCTCCGGCGCCGGCGGGCTTCAGGTGCAGCCGCAGCGGCCACAGGATGCCGGCGCCGACCACGCCCACGATGAGCAAGAGTCCCCACACGCTCAGCCACGCTTTCGCCACGGTCCCGAGAGAGACGAGGAAGACGATCAAGAGCAGCAGCTCGACGATGAGCGCCCGCGCGTCGAATGTCGTGACCCAGCGGAGCGAGCGCTCCGTGGCGCCACGCCCCGGCGCGAATAACGCGATCGCCGCGGCGCCGGTGGACGCGCCGGACGCGAGGAACAGCGCTCCCAGCCAGGGGCTATCGGCCCAGATGGGTCGGTTGGTGACCGAGAGGAGGACGCCGGTGTACCCCGCGACGAAAAAGCCGAGCAGTCCGCCAACGGCGGCGATCAGTTTGGCGGGCGTCCCCCCTGTTTCGGCGTACCACGATACGAACGCGCAGGCGCCGAACAGCAGCAGCGCCCATGCGCCGAACGAGATCGGAGAGAAGCTCTTGAACATGAGGTGCGGGAAGTTGTCCGACTGGAACAGCATGTTCAAGAAGCGAAGCGACCGCCCCAGGTCGAGCGTCAGCAAGAGCCCCGAGAGCACCGCGCCCCAGAACGCCAACGAGTAGCCGGTGCGGATCACTGGCCGGTCCTCTGGCCGCCCGAACCATTCGAGCACCGCGGCGAGGAAGTACGCACCACCGGCGATGCCGCCAACGAAGAAGTACGGAATGATGAACCAGGTCCAGTGCGGCGATGCCGTGACGAATGTGTCGGACATTAGTTCTCACTCCCTCTCTCCCCGCCTCCTCCGATCTCATCCATGCGGCGCTTGCGCAGACCGACGAGCGCGACCAGGCCGAGCACGGCGCCGGTTGCGGCCGAGAGCACGCCGCTGGATTTCAGGTTGCGGCTGGGGAGTTTCGGATCCCTCGGCAAACCGTAGACCTCCGGCTCGTCCACGAGGAGGTAGAAGGAGTTGAGCCCACCAAGCGGGCCATTCGGATCGTCGCCGTATAAGCGGGCGCGCTTCTCGCCCTGGGCCTTAAGCTGGTCGACACGCTTTTGCGCGCGGGTGCGCAGCTCGGCGATCGGCCCGAACTGGATCGAGTCAGTGGGGCAGGCTTTCGCGCAGGCCGGCTCCAGCCCCACCTGCATGCGGTCGTAGCACAGCGTGCATTTCTGCGCCGTTCCCGCGGCCGGGTTCATGTCGATCACGCCGAAGGGGCAGGCGGCGATGCAGGCGCGGCACCCGTTGCACACATCCGACTGGATCACCACGGTGTCGAATTCGGTCCGGATGATGGCGCCGGTGGGGCACACCTCGAGACAGCCCGCCTGCACGCAATGCTTGCACACGTCGCTCATCATCAACCAGCGCCCGTTGTACGGGCCCTCGAACTGCTCGATGAACTTGACGTGCCGCCAATGCGTACCGTCGAGCTTTCTCGTGTTGTCGTAGCTGTCGCCCGACAGCTCCGAAACGCCGCCGTTCGTTGCGGGGAGTTGATTCCAGTTCTTGCAGGCGACTTCGCAGGCCTTGCAGCCGATGCAGATCGTCGTGTCGGTGAAGAAACCCATGGCCTCTGGCATATCAGGCTTTCTCCACGTTGCACACGAAGGCCTTGCCCTCGTGGATAGACACGTTAGGGTCACCCACCCAGGCGGTGAGGTCGTTGACGACGTCGCCGGTGGAGAGGCCGGCCCAGCCCCAGTGCCACGGCATGCCGACGTGGTGGATCGCCTTCCCGGCGATTTGCATCACGCCGATGCGGTCCGTCACGAGGGCCTTGGCGCGGATGTGTCCTCGTGGGCTCGATATGATCACCCAGTCGAGATTCCGGATGCCCTTCTCTGCCGCGAGCGCCTTGCCCATCTCGATGAACAGCTCGGGCTGTAGCTCGGCGAGCCACGGCAGCCAGCGGCTCATCGCGCCGGCGAGGTACATCTCCGTGAGCCGGTACGTCGTGATGACGTGCGGGTACTTCGGGTCGCCGACACTCGCCAGCGGATTCCAGGGTTTGCCGGCGGACCAAACCTTGTGTACCGGACTCATCTGATGTTTGGGGTACAGCATGTTTTGCACAGGCGACTCATGCGGCTCGTAATGCGTAGGCAGCGGACCGTCCAATAATCCCGTGGGCACAAACAGCCATCCCCTGCCGTCGCCCCGCATGATGAAGGCGTCGGTGCCCGACAAGGCGTCGAGCGCGATGCCGTCGGGTTTGGGCTTCGCGTCCGGCGCCTTGGTCACGGCGAAGTCGGGCACGTCGTAGCCGACCCATTTTCCACGCGGCGGGGCGATGCCGGTCTTCGGGTCGGGAGGATTCACAAACGTCGGATCCCACCACACCCAGCGCTTGCGCTCGCTCCACGGGTTGCCGCGCGGGTCGGCCGACGCGCGGTTGTACATCACGCGCCGGTTGGCGGGCCACGCCCAGCCCCACTTGAGGTGCGCGCCGGGCACGCCCGGCGGATCGGGCTCGCGCCGCGCGCTCATGTTTTGATCGGGCGCCGGATAGCACCCGCAGTAAATCCACGAGGCGCACGTCGTCGAGCCGTCGTCCTTGAGCGCGGCGAAGCCCGGCAGGTGCTGGTGCGGGTCCGCCGTCATGTAGCCGTTGATCTCGCGCAGGATCTTCAGGGCGTCGGGCTCTCCCGGATAGATCGGCTTCACGCCGGGGTCCGGATCGAAGTCCCAGAGCAGGTTATTCCACCCCTGGTCCCTGGGCGCCGTGCTGCCGGCGTACGCCTTCTTCGTGCGCTTCGCGAGGTTGTGGTAGAACCAGGTGTCGGTGCGGCAATCCCCGGGTGCGTCGACCGCTTTGGAGTGCCACTGCAGCATGCGCTGCGTGTTGGTGAAGCTGCCGTCGTACTCCGCGATCTGCGTCGACGGGAAGAAGAAGATCTCGGTCTTGATGTCGCCGCTGTGTACCCGGCCGTCCTTCACCTCAGGCGCCTGATACCAATACGTCGCGGTTTCGGTAAGCCAGTTGTCCTTGACGACGAGCCAGTCGAGCTGGCGGAGGGCAAGGCGCGTGGCGCTGCCGTTCAGTGACGTAGCCGGGTTCTGCCCGACGCAACACATCCCCTTGACCTTGCCCTCGGCCATGGCCGCGAACGTCGCGATGTGGGAGTGGTCCCCCAGGATCTTGGGATGCCAGTCGTAGCCGAAGTCGTTGTCCGCCGTCGCGGCGGCGCCGTACATCGACTTCAGATACGAGACGAGGAACTTGGGCGTGTTGCCGTAATAGCTCGTCGGCGTCGTTTCGGCGGCCATGTACGCCCGCAGCGACTCGTGGGGGCGGAGCGCCGAGGGCGCGTTCATGTAGCCGTGAATGCTGTGGTACAGCGTGGGCACGTCGGTCGAGCCTTGGATCGCCGCGTGACCGCGCAGCGCCATGACTCCAGCGCCCGGGCGGCCGACGTTGCCCAGGAGCAGCTGCAGTAGCGCGCAGCAGCTGATCATCTGCACGCCGTAGGTGTGCTGCGTCCACGCCACTGCATAAGCGAATGCGCTGGTGCGGTCGCGGCCCGAGTTCGCGAGCAGCGCTTCCGCGACCTGGATGAACTTGTCTTTGGGCGAGCCGCACACCTGCTCGACCATCTCCGGCGTGTAGCGGCTGAAGTGCCGCTTCAAGATCTGGAAGACGCAGCGCGGGTTCTGGAGCGTCGGGTCCCGATGGGCGGGGCCCGGCTTCAGCGAACGCACCAGGTCGTCGAACGGCGGCCCCGCGCGGCGCGCGATCAGGTCTTCTGTCTTGGGACCGGGCGGTTTCGGATCGCGCTCGTACTGCCAGGAGGCCGTGTCGTAGCGTCCCTGGAAGCCGTTGTACGGCCAGCCCGGGGGCTCGCTGAATGAGCCGAGTCCGGAGAAGACGCCCTCCAGCTCCTCGGTGTCCTTGAAGTCCTTGTTGATGATCGTCGCCGCGTTGGTGTAGTTGACCACGAACTCCTTGAAGAAGGGGTCCGTGTTCCAACGCCGGCTGTTGACCACGTAATTGATGAGTCCGCCCAGGAACGCGATGTCGGAGCCGGCGCGGATCGGGACGTGCAGGTCCGCCACGGCGCTGGTGCGGGTGAACCGCGGATCGACATGGATCAGCTTCGCGCCATTGAGCTTGGCCTTCATGGGCCAGCGGAACGCCACCGGGTGGCACTCCGCCATGTTGGAGCCCATGATCACGAAGCAGTCGGTGTGCTCGAGGTTGCGCGGATACAGCGTCGCCGCGCCACGACCCAGCCGTGTCCCCAGACCGGGGACGCTAGAGCTGTGTCATATCCTGGCCTGGTTCTCGATGGCGACGACCCCGAGGCCGCGCCAGAATTTCTGGCAGACGTGGTTGAACTCGCTGTCGAGTGTCGCGCCGCCCAGCGCGAACATCGCCGACGTCATGTTCACTGTTTTCCCGTTGGGGAGCTTCTCGAGGAACGTGTCGTCGCGCGTCTTCTTGATCAGCTCGGCGACGCGATCCATCGCCCACTCGAGCTCGACGACGTCCCAGCTCGAGGCGCCGGGCTTGCGATGCAAGACTTTCGTCTGGCGGTTTGGATTGACGTGGAGCTGGTAGATCGCCGCGCCCTTCGGGCACAGCGTGCCTTCGTTGTGGGGGCTGCGCGGATCGCCTTCGATGTTGACGATCCGGCCGCCCTTCACCTGGATCAGCGTCGCGCATCCGACCGAGCAAAACGGGCAGATGCTCGGCACGGACTTCGCGTCCCGGATGCGCAGCTCCTGCGCCTGGGCGCGCGCCGGCGCGAGCGTGGCGCCCAGTCCGACCAGTCCGCCGATCGCGGTGCCGGCGCCCGCGCCGGCGGTGACTCGCAGGAAATCGCGTCGACTGACCTGCATAGAAAAATCCTCCCCTTAGGCGCAGTAAGGGCGTGAGCGACGGATTGTGAGGACCGGGGCTCGAGTTGCGGGTAGGCAGAGCGAGGAACGGACGACCTCGCGCATGGTCAATGATATAGATACGCTTCCACGACGCCGCAACCCCGGTAGCATTGGCGTTGGAGAGTCGATGAGCGAGTTGCCGAAGGTGACACCGGAATACTTTCAGATCCTCGTCATTCGCGAGCTGCGAAAGGCCGGGTTCGACGTTGGCGATGTGCGGATACACCGGCGCAGCGAGTTGCCCGAGCCACAGCGCGGTTTCGTTCTGGAATTGGCGGCGCCCCTCGCCCATGCGGCCTGGCACAAGCGGGCGCTGCTGGCATGCCGGAAACAGGACGATCTGGTGAGTCGCGACGTCGTGGATGCTCTCAACTCGCGGCTGGGAAACGCGCGAGCCGAGGTTGTCATTCTCTTCGCGACTGCGGAGTTCCACGAGGAGACCGTGGTGGCCGCGCAACAGTCGGGAATGGCCCTCCTCCACGTCATTGACGGCCGGAAGGCGTACGACGGCGGTGGTTACGGGACCCCCGACCATTACCCGGCGTGGCTTCCCGCCCATACAGTAGAAGTCGTCGATCGGGATGGCGGCGGGCAAATCCGCGCGCGAGTGCTCGAGGCCGGTGGGGGCGCGGCAATCGTGCTGGCCGCCTTCGAGGCAGACTAGGAAGGGGAGGGGAGGGGGAATGCAGAAGGATGCGATGGATGTGTTGCAGGCGTGGGTGGATCAGTACAACGCCCGCGCGGGAGCCTCGATCGCGCTCGATTCGGGGGGCGAGGCGGGCGGGGCTCAGCTCCGCCTCAAATACCGGCCAGCGGACGGCGTCATCTCGATTCTTCATCTCGTCGCCGTGAGCAGCGACGGCCGGCCAGCCATTCTCGTGAACCGGTTCGAAGGTCCGACCGCCGAGACCTCGGTGCAGGCAGGTCTGTGGGCGAGTGCCCAGCTCGGACGCCGGCCGGCGAGTTGAGGTGGCATGCGCAAGCCAATGCCGCTCGAGATCACCCGCGCCAACGAGTGGGACGTGCGAATTCGCTGGAGCGACGGGCACGACGTCGTCTATCCGGCGCGGTATCTACGGGTCCGATGTTGCTGCGCGGTATGTACAGCGGTGGTGGATGTCCCGGCCCCTGAGGACGTCCACCCCGTGGCGATCAACGCCGTAGGGGGGTACGCGATCCAGTTTGAGTGGAGCGACGGGCACGCCGCGGGGCTGTACTCGTACGACTATCTGCGCGGGATCTGTCCGTGTCCGACGTGCGCCTCCTAGCGCGAGAACACCACCGTCTGGATGGAGTGTGGCCGCGCGCTGATCTGCACTGACGCGGAGCCGACGGCGAGGTTGTAGTCTCCGCGCTTGGACGTCGGATTCATGACGACCACGACCACTCTACCGTCCGGGTTGGCGAAAGCCGTCGCGAGCAGCATGCTGCGGCTCGGTGCCGCCAGGATTCTTCTGGCGCCGGGACGGATGAATTTCGAGAAGTGCCCGATGTAGTAGTAGGAATTGGTGTAGATGAGCTTGCCGGTACGGGTGTCGCCATGGATCGGGGCAAAGCAGAAATTCCCGACGTGGTTGGGACCGCCCCGTTCATCGAGCAGAATATTCCAGTCCGTCCATCCCTCGGCGCCCGCATTGAAGTCGTGAATCATCGAGCGCCCGTACGCCTCGCCCAGGCTCCAGCGTCCGTACCCGGTGGAGTCGAAGTTCGCCGGCGTGCCTTCGGTGAAGAGGAGGTGCTTACCAGGGTAGAGCCGGTTCACCAGGGCGACGTTGTCGTACATCTGAGTCCCACCGGACCAGTCTTCATACCAGTGGAAGCCCATTCCCCACGCGTATTTCGCGGCCGCGGAATCGCCGAAGATGGTCAGCGCCCGCTCGATGATGAGATCCCGGTTATGGTCCCAGACCATGATGTTGACGTCACGCAGTCCCTCTCCCCACATGGCCGGACCGAGGTGATTCTTGAGAAAGTCGCGCTCGTCCGCCGCCTGGTAGACGCACGATTCCCACGTCTGGGTCGCCATCGGCTCGTTCTGAATCGTGATGCCCCACACAGGTACGCCTGCCTTACGGTAGCTCTCAACGAACTTCGCGAAGTAGTGGGCCCAGGCGTGAGCGTACTCAGGGCGCAGGTGACCGCCATGCAACATGTCGTTGTTGTCCTTCATGAACGCCGGCGGGCTCCAGGGACTGGCAAAGAGTTTGAGCTTGTTGCCGCTCGCAGCCATCGCGCGCTTGATGAGCGGGATTCTGAACCGCAGGTCGTGCGCGACGGAGAACGAGGTCAGGGCCGAATCGCCTTCCGTCACGTAGGTGTAGCTCTCGCTCGAAAAGTCGCAGCTATTGATGTTCGTCCGGCCCAAGGTGTATCCGATCCCGCGATCGGCGCTGTAATACGCCGTGATCAAGTCCTCCTGCTCGGCCGCGGGGAGCTTGGCAAACGTCTCGGCTGCGGCATCGGTCAGCGCTCCGCCGATTCCAATCAACGGCTGGAACGTTTTCCGCGGATCGACGAAGACGTACACCTTTCCCTCGGACGTTGGCTCTGAGGGCTTGAACACCAGGGTGTCGGTGGCTGTCAGCCGGAGGCTGGTGCTCTCGGCCGTGGTGTAGACGATGGCGCGAGTTTGGGATGCGGCAGTCCTCGCGAAGAGCAGTAACAGCAGCAGATAGCGCGCCATTTAAGCCTCGATTTTTGAAAACCGCCACGCACCGAAGAGGACGAACAGAACCCCAACCCCCACCAGCACGGCAACGTCCAACGCGACGCCGAAATGCGTCCGACCGATCAGCAGACCCCTCACCCCGTCGACGCCGTAGGTGAGCGGATCGACGCGCGTGAGCGCCCCCAAGACTTTGGGAAGCCCCTCGAGCGGATAGATCGCTCCCGAGAGAAAGAAGGTCGGCATCACGAGGAAGTTCATCACCATCTGAAAGCCCTGCATCTCCTTGAGGCTCGACCCGATCGCGGTCGCAAGCGCCGAGAAGATCACGGCAATCAGCGCGATGACGAGAAAGGCGAGCGGCACGGCGAGGAGGCTCGCGGGGCGGAAGCCCGCGATGAGAGTCACGACGAAAATCAGCGTGCCCTGCAACACCGCGACGGTGGCACCGCCGAGCGTGCGCCCGATCATGATCGCCAAACGCGGCACGGGCGCGACCAGGGTCTCCTTTAAGAATCCGAACTGGCGGTCCCACAGCATCGCGATCCCCGAGAACATGGCCGTAAACAGCACGGTCATGCCGATCACGCCGGGCGCCATGAACTGGAGGTAGCTCCCCTCGCCGGCGCGCCGGAACACGGGGCCGAGGCCGAACCCGAGCACGCCCAGGTACATGAGCGGGCCGCCGAGCGACGCCACGATCTGGACGCGCGAGCGCAGGTATTTCTTCACTTCCCGCAGCCATAGAATGAAGACGACGGTCATGCGCTCATCTCCTCCACACGCGGGCGACCTGCCGCATCTGGTCTGCGGCGGTGGCGCTCTCGTCCCGGATCGTCGTACCGGTGAGCGCGAGGAACGCCGCTTCGAGCGAATCAGTGCCGGTTTGCTGCTTGAGCTGCGCGGACGAACCGGTGGCGACAATGCGCCCGTGGTCGATCACCGCAATGCGATCTGCCACCCGGTCGGCTTCGTCCATGTAGTGCGTGGTGAGAAACACGGTCACGCGCTCCGCCTGATTGAGATTCCGTACGTGGGTCCACATCTGATTGCGGCTCTGGGGATCGAGGCCGAGCGTCGGTTCGTCCAGAAACAGCACCTTCGGGGTGTGCAGCAGCCCACGGGCGATTTCGAGCCGGCGTTTCATGCCGCCGGAGAACGTCTTCACCAAGTCATCGCGCCGGTCCCACAGCTCGAACATGCGGAGCAGAGTCTCGGTCCGCTCCCGTCGGGCACGACGCGGTACATGGTACAGGACGCCGTGGATATCCATGTTCTCCCACGCCGTGAGGTCGCTGTCGAGACTCGGATCCTGGAACACGACGCCGAAGCGCCGCCGCATCTCCGTCTGGTGCGTGGCGGGATCGAGCCCGTCGAGCTCGAGGGAGCCGCTCGTGGGCCGGAGCAGGGTCGTGAGCATCTTGATGGTGGTGGTCTTCCCGGCGCCGTTCGGACCGAGGAACGCGAAGATCTCGCCGGCGCGGACGTCGAAGGAGACATCGTTGACCGCCGTGACTTTCCCGAACGACTTGATGACGTGCTGGACGCGAATGATCGGCTGATCGCTCACCTACGCCCTCGGCGCCGCCGGTTTGGCCGCGTAGATGAAGTCGTAGTACTCCCGCATCGTCAGACTCGCGGCGGCTTCCACGTCCACGATCACGATCGCGTCGCGGTGCAGCTGGAGCGCGCTGGCCGTCACCATGCTGGTCACCGGCCCCTCGACCGTTTGTGCAATCGCTTTTGCCTTGGTTTTTCCGCTCGCCACCAGCACCAGTTTGCGCGCATTGAGGATCGTACCGACGCCCATGGTGATGGCATACACCGGCACGTCCTCCCGACGCTCGAAGAAGCGCGCGTTGTCATCGATGGTCTGCTTGGACAGCGTCTTGAGCCGCGTGCGCGAGCTCAAGGAGCTCGTCGGCTCGTTGAAGGCGATGTGACCATCGGTGCCGATGCCGAGAATCTGCAGGTCGATCCCGCCGCATTCCGCGATGCGCCGCTCGTACCATTCGCAAAAGGCGGCGTAGTTGCTGGTGGTGCCAGACGGAATGTTGATATTGTGCGGCGGGATGTTCACGTGCCGGAAAAAATGCTCGTGCATGAAGTAGTGATAGCTCTGCGGATGATTCACGGGCAGGCCGACGTATTCGTCGAGGTTGAACGTCGTCACGCGCGAGAAGTCGAGCTGCTCCTTCTTGTGCAGCCGCACTAGCTCCTGATACAGCCCGAGCGGCGTGGAGCCCGTCGCCATGCCGAGCACGGCATTCGGCTTGGTGTTGAGCAATTCCGCGACGATGTGCGCCGCGACCTTGCTCATCTGCGTGTAGTCTCGCTGAACGATGACTTCCATGGGTCCTCATCCCCTGACCCCCTCTCCATTGTGGAGAGGGGGAACGGCGGGAACGGGGGTTCGGACTACATGCTTCGACGCTGCGCGGTCGGCGGCAAGACGCCGTTGAGGCGCAGGTAGTTCGCTTCCTGACTGTAGTGGTCGGCCCAGTCTCCGACGGTAATGAGGACTGCGGTCGCGCGTGAGAGGTTCATGCCGAACATCGAGACTGACTCGGCCAGCTTCGAGTCGTCCATTTTTGCGAAGGCCTGCTCGCAGAACTGGAACGTCTCTTTCAGCCGGGCGACGAGCTGCTCCTTGCTGGCCGTCGTGTCTATCGGTGTACGCTGCGGCGCCGGGACGCCGGCGGTCTTGCTGCAGAGGACATCGTTGCCCTCATTCGCGAGATGGACCTGGATCAGGGCGAAGCTCATCTGCGCCGGCGTGGGGCGGTAGTTGTACTTGTCCGCCGGCATCGCTTCAGCAGCGGCAATCAGGTTGCGCGCGGAACGCTGTTCCATGTTGCGCAGCGCGTCGCTCACCGGATTTGCCGATGGCGCGGGGGCTGCGTTGGGAGCAGCGGCGGGAGCAGGGGCGGGGGTGGGAGCTGGGGGCTTGGACGCTTGCGCGACGAGCGCTGCCGGAAGAACGGCGCAAGCAATCAGGAGAAAACAGGCTCGGTGCTGCATCGTCAGGGCTCCAATGAGAGGGGCTTGGATTTTGCCCCAATCAGAGCCGAGGCGCTAGCCTCCTTACGCCTCTCGCTTGCGCCGTGACGGCTTTCGCTCGTCCTTGCGCTCCTGGCTTACTCCCGCAATCACGACCTGGTTCCGGCCCGAGCTTTTGGCCTGATACATCGCGGCGTCGGCGGTCGCAATCAGCTCTTCCGGCGTCTCCCCTCCT
>Ga0209237_1001259_pt1 | contig 14975 bp, 11 predicted proteins | sample GraSoi013_1_40cm_2_FD_185820 | JGI IMG/M metagenome (GOLD analysis project Ga0209237, IMG submission 185820) | Grasslands soil microbial communities from the Angelo Coastal Reserve, California, USA - Sample 10_02_2013_1_40cm (SPAdes) (version 2) | ecosystem: Environmental > Terrestrial > Soil >... | reverse complement strand
CGAGTGGCGAGAGGATCGTGTCGCCCACGCGAGCCTGGACCTCGCGCGCGACGAGCGCGCCGATCCGCCTCGCCCACCGCCGCCCCAGCCATCCGGCGTGGTACCGCAGCGCGAGCGCGAGCAGGTAGCCCGCCAGGAGCACGGCGGCGATGAACACCACGGGGGTCGGCACCGGACCGAGATACGGCAGATCGACGCTGCCCGACGGCGCGTCGTGCAGGACGAACAGCGCGGCGAGCCACAGCGCACCGAACACGAGCAGCCCGGTCACGAGGTACTGGCCGAAGCCGATGAGCGACCAGATGAAGCTGGTGGGCGTGCGCAGCTCGGACGCCTCGGCCGTGAGCGCCCGGTCGACCGCGTCGGCGAGACGTCGCTCGGCGTCCGCGGGCGCGGCGAGCGAGGCGACGGCGGACCGGAGCGCGACCGGCACGGAGGGCAGCGCGCTCGCGAGCAGGTCGCGCACGGGCTCGATCGCCGGCGCGAGCGAGCCTCGCATGCGCCACCGGCGGAGGTAGCCCGCCGGGTCCGCGGACGCGCGCGCCCTGCCGGTGAGGCGGTAGAGGGCGCTCGTGAGGTGGCCGAGCGGACCCGCGCCCCGCGGTCGCGCGGCGAGTCGGGTCGCGGCGACCGCTTGACGCTCGAGGCCGGCGATGTCCACGAGCGCGAGGACCGCGCGCGACACGTCGCGCGTCGCGCGCTCGCGGCGCGCTGGGTCCACGAGTGGCGCGGCCTGCCCGTCGGCGATGCCCGCGCGGCGCGCGAGCTCGCGTATCGCGACGCGCGTCTCCGCCGCGACCCGGCCCGCGATGACGCGTTTCGCCTCCAGGCCGGCGTCGAGCCAACGGCGGACCTCGTCGATGCCGCCGGGACCCTCGCGCGCCCGCGCGATCGCGACGGTGGCGTCGGCGAGGCCGTCGCGTGAGAGCTGCGCGCTCACGTCTTCGCGCACGCGCGCCACGTCCTCGGGAGCAAGGAGATCGGCCCGGTTCAGGATGACGAGCTGGCGACCGACGCGCGGGGCCCAGGTCCGCAGGTACGCGTCGTGGACGACCTCGTCCTTGTACTTCTCCGGATCCAGCACCCACGCGACCGCGTCGACCTTGGGCAGGAGCGCATCGACGCGGGCGCGATGCTCGACCGCCACCGAGTCGAAATCGGGCAGGTCGAGGACCGCGAGCTCGCCGAGACCGTCCGCGTGATGTTCGCGGACCTGCGTAACGCCGAGCCACTCGAGCAGCTGCGCGAGCTCGGCGCGTTTGTCCGCCGGGACCCACGCGACCGGCTCAGCGGTCGTCGGACGTCGCGCGCCCGCGGGACTCACTTCCTCTCCGGCGAGCGCGTTCAGCACCGTGGACTTGCCGACCCCGGTCCCGCCCGCCAGGGCGAGGACGTACGCCTCGCCGGGAAACCGCAGGCGCGCTCGCGCGGTCTCCGCCACGCGCGCCGCCTCCGCCGTGGCGATCCCGAGCGACGCCCCGTCGGCGATGGCTTCATCGAGGCGTTCGAGGCAGCGCTGCAGATTCACGCGGCGAGGCCCTCGACCGTGGTGCGCAGCTGCGCGGCGAGCTCGCGCAGCCCGCTCGGCTGCGGGACGAGGGCGTCGAACCGCGCGCGCTCGCGTGCGAAGAGCGCGGCGAGGCGCTCCTCGAGCCGCGTCCGGGCATGTCCGATGAGCTCTTCCATGGCGCGCTCCCCGAAGATCGCCTCCAGCAGCTTCTGGTTGAGGAACGCCGTGCCCGCAGCGACGCCGAGCTCCGTGCCCGTGAGCCCTGCGGTGTGCGCGAAGACGCCGAGCATCACCGCCACGCCCACCGCGTTCACGCCGAGCGCGGCCACACGCGCGACCGCGCGCTTGCGGCCGCCCGCGGTCCGCACGTCCTCGATGATCGTGTGCATCCATTCGCGGATCTCTTCACGGAGCGCCGGCGCGAACGCGGGCGAGGCCGACCAGAGCGTCGCGTCGAGGTCCACGATCCCGGCCGCGTCCGGGCGCTCGGACCATGCAGCCGCCGTCCGCCGCGCCGCTTCGCTCGCGTAGCGGAGGGCGAGCGCCTCGACCGCGCTCGCCATGTCGTCTTCCACCACGGATACGGGAGCCTCGGGCGTGCCGCGAAAGGCCGAGAGGACCAGCCCGCGCAGTCGATCCAATCCCGACGAGACCAGGCGCGTGATCTGATCCGCGCCGACGAAGTCATGCCAGCGGCGAAGGACCTCGGCCCGCAAGAGGACGCCGTTGCGAAGCGTCTCGGCGAGCGCCGCCGATCCCTCGGTGAAGTGGAGCTCCGCGATCCGGCGCAGCGCTTCGTCGTCGATCGCCTCGTGCTCGAGATCGTCCGCCACGTTGTGGACGAGCGGCGCCAGGCCGCGCACCGCTCCCGCGAGCGCGGCCGCGACCAGCGCCCGCCGCTCGTCCTTCTCGCGGACGAGGCGGTCGATGCGATCGCGGAGCGATCGGATCGCCTCTCGCGAGAGACCGTGTACCCCTGGATCGATGGCGCCCTCGTCGACGGCGACGAAATCGAGCTCTCCGCCGGCGAGACCGGCGCCCGCCTCGGACAGCAGCCGTCGGGCGTCGGTGAGGACGATGTCGCGATCGCGGGCGTTCGCGGGAAGGCGGTTCAGCACGATCACGAACGGCAGAGCGCGTTCGCGCACGCGCCGCAGCACCTCCCACGGCACGAGGTCGGCGTACCGCGTCGCCGTGGTGACGAAAACGCAGAGGTCGGCGGCCTCGAGGAGCACGTCGGCGAGCAGGCGGTTGTCTCGCTCGACCGAATCGACGTCCGGGGCGTCGATGATCCCGACGCCTGCGACTCCGTGTGGCGCCGCGACGGGGACGACGCGCTCGCGCGGCACGAGACGCAAGCGCCCGTCGGCGAGGAACCGACGCGCGTCGTCCTCGTCGGCATAGAGGATCGCGTCCCGCGTCGTCGGGCGGAGCGCGCCGGTGCGGCTTACCTCGGCTCCGGCGAGCGCGTTCAGCAGCGACGATTTGCCGGCGCCGGTCGGGCCGAGCAGCAGCACGAGGAGCGGGGCCTCGATGTCGGCGGCGCGCGGTCGGACGAAACCCTCGACGTGATCGCGCAGCCGGCGCGCCCGCTCGCGCGCGGCCGCGTCTCTGGGCTCGAGAGCCAGCCGGCGTTCCGCGAGCTCTCCGAGCCGGCGGCCGCGGTCGACGAGATCGGCCGCGCGCGCGTCGGGCTGCGTCACGGCGCGGTCCAGCTATGCGCTAGGCGGCTGCGCGGCGGCCTCCCACCTGACGCCAGATGAGCAGCACGAGGATCGCGCCGATGATCGATCCGACGATCCCCGCCGGGCTGACCGCGACGACGCCGCCGAAGATCAGGTTGGCGAGGAAGCCGCCGACGAACGATCCGATGATGCCGAGCACGATGGTACCGATCCAGCCCATCGGATCCGGGCCGGGTACGAGGAACCGCGCGACCGCGCCTGCGATGAGGCCGACGATGATGAAACCGAGGATCGCTCCGATGTCCATGAGCACCGTCCTTTCGTGCGCGAAGACTCCGGTCTGGACGTGCACTGTACGTGCCTGTGGCCGGACTCGCGTCAGCCGACGTGCGACCGCCGCAGGACCCACGCGACGCCCACCGCGCCCGCGAGCGCCAGCCCAAGCAAGACGCCGGCGGCAATGAGGCCCTCGCTTGCGGTGCCGGCGGACGACCCGCCCGCAGCGATCATCACGCGCGGGAACGGCGTCGGCGGATCGCCTCCGACCGTGATGACGTAGCGCCCGGTCGCTGACGCGGCACCGGATGCCAGGGTGGCCGACGCGCTCGGGACGTCACCGTTCGCGACGACGGTGATCGTCCCCGTCATGTAGCTGTGCAGGGCGCAGAAATATGCGAAGTCGCCGGGCCGCGTGAGCGTCACCGCGGCGCTCTGGCCAGGCGCGAGCGTGTGGTCCCAGGCGCGGTCCGTCGCGGTCGTCGTGTGAGTTGCCCCGTCGCGGTTCGTCCAGGTGACGGTATCGCCCGCGTTCACGGTGAGCCGGCCCGGCGCGAACGCGAAGCTCTGGATCGTCACGCCGCGCTCCGCGCCGACCGCCGGGTAGTCCGCCGACAGGACCGCCATCGCGAAGACGAGCGCCGCGCAGGCGACGAGACGTCGGGGACCGACCACAGCGTCCGCCGGATCGGGGCCGCTCAGTTCGCGGGCGGCGGCGCGATGCGTGACTCCATGACGACCGTGCCGGTGTGCGGACCGGTCCACGCGGTCTCGACCGTCACGGCGCAGCGATCGAATCCGGCGACCGGCACCGTGACATCGATGGCCTGCAGCCCCTGACCGTTCGGCCGGAACGTCGCCGCGCGGACCCAGGTGTTATCCGAGCTAACGAGCCACACCGTCAGGAGCTTGCCGCTCAGCTTCGGCAGGTCGTGGAAGAGCACGAACGGGCCATGTCCTTCCGCGCGCGGCACGATGAGCGTCCCGCCCGCACCGTCGAGCTCGTCCTTGCCCGCCATGTACCACCAGCGGCCGCCTTCGCTCACGCTGTCGGCGATCGCCGCCCACTTGTCCCTCTCGGCGGTCGCCTGCGCGAGCCGGCGGGACGCGTCGATGTCGATGACGGCGAGGAGCACGGCGACGGACGCGAGGCCGGCGATCGCGATCGGCCACGCGCGGACTCGCCCGAACGGGATCCGCCACGCCGCCGCCGGACGCGCGCCTGCCGGCACATCGCCGCGCGCGGCGGCGAGGATGCGGTCGCGCAGGACGTCGCGGGGCGCACGCGAGGGCACCGTGTCCGGAAGGGTGCTCACCACCTCCGCCAGCGAGCGCGCGTCCTCGCGGCACGCCGGGCACGCGGCGAGGTGCGCGGCGATCCGCTCGGCGTCCTCCGTCGAGAGCGCGCCGAGCGCGTAGGGCTCGAGGTCGTCGGTGACGTGCTCGGTCATCGCGTGTGCTCCAGCGCGCGCCGCATCTTCTGCAGGCCGATCCGCATCCGGCCCTTCACCGTCCCGAGCGGCACGCCCATGAGCTCGGACAGCTCGACGTGGGTGTAGCCGCCGAAGTACGCGAGCTCGATCGTCCGCCGCTGCGCCGGCGGCAGCGCCTCCAGCGCGTCGCGGACCGTCTTGTGCTCCACGTTCTTCTCCGCCAGCTCGGCCGTGTCGTCGTCGGCGGGGCTCAGCTCGGCGGCCTCCAGGGGCGCCGGGCGGAAGGTCGTCTTGCGCCGGAGCAGGTCGACGGCGCGGTGGTGGACGATCGAGAGAAGCCAGGCGCGGGGGTTGCCGCGCTCCCGCCGATAGCTGGCGGCGCCCCGCCAGGCCGACAGGAAGGCGTCCTGGACCACGTCCTCCGCGGCCTCGCTCTCGCCGAGGATCCGGTAGGCCAGTGAGTACGCAAGCCGTCCATACCGGTCGTACAGCGACGCGAGAGCCCCCAGGTCGCGAGCGGCGAGCGATGCCATGAGGGCGTCATCGGACGGGTGCAGCTCGGCCATTGCCGTCAAATGTACGGAGGGGGAACAAACGCGGATGTGACGGACCTGTGGCGGTCCGTGCTTGAAGGCGGGCTCAAAAAAGAAACGTCCCGAGCGACCTGCCTCCGTGCCCTACCGCTGCTTCGAAGCTCAGCGGCCTGGCCGTGGAGCCGATCCTCGATATCCTCTCGGACCGCCTTTGATGCTATCTCCGGTTGCGCTCCCGGGGATCGTCACCCTTGATGGAATCTCAGGTCCGATCCCTTTAGCAGACCCCTCGGGACGGCGGGAAACATACGGTGCGCTCGCTAGGCCCGGCAACGGACTTATCCACGAATTTGCCTCCGGAGTGTCCACGACCTCGGGCGTTTTTTCCACCGCGCATCCACCGTCCATCAACAGCGGTCGCGGGGGGCAAGCCCCCCGCGAACCCCCCATCATCGGAGTCGAGTTGTCCGACCCCATCCTCGATCCCCTCAATCTCGAGCAGCGCGCCGCCGTGACGCATGGCGACGGCCCCCTGCTGATCCTTGCCGGCGCGGGCTCGGGCAAGACCCGCGTGCTCACGCACCGGGTCGCGTACCTGATCCGCGACCTCGGCGTGCCGGCGAGCGCGATCCTCGCCGTCACCTTCACGAACAAGGCCGCCCGCGAGATGAAAGAGCGGCTCGAACGCCTGGTCGGCCGCCAGCAGCTCGGCGAGCTGACGGTCGGGACGTTCCACGCGTTCTGTGCCCGGCTGCTCCGGCGGGAGGGCCCGCTCGTGGGGCTCGACCGCGCGTTCGCGATCTACGACGAGGCGGACCAGCGCGCGGTCCTCCGGCAGGCGATGACCGATACCGGGGCGAGCGAGCGCATCTTCGCCCCAGGCGCCGTCGCCGCCGCCATCTCCGCCGCGAAGAACGAGCTCAAGGGGCCGGCCGACCTGGCCGCCGATCCCCGCAGCCAGCTCGACCGCGTCGCCGCGATCGTGTGGAAGCGCTACGACGAGCTCCTCCGCGAGAACAACGCCGTCGACTTCGACGACCTCCTGCTCCTGGCCTGCCGCCTGTTCGAGACGAGCGATCGGGCCCTCGAGCGCTGGCAGGACCGCTACCGCCACATCCTCGTCGACGAGTACCAGGACACGAATCGCGCCCAGTACGTCCTCCTCCGTTACCTGGCCGGCTTCCACCAGAACCTCGCGGTCGTCGGCGACGACGACCAGAGCGTGTTCAGCTGGCGCGGAGCGGACGTGCGGAACATCCTCGACTTCGAGCGCGACTACCCGAGCGCGACCGTCGTGAAGCTCGAGCAGAACTACCGTTCGACGCAGCGGATCCTCGACGCGGCGTGGTCGGTCGTCCGGAACAACGCCGCGCGGAAGGAAAAGCGCCTCTGGACCGACCGGTCCGGCGGGGCCGAGGTCGTCCTCCTGCAGGCGTACGACGAGGAGCACGAGGCTCAGCTCGTCGCGCGGGAGATCGAGCGTCTCCAGCGCGAAGGTGAGGCGCACGGGACGCGCGACGTCGCCGTCCTGTACCGGACGAACGCGCAGTCGCGGCCCATCGAGGACACGTTCCGCGCGTTCGGCCTCGCCTACCAGGTGGTCGGCGGTGTCTCCTTCTATGAGCGACGCGAGGTGAAGGACGTGCTGGCGTACCTCCGGCTCCTGCGGAATCCGCAGGACGCCTTCGCGCTCGCGCGGGTCATCAACACGCCGCCGCGGGGGCTCGGCTCCAAGACGCAGGCCGAGCTCAAGGCGTACGCCCGCGAGCGGGGCATCACGCTGACCGAGGCCCTGGGTGAGGCGGACAGGATCGAGGCGGTCCCGAAGCGCCAGCGCGAGGCGCTCGCCGCGTTCGGCCGGCTCATGGAGCGCCTGCGCACGGAGGTCCCCGAGCGGGACCTCCCGGCGCTCGTCGACGGGATCCTCGAGCTGTCGGGATACGACACGTACCTCAAGGACGGCACCGACGAGGGCGAGGAGCGCTGGGGCAACGTGCTCGAGCTACGGACGCTCGCGGAGGACTTCGTCGTCTATCCGCGCGAGGAGCAGCTGCCGACGTTTCTCGAAGAGGTCGCCCTCGTCTCGGACGTCGACGAGTACATCGAGGCGAAGCCCGCGGCAACGCTCATCACGATGCACGCCGTGAAGGGACTGGAGTTCCCGGTCGTGTTCATGACGGGGATGGAAGAAGGCGTGTTCCCCTGGCACCGAGCGCTCGAGGACGAGAAGCGCATCGAAGAGGAGCGCCGGCTCGCCTACGTGGGGATCACGCGCGCGAAGGATCGCGTGTACCTCTCGTACGCACGGCACCGCACGCTCTTCGGGCGCACCGACGACAACCCCCCGTCGCGCTTTCTCATGGAGCTGCCGAGCGAAGGCGTCGAGCACCGCGGGAACGTCGAGCTCGAGGAGCGCGACACCTGGGCCGAGCTCGACTGGGAGCGCGACCGCGCGCGCTACGAGGAACGCAAGGCCGCCCGTCGCGACGCGATGCTCGCGGGCCTTCCCGACGAGTGGACCGGGCGGGCCCGGCGGGAGCGGCGGGCCGTGCCGAGCGATACGCGGTTCCGGGCGGGCGACAAGGTGCGGCATCCCTCGCTCGGCGAGGGCGTCGTCGTGTCGAGCGCGCTGCGCGACGACGACGAGGAGGTGACGGTCGCCTTTCCCGACAAGGGCGTGAAGAAGCTGATGGCGAGCTTCGCGAAGCTCGCGCATTCCTAGCGCGGTGACGGTCCGCCCCGCGCCGGCGTTCGACGTGGTCGTCATCGGCGCGGGGATCCTCGGTCTGGCGACGGCGCGCGAGCTCGTATTGCGCGACCCATCGCGGCGCGTGCTGGTGCTCGAGAAAGAGGCCGCCGTAGCGCGTCATCAGACCGGGCACAACAGCGGCGTCATCCATTCGGGCCTGTACTACGCGCCGGGCTCGGCGAAGGCGCGCCTCTGCGTCGAGGGACGGAAGCTCCTCGTCGACTACTGCCAAGACCGCGGGATCACGGTCGAGCTCTGCGGCAAGCTCGTCGTGGCGACGAGCGAGGACGAGCGCGGCCAGCTCGCGCAGCTGCGCGAGCGCGGCAGGGCGAACGGCCTGTCCGGCATCGAGCTCCTCGACGCCCGCGGCCTGGAGGCGATCGAGCCGGCGGTCCGCGGCCGAGGCGGTCTCTGGGTGCCCGAAGCGGGGATCGTCGACTACACGCAGGTCGCCCTGGCGATCGCTGGGGAGATCGCCTCCCTCGGCGTCGAGGTCCGGCTCGAGGCCGCGGTCGTCGGTCTGGCGATCGGCGAGCACGAGGTCCGGATCGAGACCGCCGCCGGCCCGGTCGTCGCCGGATCGGCGATCGCATGCGCCGGACTCCACTCGGACGTGCTGGCGCGCAAGGCCGGCGCGGGACCGTATCCGAAGATCGTTCCGTTCCGCGGCGACTACTACGTCCTTCGGCCCGAGCGGCGGTCGCTCCTCCGCGGTCTCGTGTACCCGGTCCCCGATCCGCGCTTCCCGTTCCTGGGCGTTCACTTCACCCGCCGGGTCGACGGCACCGTCTTGCTCGGCCCCAACGCCGTTCTCGCGTTCGCGCGCGAGGGCTACCGCCGGACCGACGTGCGGCTGGCCGACGTCGTCGCGACGCTCGGCGACGGCGCCTTCGCGCGCTTCGCCGTTCGCCACTGGCGCACCGGCGCCGCGGAGCTCGCGCGCGACTATCTGAAGCCGCTCTTCCTCGCGGCGCTGCGCCGCTACGTGCCCGCCCTTCGCTCGAGCGACCTCCTTCCGGGACCATCCGGCGTTCGGGCCCAGGCACTCGACGCCGACGGACGGCTCGTCGACGACTTCGCCTTCGATGTCGCGGGACGTCTCGTGAACGTTCGCAACGCGCCCTCGCCCGCGGCGACGTCGAGCCTCGCTCTCGCGCGCGCATTCGTCGATCGGCTAGAGGGCGCGCTCGCGACGTAGCGTGGCGCGGGCGGCGGTGTCAGATGACGAATGGTCATGAGCACGTCCCGCTTTGTCCCTTCGCCGGCGAAATGGCGCAGCGCCCGCCATCTCGTCCGCTTACAGGCCGACCGGCACGCAGGTTGCCCGTGGAGCGAGCGTGCACACGAGGGGGGCGACGCGTCGAAAGACGCGCCGGGTCGAGGTCCGCCTGCCGCTGACGGCCTCGACCGACATCGCATTTGGATTCACGCTGCGCGCGCCGAAGGGCCGGCGGCGCGAGCGGCTCACCCCCAGGCGGTGGGGCGCCGTCGCGATGACGGCCGCATCGTGCGTCGTCGCGGCTCTCGCGCCTGTCGCCACGATCGTCGCCGCGCCCGAGCTCGGACGCGTCGCCGCACTCGTCTGGCCCGCGCCGCCTCCTCCGCCGGGCCTGGGACGGGCCGCGCTCTACGTCGCGTCGCGCGCGGTCATCCGCGCCCCGGCCGTTCCGGTCACGGTGGTGCGCGACGAGGCGCCGCCTCTCCGAGCGCACGCCGTCGGGCCCGGGGAGACCCTCTTCTCCATCGCCGCGCGCTACGGCATCACGCCGCAGACGCTCGCCTACAACAACGGCGTCACCGACACCGCGGAGCTGCGCGTCGGCGAATCGCTCGTCGTGCCACCGCTCGACGCCGCCATCCACCTGATCCGGGACGGCGAGACGCTCGAGCAGATCGCGGCGAGGTTCGGCGCGGATCCTGACGCGGTGCGCGCGTTGAACCGCGTCGCCTACGAGCCCGAGGACGTGACGGCCGGGCGGATGCTGCTCGTCCCCGTGCCCGACGGTCGGTTTCCCGGCTTCCGGCTACGGGTGAGCGAGGCTCCGCGCGTCTTCGCCCCCCGGATCCGGTGGCCGACCGACGGGATCGTCACGCAGCTCTTCGCGCCGTGGCACACCGGCATCGACATCGCGGCACCCGAGGGGTCGCCGATCGTGGCCAGCGACTCGGGGACGGTGAGCGCCGTCGGCTGGGCCGGCCCGGGCGGCCTCTCCGTCTGCGTGCGGCACGACTGGGGCCTCGAGACTTGCGCCTATCACATATCGGCGGTACACGTCGAGGTCGGCGAGCGCGTGAGCGCCGGCCAGCGGATCGCGTCGGTCGGGACGACGGGGAACTCGTCCGGTCCGCACGTCCACTGGGAGGCCCGTACGAACGGCGTGCTCGTCGATCCGATGACGTACGCGCCGGGTGCTCCGGCGATCACGCGGGTCGGAGGCGCGACGGGGTCGCCCTGACCGAGGGAGAGCGAGATGGCGAAGACACGTGCCGAGCGAGCAAGAGGTCGCGGCGAGACCCCCGGCAAGCGTGCGCTCCGTGGCGCGCAGAAGATCGCGCGGCTAGACCCGGAAAAGGGCGTCACGAGCCGCGCGCGCAAACGGGTCCAGGGCAACGAAACGGTCCCCGATCCCCGTTTCGGCGGCCGCCCGGGGCAGGAGCACTCGAAATGGCGCCCGCCGGATGAGCGCCGAAGCCCCCGACAGAAGCGGAGACCACGCTAGCCGGCCGATCGAGACGGCGACCTGAGCGAAAATCGACTCATGCCCGCCCCGAGGGTCCCCAAACGCGCCGCCGACCTTCGGCAGAAGATCGAGAAGGCGAACTACGAGTACTACATCCTCGATCAGCCCACGCTCGACGACGCCGCGTACGACGCGCTCCTCCGCGAGCTCATCGAGATCGAGGAGGCGCACCCGGAGCTCGTCACCCCCGAATCGCCGACCCAGCGCGTCGGGATCGCGCCGTCGACGCGCTTCGCCCCGGTGCAGCACGCCTCGCCGATGCTGTCGCTCTCGAACGTCTTCGACGAGGCCGAGCTGCGCGCGTTCGACCAGCGCGTCCGCAAGGCGCTCGGCCGCGACGAGGTCGGCTACGTCTGCGAGCTGAAGATCGACGGGCTCGCGGTCAACCTCACGTACGAGGACGGCCGGTTCGTGAAGGGCGCGACGCGGGGCGACGGCTTCACCGGCGAGGACGTGACCGCGAACCTGCGCACGCTCCGCTCCATACCGCTCACGCTCCGCGAGTCGCTGAAGGGGCGCCTCGACGTCCGCGGCGAGGTGTACCTGCCGACCGCCTCGTTCGACGCGACGAACAAGGAGCGCGCCGAGCGCGGCGAGCCCCTCTTCGCGAATCCGCGCAACGCGGCCGCCGGCGCGGTGCGGCAGCTCGATCCGAAGGCGACGGCGAAACGCAACCTCGCGATGTGGGCGTACAGCGCCGCCGGTCTCGAGGTGGCTTCGCAGCGCGATCTCCTCGAGCGCTTGCGTTCGCTCGGCATCCGCACGAATCCGCACTGGCGGACCGCGGCGACGCTCGACGACGTGCTCCGCTTCATCGAGGAATGGAAAGAGCGCCGGCACACGCTCGACTACGGCACCGACGGCGTGGTCGTGAAGGTCGACCGCATCGCCGACCAGGAGCGCCTCGGCTTCGTCGCGCGCAGCCCGCGGTGGGCGACGGCGTCCAAGTTCCCGGCGGAGCAGGCGACCACCACGGTCGAGGACATCCTCGTGTACGTCGGGCGGATGGGGACGCTCACGCCGGTCGCGGCGCTCGCGCCCGTCCTCGTGGGCGGGACGACGGTCAAGCGCGCGACGCTGCACAACCTCGACGAGATCCGCCGCCTCGACGTGCGCAAGGGCGACCGCGTCGTCATCCAGCGCGCCGGCGACGTCATCCCGGAGGTCGTGCGCGTCGACCACGAGGCGCGTCGGGGCCGGGGGGTGGAGCCCCCCGAGTTTGAGATGCCGGCGACGTGCCCGGTCTGCGGCGGGCCGGTCGAGCACCCCGACGGCGAGGTCGCCTACTACTGCGCGAACCCGGCCTGCCCCGCGAAGGGCGGGCAGCGGATCGGGCACTTCGTCTCGCGCGGAGCGATGGACATCGAGGGCGCGGGCTGGGCGGTCATCACGCAGCTCATGGAGCGCGAGCTCGTGAAGGATCCGGCCGACATCTTCTTCCTCACGAAAGAGCAGCTCCTCTCGCTCGAGCGGTACGCGGAGAAGAGCGCGACGAATCTCCACGAGCGCATCCAGGCCGCGAAGTCACGTCCGCTCGCCCGGATCCTGTACGGCCTCGGCATCCGTCACGTCGGCGAGACGACGGCGAACGATCTCGCGACGTGGCTCGCGGATCGCCTCCCAAAGGACGCCGACCTCGGCGCCGTGATCGCGACGCTGCGCGGCGCCTCGATCGAAGACCTGCAGGCGATCGAGGGCATCGGTGCCGTGGTGGCCGAGAGCATCCAGGAGTATTTCGCGCGCGAGGAGGAGCGGCCGTTCCTCGACAAGCTCGTCCGCGCCGGCATCCGGCCGATCTTCCCCGAACGCAAGCCGGCCGCCACGGGACCGTTCGCGGGGAAGACCGTCGTCTTCACCGGCACGCTGGAGCTGCGCTCGCGCGAGGATGCCGAGGCCCTCGTGCGGTCGCTCGGCGGCAAGGCCGTGGGGTCCGTCAGCGCGAAGACCGACCTGGTCGTCGCCGGGGCGGGCGCGGGCAGCAAGCTCGACAAGGCGCGGAGGCTCGGTGTCAAAGTGGTGGATGAGGAGACCTTCGACGGTATGCTGCGTTAGCCACAAGGGAAGGAAGGGCCTCACTTGTACCAACCGCAGACAGCAACGCGGCCCGCGCCGATGGGTGTTCCGCCTGCGCCGCCCGCACCGGACATCCCGCTCCCGGCGGAGCCGCAGTCCATCGAGCAGACCGGGCTGACGCTCGGCTTCATCGCGGACCTCGCGCTGAAGACGCTCTACCTGCGCGGCCAGATGACGATGGCGGAGATCTCGAGCGCGCTCGGCCTTCCGATCGGTGGCGTCACCGACAAGGCGATGGAGTTCCTCAAGAACGAGCGGCTCGTCGAGATCCGCGGCGGCACGGGACTCTCGGCGGCGTCATACCAGTTCGTGATCATCGATCGCGGCTCGGAGAAGGCGCAGGAGGCGCTCGCGCGCAGCCAGTACGTCGGCAAGGCGCCGGTGCCGCTCCAGACCTACATCCAGGCCGTGCAGCGGCAGTCGATCTCGAACATTCACGTGACCCAGGAAGATCTCGCGAAAGCGTTCTCGCACATGGTCATCCCGCGCGAGACCCTCGCGCAGCTCGGGCCCGCGGTGAACTCGGGCAAGTCGATCTTCCTCTTCGGTCCTCCCGGCAACGGGAAGACGACGATCGCCGAGGTCCTCGTCTCGCTCCTCAAGGGCGAGGTCGTGCTGCCGTACGCGGTCGAGGTCGATCAGCAGGTCATCAAGGTCTTCGACCAGGTCTACCACCGCGTCGCGCTCGATCCGGTCGTCGCCGAGCGGCTGCGCTTCGACCACCGCTGGGTCGTCTCGAAGCGGCCAATCGTCATGACCGGCGGCGAGCTCACGCTCGAGACGCTCGACCTCATCTACGACGAGACGTCCAAGTTCTACGAGGCCCCATTCCAGATGAAGGCGAACGGCGGCATCTTCATGGTCGACGACTTCGGCCGCCAGCGCGTGTCGCCGAAGGACCTCCTGAACCGCTGGATCGTGCCGCTCGAGAAGCGCGTCGACTACCTCACGCTGCACACCGGGAAGAAGATGGAGATCCCGTTCGACATGCTCATCATCTTCTCGACGAACCTCGACCCGGCCGACCTCGTCGACGAGGCGTTCCTGCGCCGCATCCGCTACAAGATCGGCATCGAGGCGCCCTCGGTGGAGCAGTACGAGGAGATCTTCCGCCGCATCTGCGCGCGGAAGAACATCGACTACAAGACCGAAGCGCTGAGCCAGATCCTCTCGCACTACCGCAAGAAGAACCTCGGCCTGCGCAGCTGCCACCCGCGGGACATCCTCGAGCAGCTCATCGACACCGCGCGCTTCCTGGGTCGCCCGGCGCAGCTCACGCCGGATCTCATCGATATGGCCTGCGAGAGCTACTTCGTGTCGCTCGACCCGAGCGGCGACCCGAAGGGGGCGTAGCCGAACCGGATCCCGACGTACCTCAGTTAGCGGAATGCACATGGGACATCCCGCCCAACCTGGCCCCTGCCGAACGTCCCCGAAGTAACGACGCGAACCGAATTGCGAGCGCCCGCTTGCTCAGGCACGCGGCGTGCTCCGACGCCGCACGGCCGCTCGGGTGGAGGCTGCCGTGCACGGGGTCCGGTTCGCGCGTGTGACCATCGCGGTCTTGGTGCTGAGCGGCGCGGCCGCCCTCCCCCGCGTCTCTGCGGACACATCACCCCCTAACGACGCGTTTTCCGCGGCGATCGACGTTTCTATGCCGGGCTCGATCGCCGGAGACAACCAGTACGCGACGACGGAGCCCGGCGAGCCTGGCTGCGCGCAATTCGATTCGACCATTCGCACGGTTTGGTACCGCGTTCGGCCAGCAACGGCGGGTGACCTCTGGATGAGCGCAGCGGAAGGCTTCGGTTCGGAGTTGGCCGTCTATCAAGGCGCTTCGCTGACCGATCTTGTTCAGCTCGTTTGCGGCTCGAGCTCGCTGCCGAGGGTGCGGGTAACCGCGGACGCGACCTATTACATCCAGGTTGGTGCATACACCAGCGCGGCTTACCCGGGTGGCAGCAAGCCGTGGGGG